>Ga0116172_10004240_pt1 | contig 11731 bp, 10 predicted proteins | sample AD_UKC083_MetaG_FD_89799 | JGI IMG/M metagenome (GOLD analysis project Ga0116172, IMG submission 89799) | Active sludge microbial communities of municipal wastewater-treating anaerobic digesters from USA - AD_UKC083_MetaG | ecosystem: Engineered > Bioreactor > Anaerobic > Digestate | place: USA...
ATAATGTGGAAGTCCGTTCGCAAACGGAGGTCCATCAAAAAATATATACTTTTTCTTCTTTTTTCTCGCCTGCACAGATTTTTCAAAAATCTCATTTTTCTTCCAATAAGCCAACATCTCATTCTCCACTTTCGGGAAAGACTGTTTTGGATCAACCGGTTTAAACATATATTTTTAAGTTTAAAACAAATTCAAAATAAAGATCGTTTTACCGACTTATTTAACCATAAAAACTTCAAATAATCAAAGCAACAATTAAAACATCAAGCTTTCCCATATTTTAATTTAAATTCCACATCCTCCAGCGCAACTTGCGCAATTTCCACTACATCCGCCCCCCATTGATAAGATCTGAAACTCGTAAGTATCGACCAATTTTTCAGCCAATCCAACATAAGTTTCAGGAGTTAATTTAAGAAGTCGCGCCTTATCGGCAGCTGAAATTTTCAAAGTTTTTATAAACTTTTGAACCTCCAATTTGCCAATTTTTTTACCACGGGTTAGTGCCTTCAATTTCTCATAAGCACCTTCGATCTTGTACCTCCTCATAACAACCTGAATAGGCTCAGCCAAAAGTTCCCATTTATCTTGTAAATCAGCCTTGATGACATCTTTGTTTACCTCGACTTTAGAAAGTCCTTTCAACAAGCTCTTGTAAGCTAAATAAGAATAAGCGAGCGCGCTTCCCATATTTCGGAGAACAGTCGAATCAGTAAGATCCCTCTGCATTCTAGAGATAGGAAGTTTCTCTGATAAATGAGTCAAAAGTGCGTTCGAAACTCCGAGATTCCCCTCAGCATTTTCGAAATCGATCGGGTTTACTTTGTGAGGCATAGTAGAGGAACCGACCTCGCCAGCCTTCGTTTTTTGACCGAAATATCCAAGTGAAATATAAGTCCAGAAATCGCGACTCAAATCCATAAAAATCGTATTCACACGGCGCATCCCATCGAAACAGTCCGCCAAATAATCGTGCGGTTCGATCTGAGTTGTGTACATATTTACTTTCAATCCGAGGGATTGAATGAAATCTTCGCTAGCCTTCATCCAATCAACTTTAGGATAAGCCACAACGTGCGCGTTGAAATTTCCGACAGCGCCATTCATTTTTCCCATTATAAAAGATGCATCATCCAACAAATGGATTTCCCTCTCGAGCCTAGCAACGAAATTCACGACCTCTTTGCCGAGAGTCGTAGGAGTTGCAGGTTGACCGTGCGTGTGAGAAAGCATTGCAACTTTTTTGTTCGAAATCGCCATTAAATATAGTTCTTGAAGAAGACCGTAAGTTAACGGAAAATATTCTCTTTCCAAGAAATCTCTTAACATACAAGCATATGCCAAATTATTGATGTCCTCAGAAGTACAAGCGAAATGCACAAATTCACCGTAAGCCTCAAGCGAGCCGCCTTTGAGATTTTCTTTGATAAAATATTCGACAGCTTTCACATCGTGGTTGGTCGTCGCTTCTATTTCTTTGATACGGCGAGCGGAAATATTATCAAATTCATCATAAATAGCTCGAAGATCACGAATCTCGCGAGCATTCAATTTTTTCGTACCTTCCAATTTAAGATCATTAAACAAAAATAACATCCACTCAATCTCAACCAAAGTGCGATATCTCATAAGTGCAGCTTCAGAGAAATATTGAGAAAGAAACCCCACCTTGTCAGCATATCTACCGTCAATTGGTGAAATATTTGTAAGATTTTGCGTATCGTCCATATGTAAAATTAAAAGCTAAAAAGTGCTTCAAGTATAAACCAAGAAGTAATTTGGTGCAATTTTAGAGAGAAAAAACTACTTACTCGCACTGGCAAGTATCTACATCATTATTCATTTCAGTCCTACCGCAAGCAATTAAATTTTCACCTACGATATCTAAATTCACCATTTCATTGGTAAAATTTTCGTTAGTTTTTCCTATATTAGGAGCGATCATAGCCCTTGCATCATTTATCACCTTAGGAACCAATTTATTAAAATCAGATCCATTCACTTCTGAAGCGCAAGATACCGCAAAAGGAGTATTTTCATCAGGCGAAGAAATAAAAGCAAAAGGGGTAAACACATCTGACTCAACAAAAGACCTGACATTCACACCTTCTTGAAGCCCTCCTAAACCTTCTATCAAATCCTGTTTGGTAGATTCAATTATTCTACGAGACTTTTCTCTTTCCTCATCAGTCAATCCATCACAATCTTCTTTATGAGGTCTATTAAAAGAACAGCCTTTCTTACCTTTTACAGAATCTCGTTCAGAAATAGATTGTGGATGCTCTACAACAGTATCAGAATCAGGAACCGCGCATCCAGTCGCAATCATAAGACCAGCAATAGCTGCATTTAATTTCCCTCCCATAATTATGAAAAGTTAGTAATAAACACGAAAATTATAAAAGAAAAGCTAGAGATAGCAAGCTTAAAGAAACTCAAAAACAGGTTGATCAAAAATTTAAACCTAAAAAGTTGCCTTGATCGCCTTAATCTTCGCATCAACAGTAGCTCTCATCTCGTCACTAACTAATCCAAAAATTCTTGCACAAGCCGCAGCAACATTCTTCGGATCAAGGACTGTCAAAACAGGAGTATCTGAAGGCATCATTAGAGTTGAATTCAAATTAACAATCATATCTTCTTTACTCGCAAATGGAGGGCACGCGATCACAGGATGAACTGCATTCGCCGCCGTAACTCCTGAAAGTCCATTTGACCGACCTGCAATCGTCACATAAACAACAGGTTCCGTAGAAGCATTATAAGTAGCAATTAAATCAAGAACTTTCTCGGGAACTTTGTGCGCAGAAGCGACGTGCAAAACGTGCGGGATTGCCCACGCATCCAATTCTTTTTGAATTTTTTCTGCGAATTCCTTATCTGATTCAGAACCTAAAATAAATACTACTTTCATATGTTTTAACGTTAATTATAAATTTGGACTAATTAGAATTAAATATTATCACCAGAGCACATTTCTCGCTAATCGTCATTTTTTCCCCGGGGAAAATTTGACAGAGCCCGCCTTCAACATCCTAAACATACTTTTGCAAGGCAGTCTCCACTCTCCCCAACACCTCCCCAACTTCAACTTCAAAAAGATTACCCGTAATTAATTCAAAAGCTTCAATATATCTTCTTGCGGTTTCAATCCTTACATCATCAGGAATTGCAGGAACTTCACCTTCTCCTATAAATCCTTTTCCGGCCAACCATTGTCTAACATATTCTTTATCAATTTTTTTCTGCTCTTCGCCATTCGCCAATCTCTCCTCGTATCCATCAGCAAACCAGAATCTTGAAGAATCCGGAGTGTGAATTTCATCGATCAAAACGATCTTTCCATCTGGAGTCATACCAAATTCGTATTTCGTATCAACCAATATAATCCCCTGCTTTGCGGCGATTTCGACGCCTCGCGCATAGAGTTTCAAAGCAGCAGAGGCAACTGCGTCATATTGTTCTTGGGTGACCAAGCCGCGACTGACAATATCAGCGCCAGAAACAGATTCATCGTGTGATCCGTGTTCAGCTTTTGTAGAAGGAGTCAAAATTGGCTGAGGAAATTTCTGATCTTTCTTCATACCTTCAGGCAAAACATTTCCACAGAAATTTCGAACGCCTTTTTCGTAGTTATACCAAGCACTGGTAGTCGTCACACCTGTTAAATATCCACGAACGATCATCTCCATTGGAAGAGCCTTGCACTCAACGCCAACAACCACATTCGGATCTGGATATTCGATCACATGATTATCAATAATATCAGCTGTATTTTCGAACCAAAATTTCGCCATTTGAGTAAGAACCTGCCCTTTGAACGGAATCGTAGTAATAATTCTATCAAAAGCAGACAACCTATCAGTAGAAACGATAATACGAGCGATCTGGCCATTTACCTTCTTTCCATAATAATTATCTCTCACCTTTCCCTCATATCTCGTCCCTAAATTTTCAAAATTCGTTCCTTTCAATGTATAAGGAATTTGCTGTCTTATTTTCTCTAAATCGAACATATTTGTATGAGGTTAGTTGATACAAGATTATCGCAAAATCTACGGTAAGTTCTTGCAATCGCATATTAACCAATTTAAAATCAACTCGCAACTCCGACCGACAACCTAGCGATCCGTGTGATCCGCAAATTCATCCACTTTTAAAATTTAAAATTCCAAATATGTCTGATATCAAACAAAAATACGGCCAAGTTACAACAATCTTAGGATCCCAATGGGGAGACGAAGGAAAAGGAAAATTGGTAGATATTATGTCTGAAGAATACGACCTTATAGTTCGCGCCGCAGGAGGCGCAAATGCCGGCCACACTATCTATATTCCAAGTAAAGAAAATCCAAATGAAACGAAAAAATTCGTATTTCATTTAATTCCTTCAGGAATGATGCACGAGGATAAGATTTGTATAATTGGAAACGGAGTTGTAGTTCACATCCCAACTTTATTAGAAGAATTAGAAATATTAGAAGAAAATGGCATTTCAACTACTGGCAGACTTTTAATTTCAGATCGCGCACACGTCCTTCTTGATTACCACAAAGTTATCGATGGACTCGAAGAAGAAATGCGTGGAGGAAGCAAAGTCGGAACAACTCGCAGAGGTATCGGCCCTGCGTATATGGACAAAGTAAAACGTTCAGGAATTCGAATGCACCATTTGAGCGACATTGAAACTTTCACTAAGAAAGTAGAAGAAAACGCAAAATTATTAAAAAATCTATACGGCCACGCATTCAAATACGACGTAAGAGAAGAATTGAGTAAATATAAGGAATATATAAATAGAATAAAGCCAATGCTTATTGACTCAAGTTTTTACCTAAATGAAGAAATTAAAAACGGAAAAACAATATTAATAGAAGGTGCAAACGGCGCACTTCTTGACATTGACCACGGCACGTACCCATACGTCACCTCTTCAAATGCAACAATCGGAGGAGTTATATCTGGAACAGGAATATCAGCTCTCAAATTAAATAGTGCGATCGGAATTATGAAAGCGTACACCACTCGCGTAGGAGCAGGCCCATTCCCAACTGAATTAGAGAACGAATTAGGAAATCAAATCCGAGAACAAGGCGGAGAATATGGTTCTACGACAGGTCGTCCACGTCGTTGCGGATGGTTTGATGCGGTCGTCGGCAAATATTCAAACCAAATTAACGGCTACACAACGATAAATCTCACGAAACTAGATGTCCTCACGGGCCTCCCATCATTAAAAATTGCTACTTCATACAGATTCAAAGGCGAAACATTGAATTCCTTCCCTGCAGATTTGGATATACTCCAAAATGTCGAAGTAATTTATGAAGAAATGCCTGGCTGGACCGAAGATATTTCAAAAGCAAAGACGCTCGAAGAACTTCCAACCAATGCAAAAGCCTACATTCACCGCATCGAAGAACTCGTTGGCTGTAAGGTCGGATTCATCGGAGTCGGAATGAAAAGAAACGAAATGATCGAGTGCTAGAAAGAAAATCAAATTACCCTACTCCACTTCAGGTTCATGCAAAACACCTTTGTTTACAAGGAAAGTTTTTGCTTTTCTTGCAAGAGTTACACCCCATAATTTGGTACGTTCCACAGAAGGTTTGACAAAATTGGCAACAATGCTATTTGTATAGTGAGTTAACACATTCAACGTACTTTTCCCCTTTCTTCCAATTTTTTCAAATTTATCAACAAATGTAGGCTGAGAAACTTTAATCACAAGACGACTTCCCTCTATGGAAACATCAAATAAATAAGTTCCATTTTCAGAATAAAATTTATCATTTAAATTAGCAGTCAGTCTATCAGTTAAATCTTCAAGAAATTTAACACGTCTGGAAGCAGCTACAAGTTGATCAGGGCTATAGAGTAAATACATACTTTCATCATCATATCCACCAATTTCAAGCTCTCCAAGATCAAAACTTAAAGGATCGTTATAATAATCGCCACTATTGTTGACGTTAAAGAAATTTACTAAACAAGCAGTTGTTTTATCGACAACCAAATCAAGTCTTCTATCATCATCAGTATTCTTTTTTTGTTCCAACACCATCTTGCCTCGCTTAGGGCTAAATTTTTTAACATCAATAGCCTTGGCACCCACACCACTTGCAACATAATGCATTTTACGATCTGCGTCAGGATAATTAACAAAACCTGGAATTCTAATTTCAGGTAAAGTTTCAGTATCCAAAACGTCCTGCGCTCCCTTTCCATAAACGACATCATACCCCCTTACGCGTCTTTTAATATCTTCTGATATTTCACTCTCCCTAGAAGAATGAGAAACCCCGGTTTTTTTTTGAGTATTGCTGGGCAAGTTAGAATATTCAAACAAAAGAGAATCACAATCTAAACAATATTTATTTAACATATTTTTTGGATTTAAAAGTTTTAATCAAAAATTTAAAAATTGATTTTATCAAATCACGATATTTTTTTACAAATCTCTTATTCCCACTATTTCAAAACTTACACCTCTTTTACTAGCTTCATCTAAAATATTAACACTGTGAAGCATTCGCACAGCCTCTGAATCTATAGCTTTATTTCCTCCATCTACAATCGAGAAATCTCTATCTGTAGGCTCAAGATGCTCAAGAGTAAGAATATTTCCTTCTATAGAAACATCCCACAACCTTCCGTTGCCAGAAGAATAAAAAGCATCATTTAAATTCAATTTGAGCATTTCAACTAAACTATCAAGAAATTGTTCGCGATCTAAAAAATGAACAAGTTGTGACCTACCATACCAACCATCATCACGTCCTCCAACGCCATACTCTTTAAGATCATAAGAGAATTTTTCTCCAAATTCACAATTATTCTTGGCTAAAAAATCTTTGAGAACATAAGTCATCATATCAACCACGGAATTAAATCTTTTCCCATCATCAAGCGTCTTTTTAAATTCAACTTTTTTGCCCATTTCCCCTATTAAATCATTGATTTTAATAGCTTTTGGCCCACATTGATTTGTAATGGTCCATTCCTCAAGAGAAACATCATCATTTACAGTGACAATTTCACCATCTTTTACCCCTGCATAAGGTAACACTGTTCCTTTAATAGAAACCTCTGTGACTTCTTCGACTTCTCCATCAGTGTCGGTATCAGCGTCGTCAACTTCAGTAACATGATCGTGACCAGCATCATTAGCAGCCGCATCATATCCTTCAGTAGAGTTAAAGATGACAACATCATATTTTCTAAAAGCATTCCTTACTCCATCGGAAACATCGGCAACATCGGAAACATCATTAAGAATTTCATCACCAGACAATTTTTTTTCGGCCCCATCAACTGATCGCGAGTCCACCGAAGAAAACCTACTTGTGTCCAAAAAGAATGACATATTTATTGTTTAAAAAAATCAAGAAATAGATTGTAAACCCTTTTTTAAAATTGTCAAGTATTAAGTTTCAATAAGTAGAAAATCATAAATTAACACAAAATTAAATCCCGCATTAAGCGAGATCTAAATGGTGGGCGCTGGGGGACTCGAACCCGCGACCCTCTCGGTGTAAACGAGACGCTCTACCAGCTGAGCTAAGCGCCCGAGAGAGGAACAAAAGGAAGCTTGCTTACTTTTGATTCCGAACGAGGGCGCGCAAGCAGAATGCTAAGCGCCCGAAGTTTCATACTCGAACAATTCACTAATTTTCAACGGATGATTTTTATCACAGACACTTCTTTTTTACAAGAGAATCTCTATTTTTTATATCCAATAATACCACCAAAAATTCCTCCAACAGTACTACCCACCCCCATACCAAAAAACATTCCTATCGCCAAAGGTGGAACTTCCTCTCCGGCAGACACAAGTAAATTAACTACATAACTAATAAAAGTACCAAAAACAAAACCCAATAACATTCCGACAACGATACCGCAAACTCCAAACAAAATAACATTTTTGAACTGATTCAAAGAATTTTTTACCATAAAATTTTATTAATTTCTGGTGCCCAGGAGAGGACTTGAACCTCCATCCCCTTGCGAGGACTACCACCTCAAGGTAGCGTGTCTACCAGTTTCACCACCTGGGCAAGAAAGCAGAAAGATTCTAAATTAAACAAAAAAAATCCACAAGATGTTATTTACCATCTTAGATATTTAATAGTTAATCAAGCAGTTGACAATATTAATTTACTATTTTCTAATCCAAATCATCTCTCTTTTCGTACAATTTAACAGATTAAAGTTTTTCCCCGGGGAAAAAATGACAACACAACTATAATATGGTTAAATAAAACCGCTATGAAAAACACTATAAGAAAATTTTTACTTACCCATCGCCTCAACCTCTCTCAAAAAGAAGTCGCTAATTTAAGTAAAAAAATTACAGATAAAATTAAAAACCTCCCGGAATTCAAAAAAGCAAAAACGATCCTCCTCTACCACCCGATCAAAAACGAAGTCGACCCAACTCCCCTATTCAATTCAAAAAAAATCTTCACATTCCCACGCACTAACTCAGCCTCTCATCGTATGACTCTGCATCACGTAACAGATTTAAATGAATTAGAATTAGACGAATTCAACATCAAAAGCCCAACAAAAAAACATTTAAGAATATCACGCCAAGAAATAGATTTAATAGTAACGCCAGGATTAGCTTTTGACGAAAATGGACACCGAATTGGCTACGGCAAAGGCTACTTTGACAAGCTATTTAAGAATCTGTCTACAAATTGCGTGAAAATTGCCCTTGCGTACGACTTCCAAATAATCGAAAATGTCCCTGCTGAAGAGCACGACAAAAAAGTCGATATCATCGTGACGGAAAGTCGCACTCTACGCATTCCGCACAACCAAAATTAAGCAACTTTTTAACCCCTTCCAAAATGCCAACGTTAAAAGACTCGGATCCCAAAGTATGGGAGATTCTTACCCATGAGATGGAAAGACAAGCTGAAGGACTCGAATTAATCCCTTCAGAAAATTACGTATCAGAAGCAGTTTTAGAAGCAAATGGAAGCATCTTTACAAATAAATATTCTGAAGGTTATCCAGGAAAACGCTACTACGGTGGACAAGAATTTACTGACCAAGTTGAAACTCTTGCAATTGAACGTGCGAAGACGCTCTTTGGCGCCGAGCATGTAAATGTTCAGCCATATTCAGGAAGTCCGGCAAACACAGCCATTTACTTCGCATTATTGAACTACGGAGACACAGTAATGGGACTCAAACTCGATCACGGCGGACATATCACACATGGCTTACCTATATCTTTCTCAGGCAAAACATACAATTTCATCGCCTATGAAGTCGACAAAGACACTGGACGCATCGACTACGACAAGGTCGAAGCGATGGCAATGGAAAACAAACCAAAGATGATCGTAGCTGGATTCACAGCTTATCCACGAGATATTGATTGGAAGAGATTCAGAGCGATCTGCGACAAATGTGGAGCTATTGCTATGGCGGACATTTCACACACAGCAGGACTTATTGCAGGCAAAGCACTCGAAAATCCAGTTCCATATTTCGATGTAGTTATGACAACTACTCACAAAACTATGCGCGGACCTAGAGGAGCTATGATTATGTGTAAAGAAAAATACGCAAAAGACATCGATCGCGCAGTATTTCCAGGATTACAAGGTGGCCCACATATGCATATCATCGCTGCGAAAGCGGTTGCGTTCGGCGAAGCATTGAGACCTGAATTCCAAGACTACGCTAAACAAGTAATCAAGAACGCAAATCACTTAGCGAATAAGCTCACAGAACTTGGATACACATTGGTTTCCGGAGGTACAGATACCCATTTGATATTGATGGACCTCACAAACAAAGGAGTCGTCGGAAAAGAAGTCCAAGCCGCCCTCGATCGAGTAGGCATCACATTGAATAAGAACACAATCCCGTTCGATCCAAATCCACCATTCAACCCATCAGGCATCCGTTTCGGCACACCAGCCGTCACGACCCGTGGAATGAAAGAACCAGAAATGGAAAAGATCGCACATTGGATGGATCAGGTCATCACGAATATTAAAGATGAGGAAATGTATCCACGCGTCAAAGCCGAGGTCATGGAAATGTGCTCACACTTTCCGGTACCGGGAATAAAAGTATAAGCCAGAGGTCCTACATCCTCCTCATCACCACGATAGTAATATCATCCGCCTGCTTGTATCCGGAAGCGAAGTCCGCAACATCTTTCAAGACTGCGTCTTTGATTTGCAAAGCAGAAGCCAAAGGATTTGCCGAACAATAGTTGTGAATAAATTCCTTCAACCTCGCCATTCCATAATTCTCTTTTTCACTTTTCCAACATTCCACAATCCCATCACTAATCAAAACTGCAACATCACCAACAGCGAGAGCCATCTCTCCAACCTTAACTTTATCAGAAATCTCCGCAAGCATTCCAACTGCCAATCCACCACTCAACCCTTCCACAACATCAAGAGAAGTAGAATCAAATTTCAAAATCGGATCGTGCCCAGCATTCACGTATCTCAAAACACCATTAGATGAATTCCACTTAGCCAAACACAAAGTCATAAACATCGTTTTCGTACTTTTTTTATGCAAAACATCATTCAATTTCGCAACAATGTCAGTGACATCACCGACGGTCGAATGACTGTAAATAACAGAATTGGCAACCGCACTTAACATACTCGCGGGAACTCCATGTCCAGTCACGTCTCCGAGATAGACTAATGCACCTGTTGAGTCAGTAATTACATCATAAGCATCACCACCAACTTCTTCCGCAGGAAGCAACCCTGCAGCAACATCCAACCCCACAACCTTAGGTAAAATAGCTGGAATAATAGTCCTTTGAACATTCCTCGCAAGCTCCAATTCTCTCCCCACCCTCTCCTTATAAACACGCGCTTCCAAAGAAGCAGCTAAGTCCAACGCCATTTTATTAAAAGATTCCCCCAAATATTCAAACTCATCACGAGATTTAATATCAACACGCACTCCAAAGTTTCCCTTCGCGATTTCCTCAGCACTTTTAACCAATTTAACAATAGGTCTGTTAACGCGAACCCCCATAAACAAAGCCAAAAACACACCAAGCAAAAATCCAAACAAAGCCAATTCGGCAATCCTAAACTCCATCGCCGAAATCATTTCATATAAATTCTTATAGGTAACCCCGTAAACCACGGTATATTTTCCAGTGGTAGGCTGTACATAATATGCAAAAGTGAATCCATTATAAGGGGCCAGAACCAAATATTCATTATCATCAACATACTTGTAGTAGTCACCATCTTTCTTCAAATAATAGATCCTCCCTACATCATTTGATGATTTCGGAAATACAAACATAGAGGCATTCCTAGCCTTTATTTGAGATATACCAGGCAAAACAGCTAAGTCATAAAAATCATCAACATTTCGTTTATTCCCAGAATATTTTTTTTCTGAATCGGAAGTTGAATCATAAATTATATTTCCATTATAATCGACAACTTTTATGTAAGATATGTCGGGATTCTGAGTCATTAACTCGCTAATTGATCTATTGAAATACACAAAGCTTTCATTATTTAAATAAAGCCCAACGTCATCAACAACATGATGCGCAGTTAATTCTGCAAACGATCTAACTCCTCTGTAAATATCATCAGCAATCTCTATTTTTTTCTCACTTACAAACAAAAATCCAACACTGGCAAACACTACAGCCATAAGCAGTGTAACCGCCAAGATCAATTTTGCTTTAAATGAGAATATTATTTTC
>Ga0116172_10004241_pt1 | contig 11730 bp, 8 predicted proteins | sample AD_UKC083_MetaG_FD_89799 | JGI IMG/M metagenome (GOLD analysis project Ga0116172, IMG submission 89799) | Active sludge microbial communities of municipal wastewater-treating anaerobic digesters from USA - AD_UKC083_MetaG | ecosystem: Engineered > Bioreactor > Anaerobic > Digestate | place: USA...
ACTGGATCTTCCGCATGGACAAACCTACACAATGTCCTTACCAGTTCACTTCTTGTCGATTTCACTGAAAACGGGAAAATTGCTGAACAGAAAACACTTCCTCAAGTCAGAAGCATGGCATATTCTCCAGATCCACTGACAAGAAAAAAAGCTTACGAAGCCGAACTTGCATCATATCCTAAGATCGAAAAATCGATATGTGCATGCATTAACGGAATAAAAGGGGAAGTCATTACGACATCCCGCTTAAGAGGATATAAATCTCCTTTGGAAATGACCCTTTTAAGAAGCCGGATGGACAAAAGAACACTTGATGCAATGATGAGATCACTCAAAAAATATCTCCCGGTTTTCAGAAAATATTTCAGGAAAAAAGCGCTGATGCTCCGGCACAGGAACGGTCTTCCTTTTTTTGATATATTTGCGCCGATCAGCAATACCGACATGCAGTTCTCATATTCACAGGCGAAGGATTTTATCGTTGAAAAATTCTCATCTTTCAGTGCTGATCTCGGACTTTTTGCCAAAAATGCGTTCGAGAACGGCTGGATCGATGCTCAACCGAGAGAAGGAAAAGTGGGTGGAGCATTCTGCGCAAATTTAAGAAGCATAAACCAAAGCAGGATCCTTTCCAATTTCAGCGGTTCATACAACGATGTGAGAACACTTGCCCATGAACTTGGACACGCTTTCCACGGACACTGCCTTAACAACGAAAGTTTCCTGAATTCAAACTATCCGATGCCGCTTGCAGAAACAGCTTCAATTTTCTGTGAAACGATCGTTAACCATGCAGCTTTGAAACAGGCGACAACTGATCAGCAGCTTTCGATACTTGAAGCTGACATATCATCCTCCGGACAGGTGATTGTGGATATTTACAGCAGATACCTTTTTGAAACAGAGGTATTTGAGAACAGAGCTTCGTCATCACTTTCGGTAGATCAGCTCAAGGAAATCATGCTTTCGGCACAGAAAGAGGCCTATGCCGAAGGACTTGACCCTGAATATCTTCACCCCTACATGTGGCTTGTCAAACCCCATTACTATGTTGCGGACTATAATTTTTACAATTTCCCGTATGCTTTCGGACTCCTTTTCGCCAAAGGACTTTATGCAATATATCTTGAAAGGGGTTCTTCATTTGTTGAAGATTATAAGCGGCTTCTTTCAGAAACCGGCAGAAAAAGCATACTGGATGTGGGAAAAAGTGTCGGCATTGACCTTAACAACACATCCTTCTGGAACGGTTCTTTTGAAGTTATCAAGGAAGATATCGGCAGATTTCTGAAATATTAGATCAGTTCACACTGTTAGCAGGTTTTTTTCCTTCAAGCACTGACAGACATCCGTTTACTGTCATTTCAGCCATTTCAGCTCTGGTCTCTTCAGCGGCACTTCCGATATGCGGCAGAAGGACAGCATTATTCAACGCAAAAAGCTTCTGATTTATGACCGGTTCATATTCATAAACATCAAAGCCCGCGGCATAGATCCTTTTTTCGATCAGAGCATCAGCGAGGGCATCTTCATCGACCAGAGCGCCTCTTGCAGTGTTTATCAGTATTGCATCAGATCTCATTGAAGCAATCTCTTTTTTCCCTATCAGATGGTGAAGCTCCGGAACGAAGGGAAGATGAAGAGAAATGAAGTGACTGTTCCTGATCAGATCATCAATCTCACAGTATTCTGCGGACAGGTCCGTCTCTTTGTCAATGCTTAACCTTGTTCTGTTCCAGTAAACTATTTTAAGACCGAATGCTTTTGCCCTTTTCGCGGTTGCCTTACCTATTCTGCCCATACCGATAACACCGAAAGTTTTCCCCTTTAAAGACTTACCGAGAAAAAGGTCAGGCTCCCAGCCGGTGAAATTTCCTTCTCTTGTGAACCTTTCTGATTCATAGGCCCTTCTGGAAGCCGTAAGAAGAAGCAGGATCGCAACATCTGCCGTTGAATCAGTAAGAACATCAGGGGTGTTTGTCACAGTTATCCCTTTTTCACTGCAGTATTTCACATCAATGTTGTTGAATCCGACTGCGTAATTGGAAATAACCTTTAGACGGGGTGCCGCAGTAATCACTGACTTGTCGATCTTATCTGACAGAAGAGTTATCAACCCTTCAGGATCGAACGATGAAACTGCATTGCGAAGATCTTTTCTTTCTTCCGGACTAAGAACTTTGACCTCGACACCGCTTTCATTTAAAAGCTTTTTGTATCTTTCGCCGGGCAGTTCTGATGTTAAAATTATCCTTTTTTTCAAATTATCCTCTCAATAATATTGTTGTTCGAATTTCAAACGGAATTCAAGCTGTCTTGCATAGAAGCTTTTAACTATCTGAAAATTCCTGTCATATTTCTGGGGAAGAAAATTTCTTTCAATGTGGTGGAACAGAAATGGGGAAACAGGCGTGTTCTCATTTTTTCTTAGAAAATATACGACTCCGCCTGAACCGTCCTGAAGAACAAATCCGCTTTTCCCTATCACTGCATCTTTTTTGTAAAGAGAGTTCTTTTTCAATTTGTCGTTAATGTGTCCCAGCCCCTTGAAAAAAGCCCGGGTCGCATAGTTACTGTAAATAAATTCCATTTCTCCGCCTGAGTTTCTTGAATGATCGACATTCACGAGCTTTGCAAGAAAAGGAAGTTTTACATTATGATGCATTCTCACATTAAAAACCGGAACAAGAGTATTGCTTTCATTGATAAATCTGACATCAGGACAGCCGTCAAAAGGTCCGTTTACAATACAGGGCTGGAGATAACTGCCGTCTGAATTCACATATCTTTCACCATCGATCGTTTCAAAAAGATAAACATCTGAAAGGGTTTTTCTTACAGCATTTTTAAACCTGAGGTAAACTATTTTTTCGTTCTGTTCGTTGTAAAACAGTGTTACTCTGTCTCTTTCGTTGAACCAGATCTTATAATCGTTTAGAAAATACACGATCTCCTGAATATTCCTGATAAGTTTGTCAGACAGTCTTTTGTCATACTTTCTGCGATACGAATCTATCATGGAACCTTTAAGGTAGAAATTTGCAAAAATTATGTTGTCGCCCTCAAGAGAAAAATTCATATATTGAGGATTTTCCGGATCGTAACTCAGCTCAAAATCTATTGATGAGTGGTCGGCAGGATATATGAACACTTCTGTGCTGACAGAATCCTCAACACATTTTTCATCTTTTGTAAAATAATAGATGTTCATGATTACGGAACCTGCAACGATAAAAATAATGAAAAGTTTAGTCTTCATTTTTAAAATCCGGGAATTTCAGTCTTTCCGGTATGAAAAGTTTTGTGTAAAGATGGATCGCATAGGAATCGGTAAGACTTGCAATAAAATCAGTTATGTTCGTTTCGGGATCATCACTTACAGGATTAGAATAGAATTCTGTAAAATTGTCATAATTTTCCTTAAAATAATAAAAAAGTGACTTGATGATCTTTTCAGATTTTTCAAATTCGCGTCTTATTTCAGGCATTTCATAAATGTTGGAGAACATAAAGTCTCTCAGATCCTCGATCATCTTCGTGGTTTCACTGCTGAACCTGATTATTTTCTCTTTTGCTTCGATAGCTTCGAAACTTTTTGAAATGAGGTCCGTCACCATGTAATTTATCCGCTGAGACCCTTTTTCACCCAGAATGTCATTGTGCGGAACCTTTTTTATGTCAAGGAAGCCGCCTCTGACAGCATCATCGATGTCATGGTTAAGATACGCAATTATATCTGCGAGTCTTATTATCTGACCTTCAAGAGTTTCGGGAAGAGCATCTTTTTTCAAAAGAGGTCCCTTTCCTTTCGAATGCATCAGGATCCCGTTCCTCACTTCATATGTCAGGTTCAGCCCCTGACCGTTCCGTGCAAGGAAATCGACAACCCTTATGCTCTGCTTTTCGTGTCTGAAACCGTTCTTCAGCAGTTTCCCGAGAGCTCTTTCGCCTGAATGTCCGAACGGGGTATGCCCCAGGTCGTGTCCAAGCCCTATCGCTTCGGTAAGCGACTCGTTAAGAAAAAGTGCTTTGGCGATCGTTCTTCCTATCTGGGTCACTTCAAGAGTATGTGTAAGCCGGTTGCTGTAATGACTTCCTTTCGGTGAAAGGAAGACCTGTGTCTTGTCACCGAGCCGTCGAAATGCCTTGGAATGGACAATTCTATCTCTGTCATGCTGGAATGCAGGTCTGATGCTGCACAGTTCTTCATATTTCACTCTTCCTTTTGAAGCAGAGCTAAGACAAGCGGCCCACGAGAGCTCTCTTTTTTCGATCTCTTCAATGTGCTTTCTTATATTATCCATCGCGGTCTTTTCCCTTATAAAATGTCAGAATTAAAACAATTACAGAAACTCCGAAGAGAGCGTATATGACAAAAAGATAAAATTCGTTGTCAACAGACCCGGCCGCCATCATTGATCCGGTAATTATGAAAGCCGAGCAGATCCTTGTCACCATCCTTGAAATGAAACTCCTTTCCGATCTTCCGAAAAGGACAAGGAAGCGGTGCTGGATCGTTCCATCCTCGATCTTTTCCGCAATGTTGGAAAGAACTCCCGGAAGGTTCTTAAGCAGATCTATCATTTTTATAAGAAGCGAAAAAACATCTCCTGCTATCCTGTCGGGTGAATATCTTTCAGCAAAAAGTTCCTTTGAAAGTTTTTCAGCGACTGTCATCAGTTCAAATTCAGGATCAAGTTCCCTGCAAAGCCCTTCTATCAGGGAAAAACTCTTTATAAGCTGCGTGAGTTCCCGCGGTATCTTGAGCTTGTGTTTGAACATGATATTAAAAGACTTTTTCACAATTTCGGTCGTATTTATCTCAGACAGGTTGTCAGGCAGTGAATCAAAGACTTTCCTGATGTCACTTATGAACTCCTTCTTGTTAATAGGGGTTCCGCTTTCGCTCATATCAATGTAAATATTTGCAACTTTCTCAAAATCTCTTGCAATGAAAGCAATGAACATGTCTGCGATCTTTTCCCTTAAATATCTGTCTATCCTGCAACACATTCCGCAGTCTATTGCGACAATATGATTCCCCGGCTTGAAGAAAATATTGCCGGAATGGAGATCGCCGTGAAAAAAGCCGTCAAGAAGAACCATTTTCATCAGCGCTTTTGCACCTCTGTCGGCAATTATTTTCCGGTCGAACATCGCCTGATCTGTGCATTCAATAACATCGTCAAGCTTAACGCCATCTATCCTCTCCATGACAAGAATTCTGCCGGTGCAGTATTTTTCATTCATTTTCGGGAAAGAGAGCCATTCCCACTGTTCACCGTCAAAATTCGATGCCAGTTTCTGGGTGTTTGATTTTTCAATGACAAGATCGAGTTCCTGATTCATTGTCCAGAAAAACTCTTCGGCTATCCCTTTGAAATTGATGTTCTTTGAATACGATGATGTCTTTTGAAGAATATCTGCGATCCAGATTATGATCTCCATGTCGCTCTTGATGGTCTCGACCACACCGGGCTTTCTCACTTTTATTACAACACTTTCCCCTGTTTCCTTCAGGATTGCCGAATAAACCTGTGAAATTGAAGCCGCCGCGATAGGGGTTTCATTGAAATTGTCAAAGATCTCCTCAAGCGATGCAGCAAGTTCTTCTTCAATGATCGGTTTTATAAGTGCAAAATCCATCGGATTGACATTGTCAGTGAGCTTTTCGAACTCTTCCGCCATCGAAATGGGGATTATGTCGCCCCGAAGAGACAGGATCTGCCCCATTTTTATGAAAGTCGCCCCCAGTTCCTCAAATGCAAGACGGAACCTTTCTTCGAGCTTCATATCCTTGAAAGATTTCTCCTCGGCATTTCTGTTCTCAAGCTTAAAAACGCTCAGAAGGGTTCTCGGAATGAACGGGGTAAGACCGTATTTGGCCGCAACAGCACCTATTTCGCTGAATCTTTTCAATCTTGAAAATGCAGCCATTTCTTCATCCTCCCTTATCAGTCAACGGTTATAGATTTGCTGACATTTTTCGGAACATCGGGATGTACTCCGTGATTTTCTATCTGACTTCTGTTGAGATATTTCATCTTCGCAACACTCATTTTAAATGCAAGAAGCTGTAATACGACCGCCGCTTCGAAGATGAATATGTTCCTGTCGCCTGTCCTTGGAAGTTCGATGAATTTCGACCAGTATTTTCCTGTCGAAGCGGGCTTACCGGTTGCGGCTTTCTTGAGATCGTCATCGTCTTCCGAAATGAGAACTATGTCGGCTCCCCTGATTTTATGAGTATGGATCTGGGATATTGTTATCCTTTTGTCCCTCTCATCGGGAGGACACACAAAAACAAGAGGATAGTTCGAAAAAAAGTTTTCGATACCTGTCTTTTCGGCAAAAAGACTGTACATCTTCTTCATTGCGTTACGGTCTTCCTTTGATGTAAAGGGCTTTATTACAGTGTCATCGTCAACCTTACGGAATTTAAGGTTCTTAACTGTGTTCGTATACTCTCTCACCATATCGGCTTTTGCACCGTTCCCTTTTAAAAAACCTTTATCAAAAAGCTGTTCGAACATTTCGATCATATTTCCAAGAAGAAGTTCCATGTCGGTGAGCGAATATATCGTGTTCTTTCCTAAAATGGTGTTAGGTCCGTGCTTGAATTCAGCGGCGTCATAACCTTCAGTGTGGTTCAGAACGACTTCTCTGATCTTGAGAGCACCTTCTTTTGCAAGTCCTGTCAGCGATGTGCCGAGAATGTGTATCGAAGGTTTCATGAAAAGTTTGAGCGCTGTGTCGGATACAGGAATGTCGATGTTCTTAAGTGTGAAATCCATGAAATATCTTATCTTTTTGAGATCATTGAAAACATCATCCTCTTCGTTTTTCACAAGTGCCGCAAGGATATAGAAAAGAGCGATCTGGCTTATGAAAGACTTGGTCGCGGCAACAGCGATCTCTGAACCGCACATGATCGGAAGATAGAAATCACTTTTTTCCTGCGGAAGTGTCGAGTTTTCGTTGTTCACAATTGTAAGAAGCTGAACTTTGTCGCTGCAAACCTTTCTGATGTCGTTGAAAATATCAACAAGGTCTTTCGTTTCTCCGCTCTGGCTTACACCCACCACAATATCATTTTCCCTGAGCGAATTTATGAAACCCGACCTGAAACCGCCCGGATTTGCAGGTATTATTGATATGTCTGTCAGATTGTTGAAAAAATATGCACCGGTAAGAGCGGCATGATATGATGTTCCGCTTGCTACGAAATATATTCTTCCTCCTCTTTTTCCGCTTTCTTTAAATGCATTGACCAGTTTATCACGGTATTTTATGATCATCCTCTTCTTTTTCCACACAAGCATCGAATCGATCAGCCAGAGCTCGGTAAAATATTTTTCATTTATCCCCAGAAGTTCTTCAAGAAGGGTGGTCTCCTCAGATTTAAAGACAAAATGCTTCGGATCTGCACAGTATTTTGATGCTTTTGCAAAGATCGTTTTAAAAGTTTTCAGTTTGCGGATGTTTTCAAATTCCTTTTTAAGTTCATTGCTGTCGTAAACATCATACAGAGCCAAAAGGGAATACAATATCTCTCTTGCTGTATCTTTGTTTTTTTCAAATATTGCATGAAGCTCCTTCTCTGACTCATCATTGAAGTAGTAAAGCATCAGATTGTCGATATTTCTCGGTGAAGAGAATATCTCCTGCTCCATGAAAAAGTGGAATTTCGGCTGGAGCTGGATGTCTGCGATATTAAGCCGGCTTCTGCTGAGTTTGGTCACCCATTCTTTGTCTTCCGTGAGTGAAAAAAGCTTGTAGCTGTCGTTATCAAAATAGATCCCTTCCCCTTCTGACATCGGGATAAGGAACCTTGTCTTTGAAAGTATACTGGTAAGATCACTTGAGACGACAATGAAGTTCCCGGCATTGTCAGAACCCTTTCCTGCATAAAGTGATGATCCCGCTTTTATGGCGAAAACTCCCGGAATTTCAGGCAGAGTGACACATGCGGCATAACTTCCTTCGATCATTTTCTGTGCTTTTCTGATCGCTCTTATCATCAGCGCGATCTTTTCATCATTTGTTGATGGCTTGCATTTATGCATGAGAGCTGAATAAAAGTGCTCAACAAGATGGACCACCATTTCACCGTCATTGTCGGAAAGCACTGTGTGTCCGTTGTCGGCAAGAAAATCCTTGAGCTTATCAGTGTTACTTACATTTCCATTGTGTGCCCCGACCATGTGGACAAGGCAGTTTACTTCGTGCGGCTGTGCATTGACATCAGTTACCGCTCCGTAAGTCGCCCATCTAACCTGACCTATGAACTTGAACCCGCTCTGTTTAGGGATCTCAAGCTGTTCAATAACCCTTGAAGGGGCTCCGACTTTCTTTCTCAAGGTGACAGTCCCATCCTCTTTTATGAAAGCTCCGCCGGTCGAGTCGTATCCGCGATACTCAAGCTTTTTAAGCAGTGATGCCGCTTCATTTCCAAGATTTGCAATGTTTTTTCTATAGACGATCGAAACAACTCCGCACATAAATTTCTCCGTTAATTCAATATGTTAAATCGAAGCAGTCATTTTCTTAAGCCACTCTTTCTCTTCTTTTCCAAGTTGCGGGCTCAGGTTTCTGAACACATCTTTATGGTAGTCGTTAAGCCATTTCTTCTCTTCAGCATTAAGCATTCCGGGTTCAATTGCCCTGATGTCGATAGGACACATTGTAATATTTTCAAAACCGAGGAATTTGCCCCATTTTGTCTCTTCGATCTCTTTTACAAGGACAAGGTTTTCAATTCTTATGCCGTATTCTCCCGCTTCATAATATCCGGGCTCGTTTGAAAGTATCATGCCGGGAACGAGCTTTGTTTCAAGCCATCTGGGTGATATTCCCATCGGTCCCTCATGAACGCTTAAATATGCACCGACACCGTGACCGGTCCCGTGATTATAGTTCTGCCCGTTCTTCCAAAGAGCAATGCGGGCAAGTGCATCAAGGTGTGTTCCTGCTGTAAAACCCTGCGGAAATTTCGCTGTTGAAACATTGATGTGACCGATCAGGACATTTGTGAAATCCTTTTTCATCTTTTTTGTCAGTTTCCCGACGACAACCGTTCTTGTGATATCAGTCGTTCCGGTAAGATACTGTCCGCCGCTGTCGACCAGATACAGACCTTCAGGTTTTACTTCTATCGAGCTTTCTTTTGTAGCGCTGTAATGAATTATCGCTCCGTGTTCGCCGTAGCCGGAAATTGTGTCAAAGCTTAAGCCCGCAAAATTCTCACCTGCCGCTCTAAATGTTTCAAGTTTGTCTGAAGCCGATATTTCAGTAATCTTTTCTCTGCCGAGAGTTTTATCAAGCCAGCAGAGGAACTTCACCATTGCAACGCCGTCGGTGATGTGGGCTTTTTTTATCCCTTCGATCTCCGTAGCATTTTTGACAGCTTTCATAATCTGGGACATGTTCATCCCTTTTACAACCTCGACCTTTTTTGTGTCAACTGCATCAAGAAGGGACTGCGAACATCTTGCCGGATCAAGGAAAAGCTTCCCTTTGCCGAGCTTTTCAAGAACTTTGTATATTTTGTCGTAATCTCTTAATTTCACGCCGTCTTTTTCAAGAGTTTTAACATCTTTTGCGTTGAATTTGCCGTTTTTGACAAAAAGCTCTGCACTTTTCTTTCCAATGAGTCCGAAACCCATGACGACCGGATTACAGCTTACATCGTTTCCTCGGATGTTGAAGATCCATGCGATGTCGTCAAGAGATGCAAAAAGGTGATAGTCAACTCCTGACTGAGCCATTTTCTCACGGATCATTTTGAACTTATCCGGTCTGCCTGTCCCTGCATATTTGATCGGGTGGAGGACTGCTCTGGCTGAAGGGAATGCCGGTCTATCCTTCCAGATAGCGTCAACAAGGTCTTTCCCCGGTTTCACTTTCAGCCCTTTTGATTCAAAACTTCTTTTAAGATCGTCAACTTCATTTATTGACATGACTGATGAATCAAAACCGATATTTGCCCCTTTTTTGAGTTCTTTTGTGAGCCATTCCTTATAATCAGGAGTTTCGGGAAGACCTGCTTTAAAAAGCGTAATCGTGCTGTTTTTAAGCTGCTCTTCCGCCTGAAGAAAATATCTGCCGTCAGTCCAGAGCCCTGCTTTTTTCATCGTTACGACGACTGTTCCCGCTGAACCGTTAAAACCGCTTATCCATTCACGGGTTTTCCATCTCGGGGCGACATATTCACTCTGATGCGGATCAGCACTCGGAATGATATATGCATCAATTCCGACCTTTTTCATCATCATTCTCAACTGCTCAAGCCGTTTTACGATAGTCATAGAAACCTCCAATTTTTCATCGTTACCAAAAAATTCAGTAGTATAATAAATGAGGAATTTTAAATATCAAGGAAATGGGAATCTGATGCTTATGGATTCTTTATAAATCCAATGGGCTTGCTTTCTTTTTTACCGGTTCCGATCAATCTTCTTACCGCATCAAAAATGATCTTGAATTGTTTGTCATATTTTGTTTCCAGCTCATTTAAAACTTGTATGCTCCGAGGTTGTCACAATTTGTGATAAGCTCAGTGTCCATTTATGTCGTTAAAATTTACACGACCCTTATTTCGATCTTTCGACCAAGGACCTTGGCATATCTGGCAAGTGTTGAGATTGTTACATTTTTAATTTGTTTCTCAAGTCGCGACATCGCACTTTCTGATGTCTCCATAAGTTCTGCAACTTCTTTGAGAGTAAGCCCTTTTTTCTTTCTGAGTTCTCTTAAATTATCCATGATGATACCAAGTTTCATTTCCTCATACATTTCATTCAAAATCTGTTCTTTTGCACTGTTTTTATCAACAAATCTTTCAATTGTCTTGTCAAGACTTTCTGTTTTGTAACCTTTATTTCTCATGACTTACCTCCCTGAACTGTTACAAACAATTTCTTATCATATAAAGCAAGTTTTGTCAAGTGCATCCAAAATTCTACGCTCCATCAGATTTAGCCAACAATAGATAATGCAGCAATTAGATTAATTTTGCAAGAAAATGGATAAGATTTTCTTACTCACCGGAAAACTGGGGAAAAGTGGAATTTATTTAGGGTGTTGGGATGGATTTCAGCAGAAGAACATATGTGGAGATGTGGATCTGACCCAAACTCAAAACTCATAATACCAAATAAAATTCATGCCTCACCTAACGCAGTAGGCATAAATATTATTCGTATGATGGGTCTAGTACACTTTACCATCGGTGAAATCCACATACCATACATAGAAGGGATGGAATACAAAGGCCGAAGATGACCAAAAATAATAAGCTTCCCCGAAAACACTATATTCACCAATTGTGTCAGAAGTACATCCATCACAAACATCTCCACCCAAATTACCCGGGTCTTCTATTTCACACCAGGGATCCTGTCCATCCGGCTTTGGATATTCATTCTGTGGACACTCCTTTATCAGCATTCTAAGTTCCTGAATGTTGGGCAACCTCCCGCCCAAACCTTCACAATACGAAATTGCATCATCCCAAATCATTTCAACAGGAGACATATCTGACCAGCAAATACCTTCATGATGGTTAGGAAAATTTCCTGAACAGTCCGCAGTATCTCCAGTATCTCCAGTATCTCCAGTATTTCCAGTATTTCCAGTGTCACCTGTATTTCCTGTATTTCCTGTATCTCCGGTATTGCCTGTATCTCCGGTATTGCCTGTGTCACCGGTATTGCCTGTGTCACCTGAATC
>Ga0116172_10004247_pt1 | contig 11722 bp, 5 predicted proteins | sample AD_UKC083_MetaG_FD_89799 | JGI IMG/M metagenome (GOLD analysis project Ga0116172, IMG submission 89799) | Active sludge microbial communities of municipal wastewater-treating anaerobic digesters from USA - AD_UKC083_MetaG | ecosystem: Engineered > Bioreactor > Anaerobic > Digestate | place: USA...
AAATAACCAGAGGTATCGGTAAGGTAGGTTGAGGATGCATCTACTGTTGTGAGGTAGGATGAAGATGCGTATAATGGCACAATTAAAGATGAATCTACTGTCACGCTTGCCTGAGCAACAGGGGAATTGTTGTTTAACAGATCAAAAACGAAGCCTTTTAAATTATAATTCGTTTTTGCATTGTCGATCTGCCTCGGGTCAAATTTAAAGAAGAGCGAAGATGCGGGGGTATTCGACTCACCTTCTTTGCAGCCGGGCAGGAAGGCGGCGAGCATGATAAAATGGAAAACGGCCAGGAGCAGCAGGTTTCTGCGCTTTCGCAATGACATAGTTACATCCCCCAGAAAAGTATTTGCGGTACTTATCGGCAGATGTGCGACAGTTGCTTACGGAGAATTAAATCAGTCTGGTATTTTTTTCTCGTTTTTGAGGGCGGTGTTGATCGCCTGGTTTATCTTGCGGATCTGCTTTACTGATTCGATACGTTCGCGGTTGGTGGGAAGGCCGAGTTTCTTCAGCATTTCGTCGGCCATTTTGTTTTCTTTGGGCGGCTTGTTTAGAATTGCCAGCTCAGAGACCCAGCCTTCAAATGGCACGCCTTCGGTGCTGGTAGCGACAATCTGGAACCAGTTTACGCCGTCGACAACCACGTGGCCCTCGACTTCGGCGGGAGTGATGGTTTTACGCGCCTGAACCGATTCTTCACCGCTTACGGGCATGGCAAAGCCAGGCAGAGAGTCTGGTCGGTTCTGGTAAATGAAATAACCACAAAAGCAAAGAATTGTGAGAGAAAGCAGATGCTGGCAGATTTTGCCGGTTTTACGCGGAGCAACTGGCCTGCGTTCGACAAAACCATCAAAATCACAACCTGCCGGAGGCTGTTCGGGGGCTGTTTCGGCAATTTTAACCGGCCCGGTCTGACTCTGGTCATCGGGCGGAAAAAGAAGGCGCAACAGATAAACGCCACCGGCAAACAGAATGCCGCACAGAACAATGAGTAACCCCGTTTCAAGCATACGTAACCTCTGATTTTATGATGTGTATTTTATATACTTAGCATCTGAATCAGTTTTTTGCAATACCCAAATATAGGATGCTCTTTTGACCGGTATTCTCTTACTCCATGGGGGGAACATTTCGCATCTGATTAGGGGTGCACTTTAGACTGAAGAAAAAAAACCTTTATTAATGGCACTGACGGGCAAACTTTTTTTAAAAAGGGTATTGACAATAAGCGAAACGGGTAATTATAATCAGCTCATCAATTTCCAACCTACTAAGGAGAACTCGCGATGAATAAAGCTGATCTCGTAAAAGAAATCTCTCAGAAAGCCGCCATCAACCAGGCAACTGCTCAGAAAGCTCTCGAATCAATGCTCGATACTTTCAAAGACAGCCTCAAAAAAGGCGACAAAATCCAGCTGATCGGTTTTGGTTCTTTTGAAGTTGCCAAACGCGCAGCTCGCAAGGGTGTTAACCCCCAGACCAAAAAAGCCATCAGCATTCCGGCTAAAAAAGTTGTAAAATTCAAACCCGGCAAAGACCTCAAAGATCTTATCGCCAAAGCCAAGTAATTAAAGACTTTCAGGAGCCCTGCTCGAACGAGCAGGGCTCTTTTTACGTACGCCGATTTGCTATTGCCTTTCGGCTGTGGTACAATCCCGGCACAACAAAACCCGGCGAAATTTTTAATGATCAGAGCCCGAAAACTTTTCTACTTTATGCTCCTGTTGCTGATTCTGGCGGCAGGTCTGGTTTTCTTTGCCTGGCGGCAAACCTTCAAGCTGCCGGCCCAGCTGATCAATCAGGTTCGCAGTTTCGCCCGCAGCTTTCATGACATCGATTTCGATGCCGAAAGTCTCAAGATCAATTTTCCGGAACATACGATAAAAGCCAGCAATCTCAAAGTGATGCTGCCCGGTGAAAAACCGTTTCTTGAAGCCGAAGAGGCAACAATCTTTCTGGCATCGGGTACCGGGCCGCTCGACCTCTATTTCAGCCGGGCCGCTATCGAAAAAATTCAGCTCAACAGCCTTAAATACGATGCTACGGCCCCGCGGCCTGAAAAAGCCTCCGGGACGGCCCTTCCCAGAATCCCTGCCAGAGAAATAACCGTAAACGGTCTGAATCTCAACACCTCGGTCAGCGCCTTTTTTATTCCCGATTTCAAGGCCAGCTTTATCAGAACCCGCCGCAACGCCAGTCTGGAAGTTTCTTTCGAAAAGGGCCCGATCGGCGGTAACGCTCGTCTTGTGGCAATGCTCGGCCTTGACAGCGGCGAATCAACGATCAATCTCAGCTGGCAGGAAAAGAATTTTTCAACTTTCATTCCGCTGATTTTTCTTTCACATCGTTTCGGCCTGAATATTCTCTCGGGCGGCGCAGCGCTCAGCCTCAACTATCGTGGAAATCTGGCAAAGCGTCTTCAGCAACCGTCAGAGTCGTTGCCGCAGCTTATAAATAACGAACTTACCGGCACGGTCAGCATCGATGACTGCGCCTTCAGCTGGTCAGGTCTGAACGGCAAGATTAACCTTAAAATAGCCCGCGAAGATGAAAAGCCATGGCAAGGCAGTCTGAGCAGTGAGCTCGGCGACGGTAAGCTGGCAGTCAACGGTGTCTGGTCTGGCACTGAGAAGACAATGGGCAGTTTTTCAGCCGATATCAGCGCCGAAAACATTCTTGTCAACAGACCCATGATTGAGAGCCTGGGATTGAACCTGCGCAACACCGAACCGGGAAAACTCTGGTTTGAAGGCACTATAAATGGTGATCTGAAGAATCTGGCCGGCTCTGGCAAAGCGTTAGCCCGCAACTGGAAATACCAGAACAAAAAAATCGACAGTGCTGATCTCAGCTGGCAGCTTGATAAAAACTCTGTAATCGAACTTTCTGGCGACCTGGCCACAGAAATAGGCAAACTTTCGGCAAGCGCCAGCATCACTTTGAATGGCAAAAGCAAAGGCATTGGACAGGTACAGGGGCTTATGAACGAGATCGACCTGCAGAAGCTCAAGCCATTTATCGACAGCCCGGTGGCCGGCAAATGCAGTGGCCCGTTCAAGGTTGCTTTCGATCTGAACGCCCCGGCCAGCACGACCTATGACATGCGCCTTGAACTGCATGAAGGCACTTTTTTTACCTTCTCGCCCGAAAAACTCACAGCAAGAGTATATGGCACCGGTGCCCGCTGGTATCTTTCCAATCCGCTGGCCCTGTTTACTGGCGGCGGTAAAATAGCGGTTGACGGCCTCATATCGAGCGAAAAATTCGCTGCCAATGTGCTGGTCGACAAGGTTAACCTGAAAACCTTCGGGGTTCCTGGTACTATCGCCAGTGGAGTAGCTTCTCTAAAGGCAAGTATTGGCGGAGCACTTCTGCAACCCATCGTCAAAGGCGATCTCTATGGCGAAAATCTTGAACTGATGGGAGTTCCTGTCAGCTCGTTCAGGTCACAGGCCAGCGTCAAAGGCACGGTTCTCACCCTGGCCCCTCTGGTAATAAGACACTCAGATGATGCTTACCTCGACGGTTTTTTCTCAATCGATCTGCTGCATGGTTCGCTGCGGGCCTTCAGACTCAGCTTTCAAAAGCTGCCGGTCGAGATCCTCAAAAAGTTTGTTCAGCCTGCAGCTGCAGAGAAAATACAGGCTGGCATCATTGCAGGCAATGTCAATTACAGCCACCACAAAGGCCAGAATGTCTGGAATTTCATTATCGAAGGGCACCAGCTGGTTCTGCACGATGAAAAAATCGACACACTATATCTTGAAGGGGCAACCCAGGGCAGGCAGACCGAGCTAAAAAGTCTTTTTGCCAGAGCGTTCGGTGGAAATCTGAATATATCAGGACAGATTATCAATACCGGAAAATTCTCGGGCTCAATTGAAGCAGAGAATCTTCAGTTCGCAAAAATAGCCTTTCTGCAAAAACTGAATCCTGAACTGCGCGGAGAAATAAACATTCAGGGCGGCTTCGAAGTCGATGACAAGGTCAGACAAGGTTCTTTTACTGTCTTTACACGCGATATGAAGTCTGGCGACCGCGATCTTGGCAATTTTGGCGGTGAAATTGACATTGACAACGCCGGGTTGCGCATTTCAAGCGGAGAATTCGACAAGCTTGGCGTTAAAATCAGCGGCGAAATGGGCTGGGATGGCCGACAACCTTATTCAGCCGCCCTCGAAATGAACAATGTCGATCTGTCATTTCTACCTCAGATGTGGGGAATTCAGTCGTTTGATTACGGTGGGCTCGTCGCCACCGGCAAATGCCAGGTGCAGGGCGATCTCGCTTCGCTGACCCCCGACCTGGTAAATATGCAGGTTGATACCCTGAAGATTCAGAAAGAAAATGACATAATCGTTTCTAACCGGCCAATGCAGGTGCTTTATCAGAATGGCAGCGTTGAAGTAAGATCTCTGGAACTTAAATACCGCCAGGGGATACTCGGCGTAGAAGGCCTTTTTGATCCGGGCAAAAGCGTTGCCCTGATGATCAACGGCAAAAACTTTTCGGTCAAAGCCCTCGGCAGGCTTTTTGACCTGCCCAACTGGGATTACGACGGCAGTCTCTCAGCAGAAGCCCGCCTTTTCGGCAATCTCGATGATATGCAGATCAAAGCGACCGCAAAAATAGATGAACTGACTGCGGCCGGAAGGAAAATTCCCGAAGTAAGGGCTGAGATTGAAGGCAATCGTGCAGGCATCGATATCGCTAAAGCCTTTGTCAGGCTCAATGCCAGTTCTTTCAACCTTAAAGGACGCGTCGACCTCGATGAAGACGTCAGACCTGCCAACATCGACCTGCACCTGTTTATACCCGAGGGTCCTATTTCAGATCTGACAGTTTATCTGCCACAGGTTTTTCGTGAAGCCAGCGGCACGGTCAAGGCTGACCTGCATCTTACCGGCCGACCGACCAACCCCGAAATTTCAGGGGATCTGCAGATGACTGCCGATCAGCTCGCTCTAAGCAACATGCGCAAACCTCTGACAAAGGTCGATTTTGCCATATCAACCAACGACCGCATAATCAACATCGACCGACTTGAGGCAAACCTTGGCCGTGGCAAACTGCTTGGCACCGGGCAGGTTAACTTTCGTGACTCGCTTGGCTCAATAACGGCCAATATCACGGGCCAGAAACTTGACCTGAGCTTCATGAACCTTGAAGTAAGCAATGCCAGCGCTGCGATGACCATCGCTGGTGATCTCTACAACCCGGTTGTTGCCGGCAAAGTATTTGTTCCTCGCGGCAAATTCAATATCACAACTGATCTGCTTGCAAAGCGCAAACCGATCGACTTTTTCTTCGATTCGCTGAACTACCACTTCGATATCGAAGTGCCGCGCAATTTCTGGCTGAAAAGCTCGTTTCTCAACTCAGAGATGCGCGGCAAATTCTCGATTGCCGGCGACCTGAACAACTTCAGACTCGATGGCGGCATCAGCTGCGTTCAGGGCAAACTCTACTTCAAACAGCGCCAGTTTCAGATAGAAACCGGCGAAATCAGGTTCGGAGGCGTTGACAACAGTCTCGACCCACATATCTTTGTCAAATCTGAAGGGCAGATTCAGAGCACCAAGGTGTTTCTGACGCTGCAGGGGCAGGTTTCCTCATTTACGCCACAGATTTACTCGACACCACCCATGTCTGAAGGCGACCTGCTGGCGCTGCTCACCCTCGGCCGTGACATCAACACCGCTATGCACAGCGATTCAAAAGAGCTTTTCGAAACCGAAATCCTTGAGGGTCTCAAGAATTCTTATATTTCTGCCCTGATCGGCAGCACGATCTCGACCGCCCTGAACCTCGATGAACTTTTTCTTTCTTCGCTTTTCGACCGCACTTCGGGTAAATCACGGGCATTCATCCGGGTCGGCAAATACATTGGCAAAAATATCTTCATGGCCTACGAGGGCACCATGGAACAGGGGCAGGATGAAAGCTACATTTTCGAATACAGACTTCCCAAAGGTTTCGTGGTAAATATCGAATTTAAGGAACCAATCAAAGAACAGCGCATCGGGGTACGCTACGACTGGAAATTCTGGTAAAATTCGAACGGGTACAATGAATGATTCTTGAAAAAATCGAATCTCTGTTGAACGTGAGAGCCAACGAGTGGCGCGAAACCGGCTTTTTCTGGCTGTTCACTTTTCTCTGCTGGTTTTCTCTCGCACTCGGCGACTCAATTTCTGACACCCTGTTCATCAAAAGGGCAGGGGTTGAAAACCTGCCGGCAATGTTCATGATCTGTTCGATTTTCGCGATTCCGGTAAGTGTGCTGCTGACCCTGATGCATGGCCGTGTGGAAAAGCGCACCCTGACTTTTGCATCAGGCATTGTCTCAGCCCTGGCGATTGCCGGTGCCGTGCAGGTCATTCATACAAGCGACCAGCAGACAACTACCGGTTGCTACGTTCTTTATTTTATCACCAATATTCTGATGTTCGTCATACCGGTTGTGCTGTCGGTGCTGATGAGTACACAATTCAACGCCCTCAAGGCAAAACGGCTGCTGCCAATAATATTCAGCGGTGTGATTGCCGGCAGAATCGCTGCCGGTCTCTGCCTTAACTGGCTGGCGGCAATTTATCCGGTACCTGATATTCTCAGAGCCTGGCTGATCATTCATATTTCGGCATTTGTCTTTTTCATTATCGGCAGTGGCAGCTTTATCAAACCACAGATTCAGGCTTTTCTCACTCAGCCGAGTGAGCGCAAAAGAGTGCGCCTGACAGAAAAGCTGCGCATCTTTGTGCGCAGTCTGACCGAGTCGAAACTGGTTCTTTTTCTCGTTCTTTCGGCTATTTTTTCGAATCTGACCTTCTATTTTGCCGAATTCCAGGCCGCTTCAATTTTTAACAGCCATTTTACCTCAGAAAACGAACTAGCCCGATTCTACGGGCTTTTCGTAATTTTTGCCAGCATCTTTGCTTTTATTTTTCAGGGTGTCATCACAGGGAACCTGATTCAGCGCTTCGGCATCAGCAATACCAATCTGCTTTACCCCGGGCTGGTTCTGACCAGCTTTGCCGGAACGGCAGTTTCTTACACGTTGATGCCCGGCACTGCCCTAAAATTTGTGCAGGTCGGCCTGCAGAACGCTTTGTATCAGCCAGTCAACAGCCTTTTCTACAACGCTCTACCGCCACGCGAAAAGGCCAGAATCATTACCGTCAACGAAGGAATTCTGCAGCCTCTGGGCACGATTTTTTCAGGGGCCCTGCTTTTTTATGCCGACAAAACCGGGGTCCTTGTCAGGTTTTTCCCTCTGGTCGCTGCATTTTTATGGGTTCTGGTAGGCTTCATGATCAGACAGCCATATCGCGAGAGCCTGCTCAAGCTTTTACGCAGTTCGAGCCTCGACTTTTTCAGAAAAGGTGAGCTGCAGAAACTCAACCTCGACACCAATACCCTGAATCTGCTTCTTAACAGCCTCGACACAGCGGACGAAGATACCACCGCCCTGGTAATTCAGCTGATCGTCAGTCACGGCGATCGCAGCAGTCGCGAGCAGATGACCGCAAGGCTGAATCATTTCAGCGATGAGCGCAAACTCGATATTCTGCGGCAGATAAATCTGCCGGTCGATCATTTTGTTGCAGAATTTCTCTTTGGCTGCCTTGAATCGCGCAACGACGATCTGAGGCGCCATGCATTGCGTGCCCTGACAGGGTTTCCTGCCTCAGCACGCCTTCGCGACCGCGTTCTGCCGTTCCTCCACAGTGAATCGGAAGACCTGCGCCGGCTCGCATCGATCGTTTTTGTCAAAATCGGTGATCTCGACCAGATGATGCAGTCGTTAAGTGTCATTCAGGGCTGTATTTCAAGCGGTAATGAGCCACAGGTCCTGAAAGGGATCGAAATGCTGGGCCTCACCGGCGACGAAAGGTTCTGGGTCAACCTGCGGCCATTTTTGCGCAGCGATGAAATTAAAGTCCGGCACGCAGCTGCAGCCGCGCTCGAAAAGATTCTGACAACCGGCGACTCTGACGAGCATTACGAAATTATCGGCCGCCTCATCAAGGATGATTCTCGTGAGATCAGGTTTCTCGCTCTCAAAATGCTGACCAGGCTCAGCGATCAGAAATGGTTCTATCATGTGGTTGAGGGCCTCTCCGATTCAAGCCCGCGTAACCGTAAACTCGCCGAAGAAATTCTCATTTCGCACTATGACGACAAGTTCAGTGAACTGATAATGGTTCTCGAAAGCAGCGACAGTTCTCTGCACGCAAGGGCAGCGGTAGCCGGTATTCTTGCTGCCTCGCAGAACGCCGGCGTGCGCGATTATCTGCACCATTTCGGGCACAAGGTCATTCTGCAGCTCTATGAATACAAGCTCGAAGAATTTGTCATCAACCGCGAACTGCGCCGCGAGCATTCTGTCTATCTGAAGATGCTCTTAAAAGAACGGGCCTGGGCTCTGACCCGCCTGATCGTCTGCCTGATTGCGCCAGAACAGAACCGCGAAGCTCGTGACCTTTTTAAAAGTCTGTATTCAAGCAATGAAGAACTCGTTAACAACGCCATTGAAGTGTTGCAGAACATGGGTGAGCGTCAGCTCGTCTATCACATCATTCCTGTGCTTGAAAACATTTCTCTCGAACAGATCGCTGCCTATGGTATGAAAGTCTTCTCCTTGCGCGAAAAAGACATGCGCGTCATTCTCGGCAAGTATCTCAACTCTTCAGACAACGAGCTCAAGGAAGCGGCAATCTATACGGTCTGCATTGCCGAGATTCACGAGCTGATACCGGTTCTGAAAAAGATCGAAAGCGATGCTCATCTCGGTGAAAAAGTCGCGGTTACCTGCAAATGGGCGCTTGAAACCCTGAAAAACCGCGGAATTACTCTGCAATACAATTGAAAGAAGCCTATGATAATCATTGAAAGAATTCTGTTTCTCAAAAGGATCTCGATTTTTTCGAGCCTTTCAAGCTACGAACTTCGCAAAATTGCCGAAGTCATAGCCGAAGAGGATTTTGAACCCGGCGAGATTATCTTCTCTGAAGGCGAGTTCGGCGAAAGCATGTATCTCGTCGTCGAGGGCAAAATTTCGATTTTTACCGGCAAACCACCGGCAATCAAAGTTCTCGCCAGCTTCGACAAGGGCAACTTTTTCGGCGAAATGGGGCTCTACGACGATAAGCCCCGGGCCGCCTCGGCAATCGCCGACGTTCATTCGCGCACCCTGGTGCTGCGCAAGGGCGAGTTCTGCGATCTGATCAGCGAGTTCCCAATGGTTGCCCTCGGCATCATGAAAGAACTCAACAACCGCATCCGCGCCACCAATAAAAAGCTCAACATCATCGAAAAGAATATCGTCGACAGTTCGAGCCGCCTCTATTCGCGCGAATACTTTCTCGACTGCATGAAATCGATGCTTAACCGAGCCCGCAACGAGAAGGCCACCGTCGGTTTTCTGATGATCCGCCTGAAAAAGGTGCATTTTAATGAAGGCGACGGCTCACCGGGCGAGCTTGAAAAGTTCCGCACCGATCTGATCCGCGAGCTGGGCCTGCGACTCGAAAGTTTTATCCGCGAATCCGACATGCTGTGCCGCTTCGATGACAGCAGCATTCTGCTGATGATTCCTGAATTCAATGCCAAGAGTACACTGATGTTTCAGGCCCGCATCACCGACGATCTCAACCGCGTTCTCATCGACTTCGAGACCGGCCGGCGGCTGTATTCAGATATTGAATTCCGCACCCTGATTTTCCCTGAAGATGTTGACAGCGCCGAGAGCGTTGTTAAAGCCTTCGAAACCGTCTGACATGCAGGCAAAGCTGATAACCCGCCTGCTGATCGTCATTATTGTCACCGCGGCTGTCGGCGCGTTCCTTTATCTGCCACAAGTAAAAGATTCGACCGGCTGGTACAATTCAGCCGAATTCTCGATCGCCGCTGCCACCCTCGATGTGCCGCACGCGCCTGGCTACCCGCTTTTCACCCGCCTCGGCAACCTCGCCTTGCGCTACCTGCCGGGCTCGACGCCAGCCGCCCGCATCAATCTGCTTACCGCATTAACCGCCATCCTCGGGGGAAGCCTGCTTTCAGTGCTGCTGCTGTTGCATGGCCTGTCGCTGCCGGCGGCGCTTGCCGGCGGTATTTTTCTGCTGTGCGGCGTTACTTACCGCGATCAGGCCATTCTTGCCGAGGTTTATGCCCTCGAAATCTGTTTTATCGCTGCCGGTCTGCTGTGCGGTCTGATGTTTGAAAAAGGGCATACCGGTGCCGCTTCAGGCTTTGCCTGCGGGCTGGCCGGCACTCTTGGCGTTGGGCACCGCCCGACCTTTGGTCTCTTCGCCCTGACGCTGCTGCTTTTTATCAGAGAAGCGGGGCAGCGGCAGGTTAAGATGCCGTCCGGTCGCTTCTGGGCGGCAATGGGCTTTGGCGTGCTTATCGGCTTTCTGCCATCTGTCGATCTTTATCTGCGACTGCAGAACCCGGCGCGGGTATTGCTTGACCCGCTGACAGGGCAGGGGATCGACGGTTTTCTGCAAGTTTTCACCGGCACTGTCTACAGCGGTGGCTTCATGGTTTTTCACCCGCTCGAACTCTGGCAGCGCCTGCTGGAATTTCTTCGTCTCTGCATATTTGAGAACGGCATCTGGCTGTTGATCGGCCCGGGCACACTTCTCGCGCTGCGGCCGCGAACAGTCGGGGCTTTGCCGGCGGCGCTGACCGCCATTCTTGCGATAAACCTTGCATTTGTGATCAACTACAATGCCTTTGAAGCTCACACCATGCTGTTACCTTCGTTCATGGCACTTGCCGGGCTGGCCGCCATCGCCCTCGACCTTATCAGATCAGATAAAATCAAGACTCTGGCATGCGTTGCCCTGATGTCGACCGCTGTCTTTTCACTTTCGCTGCATCCTGCCGAAAATGATGACCCCGAAATATACATGCGGAAAATCCTCAGCGGCCTGCCGGCCAAAGCGATGGTTCTGATGAGCAACGACGCCGAATTCAGACCATACTGGTATCTGCGCCTGTTTAAAAAGTTCCGCCAGGATCTCGCCGTTCAGCTGGTCGACAAGTTTGCGGCCGGCGAACTGCAGGCGCTCAAGCCCGCCGCCGAAGCCGGCATGCTTTATGGCTCGCTGGTCTACCCGCACGATAGCTTTTATCAGCTGACTGCATCGTATTCTATCGAGCCCGATGGTTATCTGCACCGGGTAATCGCTAAAAACAACTGGGAGCCGCTCGATACCTCGCATATACCGCAACTTGATTCTGCAATCAGCCTTAACCCTGCAAATTTACCGACAGCAAGCGAAGCATCGGCGACGGCAACCGGCCAGACCAGAATTCTGACACCCGGCGACAGCATCGCTTATTCTTACAGCTTTACCGGCTTGAGCGGCTATCTTGGCAGTCTGGCCGTCGTAGCCACAATTCTCGATGAATCAGGAGCGCCTCTCAGTCGCAACGGCCTGCTCCTTGGGCACGACATTCACCTTGCCGGCGATTATGTCTGTCGCCATGCAACACCCGAGCAAGGCAGATTCACCTTTAACCGTTCGCTTGTCATACCGGTCGACCTGGCCCCCGGCAGTTACCGGGTCAGTCTGCAGGCATTTCTGACCCGGGAAGGGGAAAGCCAGCCATGGCATGATGCCGTGCCGGAAGGGGTGACCCTGTTCAACCATGACGGCTTCAGCGAAATTTTCAGGCTGAAATATGGTCTGTCGGGTCGACTGCTGCT
>Ga0116172_10004250_pt1 | contig 11713 bp, 10 predicted proteins | sample AD_UKC083_MetaG_FD_89799 | JGI IMG/M metagenome (GOLD analysis project Ga0116172, IMG submission 89799) | Active sludge microbial communities of municipal wastewater-treating anaerobic digesters from USA - AD_UKC083_MetaG | ecosystem: Engineered > Bioreactor > Anaerobic > Digestate | place: USA...
GCACTTGGTCTTAGTGCATACCCGTACCAAGGGCTCGAAGGACATCAAGCGCCTCGTAAAGTTCAACTTCATACACGAAAACGCCAGCTTTAACCATCACAACAACGAACGCGGCATCGTCTGCGAGGGGAGTGGGGAAGGTCTAAGACATTTAACCCGACATTTAACCCGACATTCTAAATGTCGGGTTAAATGTCGGGTTAAATGACCACAACGCGAAACTACTTTAAGACAATCCACTTTCCGTTTCTTTTAGAACCAATTCTTTGTATGTATCCATTTTTTTGCAATGAAGAATATGCCCTTTGTATGGTCCTTACTGTAACCCCAATTTCATCTGCCATTTCATCAGCTATCAAATCGGCATCTTCAACTAAAAGTGCTAAAACACGTTTTTCAGTTTTCGTTAACTTTTGTTTATTTTCGATCTCGTTGTAATTATTACCGATTTTAGACAAGACCTTTTTATTAAACGGTATGACGCAACGGATATATCTATCATCTATTTCAAAAACATCTTTTCCATATTGCTCAACAATGGTTGGTATCCCGTGACCGGTATGCTCGGTAAGGTTCATCATTAAAAATATCCTCATCAGTGTCTCATTCCTTGGTTTACTGACTCCTTCAAAAAATAATTTTTCAGTCATGCCATTTGGGAGGCCGCCATGTGAAAATACTTCTATCCGGTCATTAAACATAGATATTTGAGGCTCAGTAATCGTCCAATCATTATGAACCAAACAATTTATTACCGCCTCATTGACTGAACCAAAATCAAAAAGGTAAGTGTCTTCTCGCGGTCTAACGGTAGTATCTGAGATGCATATATTTTCCGCTTGCAATCTAGTTTTTATCTTGGCATAAGTAGTTAATAGACATCCGTAACCGTAGTCGCTGCGTTCAGATATTGCCGCTTTGTTTTTACCGGCAAACTTAACAAAAATAAAAGGTATATTGTTTCTATCTGCCAAAAGTTCTGCCAGTAAATTATAATGACCCTCTTCCGTTTTTAACTTTAAGTTGCTTTCAAAGGATCTGTCATCAAGGTGATAGCCTTTCTCAGTATAGTATATTTTCAACTCTCTAAAAGTTAATCCTGCCGAACTTGATTTCTTTTTCAGCATGTATTCCGTATCAATAAAATTTCTTTCGTATCTGATTCTTATTTGCTCAGGCGTCATTTCCTTACAAGTTGTTCCAATCCTTATAGTGCAGCCTGCCGATGAAAATCCGTATTTCTTGAGACAATAAATATTTCTACTGCCCTTTGTAATGTTTATGGCTATAACCGTTTTGCCTTCTTCATATTTTAACGCTGAGGTAATTTCATCTTGCGGGTTAGGTTCTATCCCGTTTGTGATTATGTCCGACACCTTCCTGAAAGTTTCATCAATCTTATCTGCACCGACAATTTCGCCGTTATCTTTTACACCAATGAGAATGGTGCCTCCCGATGCATTCAAAAAAGAAACTATCTCTCTTGCGATGGAGTCCGTATATCTTTCTTTTAATTCGACATTTTCTGATTCAACATACTTAGCCATATCCTATGCCTCCTCGCAATGTTATATATTAAACCCGACATTAATTCAAGTTAACCCGACATTCTAAATGTCGGGTTAAATGTCGGGTTATCAGTTTTTTATACTGACTAGGTTTGGGGGCATACAGGCTCTAACCGGGTTAATCGCGGCGGTTCCTGGAACAACAACGCCAGGAACGTGCGGGCAGCTAATCGCAACGTCGAATTCGGGGAAGGTCCGAAGCGGATGGACGTTTTGGCTAAAGGTCTGCGTCTGCGGCACTCGGTCTTAGTGCATACCCGTACCAAGGGCTCGAAGGACTTGGTGCGCAAGGTAAAGTTCACGTGCATCCCGGTCCACCTGCACGACATCGAGGGGCAGCGTGGCCTGGTGGTGGTCCACATGGGCGGCCGCAAGCGCATGATGCTGCTGACGTGGCGAGTCCCTAAAAGCTTTGCCGAGGCAGCCCAATGGATCCGGGCGTACCTTAGGCGCTGGAGCGTAAAAGACTGGGCCCGGGCCTGCAAGCAACTCGTCGGCATCCAACAGTGGGGGAAAGGGGGCCTGCGCCCAAAGACAGCACAAAAGCGTCCTAAACAACGACTTCATACACGAAAACGTCAGCTTTAACCATCACAACAATGAACATTGCATCGTCTGCGAGGGGAGTGGGGAAGGTCTAATTGTTAATGCCTTGATTCACAGAGACTATGGAGTAATTGGTAGTGAGGTCCATATCGATATTTATGACGATAGATTAGAAGTCTATTCCCCTGGTGGAATGTACGATGGGACGTTTGTTCAAGATGTGGATCCTTATAACGTTTGCTCTGTGAGAAGAAATCCAATTATTGCAGATGTGTTTTCAAGGATGAATCTTATGGAGAGGAGAGGTTCAGGCCTTAGAAAGATAATAGAATCTTATGAGTTTGAAGAAAAGTATAAAGAGAAGTTGAAGCCAGAGTTTCGGTCCACAGAGGTATCGTTCCACACTAATTTAATGAATTTGAACTTTGATGGTCAAAATGATGGTCAAAATGATGGTCAAAATGATGGTCAAAAATTACAGCCAAAACAAAGAAGAACCGAGATCATAAGAGTTATTGAAGCTAACCCAAAAGCTACTGCTTTAGAATTATCAAAGTTGTTGTTAGTTTCCAAAAGTACGATTGAACGAGATTTAGCAAAGTTGAGAGATGAAGGTCATATTGAGTATGAGGGAAGTGCCAAAACGGGGGAGTGGAAATTAAATAAATGATTTAATTTTTACTGTAGCTGTAACCCGAACTGAGACTGGAACGGGTAAAATAATCCAAAATTAAGTCGAAGCAAGGCAAACAGGATTAGACCTTCCCCACTGCAATAATGTTCGAGTTGGTCATGATCGAGCGCATACGTTTGCTTTGATTCAGGAAAAATTGATATAAATTTGGCGAGTTCCCGTGAAATGCTGTAAGCATGATTTCGACAGATAGCTGCTGCCAGCACAGAGACACGAAGGGAGGCTCGCCAATGAGGATTGGTGCGACGGTTGGGCAAGTTTGTCCAGAAAACTTCAGTTGGTCTGCGTCTGCGGCACTCGGTCTTAGTGCATACCCGTACCAAAGGCTCGAAGGACGTCGTGCGCCTCGTAAAGTTCACGTACATCCCGGTCCACCTGCGCGACGTCGAGGGGCAGCGTCGCTTGGTGGAAGTCCACATGGGCGGCCGCAAGCGCATGATGCTGCTGACGTGGCAAGAGTAACCGCCAGAGAGGTTGAATATATCAGGACACGAGCTCAAGATGATGACTATTACTGCAAGTTGATTAAGGACTATCTGACAGAATTCCAGAGCGCATCCCGTAAAGAAATTGATAAGTTGCTGATGGATAAATTTAGTGATGTGCTAAGCGAAAGACAGAAAAAACGCAAAATTGCCAATCTGCTTACAAAAATGCGTAGAGCAGGGGTGATTTGTAACAATGGCTCTCGTAAGGAACCGAGCTGGGAATTTATGTGAGTGCTTGAAAAATTCATAAAAGAAAGGGGCAGTTTTCAGAAAAGAAAAATGTGTAACTGATGTAAATTCGAGTGGTTAGCCTTTTTTAGATTGGCGGATTAAAAAACACATCAAAAAATGATGCGGAAAGCCTTTATCGTTGCTGCTGTAGTTGATTGTCTAGGCAGGGCAGGGTGCTTGGGGTTGGGGTAGGCATGTTGAATGTCAGGGACGGGCGAGGCTTGAAACACTTGCGCGGCTGGTGCGATAAATGGGTTGGTGCTGTATCATCGTGAGTGGCATGTGGAGGTTGTGTAAGTGGCTAGTTCATTGGACAAATTGACGATACGCGGGTTCAAGTCGATTCGTGAGTTGAAAGACTTTGAGTTGAAGAACCTGAACATCTTGGTTGGTGCTAATGGTTCAGGGAAAAGTAACCTGATTTCCTTTTTTCGGATGCTCCAATCGTTGATCGACGGGACACTTGCTGACTACGTGCGAAACAGCGGGGGAATCAGCGATCTTCTGTACAACGGTCGGAAGGCAACTCAGGAAATGGCGTTTGAAACCTACTTCGGGCGATTAGGGTATCGATTCAAACTTGTGCCGGGCCCTGGAGAGGGATTTGCTCTAACGGATGAGGCTTGTTTTTGCTGCGACGGGGCTTCCCAATGGTGGGACCTGGGGGATAGCGTGGATAATACTTCACGCTTGGTTGAGGAGGCTAAAGGACACTATGGTGACAGCGAAAACAGTAAGCCTGTTTATGATGTAGTAAGCTCTTGGAAAATTTATCATTTTAACGACACCACTGCGACTGCGTCTATGCGGCATGCCGAGATTATTCAAGACAACAGGGCATTGCGAAATGACGCGGCTAACATCGCACCATTTTTGTTGTTTCTGCGTGAGCTAAACAGACCCCATTATGATGAAATTCTGCATGCCTGCCGTTTGGTTGCACCGTTTTTGGATGATTTTTTACTTGAACCACAGCAACTAGGACCTAAAACTAAGGTTGCTCTTTCATGGAAGGCCAAGGGCTCGGATTATCCCATGCAGCCTTATCACCTGTCTGACGGCACAATCAGGTTTATCTGCCTAGCTACGGCACTACTGCAACCCAATCCTCCATCTACCATCATCATTGATGAGCCAGAGCTGGGCTTGCATCCTGAAGCGATACGCATTCTTGGTGAGCTGATCGAGGACGCAGCCAAGCGAACTCAACTGATTATCGCGACCCAATCTCCACTTTTGCTTGATCAGTTTGCCATCAAGGACATCGTCGTAGTCAAGCGCAAAGAAGGGCAATCAACCTTCGAACGACTGAAGCACGAGGATTTCACCGAGTGGCTGCAGGATTATTCCGTTGGTCAACTTTGGACAAAGAATGTGATCCAGGGGGGCACGACAAAATCCTAGACGGCGGTTCATTCCCTATGTGTCCATGTACGAGATCGAGGCTCTGTTCTTCAGCGATCCTGAGCAACTGGTAGCATTAGAGTAAACGTATGCGCTCGGCGACCAAGAACTCGAACATTACGACGATGGGGAGGGCCTAAAAACACGTTTGGTTTGGTTGCGTGGGCGAACCATGCTACCCTAATCTAGGCCGACATTGGAGGGGTTCATGGCTGAGCGTATGATTGTGGTTATTCCTACTTATAATGAGTCGGAAAATGTGTCTCTTTTGATTCCGCAGATTCATGAGGTTGTTCCTGATACCGATATTTTGGTTGTTGATGACAATTCCCCTGATGGGACCGGGGCTATTGTTGCCGAGATGGCGGCTAAAGACCCTCGGATTAAGCTGCTGTCTCGGGAGGGTAAACAGGGGCTTGGGCGGGCCTATGTGGCTGGGTTTAAAAAGTGCCTCGAAGAGGGGTATGACCTGATCTGCCAGATGGATTGCGATTTTAGCCACCAGCCTAAGTATCTGCTGGAGTTCTTGGAGGCTATCAAGGAAGCGGACGTGGTTATTGGTTCGCGGTATGTGCCTGGTGGTACTACCGAAGATTGGCCGTTTAAGCGCCGCTTTTTGAGTAAGGGGGGAAATCTTTATGCCAGGACAATCCTGGGTATCAAGGTGACCGACTTGACCGGTGGGTTTAAATGCTGGCGCCGTCAGGTGCTTGAGGGTATTGACCTAGACACCGTCGGGGCCGCTGGCTATGCGTTCCAGATGGAAATGAACTATCGATCGGCAAAGGCCGGCTTTAGGATTGTCGAAATCCCGATTACTTTCCCAGATCGAACTAGGGGTGAATCAAAGCTTGGGCAGGGAATCTTTTGGGAATCTCTGAAAATGCCCTGGAGATTAAGATTTAAAAAGTCATAGTGCCGTTTAGGCCATAATTTCTGCAACGAGCCGCTATCTTCCACCAAGGGCCGTCGACTTGGGCGGCGCCCCGCCTAGCATCAGTATCGCGAAGACTTTTGCGTTGCCGACCATGTTGGACAGCCAGATGTATTCGTTTGGTTGGTGGGCGGTTTCATCCATCCTGGACCACACGACTACCGGATAGTTAAGTTCCCGTAGATAGCTGGCAAGCGTGCTGCCGCCTATGCCTTGAGGTCTGGCGTCGACGTTGTAAACGCGTCTTACAGCCTTTTTAACCTCTTCAACCAGTGGCGCGTCAGTTGGTGTTGGTGGCGCCGCATCTTGGCGGGTGTCAACTTCCACTGTAATTACCACCCGATGCTTGCGAGCCACATCACTGGCCATCTCTCTGACCGTGTCAATCACCGAGTCAACCGAGATTTGGGGCAGAATCCTGCAGTCCAGGTAAAAGACGTCTTCGCCTGGTAGGGTGCTGATGGCTTCAACGTTTCTTTCGCGTTTGGTGGCCTCAAAAGTAGACATTGGTGGGGTAAACAGTCGGTCTCGTTGATCAAAGGTCTCGTACAGGGATAGCAGCCTTGTGATCAAATGAGAGCCCGCCACCATGGCGTTGATTCCAAGTCTGGGGTTGCTGGCATGGGCCTGTCTTCCCACCGTGCGAAGCCGCAACCAAAGTATCGACTTTTCAGCGACTTCGATCATCGAGCCATCGTAGTTTCCAGCATCTGGAATCAAGAAGCTGTCGTTTGGTCTGAAAAGGTCGCGATGGTTTTGTAACACCCATTGAATACCGGCCGGGCTTCCGGTTTCTTCGCCAGACACGAACAAAAGCCCTATGTCGCACACAGGTTCCAGGCCCAGTTCCTTGAGCGCCTTGGCCGCAAAAACGGCTGAAACTATGCCTTGGTTGTTGTCCTCGACTCCGCGACCAATCAGCTTGTCGCCTTCTTTTCGCAGCTCCCATGGGTTTGCCTTCCACAGGCCGATGTTACCTGGGGGGACTACGTCCAGGTGGGTCACAAACCAAAGCGTTTTCAAGCGGTCTTTGCCCGGGATGGTGAACAAAAAGTTTGGCCGCTTGGGGTCTTGGCTGTCATCAGATAGCCACTGGGCAGTTCCTAGGCCGGAATCTTCCATGAAACTGGCCAAAAATTCTGCCTTTTCCAGTTCCCCAGGGCCTCCATGTTCAGGCCCTACGGCGATTTTTTTGACCAGTTCTTCCAGCAGGGAAACCATCGGGTCTTGGCCCTCCTCAAGCCAGGTCAAACTGAGTCCAACCGGGGAAGAATCAACGTTTTTTCGCTTTTTGGTGCTCATCTTTCAACCAAGTGAGTCAGTTCGGGTCATCATTGCACAGCTGAGGCCTTGGGTCAAAGAGTGGGGAATTTTCCAAAAGCGCCACTTTCATCACGAGCGAGCCTTTGACAAGCGATTGAGCGGGGAATTTTAAAGAAAGTGGGCTATGCTTGGCCCGGTTTGATTTGGAGCTTTCATAGTGGTTTCGTCCGATGTGATTGTCGCGCTGGCTACAGCCCCGGGGCGCGGTGCACTTGGGATAGTGCGCCTGTCTGGAGCTGGCTGCCACAGTCTGGCCGTGAGGTTGTGTCCTGGGCTGCGTGAAGTGCCCATGGCCCGCCTTTTGACCCGCGTTCATATTGTGGATCCTGGTAGTGGTCGCAAGCTTGATGATGCAACCGTTGTGTTTTTCAATCAAGGGGCCTCGTTTACAGGGGAAGAGTCGGTTGAGTTCATCTGCCATGGTGGTGCCTTGGTGCTTGATGGGGTTATCAAGGCCTGTACCTTGGCGGGGGCTAGGCATGCGCTGCCTGGTGAGTTCACCCGTCGAGCCGTTGCAAGTGGTCGATTGGACTTGGTGCAGGCTGAGGCGGTTGCCTTGCTTGCAGACGCCAGCAATGAACAGACAATTGATGTCGCATTGGACGCCCTTGGTGGTGCGCAGTCCGAAAAGATCGCGAATCTGCGAGGCTTTTTGTTGGATATCTTGGCCAATTGGGAAGTCACCCTGGATTTTATTGAAGACGACAACGTTGTTGTGGATGTAGAAGAGGCCTTGGCATTGCTGGACCAGGCCATTTCAACGATGGAGCAGGGGATCGCGGCGGCCCAAGCCTCAAGGCCGGCTATTGAGGGCGTCAAAGTGGCCCTGGTTGGAGCTCCAAATGCTGGTAAATCAAGCCTTTTTAACGCGCTTTTGGAGCAGGATCGCGCCATTGTTCGTCCGGAAGCTGGGACTACAAGGGATGTCATTAGTGAACGGCTTGTGCTGTCTGGAGTGGCCATTGAACTGTTGGACACGGCGGGGCTGCGAAGTGCAGATGGGGTCGAGGGGGAAGGGGTGGCCAGGGCCATAGCTGCGGCCCAGCAAGCGGACATCCGAGTTTGGGTGGTGGATGGGGCAGGTTTGGCAGGGGTGGAGGCTTTTGGGGGGATTAATCCGGATCTGGTGGTTTATTCCAAGGCGGATTTGTGGGACAGGGGCAGGGACAGGGACGGGGACGGGGACAGGGACAGGGGCAGGGACAGGGACGGGGTGGTGTGTTCTTGTGTTGATGGGACTGGGCTTGGCGAGCTTCGCAAGCGGCTTTCTGCCTTGATCGACCAAGTGACCCGTACAGGATTTAGAACCGACCTCCTGGTTGTTGGTCAACGACAACTGACCGCGTTGTTTGCAGCCTTGAACCGGGTACGTGCTGCCAAAGCGGCCTTGTCAAGCAACATGCCCTTGGATCTGGCGGCCATAGACTTGAGGGCCGCCATCGATCATCTAGGCGAAATATCTGGTTCTTCAGTGTCTGAAGAGATAATGGACAGGGTCTTTTCGAGATTTTGTATTGGAAAATAACGCCAACTACTTGGGCTCACCCTGGAGATTTGGAAACCACCAGCAAAGACAAGCCAATAGGCATGTTTGTCTTTTTAAGCATCTGCCGCTCCAGCCCAAAAATCACATTAAACACGCCATTAAGCGGCCCCAGATTTGTTGCCGCGTCACTGTCCGTCCCGCCACGCGCCATCAGCCTGTCAGCCAATCTGGCAGCCGCCGCCAAAGGAAACAGCAGCGAATTCATCCAGGTGGCTCGCTGTACAACAAATCCACCCAACTGGACCTTGTCCAAAAAGTCAGCCCTTTGATAACGCCTGACATGGCCTAACGCACGGTCGTGCCTTGAATAAAGCACCGGATGACACGGCACGGTGGTAATCAGTGTGCCTCCAGGTTTTAGCACTCGCCTGATTTCAGCCAAAGCCGCCAAGTCATCCTCGATGTGCTCCAACACATCAAGCGCTGTCACCGCATCAAAGGTATGATCCTCAAACGGCAAATTCGCCGCCTCAGCCACAAAAACCTGGGCGTTGCTACGTTGTCTGGCCAATTCAACCGCATATTCGTTCAAATCAGTCCCAGTCCACTGCGCCAATCCCGCAAGAGCCTTCATCGTCCCGCCAGTCCCACAGCCAACATCCAGGATCCTGCTTTCTGGTCCAAGACCAGCCGCCTTGATGGTGTCACCCACAATCAGCCTAGTCTGAATAAACCAAAAGTGGCGGTCTTCCACGGATGCCATTACTTCATATTCGTGTGGCTGCATTAAAACTCCGGTCCGGTTTGGGTTTATTGAAATCGACGACGTCCGATGGCAATGGCCGCAATCATGAACAGAATGCTCAAGGCGCCAAAGGCGTTGCTGGAGCCAGCGCTGCATCCACCGTTGCAAGGCTCACATTCCTCGTCATAAGGCTGAGGCAGTGGCGGCACGTCATAACTGTAACCATTATCCTCGGTCTGTTCAGGCTCTGGCTCACTATCAGGCTCTTGCCCTAAATCAGGCTCAGGCTCACCCAAGTCGTCCTGGTCATCAGCCACCTCTGCCTCGAACACATCCGGCTCCGGCTGTGTCGGCTTGTCCAGGCACTCAGCATCCGCACAGCCATATGGGCAGCGTTGGCGCACCACGCCTTGGTTTTTGCATGAATCAAACCAGCAAACCGCGTTGTCACAGCACGCCAAGTGATCATTTGGCATACAGGCGCATTGGCCGTTGTGACAGGCTTGGCCGTCGTCACATGTTCCACAGGAGTTGCCGCAGTCATCAAAACCGCACTCCTTGTCGCCACAGTCGGATTCGCAGCCAGCCTTTTGCAAGCCAAACGATTTCCAATTCTGCGCCCCGGCGACCACTTCCTTGGTGTCCGTCTGGCTGACATAACCTTCCGCGGAAACGCTAATCGTGTACGTCCCTGGCTCAAGCTCCTGGAATCTGTACAAGCCCGTGGCATCAGTCTTGGTCGTCAAACCAGTGGACAATTCGACAGTGGCGTTGGCTATACCGCCGTCGGCGTTCATAATGTCGCCCTCTCGAACGTAGCCGATTAATTCCCCGATTAGCTCTGGTTCAACACCCCTGATCAAGGCTATATAGCGGTTCCAGTCCCAAAGGGAGCCAGGATCGGTGTGGTGGCCAGCCCCGCCATATTGGCCAGGATTGTACGGGTCTGGCACCTCATGGTGTCCAATGATGTGGTCTCGATCCTTGGGGATTCCATACTTGTCACACAGATGCGCAACCAAACGGGCGCTGGATTCGTACATCGCATCGGTAAACCAACTTGCATCCGTTACCCATCCCTCGTGCTCAAGGCCTATGCTGCGCCTGTTATAAAGCAAATTTCCCGCGTGCCACGCTGTGTTATCCTCGGACACCATCTGGGTGATTTCACCATCAGAGCTGCGAAGCATGTAGTGTGCCGAAGACTTTGCAGCGGGGTTTTGAAACCAGGAAATCGAGCCTGCATAAGAGCCTTGCATCACGTGGATGATGACGTATTGGATAGTCTCGCCAGAGCGCCCCGTCGAATAGTTCGACGAGTTCGCAGCCACCCACAAGGCTTCTGGGTACTCGGTAGAATTTGCAGCAGGTGCCTGTAAGATCGGGTACGAATCCCCGAAAGCAAATGCATTTGCTGAAAACAGGAGTGCTCCAAGAATCAAAGTCAGTATTTTCCCTGGCATTTTCATATTAACTCCCGAGCACTTTTAAGAAATTTCAACCTAGTTGGCTTGGCGTCTTCGTACAACAAGCAACGCGCCCAGCAGGGCCAGTAATGCCCAAGCAGAAAATGCGCCAGAACCAGACTGACAACCACCAGAACCCTTTTTGTCTGTCTCTTCAGTCCCATCACCAGGGAAGATTATTCCAGTGTCGCCACCTGGCGTTGTACTGTCGATGCCGCCCGTGCCGTTGTCTTGACCAGTAGTATCCCCGTTGATGACGTCTTCTTGGTCTCCAGGCTCGGTGTCACCTGGGCCGGTATCTGTGCCGGGGCCATTGTCGTCACCAGGTCCATTGTCGTCACCAGTACCGTTGTCCTCTGTGACGTCCTCTTCTGTGGCATCCTGTTCACCCGGTTCAATGCACAGACCTTCGTGACAACCATTATCGCACTCGGTGATAACTTCGCCTTGTCCACCACATGAGTCATACCAGCAAAGTCTTTCCCCGCAGCAGTCCTGATGGTGTTCTGGCACGCAGACGCACTGGCCCTCAACACAGCTCTTGTCCGCGTCGCAAACGCCACAGAATCCCTCGCAGCCATCATCCCCACATTCCTTGCCATCACACTGTGGCTGGCAATTGATACAAATGCCGTCAGCGCAGCCATGCTGGCAGGTCTCAGACACTTGTCCAAGATTTCCGCAAGAGTCAACCCAGCATACGTTGTCGTCACAGCATCTGAGATGGTTGTTTTCCTGGCATACACAGGTGCCATCAACGCAAAGCGCCCCTTCTTGTTCGCAAGTGCCACAGGAACCAGTACATCCATCACTGCCACATTCGCGGCC
>Ga0116172_10004264_pt1 | contig 11685 bp, 10 predicted proteins | sample AD_UKC083_MetaG_FD_89799 | JGI IMG/M metagenome (GOLD analysis project Ga0116172, IMG submission 89799) | Active sludge microbial communities of municipal wastewater-treating anaerobic digesters from USA - AD_UKC083_MetaG | ecosystem: Engineered > Bioreactor > Anaerobic > Digestate | place: USA...
AGCAAATATTTAAGAAAATTCCCTTCCCGCGAATGGCTGTATCCCGCAAAAGAGATTGGAAAAATTTTACAGAATTTGATTTTTTCGAATTGTTAAAGGGCTCCCGGATAGATTAATGGAATTATCACCGTATTTTTTACCAATGTTAATTTGAATCATGTCTCATTTTCCCCAGGTCAGGGAAAAATATTTTTTCGCCCTCTACCCGAAAACCGAGCACATCAATGTGCAGCAACCGCATTGAATTTACATATTGTTCAGACCTGTCCTCCGGCAACAGCAGAATGACGGAAGGATGATCCTCCTGAACGGCTTTTTGTAAAAGCAGTTTTGCTGCCGCCACCATCACCGCTTTCTCATGTGTGTCAACACAAACGGCGATCAGATGAGACACGCCGTCTGAAGCCGGCTTAGTCACGAATAACTCCATATTTTCGTCATTTCCGACCTTGAACTTCCACCGGTGAAGCTGCGCGGCCAGCTGACTGACAATCAAATCATGGTCACAGGCATCGGCAATGTTATCCGGAGGCAATGAGGGCAGACTTCCAACAAGCTCCTCATGAAAAGCCGCCTCTGAAAAATTAAGGGACGTTTGGGAAGAAAACGATGCCGCCGATTTAAGTTTTTCAATCTTCCTGACAAACTGGGCTGCCTGCAGGGCAAAACGGGGGCTCTGCAGAGCACCGATCACCGCAACTTCCGCCAGTGAATCGCCGTCTTCCATCCAGGCCCAGTTTCCCCGATAGTTTTCTTCAAAAAGAGTTTTTCCTATTCCTTTTTTTCCGCCGCCGATTTTACCACGATGTATCACATAGATACGGTTCCAGGCGTCCCGGGCAAAAGCCCCACCTGTTTTCCGGTCGATTCCCGTAAGGGGAAAATTGATTTCTGCTGTTATCGGTAGATGGCCGGATGCCTGTGGTTTGCCCAATCCAAACGCATTCCAGTAACGGATATTTTTTGCCGAATGGGAATATATCCAGATGCCTAGTTTTTTAGACCAGGAAACCTTTGCGCTGAAACTCGCTCCCTGGTGTCCCAGCTTTACCCTGATCTTTTCGTCCGCATACGGGCGGAAAGCAGCTGCAAACTGCCGTGCATATCTGGCAATCAGTTTCTCATCTTCAATAACTTTAAGCATCCCCGCATCCTTAGCCTGTCCCCTTGTAGCCTTGCTCCTTGCCTTTGGCCTTTTGCCTTTAGCCTGTCTTTACACTAATCCAGCCGTTTTTTGAAGCGGGCAATTGCTCCCGAAAAAACAATCCCTCCCAGAATCGCAAGGAAAAGATACTGTGGCCAAAGAACATCAAAACCAACACCCTTGAGAAAAATCCCTCTTAAGATCACGAGAAAATACCTCAATGGATTGAGGTAGGTAAACCATTGAACGACTTCAGGCATATTGGCGATTGGAAAAACAAATCCGCTGAGCATGAAGAACGGCAGAATGAAAAAGAACGTCGTCATCATCGCCTGCTGCTGCGTTTTTGAAATTGTGGAGATAAAAAGGCCAATGCCCAGCGTGCTCAACAGGAATAGACAGGCGGCAAAAAACAGCAGCGGGATGCTTCCCACCAGAGGTATTTCAAACCAGTAAATAGCGACAACAATGACCACCATCAGCTGGAGGATCGAAATGATGGCGTAGGGAATCGTTTTCCCTAATATTAATTCGTAAGATTTCAATGGAGTGACAATAATCTGTTCCATGGTACCCGCTTCTTTTTCACGAATAATGGCAATGGATGTCAGAAGCAGGGATATCAGCATGATGACAAAAGCGACAATCCCCGGCACAAAGAAATGCTGACTCTCCAGATTCGGATTATACCATGTGCGGATACGCATATCGATTCTGCCGTACTTCATCTGCTGAGGATAAAGTTCCCGGAGCATTCCCCGGTTGAATTGATCCAGCACCGACGTCGTATAGGCCATGCGCAGCGATGCCATATTGCTCATGGAGCCGTCAGCAACAATCTGAATGGGGGCCGTCTGTCCCCTGTGGATGACCGGCGCGAGGTCCCGGGGGATTTTCATCCCCATATCCACGCTTCCCCGAAGCAGCAGGTCTTCAAACTTATTTTCATCATTCAGGAAATGGGTGATTGAAAAAATGCGACTGCCTTCAAAAGCATCCATGAGCTTACGGCTTTCCAGTGTGTGTGAATAATCAACAACAGCCACGCGGATTGTCCGGATATCATAATTTACGACATATCCGAAAACCAGCATCTGAATGATCGGCGCCACGAAAAGAACCGCACGGTTGCGCTTATCGCGCAGCAGCTGAATAAATTCCTTGCGGACCAATTCCCTGATCCTGGACCAGTTCATAAACCTTCCTTTTTCAGCAAGACATAATTCAGTCCCGTCATGACGACGCACATAACGCCCAACACAATCATGTTCGGCCCCAGATAGGCAAGACCGGTGTCCCGCAGATAGAGGCCGACCAGGATGTCGATATAGTATCTTGCGGGCACAACATATGTTACCCATTGCAGCACCTGCGGCATATTGATGATCGGAAAAACAAAATTAGACAAAAGCAAAGACGGCAGATAGGTAAGCATAATGGCGGCTTGATTGGCCATCAACTGCGATTTGGTAACGGACGAAATAAACAACCCCAGAGACAGCGCGCATAGCAGATACAGGGATGTAGCAATGAGCATCAGCCAGAAATTTCCCTTGAGGACAATCCCGAAAAGAAGCTGCCCCAGAAGCATGGCAATCAGCACATCAGACAAACCAATGAAAAAATACGGGATGGATTTGCCAAGGAGAAATTCACCGGCATGAATCGGCAAAGATTTAATTGTCTCCATTGTGCCATCCTCATATTCCCTCGCGATCACAAGGGACGTCAGCATGGCACCGACAATCATGATAATGATGGCAATAATCCCCGGAATGATAAAATTGCGGCTTTCCAGATCTTCGTTGAACCAGACACGGATCCGGCCTTCAACAGGTGTCTTGATGGTTGCCTGACCCTGGCGGTTGAGAAAAGAAAGGAGCAGTTTTGAATTATATAATTCGGTGAAAGCCGTCATATATCCCCGCACGGCCCCGGCAAAGATCGGATCGCTGCCGTCAATAATAATCTGCATCTGCGCCTCCCGATCCGCTCTCACGTTTTTCATGAAATCGGGGGGGATATGAATGGCTACAGAAGCCCTGTCATGGTCAATATAATCTGCAACCTGCCTTGATGAATCGAGACCTGCCACCACGTCAAAGTAGGGAGAAGCATCCAGCTTCCTGGTGAAATCACGGCTTTGCCATGTCTTGTCATTGTCAATCACAACCGTTTTGATATGATCGACATCCAGACTCAGCGCATAACCGAAAAGGATGATCAGAATCAGTGGAATGGCAAACGCCAGATACAGACTGCGGTAATCCCGGATCAGGTGGTAAAACTCTTTCTGGACAATGGCTTTCAATCGTAAGGGATTCAATCCGGTATCCTTTTCATCAGCGATACAAAAGCATCGTTCAAATCCGCATCAGGCTTGCCCGGGCAGGCCTCGGCGATAATCTCTGAAGGCGAACCTGACGCCACTATGCTGCCTGCATTGATCATGACAATACGCTCACAAAAAAGGGCTTCGTCCATGTAATGCGTGGTGACAAAGACCGTAACGCCGTCTGCCGCGAGTCGCCTGATAAAATTCCAGAAGTGCTGTCGCGTGATGGGATCAACGCCGGACGTGGGTTCGTCCAGAAAAAGTATCTGTGGCCGATGCAAAAGCGCACAGCCCAGCGCCAGCCGCTGACGCCAGCCCGGCGGCAATTCCCGCGTGAGGCGATTACGAACATCCTGCAGGCGCGTCATATTCAATATCCAGTCGATGCGCTGGGGCCATTGGCTTTGCGGAACACTGTATATCCCGAGATAAAAACGCACATTTTCGGATGGCGTCAGGTCTTCATACAGGGAAAATTTCTGCGACATATAGCCGATGGCCTGCTTGATTTCTTCAGGCTGCCGGATCATATCATAGCCGGCAACCATGCCATTGCCGGATGTAGGGGTAATAATGCCGCACAGCATGCGTATGGTGGTGGATTTTCCTGAACCGTTTGAACCCAAAAAACCGAAGATTTCACCTTTTTTGACGGAGAATGTAATTTTATTGACCGCGACAAATCTGCCGAATTTTTTTTCCAGTTGAGAAACCGAAATGGATTCAGAGGGAGAAAGCATCATTAACAAGCTCCTTGTCCACGTCGGTGATCCGCGCAATGATGGCTGCTTCCAGCGTCGGGTGAGTTCCACGCATCGCATCGGGGGAGTTTTCCTCCAGAACGATACCGGAGTGCATCAGAGCCAGACGGTCGCATTTTTCGCCTTCGTCCAGATAGGCGGTTGAAACAATGAGCGTCATCCCCTCCTGTTTCATGCTGTCCAGAATATCCCAGAACTCACGCCGGGAGACCGGATCAACGCCATTGGTCGGCTCATCCAGAATCAGCAGCCGCGGTTCATGAACCAGAACACAGGCCAGGCCCAGTTTCTGTTTCATGCCGCCGGAAAGATCGCCAGCCAGTCTATCCGTAAAAGGCAGAAGGTTGGAAAAACCAAGGTACTTTTCCATGCGATGTTTCCTGTCGGAACGAGGAATGCCGAAAACGTCCATAAAAAAATTCATATTTTCTTCCACGGTCAGATCCTGGTAAAGACCAAATCGCTGGGGCATGTAACCGATAATGTGCTTTATTTTCTGCCTGCCGGATACTGAGGACAAACCGTCTATCATAATTTCGCCCTTTGACGGCTTCATCATCCCGGCAATTAAACGAAGAACAGTGGATTTTCCGGCCCCATCGGATCCAACCAGCCCGAAAATGCTTTTGCCCGGCACGTAAAATGAAATATCACGGACCGCTTCAACGAGATTGAAAGCGTGTGAAAGGTTCCTGACTTCCACCAGCGGCCGCCGGATTCCGGACAAGTCAACCATCGTGCCTCCTGCTACTCGTGTATGCGTGCATCCGCAGGCATGCCTGCCTTGAGATCATAATCCGGATTGGGGATGGACACTTTTACAAGGTAAACCAGCTTGACTCTTTCTTTTTGCGTCTGGATAACTTTGGGCGTGAACTCCCCTTCCGGTGATACAAAGGAGACCGTTCCATGATACACCTTGCCTGGAAATGTATCGACTCTCACTTCAACTTTTTGCCCGGGCTTCACTTTACCGATCGCAGTTTCCTCCACAAATATTTTCAGATCCACCCGATGAAGATCGGAGATCGTGATCACTTCCCTCCCGACATTGACGGTTTCCCCCGGTTCGATATTGCGGCTGGTCACCACGCCATCGAGCGGGGATTTCAGCCTCGTATACCCCAACTGGACAGCGGCCTGGTCAAGAGATGCCCTGGCCACATCAACCTGAGCCGATGCCGTGGCAATGTCACCCCTGGCAGCTTCAATCCTGTCTAGGTTTCCCCTGGCCAGCCTGAGAAGCGATTCGCTTTCCGCAACCCGTGATTTCGCGACGTCATATTGCAGTTTCAGTGTGTCGCGTTCTTTTTCCGAAACCACCTCTTTGCGGAACAATTCCTCAAAGCGCCGGTAATTTTTTGCAGCATCCGCCATGGAATCTCTGGTGCTCTTCAAAGCAGCCTCCGCACGGGAGACTTCCGCAGGCAGTGTTTTCTTGCTGATTTCAAGAGCCGTTATTGCCTGCTGCTTTGCTTTTTGCGCTCGATCCAGATTAGCCCTGGCCTGCTCATAGCGAGCCGCATATTCCGACCTGTCAAGCTCTGCGATCATCTGGCCTTTTTTAACACTCTGACCTTCCTCAACGTTCACCGTCGAAATCCGTCCCGGAACCTGAAAAGACAACCTGGCCTGCGTCGCTTCGATCGTGCCCGAATAAAATAATTCCCCGGTCTTCTTATTGTTCTGACCAATATAAACAAGCAGACCCACACTGACAAAAAGCAGTACGAAAACACCAATAATGATTCTCTTTTTCACCGGCTTCACTCCAGATCAAAATTCTTTCGTTCAATGACGCTTTAAAATGCTTTCCCGCCGGGAACAATCATTTTAAAGGAATATCCCGGTCATTTTTTGATCGCTTTCAGGACAAGCTGCCCTACTTCGTCTCCAAGATCCCCCTTCAGTTTTTTATCACGGGATTTGAGCGCGGCGGGCAGCCACAGCTGTTTCTCCTTGATGGGGGCACCCTTTTTATAAAAAAGAATCGTCCCCATGATCATCATGTGAATCAGAAAGGGAGGAGTCTCAACGAATATTCCCCTCCGGATCCCGTCTTCCATAATACCCAGCAGAATCGTCACGACCGACGCCATATCTTCAGCAACAACACGGGGCAAATGCGCTCCGCCTGAAGCCATCTCCCGCATCATAATCGGTGGAAGTTCAGGATTTTCGTCTACAGCGGAGGCAATACAGTTAACGTATATTTTTAGTTTATCTTCAGGATGATCGGCTTTCGCCACAGAATCAGCGATGTCCTGTGCAACGTTGCCCAGAACCTGATGGATGACATTGGCGTAAAGCGTGTCCTTGTCGCCGATCTGATAGTAAAGCGTAGCTTTATTCACGCCGGCCTGCGCAGCAATTTCATCCACATGGGTGCCATTATAGCCGTTTTCGGCAAACACCTTTCTTGCCGCAACAAGAATCTTCCCGGCCGTCTTTCCCGGCTCCCTGAAATCCATTTGCTTTTTTATGAAAGACGGTTTCCGTTTTCTTTGATCCATGGCCCTTTCTCCGAAGCAAAGCATTTGCCATACAAACCGTTCCCTGTAACAGGCGTCATAAATTTGCCGACAGGAGTTTATCGCTGGAATCAACGCCGTACCGACAATACCGTATTAACCATCTGATTCAACCAAAAGGTTTAACCAAATGGTTAACTGTTTACCCGTAAAAGTCAAGTGGATTTTAACAAAAGGGAGAATTGACCGGTAAGCCTTTTTCATCAATCAAGCTACCTTTCTTTCTCCACCTGAATAAAAGGCACCGTGCCGCCGGTTACGTTAGGCAGTTTTCCGTCCCATTTTTCAATGGCCTTGATTTGTGCCTCGATTTGACGAAGCTGGATAAGCTCCGGTGAAATGACCTGACGCTGCAGACGCAGCGCTTCTGCTTCGGCCCTTGCGGACGCGATTTTCTGCTCAGCTTCGACCTTGATTCTTTCTAGGTCACGTTTGGCACGCAGCGCATTCTGCTCCGCAGTCTGCTTTGATTCAATGGCTTTGTTGAATTCCTGAGAAAATTCAAAATCGGTAATGGAAAGTTCCACAACAACAACACCAAATACATGCAGCCGGTCTCTCAGGTAATTGCGAACTTCGGTTTTCAGCGTTTCTCTTTTGGAAATCAATTCTTCCGCTGTGTAGCGGGCTGCCGCCGCTTTGAAGCTCTCTTTCACAGCCGGATCAATCACCCGTTCATTGTAATTCAGGCCGATGTTTGAATACATGGAGCCTGCTTTCGATGGTTCGAGGTTATAGTTAAGAACCATCGTGGTCTGAACGACCTGTAAATCCCGGCTGGCTGCTTCTGTTTTAGTTGTGGTTTTCTGGACGCGTACAGACATATATACGACTTCCTCCGCCAGCGGAATCTTGAAATGAGGCCCCGGATCAACCACACGGTTGACCTCACCAAAGCGCAAGACAACGCCGCGATCGCCCGCATCCACACCGAAATACGTCGCTAGAATCAACATGAAAATCACGACTCCTGCAATCCCGATCAGCATCACTTTTCCGGGTATTTTCTGCCCATTCATTATTGCACCTCCCCTTTCGTTATTCATCATTGTTTATACATTAAGAACAGAAATATCACCATGAAAACCGTTTGCACTAATTCTTTGACCAAACCGGCAGGCCGTGTTAAGAGTTTGGCAAATACTACGGATTGGGGTAAATATGTTGAATTTTCTGCCTGGTTGGCTTGTAGGCTCTATCGCGATGTTCCTGTTGTCTTTAAATATCATATTCTGGGCATCGATTCTTTTTGTGGTTTCTTTCCTAAAATTCCTGTTGCCTTTTCGGTCTGCTACCCGTTTTTTTGATAAAATCCTCTGGTGGATTGCGGAACAATGGATTGAAGGCAATGTCCTGTGGATGAAGCTGACGCAAAAGACAAACTGGGATGTTCAGGGGTTGGACAACTTAAATTACCAGGGCTGGTACCTGGTGGTCAGCAATCATCAGTCCTGGTCGGATATCCTGATCCTGCAGAAAATGTTTAACCAACGTATCCCTTTTTTGAAATTCTTCCTCAAACGTGAACTGATCTGGGTGCCGATTATGGGATTGGTTTGGTGGGCATTGGATTTTCCTTTTCTACGCCGCCACAGTGCGGAATACCTGAAAGAACATCCTGAACAAAAGGGAAAGGATTATGAGACCACCCGAAAAGCATGCATGAAGTTTTCGCTTGTGCCGACAAGCGTGATGAACTTTCTTGAAGGAACGCGGTTCACGAAGGCAAAGCACGACAAGCAGAAGTCCCCCCATCAATACCTTTTAAAGGCCAAAGCCGGCGGTATTGCGCTGGCGCTGAACGTACTGGGCGAAAAATTTCATTCTCTGTTGGATGTCACGATTGTCTACCCCGATGGGATTCCGACGTTTTGGGATTTTTTATGCGGGAAAGTAAAAAAAGTTATTTTCCGCGTTTCTAATGTAGAAATCCCGTCACATTTTCTGGAGGGCGATTACGAAGGCGACAAGGAATTCCAGGCCGTCTTCCAGCAGTGGGTACAGGAATTGTGGAAGGAGAAAGATCAGCAAATTGCTGCATTGCTTGGGGCAGCCAGAGCACAATAGCACCCTGGCTTCCCGTAAGTTTGAGATCATCCCTAGACCGCTTGTTGAACGCGGGGGGAACAGAAAATGCTGTGAGCATCTTTGAATGAACGTTGTTGCGGCTTTCTGGTTGACAGTGTCCTGGACGGGAAAAGTTTTCTGCCGTTACCACGTCTCGTCAGTTGACCCGCGCGCTTTCCCATGGATTCACACACCGATGGGCTGATGGTCAAACCATCAACCTTCTGATACTGCCATTTATCCCCCAGCAATTTCTTGAGGGATCGCAACAGTTCGGCGTCCTGTCCGGTAATAAAGGTAAAGGCATCGCCGGTCTTCGTGGCACGCCCCGTTCTGCCGATCCGATGTGTATAGGCATCTGCAGTGGATGGCATATCATAATTAATGACATGGGAAATACGGGATACGTCAATGCCGCGGGCGGCGATATCCGTGGCCACCATCACTTCATAGCGGCCGTTACGAAAACCGTCGAGGGACTGTTTACGTTTCTGTTGCGTAAGATTGCCATGTAGAGAGGTCGCGTGATGTCCACCTCTGATTAGCTGATCGGCCAGACTTTTGGCCCGTGATTTTGTCCGGGTAAAAACCAGAACCGATTGAGTATCTGTCTTTTTAAGAATATCATTGAGCAAGGCTGTTTTCTGCTCCGTCTGAACCGGATAGAACTTGTGGGAGACCGTCATGACCGGAGCGGAGTTTCCTATTTGAATATTTACAGGATCATTGAGCAGATCATTGGCCAGGCTGCGAATCTCATCCGGCATCGTGGCAGAAAAAAGCAATGTCTGGCGATGTGCCGGCAGATGCCTGACAATTTTGCGGACCTCAGGCAGAAAACCCATGTCAAACATGTGATCCGCCTCGTCAAGAACCAACACTTCAACAGAAGACATGTCGATCGTACCGCGGCTGATATGGTCGAGCAGACGACCGGGACATGCCGAAACAATATCAACACGTGAACGCAGTTTGTTGATCTGATTCACTATGCTGACCCCGCCGTAGATGCTTGCACTGGAAAGCTTTGTTTTTCGCCCCAACTGCATAATCGCTTCATGGGTTTGTTCGCTTAATTCACGCGTCGGTGCAATAATCAGAGCACGAATCCTGCCGCGTTGCCCCTGCATCAGGCGCTGTAAAATCGGCAGCACAAAAGCGGCTGTTTTCCCCGTCCCCGTCTCGGCCAGCCCCAGCACGTCCCGTCCATCCATAATGTGCGCCATGGACTGGTCTTGAACAGGGGTCGGCTTTTTGTAACCGGCTGCCGTCACACCGGCCAGTACTTTTTCATTAAATTGAAACTTTTCAAAACTCATTCTTTATCCTTATCTTATATGTTGCCAGTATCTGTTTGATTTTAAAATCCAATGCAAACCGCAATAAGACTGGCAAAGGCAGGTCTCTGCATACGCTTCTCCGGCGTCCGAAAGACAGGCCTCTAATACGGCTTTTCATCTGAATTTTCTTATGATTAGCGGGATTATCCTTAACAAATTTCTGATTAAGAAAGGTGGGAAGGTCAATGTTTATCGCTATTCTGGTCGTCTCTTACAGTCAATACTGATAAATAGCAAGCAATATCTTTACGTCATCTGCCGCTGAACTATTGCGTCGCCAGAGCAAACATCAGGATCGATACCGCAGATCAGCGTTATCACTTTCGCAGTTGGAACTTTATAAAAAAGGGCAGTTGATTATGGTCAACTGCCCTGGAAAATTCGCGGCACCCTTAAGGCTTGCTGAAATCAACCGGCACGACAGACAGCCTGTGAACCCCGGAAAGTTCTCTGGTAAAAATGATCATGAAAGGCGTTTGTCCCTTGGGGGAAACGATGTCTTCCGATTTTTTCCCGGCAGCCAGTTCGGAAACCAACCCGGCCTCATCCAGACTTTCCAGTTTTACATCAGGAAGGATATTCCCGCCCAAAGATTCTCTGGTGGCGATGACATCGCCATTGGCATTATAAAGATTTGCCACAACTTTAATTTTTGAAACCGGATGGGATGCAACGTTTTCAGCAACACCTTCAATCACCCTGACACTTTTTCCCAATGCATTATTATAAACCAGCCTTTGACGGACATTGATAAGTTTTACCTCGTTTACAGGAGAAACCGATCCACCGATATCTATCTTAAAGAAACTTCCTAAATCAGGCAAAGACAATTTTGGAGCAAGCAGGAAATATCCACCGGCCAGTGCCATGATCAACAGGATGATCAAAACCCAAATCCACTTGCCCTTGCCGCCGCCTTTTTTTTCAGGCTCGAAATCGTAAGCACTGGTTGTGCTGTCTTTCTTAACGTCCGCACCACTTTCCACGGATGGTTTTTTCTCTTCCGGCAGCGAAGGGGGAGTTGTCTCTGTCATGAAAGGAGTCTCCGCTTTCGTTGTTCCGTCAAACCTTGTCATGGTTTTTAAACTTTCCAGCGGTTTAACACTTTTGGCAGAAGTCACCCTTGGCATAAAATCCGTTTTTTTATCCTTGTCAAATGAGATGGTTGAAGACGCTTTCTCCTCAAACACGTCTTTCCTGCCAATACCTGCACTTTTTAACGGAACAACATCATCCTTTCCGGGGATGAATGCGTTGATGCTCTGGGCATGCGGTTTATCCTTACCGGCAGTCGGCTTGAAAAGATCCTCAGGCATTATACCCGGTTTTTCAATCGTTAAACCGGCCGCCCGATCAGAGTCCTTCAACACGGATTTATTCTCTGACACAGATGGAGAAGAGGATTCTTTCGTCTGGACGGTTTCTTTAACGGGAACGGAAGGTGATGCCTGATCTTTGGCAATCGTAGACAAAAAAGAATCCAGCTCCCGCTTCTCTCTTAATAAAT
>Ga0116172_10004281_pt1 | contig 11666 bp, 13 predicted proteins | sample AD_UKC083_MetaG_FD_89799 | JGI IMG/M metagenome (GOLD analysis project Ga0116172, IMG submission 89799) | Active sludge microbial communities of municipal wastewater-treating anaerobic digesters from USA - AD_UKC083_MetaG | ecosystem: Engineered > Bioreactor > Anaerobic > Digestate | place: USA...
CCTGACTTCGTCACTTTTTTATTAGTATTTTTTCAACATCCACATATTTAGGTAGATACGTGTTATTTTACGCCAAAAGTGGGAGGCGCAAGGATTTTTTTGGCATATTTGCCTTGTGCATATCCGAAAGAAAAAGAACAGATCGGGATCAACGAGTGTTGTAGTAGTTGACAAAAGTAATGGCAACTACAAAGAGCTTGTTTCTATTGGAACATGTAGCAACGAAGCTGATATTAAGTTTCTTTGTGAGAAAGCGCATCAATGGATAATTGACTACACACGTTCACTTGTACTGGATTTTGATAACAAAAAACAGCAAACAGAAGCATTTATTAATCAGATTGATCAGGTTCTTATAAACGGATCACAATTACTATTAAATAAGATCTTTGATAAAGTTGGATTTGGTGCAATTAAAGACGAAGTGTTTCGGCATTTGGTAATTTCAAGACTGAGCTTTCCTGGTAGTAAGCGTGCAACAGCCGCATATCTAAAAGATTATTTCAATGAGGATGTTGATCTGAATCAGATTTATCGCTACATGGATAAGCTGCAAAGCAAGTATCAAAGCCAAATACAAAAGATTAGTGTTGAACATACCATTCAAATTTTGGGCAATGCAATAGGGATTGTTTTTTATGATGTTACAACACTATACTTTGAGTCCGGCGAAGAAGATGATCTTCGAATTTGTGGTTTTTCAAAAGATGGGAAGCATCAAAACCCACAGGTTGTACTGGGCTTACTTGTTAGTGCCGGTGGATATCCGCTGGCATACCAGATTTTTGAAGGAAATACATTTGAGGGACACACAATGTTGCAGGTCATCGATTCTTTTGCGAAGCAGTATGATATTGCAGGAGCCATTGTTGTAGCAGATGCCGGGCTAATGTCATCGAAAAACATTGCTGAACTTGAAAAGAAAAAATACAAATATATTATCGGCGCAAAAATCAAGAACGAATCAGCTGACATCAAAAAATGGATTCTATCGCAGAAGCTTGAAGATGGGCAATTTTCCGAACTTAAAAAAGAAGATAATTGCCGCTTGATTATTGGTTATTCAATAAAGAGAGCTATGAAAGATTTTGACAATCGTCAAAAAGGAATCAAAAGACTTGAAAAGCTCAATAAATCAGGGAAATTGACAAAATCAAGCATTAATAAACGAGGGTACAACAAATACCTTACGTTGTCTGGCAAAATAGATGTGGCAATAAATTACGAGCTTTTTGAGACAGATAAACGATGGGACGGATTAAAAGGATATCGGACAAACACAACGCTGAATGCATTTGAAGTGCATGAAAATTACTCTAACTTATGGCGAATTGAAAATGCATTCAGAGTTTCAAAAAGCACAATAGAAATCCGGCCTATGTTTCATTTTACTACAAAAAGAATACAGGCTCATGTTTGTATTTGCTTTGCTGCATACAAGGTGTATAAAGAACTGGAACGGTTGCTATGTATAAACAATGCCGGAATAAGTCCTGAAACAGCTATAAATATTGCAAAAACAATTTGCACCATAAAAGTGAAAGTACCAGACTCAACCGAGGTAATTGAAAAAGTTTTGCTGCTAACCAGCAAACAAAAATCCCTGGCTAAAATATTTGATATTTAATTTGGGAGGCGCATTGACGAAGTCAGGAAGAATCCACGGAAGAAAAATTCAAGTGCAAAAAACTGACAGAAATAAATCATTTGCCATATCCAGAAATTCGGCCAGAGTGATTCTCCGGTAGCCGGCGTGTAGAAAGGATACCGGGCCTGAAAGCTGTGGGTTGTACTTGCAAAATATACAAGCGGGAACATGATGCCCAGCATGATCAGATATATCCACGAATCTTTCAGAAATGTTCCCCATTGCAATCCGTAATCGCGCAGCCGTTCACGGAAACCCAGTTTGATGACCAGCACCGGTACAATGAAATAGCATATAAATATGATTCCTGCCCAGTATGCGAGATTGTACAACTGATAATTCGGCGAATGTTCGAGATATCTTTCCAGAAATGAAGCAAATCCGTTCAGCCCAAACCAACGCGAAACCTGCTGCAGCAGATAATGTCCGGGGCTTTTGCCGATGTATTCAATTACAATCAGCGAACAGCAGGCAACAAACAAAATAACAAAGGGCCGCAGGCTTGCCTTGCTTCCATTTTCGCGCTCTGTCTGGATGTTGGCGATGGTTGTTTGTATGACACTGAAAAATTTTCTCACATCAGTTTTCTAAGTGAAGTGCAAAATTACAATTTATAACAAGCACCCTTTATTCGCACAGGGAAGCGATTATCCAATTTCTCTGATTCTTTAACACGAACGACTTTGAAATAGGATATAAAAAGCTTAAATTCATAGATAAATTAATTCGTTTAAAAATTGCGCTTATGAAAACAATTATACTGCTGATTGCCGTTTTGCTTGTTTGCCCGGTCTATTCCCAGAGTAACCGCGGCTATTTTTCAGGCACTCAAGTGAAGCACCGCTATGAAAAGGAATTCAACCTGTCTGGCTTTACCGGAATGTTTCTCGGAGGTCCGAAAAACAACATTGAGAAAACAATGAGGGAGTGCGGGTTAGGTGACACCTACAGGGACCCTGAGACAGATTTATATTTTCCGCATCCCAATTCCACTTATCACTTGATTTACGACGCAGAAGCATCGTATTATTTTTCGGGCAACAGCGGTGTTTCATTGAATTATGGCCTTTTCGACAATGTCCGGGTGGAGGGATATGATGATATCGGAAGCGGAAATTCAATTTCTCTGAGGAATAAATTATCTTCGATTTCGGCATGCTATGTCTTTCACACAAGCGATAACATCAACAGCATTTTTGTTGGCCCTGCGCTTTTGTTTCATGAAATCACCTTTTTGAAATCCACGTCAACACTCATGAAGATGGGCTTTTTCATCGGGTACACACAGCGGATTACACGATGGGATCGTTTTTTCATTGCAGTCAAAGTGAATTACCGGTGGTCGCCGAAAACGCTGATCGGACCTTTTATTGAATCGAACGATGGGATAAATGGTTTGCCGAATACCGGGACATTTACCTCCGAATTTCCACAGACAAAAGTGAATACCGGATGCTTCAATCTCGGGATAGCAGTCGGGGTCAGAATCTAATAATGCTCACCCGGAATTTGCAGCAAAACAGATTTGATGAAATCAACTCTGAATAAACACTTCGAGAATCTCAGCACCGTTTTTGGCCGATATCAGCAGATCATCTGCAATGGCAGGAACCAGGATGCATTCTCCTTTACGCAGTGTTTCTTCTTTGCCATCCCATTCATAAACAGCATCACCTTCCACGCAAAGCAGAATAACAAACGAATCGAGGGAGATGTATTCGCGACGTACTTTCTGTGCGGCCTTCAGCGTTATGCGATTGGTGACAAACTCAGCACAGTTTACCAAAGTGTCAATGGTGTTTCCCAACCGAACCGGTTCCGTTTTTCCGGTGGAGATATCGTCGTAATTCAGCGCACTGAGCCCGTTTCCGATATGCAGCTCGCGAGGATTGCCTTCATTATCGGTGCGTCCCCAGTCATATAGTCTGTATGTAAAGTCGCTTGTCTGCTGGATTTCAGCCAGTGTGAGTCCGGGTCCGACGGCATGAATTTTTCCGGCCGGAGTGAAATACACATCTTTGGGTGCAGGCTTCACCATGTTTAATTTCTGAGACAGGGTGCCGTTTTCAATGGCTTTTTGAACCTGCGCGGAATCAGTTTTTGTTTTGAATCCATTGATCAAACCCGCATCATAAGTGGCATTGAGAATATACCACATTTCTGTTTTTCCGAAAGGCACCCGATGATGTTTCATGGCCAGATCATTGTCCGGATGCACCTGCACCGAAAGCCATTCAGTAGTATCGAGCAACTTGACGAGAATGGGGAAAGTCTCACCATATTCATTGAAAACCGGCTCTCCGACCAGGTCTTCCATATATACTTCAACCAGTTCGTTCAGCTCATTGCCTTCGAGAAAGCCGTTGGAAACAACGCTTTGCTTTCCTTCGACACCCGACAAAAGCCAGGCTTCGCCGCATTTTTCAGCAGGTGCGTTTTTGAGAGAATCAATTTTTGAAAGATTTTTCCCACCCCAGGGTTTTGTATAAAACTGAGGTATAAATTTGAGCGGATACAATTCGTTCATAAATGAAAAAATTTATTACGGAACCCAGAGACAAGATTCCATGCTGATTTCCGAAGTTGTAAAAATCAGAAAATATTCGGAAAAACAATGCCGAGTTTGTTCAGCGTTTTTTCGAGAAATGCTTTTGCATTGGCAGTATCGCCTTCTTCGGGTGCCCATTCTGCAAAAATCTTATCATCCTTTGGATCATAAGGACCATCCTTCACTTCGAGCGCAACAGAACTGACCTTGAGTGCAATCACCGTGTGATACACCGCAGGATCGATCTCAACGGCGAAGTTTCCTGAGCTCTGACTCAGCGTAAAAGAATCTGTAACGTTGCCGGCATCATCGAATTCCAGCATCAGAAACTCGCCCCGGACCACTGCAAACAGCTCGCGTTTATGCGGCATTTCGTGTTTATGCGGACGAATATAGGTGCCTGGTTCCATGGCATTCAGAAAACGCTGCATAACATCGTCTTCGGTCTTATGAATATTCAGGTTCATGCGTCTGCGGTCTGAAGCCTTTGCTTTCTGCGACAGATTATTGATGGTGGTCGTATCTACTTTGTACATGATTTTATTTTTGAACGGATAAAGGTACAAAAAAAATTGTAATTATGAACAGAACTGCTAAATTTGTATCATTGAGCCTGAAATGATGGATGACATTGAATTTCGATTGCTGAAGCGCATTGCCGGTGGTGAAAGCCAGACGCTGGATTTTAAGTTTGCCGTAAACGACAGCCGCAAGATTGCACGGAGCATGTCGGCTTTTGCCAATACCGATGGTGGATCCTTGCTTATTGGTGTAAAGGACAATGGCAAGCTGGCCGGAATCCGCAGCGAAGAAGAGATTTACATGGCCGAGGCTGCCGCCACCATGCACTGCAAGCCGGAAGTGCATTTCAACAGCATTCTCTATCAGATTCAGGACAAGGAAATCCTTGAAATCATTATTCCCGAAAGCGACAGTGTTCTCACTTTGGCGCCTGATGAAAACGGGAATCACGTTGCCTATCTCCGTTTCCGCGATGCAAATTATGTTGCAGGGCAAATTTATGAGCGGGTATGGGCAAAGCGTAACCAGAAACACAGCACGCATCTGCGGATGGATGAATATCACAAGGCAGTTCTGGAGCTGATGGAACGAAAAGGTATTGTCTCTCTCGATCAGGTCATGCAGGATCTGGGGCTGAAAAGAGGGTTCGCTGCTTCTGCCATCGAACGGCTCATTCTGCTGGATGCTGCTGATTTTTGCCTCACTGAAAACGGAATGCATTATTGTCTTAAAGAAAACCCTTGATTTAGTGGTCAGTTGTGCCCTTCGACGAGCTAAGGGTGACAAGTCAGTTTTGAGTTATGAATGATAAGTTATGAGTGATAAGTGGAAAGTTTCACTGGCCACTGACAACTGGCTACTGACAACTCTCAATCGGCCATTTACCGGTCACAGACCACAACTCACCGTTTATCATTTACCGATAACTGCTAATTTTGTACTTTTGCATCATGCTTACAACAATTCTTCTGGTCATATTAGGATTGTACCTTTTTTCACAGATCATGGTGCGATGGGTCATGCCATGGTTGCTGCACCGTTACATCACCCGCATGCAGGAACGCATGAATCCGGATGGCGCCCAGAATAAGACCCGCCGTGACGGAACCGAGGTCCACATACCACGAAAGCAGAAATCGAAATCAAGCCGCACCTACAGCAACGCCGAGTACGTTGATTTCGAAGACGTGGACGAAGAGAAATAAACACTACACATTTTTTATTTTAAATTTTCGAGGAGGTCTCAAAATTTGGAGCATCACTCCAACATTCCATAGTTCTACCGATGGGTGTAGTCTTAAGAAATGAACGGTTGGGTTTAGTCTCCAAGACTAAACCCTGCACAAAATATTTAAAGACTACACCCAGCACAGAACATGGAATAGTTGGAAAGAGCCCACAGCATCCGACATTTTGGCGTCCGCTTGTCTTTTTTTTGAGCGAAAGAGCGGACACGGAATCGTCGGGTTCAGAAGAGGTCTCAGCATCCGACTCTTCCAGGCTCTCCATTGCATTGCGGACTCTGGAAGGACGGCGTCATCGAAAAGGTTGATGTCGTTACAACAAGTTGTTTTGAGACGCTCTGAGACAGAAATGGTCTTTCAACTTTTTATACACGTTTCGTATGACACATTTTGTTTCATGAAAAAAATTGTCCGCCGGGAAAATTTTGTACAATGGCTCTAAACCATACTTCAGGCCTGAATCAGTCCCACAAACTTCTTATACACCAGCTGCTTCACCTGTTCCATATCCTGCGGAGCGCCAAGTTCTTTCTCCATCGAGGTCACATCTTTGTCGGTGAACCCGCATGGATTGATGTGTTTGAAATACGACAGGTCTGAATTGATGTTGAGGGCAAATCCATGCATGGTCACAAAGCGGCTCACGCGAACACCGATAGCACATATCTTCCGGGCTTTGCCAGGTGTGAGAGAATCAATCCAAACACCGGTGGCGCCATCGAGACGTTCGGTTTTGATGCCGTATTCAGCCATGGCAAGAATGATGGCTTCTTCCATTAAATAAATGTAGCGTCGTACCGAAAGATTCAGCTTGTCCAGATCTATGATCGGATAGCCCACCATCTGGCCGGGACCGTGATAAGTGATATCGCCGCCGCGGTTGGTGTGAATGAACTGCGCGTTTTTGGCCTGAAGCTGAATGTAGTTGAGCAGCAGATTCTGTTCATCGCCGCTTTTGCCCAGGGTGTACACATGCGGATGCTCAACGGCGAGAAACCAGCCGGCAAAAGGGTTTGATGAATAATCCGGATTTTTCCGCATTTCAATCAGTTCATCCATGCGGGCTTGCTGAAAGTCCCATGCCGCCTGATATTCCATGTGGCCGATGTCGGTGTAATCGATTTGCATAAAACAAAAAAAGCTGCATGTGCAACTTCGTTGAGCCACTAATGGGACTCGAACCCACGACCTGCTCATTACGAATGAGCTGCTCTACCAACTGAGCTAAAGTGGCGAGAAAAAGTCGGGATGACTGGACTCGAACCAGCGGCCTCTTCGTCCCGAACGAAGCACGCTACCAACTGCGCTACATCCCGATGGGGGTGCAAAGGTACAACTTTTTTTGAATTATGAACATGGAATAATGAACATCGAAGTAAGAAGTTAATTGAAAGGAGCTTATCTTTTTCGTTACACGTTACAGACGTTACAAATAGCTTTCAGTCTGCCGCGGTGGATCAGTAATCAGCCATCAGCTCTGAGCAGGAATTGGGTGTTTTAGGTGGCGATGATGCGTTACGGCGATGATGCGACAAATCGAATTTCGCATAATCGCATAATCGCATTAACGCCAAACGCAGTGCAAGAGCGAAGCTTAACCAAGCCCCGAGCTCCAGGCATTGTACCTCATGCCCTATGCCGCATGCCGCATGCCTCATGCCTCATGCCGGTTTATTAAAGCTAACAAAGGGCGGTTAACAATCTGGCGCAAATGATATTTGTTAATTCAATAAGTTTTCATACTTTTATCCGGATTTTCTGTATGGAAAAAGTTGAACTCGAAATCAGCGGCATCAGTTACAGTTACTCTCAGAGTGGTGCCTACACGCTTATACTGTCCGAATCGGGCGGCAGGCGCAAGCTGCCTATTATTATCGGGCAGTTCGAAGCGCAGAGCATTGCCATTGAAATGGAGAAGATGAAACCAACGCGACCGCTTACGCACGATTTGTTCCGTACACTGGCGCTGTCGTTCAACATCAAGCTCAACGAGGTTTTTATCCATAAATTCGAAGAAGGCGTTTTTCACAGCATGCTGGTCTTTGAGAAAGACAACCAGATTCACACCCTCGATTCTCGCACAAGCGATGCCGTTGCACTGGCAATCCGCTTCAATTGCCCGATATACACCAGTGAGGAAATTCTGAATGAAGTGGGTGTCATTTTCGATGAACAGGCACCTGATTCCATTGAAGAGGAATCTGAGGAAAAGGATGCCCCAGCAAGTTCCGCATCAGGCCTTGCTTCTCTCGCACTCGACGAGCTGGAATCCATGCTGACGGAAGCCGTCGAGAATGAGGATTATGAGCTTGCATCGCAGATCCGCGATGAAATCAACCGTAGAAAATAATCACAAAATACTTCTGTTATGGGACTGAAACTTAGACTTACAGTCATGAATTTTCTCCAGTTTTATATCTGGGGATCGTGGCTCATTACCATCGGCAACTTTTGGTTTGGCACCAAACAATGGTCCGGAGCCGAATTCGGAATTATTTTTTCAACCATGGGAATTGCATCACTGTTTATGCCGGCTTTAATGGGCATTGTGGCTGACCGATGGCTGAATGCGGAAAAGCTGTATGGAATTCTGCATCTTTGCAGTGGTGCTGCTTTGTTTTATCTGCCGCAGATTCAGGAGCCGACCGGATTTTTCTGGGGAATTCTTGTTGCCATGATTTTTTATATGCCGACCATTGCGCTCACCAATTCTGTTTCATACACAGCTCTTAAAAACAATGGATTCGATGTAGTAAAGGCTTTTCCGCCCATTCGTGTATTTGGCACCATCGGTTTTATTGCAGCCATGTGGGTTGTAAATCTTACTGGCAACAAGGCATCTGAAAATCAGTTTTATATTGCAGCCGCAATATCTGTTTTACTTGGCCTGTATTCATTCACTCTGCCGAAATGTCCGCCGCTTGGGAAAAAGCAGGAGAACAGGACTTTCATTCAGATGCTGGGACTTGATGCATTTGAATTGTTCAAATCTACAAAAATGGCTTTGTTCTTCATTTTCTCTATGTTCCTGGGAGCCGCACTGCAATTGACAAATGCTTACGGTGATGTTTTTCTTGGTGAGTTTTCAAAAATTCCCGAATATGCCGATTCATTTGTTGTGCGCTATTCAACCATTATCATGTCCATTTCGCAAATGTCCGAAACCCTCTTCATTCTTGCCATTCCGTTCTTCATGAAAAAATTCGGAATCAAGAAAGTGATGCTCATCAGCATGATTGCATGGGTCCTTCGTTTTGGCTTGTTCGGACTGGGTAATCCTCTTGATGGCTTGTGGATGATCATCCTGAGCTGTATTATTTATGGAATGGCTTTCGACTTCTTCAATATTTCAGGATCACTGTTTGTTGAAACGACGACCAAACCTGCCATCCGATCAAGTGCACAAGGTCTCTTTATGATGATGACCAACGGCTTTGGCGCCATCATGGGAAGCACACTGAGCGGCTACATCATTCAGCAATACTATACTGATGCAAGCGGAATGCGTGACTGGAGAAATATCTGGCTGCTGTTTGCTGCCTATGCACTTGTTGTAGCATTGTTATTTGCGGTTTTCTTCAGGCATAAACACAATCCTGAGGATCCGAATCTGCAGAATGTGGCGCATTAATTTATCATCTGAAAGCCAATCATGAAAGCACATAAAGCACGACAGAAAACGCAAAAGGCAATCACTGTCGTGTTTTTTCTTTTATTTTCTTTAATCATTTCAATGATTTCCGAAGGTCAGACGGGCACAAAGTTTTCCGGTGTAGCTTCCTACTATGGTGTTCCTTTTCATGGCCGTGCTACTGCCAGCGGAGAAATATTTTCAATGGATTCGATGACAGCTGCGCATAAACAACTTGCTTTCGGAACACTGGTCAGAGTGACCAACCGCAGCAATGGAAAATCATGCGTGGTGAAAATCAATGACCGCGGGCCTTTCATTGCAGGTCGCATGATTGATCTGAGTAAGGCAGCTGCCGATACGCTTGATTTCATTGCGCAGGGAATAATTACAGTCGATTGCGAAATTATAGGCATGGCATCTATCAACAGGCCATTGCTCGCTTCAACAGCAGTTAAAAACGACAAAGTAAAAACAGATAAAGAAGCTGTCAAAGAAGTCAAATTGAAAGACAGCACAGTTGCGAAAACGGCATCAGCAAATACAACTAGATATGTTCCGCGTGAAGCAGTGAAATTTGTTGCTGCAAGCCCGGATTCGACAACATTCTATTCTGTGCAGCTGGGTAGTTTCGGCATGCAGCAAAATGCAGAAGCGTTGCTGAAAAAAGTGGAAGGAAAATATCCGGATGCGCGCCTGATGCAGGCCGAAGTGTATGGAAAAATCTGGTTCCGTGTGCTTTGCGGCAAATTCGCTGACATTGATGAAGCAACAAAACTGAAAAACTCGTTAATCAAAATGTACCCGCAGAGTTTTTTGGTTAAATTTGAACACGCGGAACAAAATACAGAAACGACGGAGTAATGAAACAATACCATGATTTAATGCGGCATGTGCTCGCTAACGGTGTGAAGAAAACCGACCGCACCGGAACCGGCACTGTGAGCGTGTTTGGATATCAGATGCGGTTCAATCTTCAGGATGGATTTCCATTATTGACAACGAAAAAACTGCACACCAAAAGTATATTGCACGAACTGTTGTGGTTCCTGAAAGGCGACACCAACATTCAGTATCTGAAAGAAAACGGCGTGTCGATCTGGGATGAATGGGCCGACGAAAACGGAAACCTTGGACCGGTGTACGGCTCGCAATGGCGCAGCTGGAAAGGCAGTGAAGGGCAGACCATCGATCAGATTTCGGAGTTGATTGATCAGATAAAAAAGAATCCCGATTCACGTAGACTGATTGTCAGCGCGTGGAATGTGGCCGATGTTCCGAAAATGAAATTACCACCGTGCCATCTGCTGTTTCAGTTTTATGTCGCGAATGGAAAACTCTCATGCCAGCTCTATCAGCGCAGTGCAGACATTTTTCTGGGCGTTCCGTTCAACATAGCTTCCTATGCGTTTTTGGTGCACATGGTAGCACAGGCGACTGATCTGCAGGTGGGCGATTTTGTACACACCTTCGGCGATGCGCATTTGTATCTGAATCACATCGAACAGGCACAACTGCAGCTAAGCCGCGATTGCAGGCCACTTCCGAAACTTGAAATCAATCCGGAAGTAAAAAATATTTTTGATTTCAAATACCAAGATTTTTCAATCACCGGCTACGACCCGCATCCACACATCAAAGCGGCGGTAGCTGTTTAAATATTTCATATGGCAAGAGTTATTCCCAACCTCAGTATGATTGTCGCCGCTGATTCGAAAAACGGCATTGGCATTAAAAATACGCTGCCCTGGCATTTGTCCGATGACCTGAAAAGGTTCAAGGAAATCACAACAGGACACACGGTGATCATGGGCCGCAACACCTGGTTCTCGCTTCCGAAGCGCCCTTTGCCCAACCGGCGGAATGTGGTTCTCACTCCTGATCCGCTTGGAGAGCCGGGTGCAGATGAAGTGAGAACAATGGATGAGGTTTTTGAACTTTGCAAAATCGACACTGAAAATTTTGTGATCGGTGGTGCAAGCATGTACGAGCAACTGCTGCCACACACATCAAAGCTTTATCTCATCTGCGTAGACTCCGAATACGCCACCGATACTTTTTTTCCGGAGCTGA
>Ga0116172_10004282_pt1 | contig 11665 bp, 9 predicted proteins | sample AD_UKC083_MetaG_FD_89799 | JGI IMG/M metagenome (GOLD analysis project Ga0116172, IMG submission 89799) | Active sludge microbial communities of municipal wastewater-treating anaerobic digesters from USA - AD_UKC083_MetaG | ecosystem: Engineered > Bioreactor > Anaerobic > Digestate | place: USA...
AGTGCTAGATTTTAAATATGCCCTATTTTCAAACCTTACATCAATATATTCTAAGTCCTCTTCAATTATTCCTTCTTCCAATATTATTCTTAACACCCTGGCTTGACTAGATAATAAATTGTTAAATGTAAGCTTAATATCCCAGTTATCAAATGTATGAGCTACTATTTCTGAACCATTAATTTCAAACCAATAAACACCCACATCTTTTATCTCTTGCCATAAATTATTTAACTCAGATAATTTTTCTGGATCTATTGCTGTATCCTCTAAATTAAAACTGCCATTACTTGATATTAAAACCATATTTTTTGGCTCAGTCTTTTTGAATAAAAATCCATCTTTATCTATAAGAAAACAGCTCTCTAAACTACTATCACACCAAGTAGCAATGGCATTTCTTTCCATAACATTAACTACTAAAGTTCCAGGAAAATCTCGACGAACATTAACTGAATAAACTTCAGGAAATTCATTTAAAATATTATCTTTAATAATTACTCTATTAACAAGAAAAATACTTTTGGCGTTAATGCTATTATTGACCACATCTAAAACTCTTTTTTGATCCACCAATTCATTGCCCGAAATATTAATATTTTTAATCCAAAAGAATTCACAGAACACTGTCACATAAATTAAAACAAAAAACAAAACAACAAAAGCTAGCAATTTCCAAAAAAAAGACTTTTTATAAAAAGGGATTTTAGGTTTTCTACGATATGATTTCTTGTAACTCTTTTTCATAACTTTTCAAAAAAATATGTTAACCAATATCTTTTTGACAATGGCAAGTCTTTAGTATTTGGGTAGCTAATTGCTCTCCCTCCAAAACTTTTTTTAAAAAATGTTAGACCTGCCCACTTATGATTTGGATTATCGTCTGGCGCAATTGACCAAAAATCGTAGAGAAAAGCATTTCTTTTTTTTGCTTCTTTAATGGCAAACCATTGAACAATTTGAGGTACAGAAATAGTGCTTGATAGAGCTTCTGATGCGCCATGATGATAAAAAGCCTTACCGCCAAACAAAACAACAAAAGCCCCAGCTACAAGTTTTTTCTTATAATAACCTAGAGATAAAAAAACATTATCATCAGAAGAAAAAACACTAAATTCTTTTTCTAAATATTCTTTTGAAAAGCTGCTAAAACCATGCCTTTTTGATGTTTTTTTCATAAGACCATAAAAAGAGTTAATATCTTTAATGTCTCTAGATATTGAAACGTTAATATCACTATTTCTTTCAGCCTTTCTAATTCTTCTAGAATATTCTTTTCTCATACCAGATAAAATATCCTCTTCACTATTAGAAATATCTAAGACCCAACTTCTTGTAGGAAAAACTTTTGACGGAGAATCAATAAAACCATCTAATTGATTATCAATTATTGGCGCTATTCTTATAAAAGAAACCTTTTCACTAACAGCAATACTTTTTATATCTGATAGTGTTTCTTCTAAAAGTTTGCTGTCTTTAATTATTGGAAAATGATTTAGAAGTAAAAAACTTCCCTTTTTAGCATGAACTTTAGATGCTAAAAAAATAGACTTCAAGTCTCCACCTTCAAACAAACCCTTTCGCCATATTTTATCGCCTAGACTTTTTCTAAATTCACCCCAATCCCAAGAATTAACAAATGTTCTTTGCGGAAAACTTTTAACAAAATTATCCCAAATATCTTTGTCTTTTATTTCAATCATTTTTTGGCTTCATTAATGGAAAAATTTGACACTCCCTAATAGGCTTATCCATTAAGAAACTAAAAAGTCTCTCAGATAATCCAAAACCACATGTTGGTGGCATTCCATATTCTAGCGCTTCTACAAAGTCGTGATCAAACATCTGAGCTTCAACATCTCCAGCATCTCTAAGAGCTTGTTGTTCTTTAAATCTTTCAGCTTGATCAATCGGATCATTAAGCTCACTATAACCATTACCAATTTCAGAACCAGCTAAAATTACTTGAAACCTAGCTGCTATTTCTGGATGACCCTCAATTCTTTTGGCCAAAGGCGAAATCTCTACTGGTTGATTAATTAAAAATCCAGGACCACCAATACTCTTGCGACAATATTTCCATAGAGAATCTATTGCCCTTGTTCTATTAAATCTTTTTTTATCATACTCAACCTCAAGCTTGTTAAGAGTTTTTTCTATTTCTCCTAAACTGGCTTCATTAATATTAAGACCCGTTTTACTGCTAATAATAGAACGATAATCGTATCTTTCCCATTTTTTTGACAAATCAACATCAAAACCTTTAATCTTAAATTTAAGAGTTCCAAATGTCTCTTGAGCGATATAACGATACATTTCTTCAACAAGTTTCATTCCTTTTTTATAGTCCGCATAAGCCCAATAAAATTCCATCTGAGTATAGTCTTGTAAATGTTCGTTACTCATACCTTCGTTTCTAAATTGCCTACCTATTTCAAATGTTTTTTCAAATCCAGCTATCATAAGTTTCTTTTGCCATAACTCCCCAGTTGATATTCTTAAATAGAGATCAATATCAAGTACTTTATGGTGAGTAATAAATGGCTCAGCATCAGCTCCTCCAGCAATTGTTTCAAGAACCGGAGTTTCTACTTCTATAAAATCCCTTTCTAAAAGAAAATTTCTTATAGAGTTCCAAAAGATAGATCTCTTCTTAATCATACTCTTAACTTCTGGATTAAATATAATATCCAAGTACCTTTTTCTAAAACGCTCTTCTTCGTCTTTTAGTCCATGCCATTTTTCTGGCAAAGGCAATAATCCCTTGCTAATTATTTTGAAATCACTAATATTTATTGTTTTTTCTCCTCTTTGAGTAACAAAAAGAACCCCCTTAACTTGAATAAAGTCCCCAATATCAAATATTTCGTTGTAAAATTCATACCTGCTAGAACCAACACCATCCGCCCTTATTAAACCCTGGATTGAACCAGTTCCATCTTCAATATTTAAAAAAGATGCTTTACCGTGACCTCTTTGAGATCTTATTCTACCAACTAAATAAATCTCTTCTTCTTGTTTGGACAATTCAGAAAACTTATCTAAAACTTCAAAAATAGTATGAGTTCTTTTAACCTCCATTGGAAAGGGATTAATTCCCTGGATCTTAAGTTTGTTCAACTTCTTTATTCTATTGTCTCTAATTTCGTCTATCGTTGCCATTTATTTTATTTCTATTATTTTATACTCCACCATATCTCCATCAGGAGATTCAAATTTAAAAACATCGCCCACTTTCTTACCAAAAAGAATTTTTCCAATTGGAGAATCAACTGATATTTTATTCTCTAATGGATCAGCTTCAATTGAACTTACAATTTTAAAAGTTTCTTTAGAACCACTACAATCAACTACTACCGTAGATCCAGCCGTAACATTATCTGACTTTTCTATAGAAAATGTAGAATGATTACGTATCATATTTTCTAACTCTTTTATTCTTCCTTCCAAAAAAGCTTGATCATCTTTCGCCTCATGATAAGCTGCATTTTCTTTTAAATCTCCAAAAGATATTGCCTCTTTTAATCTTAAAGCGAGCTCTCTTCTTTTAGGACCCTTTAAAAACTTAAGCTCACTCTTAAGTTTATCCATTGCTTCAATACTAATATTTTGTTTGTTTTCCATATTTAATGTATAGCACAATTTAGCGGTTTTCAAAATACCATTCTAATATCTCTTTAGCAACTGGCAAAGCTGCTGCTCGCACACCCTCTACTTCTTCAATCATAATAGTTAAAACTATTTCGGGGTCTTCATATGGTGCAAAAACTGTTACCCAATTATGATAATATCCTGCTTTTGGTATTTGAGCGGTTCCTGTTTTAGCGGCCACTGCAACTGGTAAACTATTTAGTGTTGTAGCTGAGCCTTCCGTCACTGCAAGTCTCATCCCCTCTCTAACTATTTCTAAATTTTCTTTTTTTACAAAATCATGATTAAGCACCTCAACCTCTTTTTCCTCTATCACCTGACCATTATTATCTAGAACTTCTTTTAAAATCATTGGACGATAAAGAGTTCCTCTATTGGCGATAGCTACAAAAGAATTTACAACTTCTATTGGCGTGGTAAACATATATCCTTGACCAATAGACATATTATAATCATCACCAACTGTCCAAGAGCTACCAATATTTTCTTTCTTCCAATCCGGATCAGGCAAAAAACCTTCTTTTTCTTGAGGAATATCTATGCCTGTTTTAGAATTCCAACCAAACATCTCTAAATATTTTTTCATAATCACTGCTCCTAATCCTTTTTGCCCCCCATAACCACCCCCAACAGTATAGAAGTAAACATTACTAGAAACCGCAATAGCTCGTCTAAGATCTACCCAACCATGAGCTTGCCAATCTCTAAAAATTGAAGGTTGGCTAGGATTCCAAGGATTAGTAACAGATATTTGACCAGAAGAATAAAATTGCTTTTCAGGACTAACCAATTCTTCTTCTAAAACAGCTGTTCCAATAATCGGCTTTATTGTTGAGCCAGCCGGATATGTTCCAGATACTGCACGATTAAACAATGGATTTCTATTATCTTCAAATAATTCTGCTAATCCGCTAGAACTAATACCCCTGGCAAAAGCATTGCTATCAAATCCAGGATAACTAACCATGGCTAAAACACCACCATTCTTTGGATTTATTGCGATAGCAACGGCACCTTTAGAGTCTAAACTGTTAACCATATTTTCTAATGATTCGTATGATTTCTTCTGAAGACCAGCATCTATCCAAAGTACCAAACTATTTCCTGACTCGGCCATATATTCTACTTCTTCCGATTTTATTCTACCTACCGCATCTTTTTCAATTTTCAACTTACCAGGATTAATTCTTAAATAATCCTCATAAAACTTCTCCAATCCTGTTTTTCCGATATAATCTTTTAAAGAATAATCACTAGATAATTCTTCAGGAGATATTTTACCGGTATAGCCAATTAAATGAGAAAATGCTTCAGCATTATCGTACTCTCTAATCATTTTTTTTTCTATTTCAAAATTGTCTAAATTTTTAGTTTTGATTTCTAAAAATATTAAATCTTTTTGATTAATATCTTCTAGAATAACAATTTTCTCATTTTTAGAATTATTAATTTTTTCAACAATATCGTCATAATCTAAGTTTAAATTCTTAGATAGTTCGTTTATAAAATCAAATTCTTGATCGCTATCAGATTTAGTATAAACTAAAGAGAACTTAGGTCGATTAAAAACCAACTGGTTCATATTGCGATCATATATTATTCCTCTAGAAGATTCAATATCTTTGTATGCAAATTTATTCTTCTGAGCCATCTCATAGTAATCTTCTCCATGAACAACTTGCAGAGAAAAAGATTTACAGCCAAGAATTAAAAAAGATGAAAAAAATAATAAAAACAAAAGATAAAAAGCCCTTGCAGAAAGAGATACATTCATCTTTAAACCAATCTCTCCCCTATCATAACTAATCTTGTCTAAAAAAATTTCTTGAGGTTGTATTTCTTTCTGGTCTTTTAAATTAACCCTCCGACCATTAAAATCTTTGGAAAACCGATACTTGAACATATTTGTTTAATAAAATCCTTAAGACTAAAGCTACTACAATAAATAAAAAGAAAAATATTCCTAATGAACCTGGAGATAAAATATCTATAATCAAACCTAAAAGTCCAGCCAAAATTATTCCTCCATCGGAATAAGTTAAAACATACATAGTAATTAAAAGTGGTAATATTAAAAATACAAAATCAGCTGTTATAATTAACAATAAAAAAAATAATATAAATAAGATTATTTCAACCATTAATTATAAAAACTTTTTTAATTCTTTTAATATCAAAAAATGGTCTAATTTCTAAAGTTTGAAAATGTTCAGTTTCGTCTTTTACTATTTCATTAACTAGTCCAATAAACAAACCACTAGGGAAAAGACCACCTAAAGAAGCAGTAATTACAGCATCACCAATTTCAATTCCTTTATCTTTTTCAACTAAAGAAATATTTGTTCCGGTTAATAAGCCAAAAGCATCTCTTTTTAATATCTCTACATCGCAAGTAATATCTTCACTAGTAATTAATTTCACTCTAGAGAAATTATCAAAAACTTCATCTATAACACCAACCAAAACTTTGTGTTCAGTTATAACAGGCATTCCTTTTAATAAGCCATCTTCCTTACCCTTATTAACAACAAAAGAATTACCTAAAATATCTTTACTAGAAATATTAGCCAATAATAAATTAAAATCTTTATCTAGACCTAAACCAAGAGCAGTTCTTAATATCTCGTTTTCTTCTTCTAAAACAAGTAATTCTACTATTTTAGATGTTAATCTTTCTTTTTGATTTAGCAGACTATCCCTCTCTTCTTTAATTGATTGATTCCAGAAAAAATTAACATTACTAAAATGTGATAATACTCCAAAAGATAAATTTGATAATTTATCAGAAAACAAAAAAAGGAATAAAGACAAAAATACAATTAAAATGCAAAACGCTATTAATTTACTCTTTTCTTTATTCCTCTGAAGTGAAATCTTATACATAGACTAACTATACCCTATTTTTAATTTTTATACAAAAAATCGTATTCAATTCACGGGAACTACCTACTTTCGCGGAAAATCCACTATCATCGGCCTTGGTGCATTTCACTTCCGAGTTCGAAATGGAATCGGGTGGGACAACACCAGTATAGTTCCCTGGAACTAAATACGATTTAATTAAATTTTTGTGGCAATAAGAAACTAGCTAAAATTGCTTTGACCTATTAGTATTGCTTGGCTAAAGGCATTACTACCCTTACACCTGCAACCTATCAACCTCATCATCTCTGAGGGGTCTATGAGTTCTAATCTTGAAGTTGGCTTCGTGCTTAGATGCTTTCAGCGCTTATCCATTCCTAACATAGCTACCCAGCAATGCTCTTGACAGAACAACTGGTACACCAGAGGTTAGTTCACTCCGGTCCTCTCGTACTAGGAGTAAATCTTCTCAAAACTCAACGCCTGCGGTAGATAGAGACCAACCTGTCTCACGACGGTCTGAACCCAGCTCACGTACCACTTTAAATGGCGAACAGCCATACCCTTGGAAGCTGCTTCACCTCCAGGATGTGATGAGCCGACATCGAGGTGTCGAACAGGGCCGTTGATGTGAACTCGCGGGCCCTACCAACCTGTTATCCCCGGGGTAGCTTTTGTCTGATGATCATCCGTGCTTCTAAAATCATACACGGTCGGTTCACTAAGTTCTGGTTTCCCAACTGCTCGACATATCCGTCTCGCAGTAAAGCCAGCTTATGCCTTTACACAATCACTCCGATTTCCATCCGGAGCTAGCTGACCTTATAAACTTCTCCGTTACTCTTTAGGAGAAAAGCACCCCACTTAAACTGACCGCCAGAAACTGTCCCCGCCATACCTCACTATATTCAAAAGATTAAATACAGTGAGGTATGGCCAGGTTAGAATTAAGATTTTAAAAGAGTGGTGTCTCATTGGCGACTCCATTTTTCCCGAAAGAAAAACTTCAAAGTCTACCACCTACGCTTCGCATCTAAAATCAAAAGTCAATATCTGACTACAGTGAAGCTCCCGGGGTCTTCTCGTCTAGCCGCAGGTAACCGGCATCTTTACCGGTATTGTATTTTCACCGAGCACTTCGTCGAGACAGCCTCCCAGTCGTTAAGCCTTTCGTGCGGGTCGGAACTTACCCGACAAGGGATTACGCTACTTTAACACGGTTATAGTTACCGCGGACGTTCACTGGCACTTCGAGCATTCAGCCTTCCCTCGTAAACGAAGAAAGACCGACGCTGTTAATGTTCCAGCACTGGTCAGGCCTCAGCCCCTATACATCCTCTTACGAGTTTAGCAGGGACCTGTGTTTTTGATAAACAGTCGCTAGGAGTACTTTCGCTGCGGGGGATACATTACTGTATCCCCAGGTCTTATCCCGAAGTTACGACCACTTTTTTGCCGAGTTCCTTGACGAAGTTTCACTCGTTCACCTTGGCACACTTACGCCCACCCACCTGCGTCGGTTTACGGTACGGTTTCCTTATAAATTAGCTCCAAAAAAGCTTTTCTGGGAAGATTGCTCACTCAAATCGATGGAACCGAAATCCCACCTTTTCACGCTTCTTGGATTGCTCCTTAAAGAATGAATGGAAATTCAATAATCCACTTAAATTACTAATCTTCGTTCCTATTTGGAAATTTATAAGAAAGGGCCGGAATATTAACCGGCTGTCCATCGGCCTCACCTTTCGGTTGCGCCTTAGGTCCGCCTAACCCTTGGCTGATCACCATTGCCAAGGAAACCTTGGGTTTACGGTGTTCCGGGCTCTCACCGGAATTGCGGTTACTCATGCCAACATTCTCTCTCCCTCATCCTCCAGCAAGCCTCACGACTCACCTTCAACGAAAGAGGGATGCTCCCCTACCACTATTACTTAAAAGTAATAATTCTTATCTTCGGTATCAAGCTTTAGCCCCGGAAATCTTCGGCACAAAACTTCTTAGTTAGTAAGCTGTTACGCACTTTTTAAAAGATAGCTGCTTCTAAGCTAACTTCCTAACTATCAAAGAAGCTTCACCTCCTTACTTGCACTTAGCTTGAATTTAGGGACCTTAGATGAAGATCTGGGCTGTTTCCCTTTTGACCATGGAGCTTAGCCCCCACGGTCTGACTGCCTTCTTACAATTATGGTATTCGAAGTTTGATTGGACAGTCTAGGTTTCCCTACGAAAATCCATTCAGTGCTCTACCCCCATAATATATGAAAACGCTAGCCCTAAAGCTATTTCGGGGAGAACCAGCTATTACCAAGTTCGATTAGCTTTTCACTCCTTACCACAGCTCATCCCAAGATATTGCACGATCTACGGGTTCGGTCCTCCTTCCACTTTTCAGTGGAATTCAACCTGGCCATGGCAAGCTCACCTGGCTTCGGGTCGTCTGCCAGCCCTCAGTTTTGCACTGCAAAACTATACGCCCTATTAAGACTCGCTTTCGCTGTGCCTCCTCTCGGTAACGAGATTAGACAAAGGACTAACAGTCACTCGTTGGCTCATTCTGCAAAAGGCACGCCATCAGGGAATAAATTCCCCTCTGACTCCTTGTAGGCAAATGGTTTCAGGTTCTATTTCACCGCCCTAACAGGGCTACTTTTCACCTTTCCCTCACGGTACTGGTTCACTATCGGTAATGTTGAGTATTTAGCCTTGGCAGTTTAGTCCTGCCTGATTCCCACAAGGTTTTCGTTCCTTACGGTACTCAAGTCAAATATTCGAAGTGTGTGATAGTTTTCACCTACGAGGCTTTTACTCTCTTCGGCTCCGCTTTCCAGCAAGATTTGGTTAACCAAATCACAACTTGGTAATACTCCGTCTCTAATAAAAGAGAGCATATTTAACTTACAACCCCCGACCACATAAGCCGGGTTTGGGCTCCTCCCGTTTCGCTCGCCGCTACTCAGGGAATTTTAATGCATAAGCATTCTTTTTTTCTTTTCCTCCACCTACTGAGATGTTTCACTTCAGCGGGTACGCATCCAATCTATTGATCAGATATCCTACTTTTAGTAGAATAGGTTTCCCCATTCGGAAATCTCCGGATCAAAGGTTGCTTAACACCTCCCCGAAGCTTATCGCAGTTACGCCACGTCCTTCATCGCCTCAACATTCCAAGGCATCCTCCATTTGCCTGTAAAAAATACAATTTTAGCTAGTATCTTATTGCCACAAAAATTTTCAATGTTCTCTCGTAATAATCTACTTGTGTTTAATCAGAATCAAACACCAAAAGACTATTAAGAAACAAAAAACCACTAACGAGTGGCTGATAAACTAACACCCAAAATCAGCCTTAAGTTTTTAAACTATATTTTTATTTATCATGACTGGTGGTAGTTTAGCAGTTTTCAAAAAGTTGTCAAGAGGCACAATTAAAGGCGCTCAAATTATAAGCGCCTTTAATAACTCTAATTACTCTTTTAGCTTATTTTTTATGTCTTTAAGAGTATCGCGAGCAAAATCTTGACCACCAAGGCCAAATGCAATTCCTCCAGCAATAACTATCAATGCAACTACACCTGTAAACAAAGTAATAATTAATTCTTCTGCAATTCCTAATTGAATAAGAATAGCAAATATTGCAAATATCCAAATAGACCATTTGACTATTTTCCCTGCAAAAGAAGTAAATTTAAACTTTGCTTTCTCGGTTGTAACAACAACAATTTTAGAAAGAAAATCTGCAAAAATTACTGCTACAACAAATATCAATGCGGCAACAATTACATTAGGAATATATGCCAATATCTCAGACATAAATTGACTAAAGTAGGTCAAACCAAATGCTCCAACTGCAGCCCATATAAAGATTATATATACTATCCACTTAATAATAGATCCAACAAAAGCAGATGCTTGTAAATTTATCTTTGCTTTTTGCATTGCCTCATGCCAATCTTCTTTTGCGAACAAATTATCAAATTTGATTTTCTTAAGAATTTCTGTTGCTAATTTTCCTAAACCATAAGCAATAAACCAACCAAAAATAAGGAGAAGTAAGCCCATAATTAAATTAGGAATGTAGAGCAAAAAAGATTCCCAAAGTGCAACCAACGCTTGAATTGTAACTGTGCTCCAATCTGCGCTCATATATTTTATTTATTTTAATTTAATTAAATTTTCGACCTTTTTGAAATACTAACCTTATTATATCTAAAAATAAATTAGAGTCAACTCTTTTTAGCTAACACTCTAATCATTTCTTTATTTTCAAAGATTACCTTGTAATTTCCAAACTTCTTCTCAATTTCTTTTTCTCCGCCAGTTGATTTTTTAACATCTATTATTAAGATTCCATTTTGGTTTAATTTATCGTAAACTGAATCTAGGTATGTAAATACTGGATAATGAAACCCCCAAGAGATAAGAGAAATTACAATATCAAAAGATTCTTTGAAATCTATACTATTGTTGTCATTAGCTTCCTGAATAAAAATATTATCAGAACTAACTCCATTTAATTCTAATACATTCTTAGAAATGTCTAGTGAGTTATAAAAGGAAGCTTTTCTTTTAAAACCATAATATATCTTTTTATTAGTATAAGTTTTATCTATTAGAAATATATTAATATTATTTGAATAATGTTTGCTAATTAAAACATCTATTCCAGCAACACCACAACCAATATCTAGAACAGATTTTGCATCTTCTAAAAAATAATCTTTAATCGTAGAGTATTCAAATTCAATATCTTTATTGTACTCTCTCTTTATTTCTGGACCATAAAAGAATATTTTTAATTCAGTGCTTAAACTATGAAACCAAACAAGCCCTATGTATCTCAATAAAGCAATCGAAGTTAAAAAGTTAAAGAATATATTGTCTTTTAAATAATGCGTTCTTTGAAAAAGGATATATTTTAAAGATTCTTCCGGTAACTTAATATTATTCATATTTTTGTGGACCCTGCCGGATTCGAACCGGCGACCTCCTCATTGCAAATGAGACGCTCTACCAACTGAGCCAAGGGCCCTTATCGTGTGGGCGTGGATGGAATCGAACCATCTACCTCTTCTTTATCAGAGAAGCGTTCTGCCAATGAACTACACGCCCTTTCTCTTTTTTGAAAATACAGCTTCTACTAAGTTATTATTAA
>Ga0116172_10004283_pt1 | contig 11664 bp, 4 predicted proteins | sample AD_UKC083_MetaG_FD_89799 | JGI IMG/M metagenome (GOLD analysis project Ga0116172, IMG submission 89799) | Active sludge microbial communities of municipal wastewater-treating anaerobic digesters from USA - AD_UKC083_MetaG | ecosystem: Engineered > Bioreactor > Anaerobic > Digestate | place: USA...
CCAGTGGCTTCGTTGAAGTTCACGTTCATCACTTTCACCACCCGGCTTTCGTAGAGATCAAAATTGTCCAGCAGGTCTGTATAAGTGATCTGCACGGGGATAATGGGATTTTCCGTGGAAGTGACGTCAAAAGTATTTGATGTGGGGATGAATTGGAGCATCCCACCATATTCGCTGAGCTTACCCACCAAGCCTTCCACGCCATCACCCACATTAAGCGGAGTCGTGATAATCCCGGCTTGGTCGTCCACCAGGAATCCGGCTTGATCATCCTGGAAATACTTCTGGTTGCGGAAGGTCTGTTTGAAGCTCAGATAGCATTCTGCATTCAGCACATAGATGGTAGTGTTGTCTGCCGGAGCAGCTCGGAGATCGGATACAGATTGCAGCACCACCGGGAAGGTATAGACCGCTGTGGCGATATAGCTGGGATCCAGCCCCGGAGCAACAGCCAAGGCCTTAACGGTGGTAGCGGTGCTCACGGCAAAAGGAGTGCTGTAGATAGCTGAAGTCAGCATGGGATCGCTCCCATCAGTGGTGTAGTATATAGTAGCACCATCGGTGGAACAGGTGATGCTCACATTGACCGTGGAGGTATAAACCCCTGTACCCGGCGTAATCACCGGTGTGGCAGTCATATCTCCTCCACCCGGTGTAAAGGTATGCATACCCAGATCGGTAATATAATCCTGCGCCTGAACTATCCACTGGGAATCATCCACATTGGTACCGGCAGAGATCGCCCAATCTGTGGTTCCTGCCACAACCTGCGGTTTACGCACCAAAGTATGGTTCAGAGTGGCATCGGCTACTCCGGCCACCGGCCAGGCTGTGCCGGGATCGCTTTGATACACACCAATCAGATCCACCATGGTCTCACCCACAAAGAGTCCCAAAGCGTCGTCACCATTGAAATAAGTTACAGTGGAGGTAACGTCTGATTGAGCCAGAATGGCAGCATTGGCTCCGGCATTGGCGATCACATAGACTTCTCCATGCGCCAGACTGCCACTGAGTGTGATGATATTTGTGGCAGACCAGGTGCCACCATTGGAACCCAGCTTCACAGTGACCGTGCTCAGATCGACCGTTACTCCGGTTCCGTTAAAAATCTCTATAGCCTTGTTGTTTGAAGAACCCTCGATGTATTCTGAAAAAAACAGGCTTTGGGCAAATTGAGCCTGCAGGAGGCCCAAACCCAGCACAAGGAGGATCGGGATGAGAAATAGCTTTTTATTCATTGGTTTCTCCTTCTTGGTTAATATCTTGTGTGGCAGCTTCCGCCCTGATGGCATCCATCAGAGGTTGCCAGCCGGCATGAGCGCAGATGGGGTTTTCCTGGCTCTCCAGGGCTTCCAAATCTTCGAGGCTCAAAGTTCCCTGGTGATACATCTGATCCAACAGCGGTATCACCGCATCGTAATTCTGCAAGTTAAAATAAGCATTAACCATCAGATATTGCACCTGAGGCTGATCCTTGAATTCCGGCAGAAGCTCCATCGTGGCAATGATGTTATTCAGGCTGGCACCATAATAATATGTTTCCAGCATTTCCAAAAGCAAATTCAAAGCTTGTTCCTGATCTCTCTGTCCCAGAGCCCGCAGCAAGGCCAGATCTTCCACGAAAGCCCGGGAATCCGGCTCGTCCGATTGGGGGCTGAAGGGCTGGCTCATAAAGATATCCGTGTAAGCCTGCATCATGGCTTTGTAGCCATAGGTCCCTTCGGGATCACGCTCGATGTAGCGCTTGGCTTCCAGCACCTTGTTCCGGGGATCCTCGCTGGATTCCAGCAAGAGAGCCTGCACCAGGTTATCATCCGGCTTGGCAGCCTGAAGCGCGGAGAGGAATTCTTCCACACCCAGTTCCGGATAGGCAGCCTTCCACCAGGATATAATCTCCACGGAGGTATCAACTCCCTTCTGTGCCAGTATCTGGTAGGAGCCTTCCAGGTCGTTCTGCATCTGATGTGCCCGCAGCAGGCCAATCATCACCATGCCCAGTTCCCAGAAGGGGCTTTCATATTCAAAGGTCTCTATTACATCTCCCCACTGCTGATTATTCACGTAATAAGTGGCAAGGCTTACCCCCATATTGAAGATCGGCTCCAGATCGGAAAGGTCTCCAAAGGCAGCTTCCGCACTCATCACATAGCGCTGAATCAAGCTGCGGTAACCGGGATCATTCACCAGTTTATCGATATCCAGCTCTTCGCTTAAGATGCCCTTCTGATTCAGGATTCCATCCAGAGCAGCAAAGGCACTTTGCAGATCCGCTCTGGCCATGGCATTGATCATCAGACCATAATGCACCAGCACATCATCTGTGGCAAGCTCCCCAAAGCGTCCAAAATATGCCGTGTCTGCCACCAAATCCCGGTTGAATGCAGCCCAGGCCAGGCTGTCTTCCGGGGAGGGCATGCACTGTAAATGAGCCATCACCAAAAGCTTATAGGCATCTGCCCTATTGCGGTTCATCATGATCAGCTTACGGGCGGTGCGGGTGGCGAGCTTGCCATCGGACTGATTGCAGATCCAGCCGGCAGTCACATTGAAATTCCCCGGCTCTCTCATATGCCGGTTTTGCAGGTATTCGCCTACCATATTGGCATTAAAACCAGTAAGCACCGAGGTGGCCTCCGCGATATCCTTCACCAGTGTTTCGGGATGATCTATCAGGCGTCCATAGGCCAGACGCACGCTTTCCACATCCTGCGCCACATAGAGGGAATCGTAAAATTCCATCAGCGGCTCAGCCGAAAGCAGGCCGGCTGTAGCCAGCAGCAAGATCAGCCACAAAACTCTAAGTCTTTTCATTTCTTCCTCTTAAACTATTTATCATAAGTATGTATGCTTTTTATCAAGTCTGCAGGGAGGCAGCTCCAAGTCAAGCGATTTCTCAAGCCTCTTCCCCTCTAATCACTAATCACTAATCACAAATCACAAATCACTTATTTTTCTTTCCCCCTCTCTTTTTATACGTGGACGCTTTCCCGCTTTTGTGGACACTTTTGCGTAGATTCTTTTCCTCAAAGCCGGATTCGATTGTTATTCAGCAGCTTGAGAGGGTGAACTTTTTTTCGAACCAGGCACCCACTGGATTGATTGTGACACAAATGGGGATACAAGATCTCTCCGGTATCCCCATGATTATATGCTTCAGAAGCTAATTGCTGAGAGTTTGCCGTTGGATCCTGTCAAAGTATTGAGGTTCCATCAAGTCAACCTGGGTTTTGGTGCTGGTGGATGGACTGGAAGGATTGCAGGCCACAACTTTGAAGAAGATCTTGCCACTCGCTGCCGTATTGATGCTAAGGTTATGGCCGGGTGCGGCGACGCTAATGTAGCTGGGAGACCAATTCACCATATCTTCCGAGCTATAGACGTGATATTCTGTGGCTCCCGCAACTGAATCCCAGCTCAGGGTAACATCGCTGCCGGAAGAGCTGATACTGACGTTGGGGGTATCAAGAAGCCCGTCTGGCGTATAAATGGGAGGGCCAACGAAATCATCCAGACTCAGCGCAAACAGGTCATAGCTCAGGGCTCGAATGGCAACATAGATCACGGCATTACCATAGGCATCCAGATTGTAAGTCTTTTGGATCCAGGTTGGAATGGCTAAACCACTGTCGATCATGGTGAAAGACGCAGGATTTGTGTCTGTGGTGGAAACCAGCACTTCCCAAGGGTCACCATAATAGCCAAACATCCAGAAGCTGATAGTATCGACGCGGGAATCACTCACCAGTATAGCGGGAGTGATGATCCAATCATTGCTCTCCACATAGCCTTCATACCAGGCTTGAATGCCGTGTGAGCCACTGTGAGCATAGTTGCTACCCGTAATGCTCCATTGATTGGAGCCTGAATCGGCGTTTAAGACAGTCCAATTGGCAGGGATTATGCCGGATTCAAAGCCTTCATTCAACATTTCCCGGGCCGTAACGGTGACTGCCAGACTGGGGCTGATGTCGTTTGCCGGAACCGTATCTCCTGCCAGAGCTACTTCGGCATAGAGATTGGCAGTCCCCAGATAGATGGCATCCGGGGTCCACGTAAACGTATGGCTGGCGGTGGCATAGCCTCCTAAGGCCGGCATTTCGAATGATGCCAGGATGACTTCGGGAGCATGCGATTTCAGGTAGACTGAGTAGCCGGTCTGCAAGGCAAAGCCATTGTTTTGGATGCTTACTGTGTAAGAATAGGGCCTGGCGATAGCAATCGCGGAAGGTCCAGTGATGGAGGTGGCGGCGATATCCAGATTGCCTGAAGTATATAGCGGAGGGCCAAACACATCATCCAACCAGATACCATTTTCATTGTTTCCCCGATAGCGAATGGCAAGATAGATCAGGGCACCGCCAAAAGCATCCAGATTATAGTTCGGGCTGAAAACCTGAAGATCAGGGATGCTGGAGCTCCCTATTGCAGTAAATGAAGCGGGCTGGGTGTCTGTGGTGGAAACCAGCACTTCGAACTCTTCGGGATAGTTTGAATAGATCTTGCGCATTGAAAACAGGAAATTATCTGCAACAATCGCGCTTCCACCCAATCTGGGACTGATCAGCCAATCATCATTCCGGCGGGAGGGCTCGGCAAAGATGCTAGCCGAAAAAGCCCCTGTGATAGTATTGATATTGCTCACTGACCAGCTCTTTGTGCCTCCATCCAGATTTAGGACAGTCCAGCCTCCCGGTATGGCTCCGGATTCAAAACCTTCCGTAAATGCACCAACAGGCTGTGTGACAAATGAAAATACGGCATTGTTTGTGGAGTGTTCACCCTGAGCTTCGGCAAAAACTGACCAATAATAGGTGGTGGATGGCTGCAGTCTGGAAGCTTCCGGCAAGGTGAAGCTGGTGGCCGGGACATCAACCACTGCGCTGAGATTGGCCAAAGTGGGAGGATTGACGGTGCTGACGCAAAGCTTGTATGAACTGGGTGGATAACCTCCAATTGGAGTGGTCCAGCTAAAGCTTGCCAGGGTGTTTACGAAAGTGGCTTGATCGAGAGGTGCATTCAGAGTGGCGGGATTGGGGGCTGTGACGCTGAGTTTCACATCATCCAGAGCGAGATAGTTTGTGCTGCCGGCAATGTATCCCCTGATCCCCAGATAATAGGTTCCTGAGCTGGAGGGAGTGAAGCTGCCGGTTATCTGCTTATACTCACTCGTATCAAGGAAGGAGGGGACAGCAATGCTATTGGTCATGGCTGCAACCGTTGGATCAGTGCCGTAATAAATCCCCATCGAGGCATAGTTTGGATTGGTTAATTGTTGGCGGGCATAAAGCTCAACATCATAAGTGCGAGACCCGACCAAGGTGACGGGATGGAACAACCAGGATACTGCCGCCGTTCCGTCTGAATGGAATAAATAGACGTTGAACTCGCCGGTTCTGGGTTCCAAGCTTCCAGAATAGGTTGAATTTGCTGTCCAGGGGCTGGATCCAGTTTCCAGGGTCTGAGTCCACTCAGAGATATTGGAGCTGCCATCCATGCATCCTACCTCAAAGCTCTCAGTGGCAAATGGGTCTCTTTGGATATGGAAGCTCTGGGGGGCGGGAGCGGAACTGGCTGTGCCTGCAGTAGAATATGCCACGACAGTCCAATACCAGTTTTCTCCATAGTTAAAGACAAGACCTGCCTCTGTTACGGGATCGTAGGCAGTGCCGGTGACATGGATGATAGTGTGCTCGCTGGGATATCCGCTATTGAAGATTTGCGCGGGATCATCTTTGACCAGATAGATGGTATAATGGTCCGGCACAAGTCCCACCGGATTGGAGCTCCAGACGAGGCTGAAGCCGTCCTTGTTCACTCCATAAGCATCACTGGCTGGGGACACTAAAACAGGGCTTTTGATCTGGGAGCCATATCTCCAGGCCAAATCTGGATAACCGCTGTTATCCAGAGGGCTGAGATTCCAATAGTCGTTGCTGCCATTAGTGGTCTCTATTGTAAAATCCCATCCGGTGAAGGTGGACTGGGTCTTCATCTGAACGGTGGTCTTGCCTGTGCCGCCATAGGAAGTTGCCTGTCCGCTGATCTGGGTATCCCAGTATGAACTGCTAACGCTTCCCCCGCTGGATCCAAGCAAACCGCCTTTTTGACCTCCGGAAACCGTCCCGATTGAATAGCTGTTGGCGATCGATCCGCTTGAACCTTGATTGCCCACCAAACCTCCTATATAGTTCGCTCCAGTGACATTTGCATGGGAATAGCAGTTATTGATGTTTGCCTGGTTTTGGCCCACCAGTCCGCCAATGGAATTCTGGTTGCAGTTTATGCTCCCGGAAGTATAGCTTCTGTTGATGGTTCCATTATTCCAGCCCACCAATCCACCACACCAGGTGCTGCCGGTTATCGTGCCGGAGGAGCTACAGTTGGTGATAACCGCGCCTGTTTCGTTTCTGCCCGCGATGCCACCCAGGCCGTTAGCTGTAACGCCGGAGCCGGATCTCGAAACTATGCCGGTGAAAGTGCAGCCTGTGATGGAGCCGGAATTGTGGTTTCCGCAGATTCCTCCACCGGTGGTCGCATTGCCGATGTTGACAGTTGCAGCCGAACTGCAGTTTTCGATGCTTCCTTTGTTGTGGCCCACGATCGATCCTGTATCGGCATCACCGAGGATGCTGCAGGTGCTGCTCATATTCAGGTTTTTAATAGTGCTCCCTACAGCAGTCATTCCAAACAAACCGTGATAGCTTCCGTAATAAGCTGTGCGGAGGTTGGAGATGGTGTGCCCATCTCCGTCCAAACCACCGTAAAACATGCTGATGTTGTTTCCGATGGGAAGCCAGCCATTGGTGCCCCAGGCTGCATAACCTTCTCCGCCCGGAGATAGGTAGGAAAGCAGGTCAATGTCGCTGGTCAATTTGAAATAGGTGCGGGAAGAGGCAGAGCCCAGATAGTTGCGGATCAGGTTCAATTCCGTGGCATTGCTCACGGTGATAGGATCGGTCTGGGTTCCGGTTCCGGAAGCAAAGTAGTTTTTCTCAAACTTGATGTTGTCTAAATAGAGCCTGCCGGTGTAAGCGCTGGTACCCAGGAATCTGACCTGCTTGGTTCCGAGCGGAAGATCCAAGGTGCGGCTGGCCCACTCTGTGGAGGCAGGAGCCCATTGCGCTCCAGAATGAGGAGCAGCGGTAGCCATGCCTCCTCCGGTTCCGGCATTGTATGAGGCAAGAGTAGTAAACGTGACCCCGTAGTCCAGGGAATACTGGATGTCCAGCCGCTCATCGGCATTGGCAGCCAGATAGGGGGAATAGGCATAGTCATAGCTTAGTTTCCCGCCATAAGCACCCAGATTCAGGTTTTGGGTTGTGAGGGCGACTTGGCGGCCGGCAAGAAAGTTTTCAAAAGAAAAGAGCGCACTCCCCGTTCCACTGGCTCCATACCCATTGCTGTTGCCGCGCCAACAGGCATTGAGGTTGGGAGCTTCCCATGGGTTTGGCACCGACCAGTATGTGGGAGGGAAGGTGGTCGAGGCAAAGGTCTGGGTCGAAGGGAAGGTGCTGATGGACGTATCCTGATACTGCACGCTGAAATCGTCAACATACCAGGCGGGGCCAAAAGCGCTGGTTCCATCAAACAAAATAAAGATTTCCTGCCCTGCCCATCTGCTCAGATCGATGCTTTCGGTCACACCTGTGCCAGGGTATCCCACGCTGCCTTGCGGAATGGTGTAACCATCATTTGAATTGAAGGCAGTTCCGAAGCGTTCCCACACTTTAGTGTAATCATTGTCGCCTACAAATACGTAAACAGCGCCATAGTCGAAATTACTATCCGGCCTCTGACCATGTGACCACTTGAAATTCAGCCTGTACTGAGAGCCCGGAATCATGATCCATGGAGTCCATAGGCTTCTTTGCTGACCTATCCAGTCAACGTGAAACCAGCAGCAGGCTTGACCATATTGAACTCCCCAGGGTAAAGGGTCGGCAAAGCCGTTGTCATTAATCCACCAATCTACCGGAATATTGCCGTTAGCAACGCTATTGAAATCTTGCGAGTAGGGGGCTGTATAGACGGTGCGGGTTTGTGGCAAACAATTCTCAAAGTTGAGAGGTTCAAGCGCATATACTGAGAAGATCATAAGCGACATTGCGAGCAGAAGCAGGATGTTTCTTGGCATGATAGATACTCCTTAAATAATGATGGATAACAAATTGCGGTTGTTAGGCGTACTCCCATACATTATTCGGCTCTATCATCGCAATCCTATGAACAGATTAGAAGTGGAAGAAAGTTATGATTGGGTTTTTGTCAATCTAATTGTGACGACTTTGAAAAATCATAATCAGTTTGTATGCATTCTCACTTTTTTCTTCAAATCGTTTCAGCAATTTTTCATATCGGCAGCTTTGAGAGTGTGTCATATAACGATAGTTTTCTTGAATCTATAGCTCAATCATAAGTCGTCTAAACACCTCTACAATAAAGCAATGTATATAGAATAACTCACGAACAGAATCTGCAAAAGCGCACACCTTGTCATTCCGGACTTGATCCGGAATCCTGAAAGAGAACCGTGCAGTGGGGTGGCACCTTCAGCCCCCTGTGATGACTTCAACCGTCACACTGCACTCGTCAGCTTTACACAAATTCTATGAAAAGTGGAGAGATTACAAGGAAGATGAGATCTGGGAAATAGGCAGATGGGAAGAGTACCAACAAGATATAAAGACGTGCTATGATGGCTATAGTAAGGCCTGGAGCTCTTCTCTTATGCGATCCGGCATTACGCAAGATGAATTGGTTAAATCTTTGATAAATGGCTTTACTTCACTGGGCTTAGTTACAAGCGCAAAGAGCTCGTTAGACTCCCGGACAGACGTCTTGGCATCTGGGGCCCAAACGCCATCAGATGATCGATTAAACGGCATAGAAGGAGTATCTAAACGCACTCTTGATCCGTTGCGTTCGACAGAGAGCAGGACATCTGATAGTTTCATAAGTACCTCCTGTAATAATATAAGCCAAAGATCTGAAAGTGCCATTGCGCGCAAGGCTGCGGAGATCCTGAGGAATTCCCCCCCCCCTTCCAGTAAACCAAGGATTGAAACATACAGATACGGCGCTTCAGCGAGCACCGGTACAAAAGTTTTGCTCTTCCAGTAAACCAAGGATTGATATTGACTGGATCCCGGATCAAGTCCGGGATGACGGAGAAGAAGAAAACCCCAATTTATCTCTAATGCGTCGCCGAGTCTTCACCGTGTCTTGCAGGACTCTTCCCGAGCAAAGTGTTCGGGAAGAGTCCTGCAAGACACGGTGAAGACTCCGGGAGAAATGAGGGAGGAGCGAGTAGCGTTTTGGGGTGGGAAGGTAGGAATCTATAAAGGTTGTTGCACATGCGGCAAAACAAGGCGAAAGTTGTGATATTTACTCATACTTCACACAGCGTAATTCCTTCGGATGAGACTGTGTGAAAAGTCTTTGAAGAGTCCCAGCAGGACGATGTTTTAGATAGCAACCCAAGGTTCCATGTGTATGTAATGAGTCCCAGACTTTTCACACAGTCTCCATCGCTGGAATGACGGATTACCGATGTGCCATTCATACAAAAGGCGATGATCAGGTTTACCCATTATAACTGGATTTGAGCCTTCTTGTTTTGAAAGACTTTGGTCAACACGGAAAAGCAAAACCGTTTCTGTAACGCGCTAATACTAAGACTTCACGATTGAGAGTAGTCCTATTTGATCCTATAGATATTATGATCAACAGCCAAGAGTCCCCCATCAGGACTGAGAGAGAAGTCACCTGTACCTCTTGGGCTGAATCTGTGATGTATAGAATAATCGCTCAGTTTGATTATCTGAATCTCACTTGCTGTTCGGATTGAGAGAAAACGCGATTCTACACTGAACTCAATGTCATTTATCTCCTCATCAAACTCTTGTGTAAATAAAAGGTTGCCGGTATCAAGCCTGACTATGTAAAGTTTGTTGTTGTCATCTACGGAAGCTACTAGCTTATAATCATCGCTTTGACGTGATAACTTTATCATTTCCGGATAGGGGTAAACCAGATGAACCGAACCCCTAAGCATGTCTTGCTCAACAGTGAGCTTGTTGTTGATACCAATGTTAGTCCTTACTACTCTACCATTGGGAGAAAAACCCAAAGCTCCAAAATTGCTTTCCTGGTTTCCTCTGTAAGCCCATAATCTCATAGCCGGCTCTATGCTAAACAAAGCCATGGTCGCATATCTATCAGATGCTGCCAGTATAAACCTGCTGTCCGGCGACCAAGAGATACTTCTCATATCTCTGATCACATTTTGGGCGAGACGTTGGATACGTTCCGTTAAACTGGCATTATAGATTAAGATATAATAATAAGTCAGGACGGCCAAATTGCCGGATTTGCTGCAAAATGTGAATTGTCTTGGCCCATCTTCCCAATCAAAATATAGTGAAATCCTTTCCCCGTTAATTAAATCTAATGCCACGACCTCTCCTCCTTCATTCATCACCAAATATCTACCATCTGGAGAGAACTCATACAATCCCGAATACTCCGGCAACTCCCGATACACGTCAAACTGATGTCTAATACTATCTCCTGTAGCGGGATTATAGATTGTTAGAGCTGTCGGAATCAAGAGTGGATGAACAATATCAAATTGCTCTATCAAGCATATCTCCTTGTTGTCCCATGCTTGATTCAAAGCCATAGCTTTATCCCTATCCAAGTCCAGATTGAAGTTTATCGGAGCTTTGGAAGAATCTGAATACCTGACAGTCATTGGCCACACATGCCTATCAATATCATATCTACCCTTTTCCAACACTACATCTGTTCGAGGGTATTGTTGTCGTAAAAGATTATGCCGTATTTCTATAAGACTGTCGAGATGTGTTCTTGAGTGGTTGATTATAGGAGCAAATCTTGTAATCTGACGACCATAATACTGATTTTTTAGTCGCTCAATATACTCATCCTCAGTTTCAAAATCACTTCTTGCTTCCGGCGTGGAATAAGTAGATGCTAGCGAATCAAGTTCATTATATAAGTTGTCCCTTGCCACACCGATTTCCATCAGAAGTCTAATCATTTCAGTCTCTCGATTTACTTTAGCTTGCATCAGTTGTAAAGTATAAAACAACAGCATGATCAGTGCGATAGCCTTAGTCTTCATAAGCTCCTCAATTATTCAAGTATGTCCATTTATTGTTTGTGAGACCGAAAATACAGTTGCGCAAAACAGGGGTTTGGGTAAAGAACCCGCGACCGATCTCACTGCAACTGATCCTGCAGATTGTACTACATTTGTCAAGAACTATTTATTATATTGGTATTCCCTCGTTTTTTCCAGCCTGATTTTCATCTGCCATGGCTCAATCAAATCGGCTCTATATGGTGAGGTGTGATAGTGTCTGGTGCAACGGAGACAGATTTGCATGACCTGGCTGATACGGTAGCAGACCAAGTTTTGCAGATTCGCCCAGTCTTGGTTTCTAAAGCGGATCAGCTTGGGGAAAGCCCTGGGAGAACGCCAGATTATAGCGAGGGTGCGTAGCGAAGTGGAGCCCCTCGAAACAGTGATATGAGTATTCTTTGATTGATGTTCACCCTATCTCCCTCCTCGGAGAGCCGTGCTCTCCGAGGAGGGGGATAGGGTTCTGGAAAAGGAAATAGGACGTTTGATGCAAC
>Ga0116172_10004286_pt1 | contig 11658 bp, 13 predicted proteins | sample AD_UKC083_MetaG_FD_89799 | JGI IMG/M metagenome (GOLD analysis project Ga0116172, IMG submission 89799) | Active sludge microbial communities of municipal wastewater-treating anaerobic digesters from USA - AD_UKC083_MetaG | ecosystem: Engineered > Bioreactor > Anaerobic > Digestate | place: USA...
GCCAGTTTCTCTACACTTACTATACGTATTAAACAAATAAAGTCAATTGGTTTCTTTGATTTAACCCTAGTTTTGGGGGGTTAGGGCTAGCTTAAAAATCGATCTTAGCCTGAGTTAATCTCCGCCCAAGGCGGACAAGTGTGTTAGGTCCGCGTGGATCAGCGTCTACTTTTTTCCCTTTCCAACTCCGCCAGCTGGCGGATGATAAGAGGTTTTCAAGGATATCTCTGAAAGCTGAAACCCGAAAGCTGAAGGCTGGCAACTCTTCCTCCCCTATATTCCCTCCACGAACTCCACCACCTTTTTCTCTTTTTCTTGTTCGGCGAGGGGTTTGGTGTGTTTGAATTCAACAATGAAAGTAGAACCCTTGCCCTTGCCTTCCGATTCGGCCCAAATTTTGCCACCGAGACCTTCTACAATTTGTTTGGCAACATAAAGACCAAGACCGGTGCCGATGAGATTGACTTTGCCGGCATCATAAGCGCGGACAAATTTTTCAAACAATTTTGGCAGAGTTTCTTTTTCAATTCCCACCCCGGAATCTTTGACGGAAAAACGGACAACCTCTTCCCCTGCTTGGTTTGTTAGATTTTCTACGCGAACCTTGATCCAACCTTCTTTGGTATATTTGCTGGCGTTGTCAATAATATTATTGAAGACTTGATTGATTTTGCCCAAATCGGCGTAAACATTGTGATCGTTACCGTCGTCTTCAAATTCCAATTTGAGACCGTTTTTAGTCACTTGCTGGCGTTGTTCCTCCGCGACTTGTTTGGCGAGAGTCCCGACATCAATATCAGACATCTCATACTTCATCCGACCAAGTTCAATTCTGGTGATATTAAGGAAGTCTTCAATGACGCCAATCATTTTTTGGCTTGATTGGAAGATGACATCAATCGCCCCCTGGGCTTTTGTAGGTACCTTACCAAACGAGCCTTCCAAGAGCATTGATGAATAACCCTTGATAGCCGTCAGAGGGCTTCTTAATTGGTGTGAAGCAATGGACACGAATTCCGTTTTTTGTTTGTCTAGTTCCTTGAGCCGCTCGTTGGCCTTGCCCAAGTCCTCGGCCAGTTTTTCAATTTTCTCCCGTTGGGAGACTTCTTTAATAACACTTCGAATAAGAAAAGTACCAATAACTACGGTGCCGACAAAAGACCCCCAGTTTACAAATTGATCAATGATTGAACCAGAAATGAACGCTCTAACTAATAATAATATCCACAAACTGAAGATAAAAAGTTGAGTTGCTATTAATTTTACATTAAATAAGCGTTGTTTGAGGATGGCGGCAGTAATTATTACTACCATGATTATTGTAGCTGTTGGCCCAATCCAAGCATAATTTGGATTGTTGAATATAAAAGGAAAAATGTGGTTGGTTGTTACTCCTATGATTACAGATATATAACTACCAAAAAGTATATAGATATATTGTTTTTTTATTGATCCCGTTGAACTTAACAACCTTTTTATTAAAACCAATAAAGAAAAAACAAAGAAGGTAAAAAGATAAATACCCCATAGATTAAAACCCGGTCCAAAGAAAATATCATTCTCTTTTCCTTGATTAAAGACAACTTGTGTGACAACAGTATTAGGAAATATTGGTAGGATACTAAATAGTAGAGAAATTACTATTATGGCAGTTAGTATTTTTTTGTTGAACCAGCTAACCTTATTTGGAAAAGACATTACGAAAATAAGTAAAGATGCTGGGATTATTGCAGTGGCAACGTAATAAAATCTAGCCCAAATTAGAGCTGAGTAAGAATTTGGAATTCCTCTATACATAAACATTCCAAGTGCCCACATTGAACAACTCAGAGCCAAGAATGAATATAATGATTCAGAGGTTTTTTTATTACTATTAAAATAAATAACAGCAGCCAAAAGTAAATTAACAAAGGCTGCTAAGAGGAGTAAATAATTAGGTAAATCTAGTTTTAGTAAGTTTTCCACTTTATTTATAGGCTGAATTAATTATAGCACTTTTTGAGTACAAGACTCTTGTATCTGAAACGTTATTAAAACCAGTTTTTTCAAGCAACTCTTTTTGTTCATTAAAACTCAGCAACACCCCGTCCCTTTTTTTCTCCTCTCGTTTTATTAAGTTATTATAATAAAACATTTTAATTATAGGAATAAAATGTTTTATTGAGTCTTTAAGTACTTTGATTAAACCCGATTTCCTTAGATCTTTTTTTATGTGCTCAATAAATATCCTATTTGGGCTAAAATTGCTGTATGGATTTGATAAAACTATTTTTCCTCCAGGCTTTAAAACTCTGTAAAATTCACTGAGAACCCTTGCCCTAAACTCATAAGGAATTGAATGTAACGTTAACATGCAGATTAATTTATCAAATTCATTATCTGGAAACTTAAGATTAGTCAAATCAGACTTTACTAGATTTGCTTCAGGATCTTTTGACAAGTGAATTTTTAAAGCTGTTTCTGAATTGTCTACCCCAATCATTTCAACAGGATACTTTTTTTTGATTTCTATCGATAAAGTTCCGGTTCCAGATCCTGCATCGAGAATCTTATCCGTGTATTTTATATCTAATTCCTTGATTATTTCCTCTACCATATCTTGATAAGGTATGGCCATTCCTATAATGTCAAAGACTTTCATGTAGTTTGACCAAAAACTGTCATCCAGAACATCTTTGTTTGTAAAAAAATAAAAAATATCTTTATAAAAAGATACAAATAAAAAAATAATGTAGTATAAAAAATTATTTTTCTTTAACCATTTTTTAAATAAATTTTGTAGTTGTTCAGGAGATTTTATTTTAATCTCATTTTGGCGTAAGAACTTAATGTATAAATTTGCAACTTTTATCACTATACCTGTGCCGTGTCTAGAGTTTTTTCTCATAATACTATCAATGTCAGTAAGTCTTTCTGAATCAGATATTATATGGCTGGGGTCTAAATTTTCCAATGCATTGTTCTCACCATCCCATACAACTAATTCACTTTGCGGATTAAAGTAGCTTGTTTTTAAAGATAATTCCAAGTCTAAAGATGGATCACATTTAATCCATCTATTATCTAGAAAAACAAAACTATAAATATGAGATGATTTTTTACCTATTTTTCTCTTGAGTATTGGTGGTACCACTGGTCCAAAATATTCCTGTCCTTTTGTCTTCAGTACTCCGTAACCAGCAGGAATGTTTATAGATCTAAGCATTGCCACCAGTAGATTTGTTTTGTTAGTGCAAGTCCCCTCTTTTTCTCCTAGTGTTTCACTTGCTTTTCTTTGCCATAAGCCAACACGGTAGTTTATGTTGTCCCTAACCCACTCAAAAATAGCAATCGCCTTTTGTTGATTAGAAGATAAATTTTTTGTTATATCTTTTGTTTTTTCTAATATTTTTGGATTCTTGCAATCACAAAAATCTGTTTCTTTTAAATATTCCTCTATCCTCATTTTATTTTACAGAGTTAGCAATCTTGCTTATAAGTCCTTTGGCTATTTTCTCTTTTCCTGTATATTCTATTACATCTTTGTTCTTATCTATAATATATGCCCTATGATTTTTTTGGATAGTAGAATATTCGTTGGCGACTATTATGTCAGCTTTTGAAGAAAGCATGCTTCTATATGCGATATCTAATAGTTTATTTTTGGGCAAACCAACCTCTAACTTAAATTTAACCAAGAATATCTTTGGTTTAATTTTTTTTATTAAATCAACAATTTTTAATGTAGGCCTAAGTTTTATTGTTAAGGTTTTTTTTCCTGATTTGATCTTTCCTTCTTTTGAAGGAATAGGTGCGTAATCTGCTACAGCAGAAGAATGTATAATAATCTCGTAATTTTTAGTCTTTACTTCTTTCTTTATTAAATTCAAAAGGTCATCGTAATATTTATATCTAATAATTTCTATATTTTTTGATTTTAAAGGCAATGCTGCTTTCCCCGGTCCAAATAACAAAGTCACCCTCGCTCCTTCTTTTGAAGCTTCTCTTGCGATTAAAGAACCAAGAGTTCCTCCAAAGACGTTTGTTATAACTCTTACTTTATCTATCGGGACCCAGGTTGGGCCAGCCGTTACCAGAATTTTTTTATTTAAAAGTTTTTTGACTACCTTAGCCATGGAGAATTTCTTTTATTTCAAATATAATAGCTTCAATATCTGCTATTTTCCCCGCACCTTCATCTCTACAAGCAAGTTTACCTTCGCGTGGGTTGACTATGTTATATTTGTCAAAAGTTTTTAATGTATCAATATTTTTTTGAGTCATTGGGTTTAACCACATTTGAGTGTTCATAGCAGGAGCTAAGATAATCGGAGTTTTTGATGGAGTAGCCAATATTATGGTTGTTAAAAAATTATCAGCGAGCCCGTTGGCAATTTTTGATATAGTGTTTGCGGTTGCTGGTGCAATAACTACCGCATCAGCCCATTTTGCCAATGATATATGTTCAACTTCTTCTGGATTTTGGATATTCCACATATCTGTATATACGGCGTGATTTGTCAAAGCTTGAAATGTTAAGGGGGATACAAACTTAGTTGCACCATCGGTCATCATGACTTTTACGTCGTAACCTTCTTTTAAAAGACAGGTAACCAAAGAGCAGGCTTTATAGGCTGCGATACCTCCAGTAACACCAATAAGAATTTTTTTCTTCATGTTTATATTTTACAATAAAATAAGAAATTATTCAAATACAGGAAAAATATATTCTTAAATAAATAATACACCACTTCCCTCCAAAAATGAAGCAAATTTGACTATAAAAACTAATGGCCCCACTTAGTAGGGCTAGGAGTATACGCATTATATGGTGTATTGACATTTTGTAGTAAGTGGTTAATTATTAGTTTAGTTTTTGAACCTTGAAAGGAGGTGTATATGCAAAGAGGAAAAACCCTCAAATCGGTAATCATCCCTTCCTTGTGGAAGGGTGATATTGACGAAATAATTGAGAGAGAGTTGGTCGGGGCAAACCGTTATTTTGCCGAAGCCAACCCACATCTAAGCGAGATCGTTGAAAGACTCTCTCTTATCTCCCCACAGGAATTTTTTCAGGAACTCTGCGCTAGGTGGAACTGGCACAATGAATTCTATGAGAATCTTCTTGAACCGGCTCTTCCATTGTTGCTTGAGCCAAACGTCTTCCGTCTGACACCAAGACAGATTGCCATCCTTCGAGATGCCTACATGTTAGGTTCACTTGTCGATCAGGCGACCTTAGTGGTATCAGCCGCAATAAAGAAGCATGTCTCGTACTGGATGGGATGTCTACCGGAATGTAAGTACCTGAGCGATGAGGATCTTGGAATCTTTCTTAGTCTACCAGCAACTCCGTATCCTGTTCAGTATGTCATCGACCACATTTCCTACCTCATCTCAGTGAGAAAAAGAAATGGCACCATGGCAAGAAAGCAACAACTGATCAGGCAGTACCACGCCGGTGATGAAGAGATCTTCAATGGCCGAATGAGGCGTTTTGCTTACTTGGCCGAATACGATATCTCTGTTTTGGAAAAGAGCATCGAAGACTTGGAGTATGAGGACACTCGATGGATCAAGCACTTTTACTTTGGGTTGGAAAGACCGAGAATTAGGGCGATGATGCAAAGCCTTGCTTACGACAATAACGAGGAAAAACAGATCGCCAGAGAACTCATTGGGATTTCCGGTTTTGTTCTAAGGAAAGAGGTGTTCCGGTATTTGGTAGAAACCAAGATCTTGCCAGCAGGTAGTGGTATCTACCAGTACCAAGACGCTGATATCGAAGCGGCCTTGAACAAACTTATCGCCTACCGGAGGGACGTCATGGACAGACAAGTGACACCGTTCAGCCAACACGGGTTAACCTGTAGCGCGGCCTGCCTAACGATGGTGGCTGCACATTTTGGCCTCGCAGAGCTGAGCGAAGAATTCGAAGAAGAAGTTGTTGAGGCCAGCAAGTCTAACCTAACCATCGGTCAACACTACTCGGGGGTAGCAGTAAAAGCCGTTTCGTTGGGTTTGGAGACAATCCTAATCCATTCGGCCTCACAGATGTTCGACAACTCCCAACGCTGGTTACCAGGAGGACTCTTCGAGTCCTTGATGGCTGAATATCGGTCCTATCTGGAAAAGATCGAGGACCATCGATTGGCAAGGATCGAATGTGGCGCAAGGTTGGCCCCCGAAGACCTTAAGGCCTACCTCGAAGACGGCTATTTGGTAATGGTCGCCGGAGTCATCAGTGGCGAGATCTTGCACTCTATTCTCTTGACGGGCTACAACTCAGACGGCTACTTGGTCATTGATCCCATTGGTGGGCGAAAACGACAGATGGGAAACCGAGAACTAGAGTCCTTCATGGATACCAAGATCGGCCGATGGATTATGGCCCTACGCCCAAACCAGGGTGTAACTCTGACACTGAAAGAAAGTCTGCCCACCTACAGGGAAGAGGCCCAAAATCTCCTTGCCTAAACCCCCTTTCGATACAGGCCCTGCGGATCTTAACTGATTCTCAGGGCCTTTACGCTTTATTGACTAATAAAAATAGATGTGTACTATAAGAAAAAGGTCGATCGAGTAATTAGCCTCCTAATAATTTCAATAAAATGAAGTTTATCAAGAAATTTGACAAGAAATACGACTTACTCTGCACAGCGTAATTCAAAGATAAGAGTCATCTCTACCAAGGGATGGCTTTTATTTCAATTGACAGTAATGGTCTTAATAAATCTCAAAGATTTCATAGAAAAAGAGAAAGTAGCCCTGGCTTCAGGGGACATTTTTGTTGGTAGAGTTGGTAAAAATTCGCTAATAGGCCCAAAAGTTTCATCATCCTTTTGTTCCATATGTCTTAAGAAAAGAATTTTGTCTTCAGAATTTAGAGAATTTATTGACTATTGTGATTTTGTTGAAGACGACAAAGCAAAAGATTATTTAAGGAGAAGAGATCTGGAAAATTTAATGTTAGAAATTGCCAAAAATGGAATAGTGACAGAACATAATTTTAACTTAGTACCAGATTGCAATCATTCCTACAAAGATGGCAAATAAACAGTTAATTAAAAGTTTGAGTGAGATTACTGAACTAACCGCATCCGACAGAAAACAATACTCAAAGATTTTTAGTGATAAAATTGGGATAGTTAATGCCCTGCTTCGTCGTAACGATCTATCGCGTTATGGCTACTCAATGTTTCAGTCCCTCTCAGCCAAGACCACTGTCCTTTTTAATAGATCACGAGAAGTCTCAAGTGGAGGGTTAGGAATAAATAAAGATAGTCGTTTCGCTCTGCATGCCTGTATGGGAGAATCACTAGAGAGATACTGCATGTCTTACTATAGTAAAGAGGAATTATTTTTCGGTAGCCATAAAGAACTACCAAAAGAAATGAGATTTGATGATTTTTCTTTGTATTCAAAAGAACAATATGGTAAAAATAAAACCTTTGCCGATCCCTTAAAGGAAAAAATATATTGGGATAAAATTGAGTCTTTTCTAACCCCTGGGAAATTTAAGTATTGGCCAGCCAGTCTTATTTATCTGCCTTTTGACGAAGGAAAGATATCGGCTGAAACAACTTCAACAGGAATGGCTGCCGGAACTGACAAAAAGAGAATAATAACTAGTGGATTAATGGAATTAATTGAACGTGATGCTTTGATGACTAATTTCCTACAAAGACTAAATCCACCGGAGATCTTAATTAATTCAATAAATGATTCTAATAAGTTTCTAATAAAAAAACTACTTAAAGATGGCTACAAGATTAAAATTTACAAACTTTATAGTGACATCAATTTGCCAATTTTCGTCGGCTTAGTTTGGAAAGGTAAAGAAAAAAATATCCATTATGGCATTGGGGCTTGCGCATCACTTGATTCGGAAAAAGCGGTTAATAAAACTTTAGAAGAATGCCTTTTTACTTTTCTCTACTCTAAAACTATTATGGACGCAAAACCTAAAAATAAGAAGTCAATAAAGGCACTTTACGAGCATTTCCTTTATTACCAAGATGAAAAATTTAACCAACTTGTTTTTAATAGCGAAACAGTAAAATATTTAAAAGAAAAATATTCTTTTAACCAACTTCTAGAAAACTTAAAGAAGCTAGGGATAGAGGTCTTCTTTAAAGAATTAACTACTAAGGATATCGAATCAACAAAGGTTAGGGTCTTTCGGGTTGTCGCTCCGGGTTTAGTTGACCTAAATAAATCCCATGTATTACCAAGAGAAGGAGCGAAAAGGCTTTGGAACACACCGCTCAAGTTAGGTTTAAAAACAGAAGGAAACTTAAGTCCTCTTCCTCACCCTTTCCCATAATCGTTCATAATGATAATATTTAACTTATGGAAATAAAAATATTGGCCAATGACAAAACAAAAGTTGTTCTTGATAAAGGCATTGAAGAATCGAACACTGCTATTATTTTTATCCCCGGGATTAGTGGTAAAGCCTTTACTGATAAGTATAAGCAATTATCGGACGAATGTTTGAAGCTAGGCATGGATTTTCTGCGTGTTCAAAGTTGGAATAGTGTCGAGGAGTTAGAACAAAAAAATATTAAGCAAATTCAAGAAGATATTGATGAGGCCATTAATTTCTTAAAATCTGGAGGCTATACTAAGATATTTGCTATCGGCAAAAGTCTAGGCGGGGGTATTCTTTTAACTCGTAATTACCCTGAGATTACCAAGATGGTCCTCTGGGCACCAGCGATTGGTTTGAGTGAAGAAAAAGGAAACCTTGATGATAAAATTAGCCTGCCTTTTTCTAGAATTGATTCAATGTTGGAAGTATTGATTGATAAAGATTTATTGTCAAAAATTAAAATTCCAATCAAAATTATTCACGGCGATAAAGACGAGATTGTGCCGATAGATAACTCACTTAAATTAGCTAGTCTTTTGTTTTGTTCTGATGTGACTAAAATGAAAGGTCTTCGTCACTCTACTGAGACGCCAGAGCAAGAAGAAGAGTTGATTAATAAAACAATTGATTTTTTAAACTCAAATTAATAACCACTTCCGGCGCGTGTGGAGAAGATAATTCTGGAACTTTAGGGAACAGGCCTTCTTCCTTGATCCACTTTATAGATTCTTTTATTTCTTGCATAAAAATAAATTAGTTGATGATATAATAATACACCACTTCCTCCCAAAAATGAAGCAAATTTTAAATCAAATAAAAAAGCTCCAATATCCGCAAGGTGCGAACATTGGAGCTGTAACCATGGACTCCTCATTGTGAAGCAACCTCTTGAAGCTGGGTAATGGCTTGGCGAAAAGCCGTTTCAAGTTTTTCAGCTGCTTCGGAATACTCCCCACTGATGTCACGAATCAAAGGCAGATAGGTCTTCTTGGTTTCGGCTAGTTTCCGCCTTTGCTTGTCGAGAGAACAACTCATTAGTGCCCGCAAGTTATGGAGGCGGTCGGCCAATTTGACTAACTTAACCTCCCAGTTACCATTCTTGATCTGTTGGTGATAGAAGGCAAGCCGTTGCGCTGGCGAAGTGAAACGCGGATCATCTTTCGACGGTTTAGTGACTGCCGAAGTAATTTGTGCTACTCGACAGCCAAAGATCATCTCAATACGGTCGCCCTTGAGCAAAAAGCTGTCTTCCAGCATGTCGTGCAGGAGGGCGGACATAACCAACTCAACGTCGTAGACGCTAAGTTCGTCAATTAAGATGATCGCCGTACTCCTGACATGTTCAAAATACCGTTCGCCTGATTCTCGAAACTGATTGCGGTGGCCATATTTAGCCATGTCGTAGGCCATATCGAGTCGTTTGAGGTCTTTTGGCGTTACCTTGAGCCTAAAGCGTTTCAAGAAACTCGAGTGCTCTTCGCCAACTTCGTTCGATTTAACTACTGAGGTCTTCATGGGATCACCTCCTTTCCGAAAGTCTTATACTAAAGACAAAGAACCGTGTTTGGCTATAATCATACAATATTTAGGATTTATTGCAAGATCTAGTTATCTATTTAGAAAGATTTAACTGACATTTTGTCTCGCATTTCTCTCATTGTTTTAGAAACAATTTTCCTTCCGCGTTCAGTTCCTTCTCTGATTATCTCTTTAACCAAATCTTTATTCTGTTCATAAAACTTTCTTTTTTCTCTTATTGGTTCTAGGAAATTATTAAGAGTCCCAAAAAGAATTTCTTTGACTTCAACATCTTTAACACTACCCTCTCGATAACGGGCTTTTAATCCCTCGTTTTGTTTTAGGTCAGAGTTAAAGGCGTCAAGATAAATAAACACGGGGTTTCCTTCAACTTTGCCTGGATCGTCGGCATGAATCCGCCCAGGGTCAGTATACATCTTCATCACCTTTTTTCTTAAACTTTCCTCGCTTTCTGACAAATCGATGGTATTTTGCAGAGATTTGCTCATTTTTTCTTTTCCGTCAATACCAACTAAGCGAGGGAATTCTGATATTAAGGCTTGAGGTTCAACAAACAAAACTCCATAAGTGCGATTAAAATTTCTGGCAATTTCTCTTGCTTGTTCCAACATCGGAGATTGATCCTCACCTGCAGGGACAAGATCAGCATTAAAACCAAGAATATCAGCGGCTTGACTTATTGGATAGGTAAAAAATCCTACCGGCAGAGAATTATCAAATCCGCGTTTCTTTTTTTCTTCTTTAACTGTCGGGTTTCTTTCTAGCTCTGCGACTGTTACTAAGTTCATCAAATAAATTGTCATTTCGAATAATTCCGGCACCTGTGACTGTAAGACAATCGCTGTCTTTTTGGGGTCAATTCCAACACTAAGATAATCGATCGCTACGTTGACAATATTATGAGAAATCTTTTCTGGATGATCAAAATTATCAGTCATCGCTTGGACATCAGCGATTAAAATATACTGCTCATATTCGTCTTGGAGCTTCACCCTATTAACCAATGATCCTAAATAATGCCCTAAATGCAGATGGCCGGTCGGACGATCACCTGTCAAGATTCTCTTTTTATAATTTTTTCGATCTTCTCCCATTTTTTTTATTATACAAAATTACAGGCCGGAGCGCCATTGCTCCTTACGAAGCAGCTACTCCGGCCTACGTTTTGGACCACGACTATTTGTGTTGCCAGTCGTGGTCCCAACTTGCCCGAACATTCAAGGCAATACCGGGCGCGACCGGCGCTTGTCTGTTCGTACCCTTATAATGGGCTTTCAAGAACAAAGCGGGACCCATAAGCTCACCTCCTTTCGTTTGGGATAAAGTCCCGTGGTGGCCAGTAAGTCCAATTGAGGACACAGCCTCCCCCGCAAATCGACCATTGTTCACAATTGGAACATTGATCGTGAGGGTAAAATTGGCACTGTTTCCTAAAATCGCTTACAGCTTGGCTACCCCAGAATAACTCAAAACTTTGTCGGCTGTCAAAGTCTACTCCCCATTGCCCGAAGAACTGGTCGGATAAATGGCAGCAAGGTAGGACACGACCTTGCTGATCGAAAATGACAGCTGATCCCGACGGCATATGGCAGGTCGTCGAAATAAGCTTTCGTCCTATTGTCTGGTGTCGAACCTCTTCTTCTATCAGGCAAAGTGGGAAGGTGACGTAGAACGAGAAATTCAGGTCTTCACACCTCGACAGATGTCTGAACACTCGGGAGATCAACTCGGCACTTTCTCGGGGATCAAGAATACTCTCAATGGAA
>Ga0116172_10004291_pt1 | contig 11652 bp, 10 predicted proteins | sample AD_UKC083_MetaG_FD_89799 | JGI IMG/M metagenome (GOLD analysis project Ga0116172, IMG submission 89799) | Active sludge microbial communities of municipal wastewater-treating anaerobic digesters from USA - AD_UKC083_MetaG | ecosystem: Engineered > Bioreactor > Anaerobic > Digestate | place: USA...
ATATTAATGAATATAATACCAAAATAAATATGAATAAATTTATAGAAAATAAATGTCATTTTTATTTAAATACAAAAAATTCTTTAATTTATATTAATAGCATTTTAATTAGAAATAAATTATCACATAAATTATTATTTTTAAAAGAAGGGCTTAGTTTTGATTTAAATAGTTTTAATATTGGTACAAATCTATCATTGAATGATTCTATTATTAAAAAATTTCAAGAAGAAGATAATGAAATTTTTAATAATAGAGAATGCACTTTTATTAAAAGTATTCCTTCTGATGATATTATAAAAAAGGTTGTAAGATATATTGATAAAAAATATAAGAAAATTAATGAAGATTATGAAGTTAAATTAGAAAAATATGCTGAGTATGAAACATATAATTATTATTGGAATTATAGAAAAAGAACAAAGCAAAAAGTTTTACATTATACTTATAGAATATGTTTATATCATCAAGAATATAAGAAAGGTTTGGAGGCATTTTTTGAAATTCCTTTAACTAATAAAATTTATGAAATAAAAGATAAATTAGAATTAATAAAATATATAGAAAATATTTTTGAAAATTGTAAAATTAACATTTATTGTTCTGATTGCCATAAATTCTTTAAATTTAGTTTAAAAGAATTTGAATTTTATATAAAAATGAAGTTTAAATTACCCAAAAGATGTAAGAGTTGTAGAAAAACAAAAGCAGATAGGAGGATAAGTATTTGAAAAAAACAGCTCCTCAAAGATTTGTATATAAGATAAATTCTATAAGATTAAGAAAAACTAATTGGAATCTAAATATAACTATAGATGAAGCAATTAAAAATGAAGAATTAATTCCAATTGCTGAAAATCAAAATTTTAATTTTATAGATATAGAAAATAATTTAGATACTACTAGTGTTTATAAAATGGTTAATGAAATTGAAAATCAAATAAAAGAAATAAAGAAATTACCTACTAATATTGACAATAGAAAATCTATAAAATTACTTTATAAAATGAAATTTAATGATTTATTAATTAAAGATTATGTATGTATAGTAATGGATAATAATACAGATTTTAATAGACTTAATACAAAAAAAGGATTTTTTATAAATGGTATTAAATTTAAAAAATTACTTGGAACAACTGGTGGTATTAAAAATAGCGTAATTGTGTATGTTAGTGAAAGAATATATGATAGTATAAATAAAAAAATAGATAACGGAAGAGATTTAACTAAAAAATTTATTCCTGCAAAATTAGAAGCATATAAGGCATTAACATGTAGTGCAAGTGTTCCTGTATCCATGCCAAAAGGGGTATTAGTAGTTAAGGATTGTATAACTAAATTTAAATCTAATATTATAAAAATTGATGATACCCAATCTGAAGAACCAATTATTACATATGAAAATGATTATGATATAGAATTAAATGATAGTGATGGATATGGACTTATTTTACCTTCTTTAAGTAAAAAATGGACAGAAGAATTAGGTGAAGATTATATAAGTAGTGGGTTTTGTATTCGCAATAGCTTTTGTAAAGGTATGCTTTTTACATTTGATTATATTGATTTTGCAAAACGTATAAATAATGAAAAATATGAAGTAGAAGATATTTGGGGTAATAATATAGATATTAGAAATGTTGAAATAATTTTAACAGAATCCATGTTAAAATTGTGGAATTCATATAACAGTATAGAACATTATTTAAATTGTTGCAAGGAAAATGATTATACTTTTAGGGTAACTAAAAATACACCAAAATATTTAGAAAACCAAAGAGAAACAAATTATCAATTTTTACAATCACTTTATTTAACTAGTAATATGATTGATGAGTTAATAAAGCCTACAGTTTCAGAATTGCAAGATGTATTAGGCGAAGATTATAGAAAAAGTATATTATTTTTAAAGGGAATTCATTTAGATAAGATAAATTTTAATTCTGAAGATTGTGATTTTATAAAAGCATTGATGATTAATAAAAATATGATCAAAGACCCTTATGTAAGAAATAAAATACATAATATGATAAATAAAAAAATAACTGAGGCTAAAATTGGGAAATTAAAAGTTCGTGCTAACTATTCTATTATATCTGGAGATCCATATTCACTATGTCAAAGTATATTTGGCTTAAAGGTTACTGGATTATTAAAAAGTGGAGAATTTTATTCTAATTATTGGAACAGATTAAAAATTAATAAAGTAGCATGTTTTAGAGCACCTATGACATGTCATAATAATATAAGGATTTTAAATTTGATTAATACTCAACAAATGAGATATTGGTATAAATATATGAAAACTGTAACTATATTTAATTCATGGGATACAACTGCATTTGCATTAAATGGAGCAGATAAAGATTCAGATTCAGTATTTACAACTGATAATAAAATTATATTAGAAGGTATAAATCCTACAGATGCGATAATTTGTGTTCAGAAAACTGCTGAAAAAATTATTCCAACCATAGATGATTTAAATAAATCTGATAAAGATGGATTTGGTGATGAAATAGGTATAACTACTAATAATATAACTCCTATGTTTGATGTTCTTACTAATTTTGATGAAAATAGTGATGAATATAAAGAGATAATGTATAGAATTATGTGTGGACAAAATTACCAACAAAATGCTATTGATAAAATTAAAGGTATTGTTGCAAAAAGAATGCCTGAATATTGGTATAATAATAAATTTAATAAAATTAAAGATAGTGATCCTCTTGAAATTATAAGAAAGAAAAAATTTAATCAAAAAATAGTTGCTGATAAAAAACCATATTTTTTTAAATATATATATCCTAAGAGAATGAAAGAATATAATAATTTTATATCTAAAAGTAATAAGAATTGTAGCATGAGATTTGGAATGACTGTATCTGAATTAAAAAATAAAACAGATAAAACAGAAGAAGAAATAGAATTTTTAAAATGGTATGATATAAAAATTCCACTATCTATAAAACCATCAGTTATGAATCAGATTTGTTGGAAAATTGAGAAATATTTTGATGATTATAAAATGGTTGATTTAGTAGATAAATTTGATTATAAAATTTTAATGACAGATAGGCAATATTCCAAAGGTAGATATGATGCTATTAAAAAATTATATATAGACTATAATAAAAAATTAAGAGAAGAAAGTCAAATATATAATACTAGTAAAGTAAATAAAGAAGAAAAGAAAATATTTAGACAAGTATTTATAGAGCAGTTTAAATGTAGAGCATATGAGTTATGTAATGACGCTGAAGAATTGTGTAATATAGTTGTAGAACTATGTTATAAAAACAATAATTCCAAGCAATTTGCATGGGATGTTTGTGGGGATATAATTATAAATAATTTATTAAAAAATAATAATTATAAGATTTCATATCCAGTATTAGATAAAAATGGAGATATAGAATTTGGTGGAGAAAAATTTACAATGATTACAAAGGAGGTTTATAATGAAATTAATTTTAAATGAACAGTATATTATAAATGAGGCTTTAAAAAATGGGTATATAGATAAAAGAAAACCTAGTAATACTATAAAATTATTAATTAAATATTATTACAATATAGGTCAAGACAAAGACCAAGTAAGAAAATCTATAGAAGATTTTATGAAAGAGAATTATGAAAACTTTAACACAGTAAAATGGTGTAAAACATTAGATAAAATGGTTGATTATGCAAAAGATAAAAACAATGAATTATTTGTATTAAATGAAATAATTATAACTAAAACTGAATTAAATGTTATTAATAATATAAATAATAATAGGCTTGAAAAATTAGCTTTTGTATTATTGGTTTATGCTAAAATATATAATAAAATAAATAATAACGATACTAATTGGGTTAATGCAGAACTAAAAGATATTTTTAGTGACACTAAAATGGCAGTTAAATTAATTGATCAAGGTAAAATGATATATAAATTAAAAGAGTTAAATTTAGTTGATATATCTAAAAAAGTAGATTGTACTAATATAAAGGTTCTATTTTTAGATGAAAATAGCAAAAAAACAATTATAATTAAAGATTTTAGGAATTTTATATATGAATATTTAAAATATCGTGGAGAAAAAATTGTAATGTGTGAAGATTGTAATAAACTTTTAAAATTAAAATCTAAAAATAGTAATCAAAAATTATGTACTGTATGTTCAGAGGAAAGGGAAAAGATAAGAAAAAGAGAATTTAAAAAACAAATAAGTAGCGAAACGTAATATCTTTAAATCCATTGAAAATAGTAGGTTTTATGTATGTTTCAAATCTGTCTTATATGAATAGTAATTAACAATATAAATATTACACATTATATAAAATCAGAATTTGGTTACAACATTTAGTAAATGGGTAGAAGGGTATAGAAATAGTAAATCCAGCTACAATTACATTACTAATATAGTGTTTCAGTACTATGTATTGAACAAACATCTAATAAAGATATCAAGTTGCAACCTAAAGAAATGTAGGGGTCTACGTTAACTTTAGTGATATCTTTAGTATTTGACTCCAGAAGTAGAGCGGCTGGCTACACTACCATTTGGAATAACCTATGGTTTCTTTGAATGGTCTTAAAAGAGATATGGGATTGCAACCTATCAGTGAGTCATATATAAAAAACTTACCCGTTAGGGTCAATAGGGTTTAGAGGTTAATACCTCTCCCCTATTTAAGTAATGCTACCAATGGGAGTTCCAAGTCTCCATATAAAAAGCAGAGGACTACAAATTAATAAAATAATTAATGAAAAGGATGTGGATTTGGCTTGATTAATATAAGTCAATCAATTAAAAACGAAATGGACAATATGGGATTGCTCTATGTAACTGTAGTTAAAGATGGTAATGGAAAATCAATATGGTATAAAGATGAAAATGGAAATTTCAAAAAGAGTATTCGTAGAAATTATTGGGTAATCAATAAAAATAAGACATCTGATGGTAAAGGTTATGTTGTAGAAGATAGAACATATTACAAATATTTAGAAATCAAACAAAAATAAAAATACCCCACAGAAAGGAATGATTTCATGGGGAAAAATAAAGACAAGATAAAAGTTGAATTTCTTGGTAACAATGCTATTGATGTAACTGGAAGTGCTATTTTAATAACTACAGATAATAACAAACAAATTTTACTTGAATGTGGAATGATTCAAAATTGTGATTCTACAAATGATTTTAAGTTAAATTCAAAACCATTTGCATTTAAAGCTAAAAATATTGATTATGTTATTATTTGTCACCAGCATCAGGATCACATCGGATTAATTCCTAAATTATTACATGATGGGTTTAAAGGAAAAATAATTGCAACTGAAATAGCTTCTAAATTTTTTAAACCTATGTGGAAAGATAGTTGTAAAATTATTGAATATGATTCTAGAATACTATCAAAACAACGTAAAAAGACTGTTTTACCTTATTATGATGAAACAGATGTTTACAATGCTTTAGATTTAACTTATGAATATGACTATAATAAAATATATGATTTAGATGAAAATATTAGTTTTAAATTTTTAAAAAATTCTCATATATTAGGAGCTGCACAAGTTGAATTATATATAAAAGATAATATGGGTGTTCAAAAAACTATATTATATACTTCAGATTTAGGATCTTTTAAGGTTAAAAATCATTATGTTGAAAATAATGATAAATCTAGTAAGGCTAATATAGTAATATCCGAGTGTACATATGGTAAAAGAACTCAAGAATCTGCTCCTAATAGAGAAAAAGATTTAGAGAAACTTAAAACAAAAATTAAAGAAGTGTGTATTGATAATAAAGGTAGATTATTAATTCCAGTATTTGCTTTATCAAGAAGTCAAGAAATCTTAACCAATCTATATAAAATGTATAAAGATGATTCTGATTTTAATATACCTATATATGTTGATTCTCCACTTATAATTACTCTTAATAAAGTTTATTGTAATGTTTTAAAAGGTGAGGACTTAGAATTATTTAAAAAAGTTTGTGATTGGCAAAATGTACATTTTATTGAAAGTGTAGAAGAAAGTAATGCTTGTATAAAAGATAAAAGACCTAAAATTGTTTTAAGTAGTAGTGGATTTTTAACTAACGGAAGATCTTGTTCTTATTTAAAAGAATATATACAAAATGAAAAAGATTGTGTGATTTCTGTTGGTTATTCTCCTAATAATAGCGTGTTTGGTAAAATAAAAAATGGAGAACCAATAATTAAAATTGATAAAAAGAATTATAAAAACAAATGCACATGTATGTCTCTTTATAGTTTTTCATCACATGTTCCTAGACATGAACTTTTAAGTTATTTAAAAAGTATTTATACAGAAAAATATTATTTAGTTCATGGTGAGGAATCTGGAAAATTAGAATTTAAAGAAAATCTTGAAGAAGAACTTTCTAAAATGTGTAGAACATCACAAGTTGTTTCAACTACAAAAAATACTATATGCTATTTATAAAATAATAATATAATTAACCTTGTTTTCAATTTTGGGGTATTCCCCTATTTTAAAAAATATATTTTTAATAAATTTTTAGGAGGTATTTTTATGACAAAACTTTTTTCTAACAATTTTTATTCAATTTTTGATGATGTTGAAAATCTTATGTTTACTAGACCATTCAAAGATATGCATCCTATTAAATGGGTAAAATTTGAAGATGGTTACATTGGTTATTGTATAACAACTGGAATTAAACCAGAGTGTGTTGAAGTTGATGCAAAAGATGGTTATATTCAGGTTAAAGGTTATACAAAAGATGAAGAATTTGGTGAAGAATTTAGTCAATCTTTTAGTGTGAAAGTAAATCCAGATATTTATAAAAATATTGAATCTTTGGATTATACTTCAAAAGATGGTGTCACTAGAATTTATTTATCAGTTAAGAAAAATGAAAACGAAATAAAAGTTAATAGAATTTAACTCTCTTTAAGCAAGAATTCTCCCACTTTAGAAGTGGGAGATGAATTGCAATTGACAATCAAAGAAAGAAATGAGGTGATTATTATATTAAAAGCATATAAATACAGGATATATCCTAACCAAGAACAAAAAGAATATTTTACTAAAACATTCGGTTGTGTTAGATTTATATATAATAAAATGTTGGCGGATAGGATTAAGTCTTATAACGAAAATAAAGACTTAGACATTAAAAATATCAAACACCCTACTCCTGCACAATACAAAAAAGAATACGAATGGTTAAAAGAAGTTGATAGTTTAGCACTTGCTAATGCACAAATGAATTTAGATAAGGCTTATAAAAATTTCTTTAGAGATAAATCAGTGGGATTCCCTAAATTCAAAAGTAAAAAGACGAATAGATTTAGTTATACAACTAACAACCAAGGTGGAAATATTCACATTAAAGATAATAAAATTAAATTACCTAAGATTGGATATATAAAGATAAAACAGCATAGAGAATTTGATGGATTGATTAAATCATGTACAATATCTAAAACTCCTAGTAAAAAATATTTTATATCTATTTTAGTAGATGCTGAAATTGAACAATTGCCTAAATGTGAAAATAAAATAGGCATTGATTTAGGATTAAAAGAATTTGCAATAACGTCAAGTGGAGATAAATATGAAAATCCTAAGTTCCTTAGAAAATCAGAAAAGAGACTTAAATTTCTACAACGTAGCCTTTCAAGAAAAGTTAAAAGTAGCAATAATAGAAACAAAGCAAGATTAGCGTTAGCTAAACAGTATGAGAAAATAGCTAATCAAAGAAAAGATTTTCTGCATAATTTATCTTCTAAACTAATAAACGAAAACCAAGTTATAGTCATAGAAGATTTGAGAGTTAAGAACATGCAACAAAATCATAATCTGGCGAAAGCCATCTCAGAGGTATCTTGGGCTAAATTCAGAACAATGTTAGAGTATAAAGCTGATTGGAATGGAAGAGAAATTATTATAGCTGATTCTAACTATGCAAGTAGTCAATTGTGTTCTGAATGTGGTTATAAGAATTCAGAAGTAAAGAATTTAGCATTGAGAGAATGGACTTGTCCAGAGTGCGGAGCACACCATGATAGGGATGTAAATGCAAGTAAAAACCTATTAAAACTGGCTATATAACTGGTAATCATTCGAGGTCGGAATGACCTTTAGAGCTTGGGTAAACTTGTCTCAGTAGAGATATTGACCAAGAAGCCATCCGCTTCTATAAGCGGTGGTAGTTCACAAAGGTCGATAAGGGTTGAGGATTAATCTCATCTCCTTATTCTTATAACAATAGGGTTTGATGGAGGAAAAGGAATTAATGGATATAAATAGATTAGAAAACGAGAATTTTCCTAATTATTGTTTACGATTAATTGAAGCAAAAGAAAATAATTTAATAGATATTGATAAGTCAGAAATTTGGGAAATATTATTTGGTGAAAAAGTGTCAAGCGACCATGCTAGAAAAAGTTTGGTGGCAATTAAAAAAATGATACTTAAATATCAAGAAGAAGGTGTTCAAGAAATTTCTGATGATAAAATTTTAAAAGAATATGAGATTAAAAAAATAGAACTTGAAAAAGAAAGACAAAGATTCTTTGACCAAAGAACTGCTTATAATAAAGAAATAAGAAATGATGCAAGATTAGACACTTTAAAAGATATTATTAAAAATTCAGTTAATTGTATTAAACCTTATGAATCCAATACATACAATTACATAGAAAAATCAGAAAATGACTTATTAATAGCACTTAATGATATACATTTTGGTATTGAGATTGATAATTTTTGGAATAAATATAATTCTGATATAGCAAAGCAAAGACTTGAAAAATATTTAACAGATATTATTAATATAAAAAATACTCATAATTCAGAAAATTGTTATGTTTGTGCCAATGGTGACTTAATTTCTGGAAATATTCATTTTTCAATTGCAGTAGCAAACAGAGAGAATGTTGTTGAACAAGTCATGGGAGTTTCTGAATTAATATCATGGTTTTTAAGTGAATTAAGTAAACATTTTAATAATGTTAATTTTTCTGTAGTTGCTGGAAATCACAGTAGACTATCCTTAAAAGATATGAGTCCTAAAGATGAGAGATTAGATGATTTAATTCCATTTTATGTTAAAGCTAGACTTCAAAATTTAAACAATGTTTTTGTTTTAGATAATAAAATAGATAACACAATGTCTTTAATAGAAATTAGAGGATTAAATTATGTAGGTGTGCATGGAGATATGGATAAAGTTAATGATGTTTTGAAATTAGTTGAAATGTTACCTTATAAAGTTTATGGAATATTATTTGGTCATCTACATCATAATGCAAGTAATTTTATTCAAGGATATAAAACTTTAATGTCAGGTTCTCTTATGGGTATTGATGATTTTTGTATTGAGAAACGTATATTTGGAAAAGCACAACAATTGGTTTGTGTTTGTGATAATAAAGGTGTTAAATGTCAATATGATATTGATTTATAATAATTAATAAAATAAAATTATTTCGAAAGGATTAGTCTTAATTGACTAAACAGGTATTTAATTATGGGATATGGAATTTCAATAGGTATATTGATGGGAATTATAATAACAATTTTTTATGACAGAATTCTTTCACCCATAATAGACCTAAAATGTGAACATTATAGATATAAAATATCTACTAAGTGTACTGAGGAAAAACTAGATGCAGATAGTTTAGTACTTGAATTTAATCGTATTTATCCTGAAGCCAAAGAAAAAATTTTAGATGAAGATACATGTGGTAATGCTATAGGATTTCATATGGATTCTTCAGAAGAAGAATATGATGATTTTGAGGAAGAAGATGATGAGTGATATAAAAATTAAAAATACAGAATATTTGGTTTTAAATCCTAAATATATTGAAGCACTTACAGAAGATGAATGGGAATTAGATTATGATGAATCAGAATGTGAGAATATAGATGAATATCTCGAAAAGCAAGAAAGATGTAAGAGTATAAAGAAAATAATTACAAACTGTGCGGAAAGCTCACTCCTTTAGGTGTGGGAGTGTCAGATAGAAAGTATATTTGATTCAAAGTAGATCGTGCCTATTAGTGTTTTGCTAATAGGCATTTTTGTATTTTGAAAATAATGAATAAAAGGAAAGATGGTGAAATAATGGCAAGTGCAAAGAATAATACAATAAGTACGGAAAATCGCAATTCTTGTACTTGTTGCTCTGAAGATAGACCTAAAGAATTTTATAAAAGTTTTAATTCAGTTCATAAATATACACAAAAAATGACTATATGTAAGAAATGTATGGAGATTGAATATCAAAGATATATAAGTAAATATAACGATAGTAAATTAGCTTTATATTATATTTGTAGGAAATTTGATATTTTCTTTTGTTTAACAGCATATGAAGGAGCATTAAATCAATCTGCTTCTACAGGTTGGGATATTATACCATCATATATCAAGTTAATAAATTCATTTAGAGATAAAGATGATGGTAGTCATAGAAATGGTTATGGAGTTTGTTTTGATGATAGTTTTGAATTTTTAGATAGAGTAGTTGTTGTTGAAAACAAACAAGAAGACAAAGAAGAATTCAAAGAAATAAAGCCTCAAAAACAAGATATAAAAAAAATAACTTACTCCGAAGAAGATGAACAAAATAAAAAAGATGTTACTAGGTTATTAAAATATGATCCATTTTTTGATGAACCAGATGATATAAAGCCATTTTTATATAATAAATTAGTTGACTTTTTAGATGCTAATACTTTAAAAGATGGATTTAAGTTACCTATAGTTATTGAGGTAGTAAAAGGATTTGGTCAAGCAGAGAAAATAAATAGAGCTTTATCTAAAATTGATATAATCGCTAATCCGTCAGAAATAGGAAATGTAAAAACTTTATCTGATACAAAGCAAAATATTCTCAGGTCTATACTTTCTATGGCTAAAGATAATGGTATATCTGAAAATTATAGTAATAATAAATCAAAAGGTGCAGGTACTTTAACCGGTTTAATTAAGGAACTCCAAGAAAAAGGAGTACATGCTGCTGAAGTAAATTTATATGATGTTCAAACATGTCAAGGAATGAAACAAGTTGCAGATATTAGTAATAAAAGTATTTTAGAACAATTAATGTTAAATGAAAACGATTATGTTGACATGATTAAAGAACAAAGAGAATTAGTTCAAGAATTAGATGAAAAAGCTAGTAAATTTGAAGAAGAAAATAGAATTTTAAAAGTTAAAATAAAAAATATAGAAGAGTATTTAAAAGAAAAAAATGAAAATCAAGAGGTGAGATAATTGGAGTTTTATATAAAGCAATCTGAAACAGAATTATCTCAAAGAAATTTAGAATCCTTTTTAAGATTGGCAGAAATAATTCAATGGGGAAGACAACATCCTACTAAATTTTCAGAACGGTTTTTAGGCGTGGAATTTCTTGATAATCAAAAATATGTATTTATGATGTCATGGTCAACACCCTTTAATGTATGGTGTCAGAGTAGAGGATCTGGAAAAACAACCCTATTAGCTCCATTTATAATGTCTAAATCAATGTTAATTCCGAATTATCAAACTTATATAATTAGTGGTGTTGGTTCTCAGGCACAAGAAACATTTTTAAAAATTGAAAAAATAGCAAAAAAAGAAATACAATCTTTTACTGGAT
>Ga0116172_10004303_pt1 | contig 11640 bp, 10 predicted proteins | sample AD_UKC083_MetaG_FD_89799 | JGI IMG/M metagenome (GOLD analysis project Ga0116172, IMG submission 89799) | Active sludge microbial communities of municipal wastewater-treating anaerobic digesters from USA - AD_UKC083_MetaG | ecosystem: Engineered > Bioreactor > Anaerobic > Digestate | place: USA...
CGGAGACATCTTCAGCTCCACCGCCGTTCTGGAGATGGCTCTGGAGAGGTCCATTCCTGTGATCACCATGAATGCCGAGCTGCAGATCACCACCGGCTCCTGTCTGGCCAGGAAGGGCTTTATAACCGAGGCGGAGGGAGACCAGCCAGGCTGCCTCGCCGCATTGCGGGAAGAGGTGCTGCAGATGGGCCTCTCACCCCTGGTTTACGGCAACCTGAAGAATTTTCTCAACCGTAATCCCACATTGGAGGAGATGCAGTTCTGGGCTGCAAAGTCGGGAAACAGCGTTGAGAACATCACCTCCTTCACCGATGGGACCAAGGTCCAGATCGAGCAGGCACTGGTGGCCAACGGCCTGGGAGCAGCTATCATAAAGCCGGGGCTGTGCGGTCTGGCCAGTGACAGCGTGGAGGCGGGGGGCATTGAGCTGGCGGAGAAGGCCAAGGCCATGGGCACGACCGTCTCCGACTATCTCCTCTCGGCCAAGATTCCTCCCGGCGTCTTTGTCACTGCCGAGTGTGATCCCTGCCATAAGGTGTACCTGAGATACTACAAGATGGGAGAGGGCCCCTACTACACCTTCGTGCGCAACTATCACCTCTGCCACTTCGAGGCCATGAAGACCATCGACAGGGTGCTTGGAGGCGGAGATGTGCTCATCAACAACTCCCTGCAGCCACGGATCAGCGTGGCTGCTATAGCCAAGAGGGACCTTTTAGCCGGACATCGGATAAAGAAGGCCATAGGCAGCTTCGAGCTGCGGGGAGAGGCGGTGAACATCAGAGATCAGCCAAATCACATTCCCATCGGCCTGCTCCAGGACGCCAGGCTGAAGGAGGATATCCGGGCCGGGGAGACGGTCACCTTTGACCGGGTCAGCATTCCCGAGAGCCTGGCCCTGCAATTCTGGCAGAAGGGGGCGGGGATTTAGTTTTCCCCACCCTCACCCTGCTGCTTTAAAGATGTATGCCAGAAAAAGAGTTAATAGCCCCATGGTGATGCAGAATCCGGAGAAGTTGACCTTTTTTGCATATGCTATCAGAAGGTCCATGGTGAGATACCCGGCCCCAAAGGAGGCCAGCAGAGCCAGAAAAGCAGATGCAAGGGACATCTGCCCCAGGGAATGATCCAGAATTAGTGCCCCCATCACCGCCGGCACGCTGATCATAAAGGATATGGCCAGAGAGTCATCCTGTTTAAGGTTTCTCATCAAGAGGACAGTTAATGTGGTCCCGGATCTTGAGACGCCTGGCAGAATGGAGAATCCCTGGGCAAGACCCAAAATGACCATATCCAAGGCATTCATATCCTGGATACTGCGGGCACCTGATCCTTTAAGCCTGAGAAGCAGTCCGGTGAGGATCAGAAGGGCACCAATAAGCAATGTGGCCGGCATGCCTCCTTGAAATCCTTCCCGAAAGAGAAGATAAAGGGGAATGCCGGTGATAGCGGTGCAGATTGTGGAGATGATCAGGATTCTGGTCATCTGTGAGCCGGTGTTCTTCAGAGCATTGATGAATTCATCCTTGAACCGGATCAATACTGCAAACATGGTGCCCAGATGAAGAAAGATGGAGCAGGAAAAGGCCTCCTGGGGAGAGATGTTCAGCCAGCCGATCATAACGAGCATGTTCTGGCCTTCGCTGCTTATGGGCAGCCATTCTGTGATTCCCTGCAAAATGCCGAGGAAGATGGCCTGGGCGGCATCGATCATCAGGCTAAGAGATTTGAAGCATATATTTGAAAGTATGCAGGATAGCCCGATTTCATTGCAGGGCGAATTCTCAGAATGATTTAGGATTATAATATATAAATAATTAATAAGATAATAAGATGTCATCATCAAGTGAATCCCAATCAATAAACCGATAGAGACAGAAGATGATGATATGAGCTTTGCTCTGTTTTCACTTAATTTTTCGGGAAGGCTTATATAGTTTTCAATGGATACCTTTTGACGATATGGAGCTTGTTATAATAATTGGCATAGTGATCAGCTTTCTTGCCACCTGGCTCACGACCAGGAAGTGGATACGCAAGGCTCCGGAGATCGGCATTCTGGGTTTTGACATGAACAAGCCGGGCCTGCCTAAAGTCGCTGAGATGGGCGGGATCGGCGTTGTATTTGGATTTGGGACAGCCATGCTCTTATACATAGGATTGATCACTTTTTATCTTGAAAAATCGAATTACGTCTCGATTCTGGCCGTCCTCTGCACTGTTCTCATATCCTGCATCATAGGGATGGTGGATGATCTGCTGGGATGGAAGAAGGGGCTGCGACAGTGGCAGAAGCCGATCTTTACCTTCTTTGCCGCCCTGCCGGTAATGGTGATCAATGCCGGCCAATCCACCATGAACCTTCCTCTTATAGGGTCCATCGATTTTGGGATCCTCTATCCGCTTTTAATAATCCCTATCGGCATTGTCGGAGCCTCGAATGTCTACAATATGGTTGCAGGCTACAACGGCCTGGAGGCGGGCATGGGAGCTATAATACTGTCCACAATGGGCTATTTCGCATTTATTTCCCACAGCCAAAATGCCATGATCCTGGCCTTCTGCATGGTCAGCGCTCTGATTGCATTTCTATATTTCAACTGGTTTCCAGCAAAGGTCTTTCCTGGAGACACCCTGACCTACTCCCTGGGTGCTCTGGTGGCATGCGTTGCTATATTAGGGGATATGGAGAGGATGGCGATCATTCTCTTCCTGCCCTACGCCCTGGACTTCGCAATGCAGGCGGCGGGAGGATTCGGCAAGGAAGCATTCGCCAGGGTAAATCCGGACGGAAGCCTGGAAAAGCCTTATGCCCGGCTATTTCACCTCACCCACCTGGCTATTGCAGTGCTGAAAAGACTTAAGGCTAAGGTTTATGAAAGAGATGTGGTGCTGCTCTTATGCGGGACAGAAGCGGCCATAGCCGGATTATGTATTTATATATATTGAAATTGAGACTAGCCTGAGGCGGTATAATGGTAGATGAGATCGATCTGCGCGATATAGTTCGTGTCCTGAGCAAGAGGCGCCTTATGATCATCGGCGTCTTTGTGTTTTCCATACTGGTGGCTGGGGTGATAAGCTTCGCTGTGCCTCCGGTCTACAAGGTCTCCTCCATCATCGCCATAGGATATTTTGATGATCCCGCCTACACCAGCCAGGCCTCGATGAAGAATGTCATGATCAGCGATGAATTCCTGCTGGAGGTCTTTGAGGCCATCAGCCCCAATGGGAGCTCTGGGGATTTCAGGGATTTTAAGGAGAACGTCGAGGTAGAGCCGGTTAAAGACAGCGACAGGCTTATTGAGATCTCAATTGAGACGGAAAAGAGGAAAGAGGGGCTGAATGCAGTTGAAATTATGATCGAGCGCTATTCTGAGCTCAGCGAGAATAGCTACAATAAGCAGAAAAAGATCCTGGAAGATCAAATGGCAAATACAGAGCAGCGACTTGAGGTCATAGATATGGAGATAAATCAAACCCGAGAGACGCTGAAGGAGATTGAAGAGAGATCCGGTTCATCGGCAGTCCAGGCCGAGATGCGCTTCTCCCGCACTCTGGATATCTTGAATGGCAAGGAGAGCCAGCGCTCTGCCCTCCTGGACCGCAGAATGGAGCTGCAAAAGCAATTGCTGCTGATAAGAAATCTGGAAGTAATCCAGCCGCCCAGAGAGCCCATCAGTCCGGTATGGCCGCGCAAAGCCCTGATCATAGCAATTGCCGGCATGCTGGGGCTGATGGGCGGGGTGCTGGCAGCATTTCTGCAGGAGGGGCTTGGCGGGCGGCCAGCGGAGCAATGAGATGATGAGCTGGATTGATTGCCGCCCGGCCCGGCGGGGATGCCCTCTCCCAGGCACAGGAGCATAAGGGCAATATGCGGGTATTGGTTCTGGGCTCTAACGGCCAGCTTGGATCTGAGATATGCAGGGTCATGCAAGAAGACGATATTATACCTGCAAGGCGCTGCGATGCTGACATCACCCAATTATCCCAAGTGGTCCAATTCGCCTGCCATCTCCGCCCCGATGTCATAATCAATGCAGCGGGGTATACCGATGTTGACCGCTGCGAGAGCGGCAGAGAGAGGGCCTTTCTGGACAATGCCATAGGCGCCAGAAATGCGGCCATAGCGTCCTATAAGGCCGGAGCGGAGCTGATTCACGTCAGCACCGATTATGTATTTGATGGAAACAAAGATGGCCCGTACATAGAATGCGATCTGCCTCAACCCCTGAACATCTACGGCTGGTCGAAACTCCTGGGGGAGAGGATGGCTATGGAGCAGAACCCTAATACCTTCATCCTACGTACCGCCTGGCTCTATGGTTCAGTGGGCCGAAATTTCCCCAAGAGCATTCTGGCCCTGGCCCAAGAGAAGGATGAGATCAGTGTGGTCAATGATCAATGGGGCACTCCCAGCTATGCCGGAGATGTGGCCAGGCAGATCAAGCTCCTCATGGATACAAAGAGCTACGGCCTGTACCACTGCACCTCGCAGGGAGGATGCAGCTGGTATGATTACGCCAGAGAGATCATTCGTCTGGCCGGGCTGCAGGTCAGGGTCGTGCCTGTGGCCAGCTCTGACTATCCCCGCCCGGCTCGGCGGCCTGCCAACAGCGTCCTGGATAATCTCATGCTCCGGGCGCAGGGCCTGGATGTCATGCCGGATTGGAAGGATTCCCTGGCCCAGCACATCGGTGAGATCATGGAGTCTCTCAAGAAATGATCCAGCAGGACGCATTGACCAGCTGCCTCTGGAGGATGATTTGCGCCATTCTCCGGTCTGTGCCAGCATCGTGGGGGAGCCGAAATGCAGGCCCTCTGGGGGGAAGTTCGGGATTAGCCTGTCCCAGTGGCAAAGCTCTCCCCCAGACTCAGAAAGCCAGGATCTGATGTCAGGGCAATCTCAGACGAGGGCATCTGGTTAAGCAGAAGGATCAGCAGCAAAAAGGTGAGAGGAGACGGCTGGCGATATGGGCAACCCGGAGCTGACGGAGAATAAAAATCAAGTCCAGGGGATCCAGATCAGCGGCAGCCTGATTGCCCGCAATGCTGTATTAAACCTGATCGGCCAGGCGCTGCCGCTGTTGGTGGCAGTGATTGCCATGCCTTTCGTGGTGCGGGGGCTGGGAACGGAGCGGTTCGGGCTTCTCTCGCTGGCATGGGTGGTCATGGGCTACTTCACCATATTCGATCTGGGCCTGGGGAGGGCCACCACCAAGTTTGTGGCTGAGGCACTGGGAAAGGGGGAGGGAAGCCGGGTCTCGCAGATCATCTGGACGGCGGTTACGGTTCAGGCGATTATGGGCGCAATAGGCGCACTAGCTCTATACGGAGCTACTGATTATTTAGTTCAAAGAGTGCTGAACATCCCGCCGGCGCTAATTTACGAAGCGGAAGTTACTTTCCACCTTCTGGCATTTGCTATCCCTGTGGTAATGCTTACCAGCTCATTTAGTGGGGTTCTGGAGGCAACACAGCGATTCAGCCTGGTAAACGCAATAAGAATCCCTTCCAGCACTCTAACCTATCTTCTCCCGCTGGTGGGACTTTATCTGGGAATGGGTTTGCACGGAATCGTTGCTTTGATTCTGCTGGCTAGGCTCGCAGCCTTAATTGCTTTTGTGGCGATCAACCTGCACATTCGTCCTGAGTTGAGATTTTATTCTGCTTCATTTAAGTTATTGTCTCGCCTGGCTTCCTTTGGAGGATGGATTACTGTAACCGGTATTGTCGGTCCCATTCTAGTTTATCTGGACCGATTCTTGATTGGCTCGCTTCTTACGATCGCTGCTGTAACATACTATACGGCTCCATATGAGGCAGTGACGCGCCTCTTCATAATCTCTGGTAGCCTTACCATGACCTTATTCCCGGCGTTCAGTGCTCTAGAAGGCAAAAAAAATAGTCATAGGCTAGGCGCGCTTTTTGCCCGCTCCATTAAGTATATTCTGATAACCACAGGTGCCTTTGCAGTCATGATATGGCTTTTTGCGGAAGAGATTCTGCAGATATGGCTTGGAGCCGACTTTGTCTCAGAGAGCACGGCGTCGCTTCAAATACTCGCCTTAGGTGTCCTGATCAATTCGCTTTCTTATGCACCCTTTGCACTCCTTCAAGGCTTAGGACGGCCAGATCTTCCGGCTAAGTTTCATATGATTGAACTTCCTGCTTATATCATCGTGGTCTGGATATTGATAAGCAATTTTGGAATCAGTGGAGCTGCTGGGGCATGGACGCTTCGTGTGGCGTTAGACGCGCTCTTGTTGTTTTGGGCCGCATTGAAAGTCTCCAATTTATCGCTTAACGTAATGGAGAATAATGGAGCTATCTTAGCAGGTGCCTCTCTCGTTATTCTGGCTGGAGTCGGCTACGTAATGAAGACGGTTACAGGAGATCTTTCCCTTTATGCACAGTCTTTTCTTGTTCTAGGACTTCTGATCCCATTTGCCTGGATGGTTTGGAGTCGTGTTTTTGACGGCTCGGACCGTAGAGTAGTTCTCAATATAATAAAGGCTCAAGAGATAGCTGGGAGCACGCAATGATTGAGAATGAAGGCATTCGGGTAGAGGAGACTCGAAGTTGCCTGCTGTGCGAAAATGAAGGGAACCTGTTGTACGGAGGTCTGCGAGATTTCCTCTTCGGAGCGCCAGGCATCTGGTCGCTCATGCGATGTCCTAATTGCGGGTTAGTATGGCTTAATCCTCGCCCGCTTCCAGATGACATTGGAAAACTCTATTCTCAATACTACACTCACCAGATTCCAGAGCATCCCCAAAAAAATCTAGCAGGCATTCGTAAGAGAGCAAAGGCAAGCATCTTGCAGTCCTGCTTTGGCTATCATATGGATGGCTCGAATCGGATTCTTGGATCAGTTTTAGGGAGAATCGGCCTGCTTGAAGAAATCATTGGAGCTGGCGTTCGGTATTTAAAAGCCGGTGATAAAGGGCGTCTTCTTGATGTTGGATGCGGAAATGGATTGTTCCTTGATCGAATGAGGCAATATGGATGGGATGTAATGGGCGTTGAGACCGATGGATGCGCCGTATCGGTTGCACGAGAGAAGTTTGGGCTGGAGGTATTCCATGGATCTTTAGAAGAGGCAATGTTTCCAGAGGGGTGCTTTGATGCAATTACTGTGAACCACGTCATCGAGCATATTTCAGATCCAATTCGACTTTTGAAGGAATGCTGTCGTTTGTTACGGCCATATGGGAAGCTAGCGATCATAACACCTAACATGGATAGCTTGGGAGCGCATTTATTTTGCGAATGCTGGCGAGGATTAGAGATACCACGCCATCAGTTCCTCTTCACCCAAAAGACACTGCGGGCTTGCATAGAAGCAGCAGGATTGGACGTTCAAGATGCAAGGACGACGGCTAATCTTGCTTGTTTTATCTGGGCTGCCAGCTGCTCCATCAAGAAGAAGGAAGAGAGCCTCGAAAGACCTCTTGATGTCCCTAGCAACATGGTCAGATTGGAAGCTCTAGCATTTCAAATTTTAGAGTACGGTTTGTGCTGGCTTAAAGAGTACGGGGAAGAGATTGTGGTATTAGCGAGCAAGAAGAATGAATCTGGAATAGATAAAGCTATGCGGAAGTGATAATGTCTTGGCATTCTTGAAATACTTCGGATCCGACTAGGTGGTTGAATGATTTTTTACCACCTATCCGCCCTAGTATTGATCTGCATAGTGCTTGGCCTAGCTGCAGTGCGCCGTTGTTCCCTTTATTCTCCGTTGGTGATAAATGCATCTATCTGGTTAATCGTGTTTCTTGCTGGTCTTTTCTTTGAAAACCGCTTCTATCCAATTCAGGAAAAAGCATTCATTGCCTGGCTTATTTGGTTCATGGTTACTAGCCTAATGTTTTTTTTGCTTTACCCATATCGTGCAAAATATAATTGGATAGGAAATGAAATCCGCAAGATTCCTATAGATTACTCATTGCTGCTATTGGTGCTGATTGTCTGGTTGGGTTACAGGATATGGGTAGTCGGAAGCAGCGGGCCAGAGCATTTTTTCCTCAACCTTCGTCTATCCTCAATGAACTTGGAAGGTATTCCATCCCTCGGATTGATTTTGCGATTTTATCCGCTAGTTTTCACTTTGTTTCTGTTCGAGGAAGTCTATGCATGCAGGGAAAATAGACATCTTCGGATTCTGCTTTGGTGCTTTATGATTTTATATGCCATGGCTATGATGGGCAAATCATCGATATTGACACCATTTTTTTCATGGGCAATTATTCAAGGAATAAAGGGCAGATTGAAAGCTAAAATGATCGTAATATTGGTACTAGTTGTATTTGCATCGATGATATCCTTGCACGTCATCCGTTCATCTACTTCTTATGTTTTCTCAACTGTGGATATATTAGCTATTTATATATATTCCCCATTGGTAGCATTAGGTTATATGAATATCGATAGCTCACTGCCGGTCGGTGCATACGTATTTCGTTTCTTCTATGTAATAGGTAATATTCTTGATATTGCATCGCATCCTGCAAGTACAATCACCCCCTATGTTGCAGTTCCAGAGTTAACAAATGTTTACACTGTCATGCAACCATTTTACCACGACTTCGGGATGTTAGGCGTTCTTTTAGAAGCAGTCATTTATGGGCTTTTTTTCTCAATTTTATATTTTCTTTCTGTAAAGAGAGGTGGATTTTGGTTGATTTTGTTTTCAGGCTATTCTATAGTTTTGGTGATGCAATTTTTTGCCGATCTCTTAATCTCTCGGTTATCTCTTAATTTGCAATTACTGCTTTATGCTTTAATCATTTTTTGGACTTCTAGGAAGGTTCAATATGCCAGATAGAGAATTGCAGATAAGGTCCATTAAAAACTCGATATCTAAAAGAGGTACTTTTGCATGGTTTCCGTAGCAGAGTCACAGATGAAGCAAGTCGAGGTTCTACTAGCCACATACAACGGTTCGCAATACGTAGTACCTCTCATGAATAGTCTTCTCAACCAAGATTATAAAAATATAAAAATCATTGTGAGAGATGATGGGTCCAATGATAATACCCTAGAAGTTCTTAATAGGTATACATCATATGAGAATGTGTCAATAATTGAGGGAGAGCATGAAGGAGTTCCGGAGAGTTTTTTTAGCTTGCTCCAATTGTCCTCATCAGATTCGCATTATTTTGCTTTCAGCGATCAGGATGATGTTTGGCAAAGAGATAAAATATCTCGTGCAATAGGTTTCTTAGGGAGATTGCCTCAGGAATTGCCTTCAATGTACTGCTCCAGAGTCTTGATAGTTGATGAAATGTTAAATCCAATTGACTATTCTCCAATCCCAAAACGTGCACCATCTTTTGAAAATGCAATCGTCGAGAATATTGCAACAGGATGCACGATTGTGATAAATAAAGCTGCTAGGGATTTGCTATTGAATAATAGTCCTAAGAATGCTTTAATGCATGATTGGTGGACATATTTGGTGGTCTCAGCCTTCGGAGAAGTATTTTATGATCCTGAGCCAAGAATTCTATATAGACAGCATTCATCCAATGTTGTTGGCTGCAAAATAGGATTTATCAATAGGTGGAGTTCAAGAGTTGAAAGATTTCTCAAATACAGCAGCCTGCGTCGGCCCACCAGGCAAGCAATGGAGTTTGACGAGATTTATGGCGCTAGCCTGCCCAAAGATAAAAAGCTGGTATTGGATAGATTTATTGATGGGAGAAACACCCATATGGGCCGAGTGCTATATGCCCTTAACGGTGAAATATATCGCCAATCGATTATAGATAGTATTATTTTGCGGGTATTAATCCTATTGAACCGTATCTAGACTCGGATTTCTCTGTTTGCCAGTGGATATGAAAATGGAATGGAAGTCCTTATAGAGTGGTAGCCTAAATCTAGCTTTGGATGTGTATTAATCTATGATTACAGGATCTATCTGCCAGACATGTCTCATAAATTGAATTCCCGCATAATAATATGCGTTATAGGAAATCAGGCCTTCTCACTATTGAACTTCCGAGGATCACTTATAGCAGAGATGGTTGCAGGAGGCGCTAAAGTCTTGGCCCTAGCCCCGGACTATGACGAGCACACAAGGGCAGAGGTGCGTGCTTTTGGTGCAGATCCCGTAGACTTTTCTCTCTCTCGCACAGGCATGAATCCAATTAGGGACGTTAAAGATATGCTGCGTTTGGCCTTTCTCCTGAGAAAGCTGAAGCCTGATATCTCCCTAGGCTATGCCATTAAGCCTGTGATCTTCGGAACTCTTGCCGCTTGGCTGGCTAGGGTACCGCGGCGGTTTGCCATGATTGAGGGGCTTGGCTACATATTCACTCCGGCAGAAGGGGCAGATCAATTTAAGCGTCGAGTTTTAAAGGGGATTGCAATCATGCTCTACGCTATGGCACTCAAGCCTGCAAACCTGGTCTTTTTTCTGAATAAAGATGATATTGATGAATTCTCAAAAAAACGGATTATATCTCCTAAAAAGGCCTTTCTATTGGGTGGAATCGGAGTTGATCTAAATGAGTGGGTATCAACTTCACAAGTCATGAAGCCTGTGACATTTCTACTGGCGGCGCGGTTGCTGAGAGAAAAAGGGGTAATGGAGTATGCGAAGGCTGCCAGACTTATCAAGCAAAAGCATCCCAACACCAGGTTCGTTCTTTTGGGCGATATCGAGACCAATCCCGGTTCGCTATCCTGTGATCTGATTAAAGCATGGGATGCAGAAGGAATTCTGGAATGGCTAGGTCATGTCCCAGATGTGAGATTTTGGATGGAAAGAGCAAGCGTATTTGTGCTACCATCCTACTATCGCGAGGGTGTACCCCGCAGCATCCAAGAAGCTATGGCCATGGCCCGCCCTATAATCACCACTGATGCTCCTGGCTGCAGGGATACTGTTATTGATGGCCTAAACGGCTTCCTCGTGCCTGTGCGTGATGTCTGCGCACTTGCTGATTCAATGGAGCGATTTATATTGCAGCCCGAACTAATTGATGAGATGGGAAAGGCTAGCAGATCCTTAGCAGAAGAACGTTTTGATGTGCACAAGGCAAACAAGATCATTCTACATGAGATGGGTTTAGATGAGTTAAACATTATTTAAAGTATATTTAAAATATATTATTTAATAATTTTAAAATTGGGCTTTTAACAATAGTAATCTCTTTCCTTGGTCCAATTTAGCAAAATCCTCATAAGGTGAAATTGTCTCCAAAGCTTATTTATAGATATAATTAAAATTCTCCTTTGGAGTGAAAGTCCTTTATGAATGAAGCGAATAATCGCTATGTTTGGACAAAATTAGCTCTCCTATTGATAATATTACCGATATTTATTGGATTAGTATGCGTAATCAAATTTGGCGTTAATGTTCCCTACTGGGATGAATGGGACATCTAGACCAAAACTTTAAAAAATTATTATGAAGATAGTTTATCTCTAAATGATCTATTTTCCCAACATAACGAATCTAGGCCCTTTTTCCCACGAATAGTTTTGCTTGTTATTGATTTAATTACAAATTATAATATCGTAGCTGAAATGATAATATTATTTCTAATATATTGTTTGTCATTCTTAATTATATTCTTGATGTTTAGAAAAGATAATTTAGGAAATAAATCATACCTCTGGCTATTTATC
>Ga0116172_10004307_pt1 | contig 11634 bp, 8 predicted proteins | sample AD_UKC083_MetaG_FD_89799 | JGI IMG/M metagenome (GOLD analysis project Ga0116172, IMG submission 89799) | Active sludge microbial communities of municipal wastewater-treating anaerobic digesters from USA - AD_UKC083_MetaG | ecosystem: Engineered > Bioreactor > Anaerobic > Digestate | place: USA...
AAGTGGCAGTGTAAGAATTAGCGATGAAGCAATTAAAACCTCTGCTGGAGCATTGTATAATATTCCAATTTGCAAAGTTGAAAATTTAATAGATGCTGTTTTGCTTTTAAATCAAATGAATATTGAAGTTGTTGCTGTTACGGAAAAAGCCGAAAGATTAATTTACGAACTCGACCTAACAACAGCTTGTGCTTTAATTTTAGGTGCCGAAGACAAAGGAATTTCAAACTCTCTTATAAAACGAGCCGACAAAAAAGCCAAAATTCCATTATATGGAAAAACATCTTCTTTAAATGTTTCAGTGTCTGCGGCTTTGGCAGTTTACGAAGCTATACGACAAAGAATGAATTCAGTTGAAAGTTAAAAGTTGAAAGCGATGCACTGAACGTAGTTGAAGTGTTAAAAGAGGCTGACGCGTCTAACAAAGTGCGACTTTCGACTTTTAACTTTTAACTCATCTTATAATGCTGATCTTTTCCGTTTTAATCTTACCTTTAGTAAATATTCTAGCGTAATAAATTCCTGAAGCAATTCCGTTAGTATTAAATTCAATTATTTCGCTTCCAGCTTCAGCAAATTTCATTTGTAGCATTTTTCCTGTTCTGTCAAAAATTTCAACAAAATCGCCTTTATCGAAAGACAATGAGTTCACAATAAACAAATTATCTCCGCATGGATTTGGATAAACTGTTATTCCAGTTTCAATTTCTTCGTCTTCAATTCCAACAAGGCAAGTCATTGGTCTTATTCCTGTAGATGTTGAAATTTGATAAGCAGAAGGAGAAGAATACCATTCTTCGTTTTTATATACAAATAAAGTATTGTCGTTGCCATGTCCTCGATTTGGAGCCATTCCCACTACAAATTCGTCGCCAGCAGCATAGTTTATTGAATATCCTAAATAAAATGGACCATCAACTTTAAGAGGCTCGTCAAACATTATTACTTGAAAATAATTTTGTCTCAAAGTTCTCAAAAGCACTTTTTGACTTGATAAAACAGTTGTAGGTTTTGGGTCTGCACCATCCCAAGTAATAAATCTAATATAAGCATTATCCGAACCATATGACAATTTCATTACAGGAACAATAATTCCTCTTATCTCATTAAAAGTATGAAAATCATAATAATCGGCATACATGCTAATTCTATCACTATTTTGTCCGCCATAATAACCTGTCATTCCATTTATTTGCATAGCTATTGGTTGTTCGCCTTGTTTAAAATTACCTATTGTATCGCAAACTTCGCCAACAAAAGAGTCGTAAACAACAATATAATCTTTCTTGGTTAACATCGAAGAACCATTAATATTTCCAACATTTAGAGTAACGTCAAAAAAGCCTGTGTTTTGATAACGAACTCCATTTGGTTGTAATTGAGTATTAGAGCTTGATGGTTCTCCTCCTTCAAAATACCAGGACCAAAACATTGGATTATTTGTTGATAAATCGTCAAAAAAGACTGGAGTATCACGTTTAATCAAACGATTAGAAGTTGTAAAATTGGCAACAGGAGCATCTGGACCAACTTCTGGAATAACTCTAATGTAATTTTCAATTAACAAAGTATCATAGCCTTGAGAGTTACGAACAATTAACTGAACATTATATTCACCTGGTGTATTATAAACAATATTTTGAGGATTTTGTGCTGCAGAATTTGCAGGCAAACCACCTTCAAACTCCCATTTCCATTGGAATGGAAAATCCCAACTTAGGTCTGTAAAGTTTACAGAATTACCAACAATAACAATTACTTGATCAGCAGTAAACCAAGCTGTTGGAGTAGTATCAGCAATCTCATAAACATGAACATATTTAGTTTTAACTATCTCATCACTATTTCCAAATTCATTTGCAACTTTAAGTTTTACCTTATGATAACCAGGAACATTATAAATAATTTCAGGTGGATTTTGACCATTAAAACTATCTGGAGTGCCGTTTTCAAACTCCCAAAGCCAAGTTGCAATAGGATTTTGCGATAAGTCAGAAAAAATAACTCCTGTATTTACAGGAAGCAACAAAGGGTCGCCAGAAAAATCAGCAATGGGCCAATCTTCTGGACAAGCATTTCTGTTAATTCCAATTTCTTGAAGACCTTGAACAGTATTTATATCAACTTCTTGGTCATCATCCCAAATAACACTTCTATCTGGTTTAATTAAAATTTTAGTTGGATAAGCTTCTATTCCATAATAGTTAACGACAGCACCTCCATGCCCCTCAACAGCACTACAAAGAGGGAAAATAGTATTATGTTCATCTCTATAATTAATAGCTATTTCATTGGTTACACCCTGAGAAAAAAGACCAAGAACTACTAATTCAAATTCATTACAACCAAAACTTGAATATATATTATTTATCGTCGGGACAGACGCAATACAGCCAGGTCAACCAGCTAATATAAATTCTATATAAACATGTTTACCTGCATCTAAATAAGTGAAAAGATTATGCTCAACACCATCGAGATCTGTTATAGTAAAATCCACAGCTTGAGTTGGTTGTTGCGCAAAACTTACGTATGACAAGGCTAACAAAGATAATAAACAAAATAACTTTTTCATATTAATAAAAATTTTACCATTATTTGCAATTTTCAAAGATAGTAAATTAATTAATATAAACGTTTTGAATTAAACTTTTTTTTCTCTAAAAGTTTTATCTCCATGTAAAATACTTGCATTTAGCTCAAATCCGAGAATTAAAGATAAAGAACTGATATAAATTAAAAGCATTACAACTATTACAGTTCCGATAGAGCCATAAAGTTTATTATACTGTGCAAAATTATTTACATAAAATGTAAAACCTAATACAGTTATAACTTGTAAAAAAGTTGCAAAAATAGCACCAGGACTTATAAATTTGAACTTGTTCTTTTTTGAAGGAGCAAAATAAAACAAAATAGAAATTGCCAAAAAGTATAAAACCAAGACTATCAACCACTTAACCACACCAGTCAAAGTTACTAATATACCTTTTGATAAAATTTCTGGGTGATGAGAAAAAAACTTTAATATAAAAGTATTACTCATCACAATCAAACTTATTGCGAGCATTATCAACAAGCTGATTCCAATCACAGAAATTAAAGCTACTATTCTAAGATTAAGAGATTTACGAGTTTCTATATTATGAGAGGTTTTGTTAAAAGCTTCTATAAGAGACATTATTCCATTTGAGGAGAAATATATCATCAATAAAATACTTAGAGAAAGAAGTTTTGTATTTTGCTGCATGATTGTATCTGTAATAGTTTCATAAAACAATTCGTATGCTGATGCTGGTAAAACATTCTCTAAAATCTTAAAAAGCTCTAATTGAAAACCATCTATTGGAATAAAAGGAATTAAAGTAAACAAAAAAATCAATGCTGGGAATAATGATATAAACATATTAAACGAAACCGCGGCTGCTCGCATTGTTACAGAACTTTTTCTTATCCCTTGAAAGAAAAATTTTCCTATATAATATAAAGACAAGCCTTTAAGTCCCGGCAGTATAATTTTGCTCCCAATCTTTTTGATTAATAACAAAAACTTAATGTATAAATTACGGAATTTTCTTCTCACGCTTTTTCTACAATTAAACTTAGGTCTAAACTTTTTACATGATGAGTAAGAGCTCCTGATGAAATATAATCAACACCACATTCTGCATAATCTGTAAGCGTTTCAAAAGTAATTCCACCCGAAGATTCAATTTTATATCTACCGTCTATAAGTTCTACTGCAAGTTTTGTGTCTGCAATATTAAAGTTGTCTAACATTATTATGTCAACATTGCCAACTTCTAGCACTTTTTTAAGCTCATCAATATTTCTTACTTCTATCTCAATTTTTAGGTTTAAATTTTTGTCCTTTAAATATTGATTTGTCTTGTTAATTGCTTTTTCCAAACCTCCTGCAAAATCAATATGATTATCTTTAAGCATAATCATATCATAAAGACCTATTCTATGATTTTTGCCACCGCCAATTTTAACGGCTTCTTTTTCAATTAATCTTAATCCAGGAGTTGTTTTGCGTGTATCTAAAATTTTTGTTTTATAAGGTTTTAATGCTTCTGCATATTTGGCGGTTTCGGTTGCAATTCCGCTCATTCTTTGCATAAAATTAAGCATTGTTCTCTCAACTTTAAGAATCTCTTGGCGAAAACCAGAAATTTCTAAAACTAGATCTCCCTTTTTTATTTTTTCTCCGTCATTAATATAAATATCGGTTTTCAAATTTGGAGAAAAATATTGGCAAACTTTTTTAGCAACTTCTACTCCTGCCAAAACGCCATTTGCTTTAGCAATAAGTTTAGCTTTACCAGTTGCCGAAGCATCAATACAAGCCAAAGAAGAGTGGTCGCCATCGCCAACATCTTCTTTATAGGCTCTTTCTATTAAAGAGTTTAAATATGTTTCAGGGATCATTCTTTTTCTATACGCATTTGATGTACCAAAGGTTTGCCACCACTTTCTTTCACAAGAAAATACACTCTATAAGTTTTTCCATCTTCGGTTTCAAGATTTCCAATTGCGTATTGAGCTCCAGATTTTCCTCCTTGATGTAAAAGCGTAAAGTTTTTAACTTTATTTTTATCAAAAAAGTTTTTTAATATTTGTTCTGCCTGCTGTTTACTATAAACATCTTCTTTATCAAGAATTACTAATTCAACAGTAGTGTTAAAATATTTTGTCAATTCTGTTGAATTTCCAACTTTCATTGCATCAAAGATTTTTGGCGGAATATCAAAAACCGGAAAAGCAAAAACACTTGAGCAAAAAGCCATGACAAAAGATAAAACAACTAATTTTTTTAAATTTTTCATTATTTATTAAATTAAAAAGTTTTTAAATACTGTAATCTTACTACAAATACCGAACCAAAAAATTTCAAGTCGCAAGATAATAATAATTTCATTCTTTTAATATATCTTTATCACAAATTTTTAATTCATTATGAACATTTTATTAATTGCAGTCGGTAAAACAGACCTTAACTCAATTTCACACTTATGCGACGACTATTTTAAACGCATAAAAAGATATATAAATTTTGAATTTAAAATTATTAAAGACATTAAAACTACTGCCAAAACAAATGAGTCTATACAGAAAAAACTTGAAGGCGAAAAAATATTATCAGAATTATCAAGTAGCGATTTTGTTGTGCTTTTAGACGAAAAAGCTAAAGAATTTACAAGTCGTGAATTTGCTTCTTTTCTTGAAAAACAAATGAATATGTCAACAAAAAATCTTATTTTTGTAATTGGTGGCGCCTATGGTTTTTCACAAGAAGTGTATGATAGAGCTAATTTAAAATTTTCTTTATCGCAAATGACCTTTTCGCATCAAATAATTAGAATTATATTTGCAGAACAACTTTATAGAGCTTTTACAATAATTAATAACGAACCATACCATCATGATTAAAAATAATTTTCCAAATATAAAAATATGGCATCTAATAGTTTCGTTTAGCTTAGTTTTAATAGGTTTGATTAGTCAACAATTTGTATCAAAATCAAACACTAACACTAAATACACCTTAAATAAAGAAAAAATTGAAACCATTTTAAAAGAAAAAAACATTCTGCTTAAAGGAACTTTAAAACAACTAACAGAAAATTACAAAACCGATGCTAAGCAAACACAAGAATGGTTCTATTCTCAAGGGAAAAACATATATAATGAAAAAGAAATTGGATATTTTTTATATGACAAAAACAATTTAAAATTTTGGACAACAAATGATATTTCTGTTCCCACTTCGACTAATATAAGTTTTTTCGACAACAAACTTCTTAACCTACCTAATGGTTGGTATTTGTGCCAAACAAGTAGTGCAGACAACTTTTTTATTGTTGGACTAGCAAGAATAAAAAAAGATTATTCCTATGAAAACCATTTGATTAAAAACAGTTTTGCCAAAGATTTTGATTTAACCCATGACGCTGTAATTAGTAGAGAAGAAATTCAAGGAAGTACAAAAATTGATATTGACGACACAGGAAGTAGTTTTTATTTGTCTATTAAAACTAACAAAAACATAAATAAAGTTAAGTTTAGCTTTTACAATTTTCTTTGTATTTTCAACATGCTTAACCTAGTAATTTTTGTTTTACTTTTCACAATATTTCTTTCAAACAAAATTAAGATAATTTTATTGCTCAATCCTATTTTTTACGCAATACTTATACTTGTCTTACGATATATTTCATTAAAATATAATTATACCGCTAGTTTTAATGATTTTAGACTTTTTAGCCCCGAACTTTTTGCTGAATCGTTCTGGTTGCAATCTTTAGGAGATTATATAATAAATGTTATTCTCTTTTTAAGTTTTGCTATTTTAGTATTTTTTAATTATAAAATTGATTTAGATTCTAATTTCCCAAAACCAATTAAAGTAATTTTTTCGATTTCACTTGCTAGTATAATGTTTTTAAGTGGTTTGTTTATTTCAACTTTAATGTTTGGTTTAGTTTGGAACTCTTCTATGACTTTTTCATTTGAAAACATTTTAGCTTTAGATATTTATAGCTTGATTGGCACTTTAATAATCTTTTTGATAATCCTATCTTTTGTTTTAATTTTTATAAAATTATTTAAGGTTTTTAAAAACGTATTAAATTTTTGGTATCTTGTTATTAGTCTGTTTGTTTTGTGCTCTCTATATTTAATATTTGCAGAAACAACAAAATTGAGCTTTTACGATAATTTAGTTTTCGCTTTTCTGTTTTTCCTTGCATGGTCGAGCTTAGCATTTGTAATGTTAAAATCAAAAACCAACTATTTTTTTAGTGTTGGGATAATTATAATTTTTGCTTTTTTAATTTCAGAACACTTTTCACGCCTTAGCGACAAAAAAGAAATAGAAACTTTTAAAGTATTAACCTATAACCTTGCTGCAGAAAGAGATGTTGGTGCCGAATTTTTTATTAAAGAATCTTTTTACGATTTAATGAATGATGAAAAATTAGTTGAACATCTAAAAAATAAAAATTATGACAAAATTGAAAACGCAGTAAGCTCTGAATTCTTTAACAATAGATATTTTAATAAGTATGAAATTCAAATTACAATGTGCGAAAAAGAAGATAGTCTGTTGATTGAACCAGACTTAGTTTCGGTAGATTGTTTTGAATTTTTTAGAGAACAAATCAACGAGTATGGAATAATTATTCCTTCAACAAATTTTTATTTCTTAGATAACCACAATGGTCGAATATCTTATCTTGGAGAAATTAGATTTCAAGAAAATGATAGCACTGCTATAAATATTTATGTAGAATTAAATTCAAAAATATTTAGCGAGGGCTTAGGTTATCCCGAAATATTATTAGACGAAAAACTATTGGTTAAAAAAACTGCAAGAAGCTACAATCACGCAAAATACAACAAGTCTAGACTAATCACCAGCAAAGGAGACTATAAGTATCCGTTTGCTATTGCTTCTGACACAAACGATACTGCCGAATATAAATTATTTAAAAAAGATTCTTATATTCATTTTCAATATCGTCCCGACTCAGACAATTTAATTATAATAAGCAAACCTTACTCTCAATATTCAAGACAATTAGTATCGTTTTCATATATTTTCTTATTTCTTTTTGTTGTCTTCAATTTAATGTGGTTGTTTTCTAAAATGAGAACAGCAAACTTTTGGAAAGGTGTAAGTTTAAAAGTTAAAATTCAATCTTGGTTTATAATTATTCTAGTAGTTTCTTTATTGATAACAGGCTCAATAGCTATGAGATTTATTATTGAAGGATATAAAGAAAAACAAAGTGAAGCCATGTTGGATAAATTGATTTCTGTTGCTGTTGAGTTAGAATATAGTATTGGACAGAAAAAAGCTATAAATTACGAAGATGTTCATTACCTAAACAACTTATTAATTAAATTGTCTAATGTTTTTTACATAGACATAAATCTTTACGATTTGAATGGAATTTTGCTTTCTACCTCGCGAGCCGACTTGTTTGACAAAGGTTTAAAAGCTAGATATATTGATGCTAATGCCTATTCGGAGCTATTGATGAAAAATGCTGGAACTGTTATTGTTGACGAAAAAATTGATGAAATAGATTATATGTCGGTTTACATTCCTTTTAGAAACTACAACAACGAAATAATAGCTTATTTAAATCTTCCATATTTTGCTCGCCAGAACGAGTTTGCTGAAGAAATTTCTAATTTTGTTTTAGCATTCTCGAATATATTCTTGTTTTTAATTTTAATATCTGTAATTGTTGGAGTGTTTATTTCGCGACAATTAACTCGTCCGCTTGCTTTGGTGCAAGAAAAAATTAGACAAATGGATATTAATAAAAAAGCAGAAAAAATTGTTTATACTAAAAATGACGAATTAGGTGGATTAATACGTGAATACAATAAAAAAGTTGATGAATTAACAGAATCAGCCAACAAACTTGCTCAGTCTGAAAGAGAAATGGCATGGCGTGAAATGGCAAAACAAATCGCTCACGAAATTAAAAACCCGCTTACACCAATGAAGCTAAGCGTACAATACTTAGAGCGTGCTTATGATTTAAAAGATGAAAATTGGGAACAAACATATAAAAAAGTGTCTAAAACTCTTATCGAACAAATAGATATTTTATCTGCAATTGCATCAGAGTTTTCAAATTTTGCAAAAATGCCTGCTTCTAAAAAAGAAGTTATTGATATTGTTGAAGTTATTAAAAACTCAATTCAACTATTTGAAAACACTGAAGATATAGATTTTGAATTTAAAGAAAATCTAAAATCTAAAGGTTTTGTTTATGCAGATAAAGAGCAGATGCTTAGAGTTTTTACCAATTTAATTAAAAATGGTATTCAAGCAATTCCAAAAGAAAGAATGGGTTTGATAAAAATAGAAATTTCAAGCTCAGATAAAAATTACATTATTAAAGTTATTGACAACGGAACAGGAATTTCGGAACAAATGATTCCTAAAATTTTCCAACCTAATTTCACAACAAAATCTGGAGGAATGGGATTAGGGCTAAGCATGGTAAAAAGTTTGCTAACAAGCAATAATGCAACCATTTATTTCGAAACAGAAGAAAATATTGGAACAATATTCATCATAGAAATTCCAATGTATAACGAAAACAACTTTTAAAATGCGTATATTTTTTAAAATAAATTGTATTTTCTCGCTTTAAAGTCTAATTTTGTAAGCAATAAAATAATAATAGTTATGCTAATTTCGATGACAGGCTTTGGTAGAGCTTCTACCGAATATGATGGTAAAAAAATTATCATAGACATTAAAACTCTTAACTCTAAAAACATTGATATAACTACACGTATTCCAAATGCTTATAGAGAAAAAGAAATTGAAGTAAGAAAATTATTGTCTAACGAACTTCAAAGAGGTAAAATAGAATTTTCTATATTTGTTGAAGCAAACGGAGGAGAGACTAATGCAAAGCTTAACGACAAAATAATTTTAGATTATTACAATCAATTAAAAAATTTGTGCCAGTCTAACAATATTCCTTTTTCAAATGATGTGTTATCGTCTATTATTAGAATGCCTGATGTAGTTGCAACAACTATAGAAGAATTAAACGAAGAAGAATGGGAGCATATTTTAAAATTTATAAACCAAGCTATTGAAGATTGTAAAAATTTTAGAAAACATGAAGGCTCTATTTTGACACAAGATATAATTACTAATTTGAACTCTATTACTAATCTTTTAAATCAAGTTCCGCAATACGAAGAAGAAAGAATAGATATTATAAAAGACAGGCTAAGCATAAGTTTGAACGAAATTGTTGACACTGCAAATATTGATGCTAACAGATATGAGCAAGAGATAATTTTTTATTTAGAAAAACTCGATATTAACGAAGAAAAAGTAAGATTAAAAAAGCACTGCGATTATTTTTTAGAAACTTTAAATACTGAAATATATTCTGGTAAAAAATTAGGATTTATAGCTCAAGAAATGGGAAGGGAAATAAATACTTTAGGTTCAAAAGCCAACCATGTTGAGATTCAAAAGTTAGTAATTATGATGAAAGATGAGTTAGAAAAAATTAAAGAACAAGTTTTAAATATTTTATAAATATGAAACCAAAAGTTTTAATATTTTCGGCACCTAGTGGTTCAGGAAAGACAACAATAGTAAATCATTTGCTTTCTAATCCAAAATTTAATCTTAGTTTTTCTATTTCTGCCTGCACTCGCAAACCCAGAGGCGTTGAAGAACATGGCAAACATTATTATTTTTTATCAGCAGAAGAATTTAAGCAAAAAATAGCAAATGATGAGTTTTTAGAATGGGAAGAAGTTTATGCAAATACTTTTTACGGCAGTTTAAAATCAGAAGTTGACAGGCTTACAAAACTAGGAAAAGTTGTTGTCTTTGATGTTGATGTAAAAGGTGGAATAAATATTAAAAATTTTTATGGAGAAAATGCCTTGTCGGTTTTTATTATGCCACCAAGCATTGAGGAATTAGAACAAAGACTGATAAAACGTTCTACCGACCAACCCGAAGTTATTAAAACAAGAATTGAAAAAGCAAAATACGAAATGAGCTTTGCAAAAGAATTTGATATAATCCTAACTAACAACGAATTACAAACAGCTCTTATAGAAGCAGAAAAAATTGTTGAGAAATTTTTGCAGGGTAAAAGTTTGTAAAGTTGAATTAGTTACCATTCGCTCGATTTTCCCCACACAATCCTATTTCAGATTTTCCTGCACAACCCGCTCGCTCGTTTCAACTTTACGAACTTTATGAACTTTAAAAACTTTACAAACTTTTAACTGTTTCTATTCATACACCAACTTCTCCACTTTTACCAATTCTCCATCTACAAATAGATTGCAGATATAAACTCCTGGTTTCCAGCCTTTTGTTGGGATTGTGGTGGTTTCGTTAGTAATTGGAATTATAGATTGTAGATGACCATTTAGCCCGGCTATTTTAATTTCGGCATTTTGGTAATTTGGCAGTGTTAGTTTTACATAAAAATCGTTGTTACTGGGGTTGGGGAAGATTTGGAGTTTGTAGTCAATATTAAACAAATCTGCTTTAGTTGTGTTTTCGGTTGTAAATGACCATGTGTCTGACCATTCAGATTCGTCTATTGCACTTGTGACTTTTACTTTCCAATAATAAGTTGTGTTTGGAAGTAAATTGTTTAAATACATAATATTTCCATAAAAAATTTGCAAGTATTCTTCGTATTCGTTGAAATCAGGTGTAGTGCTAATCCATATGGTGTAGCTGTTGATATGTTGAATGTTTTGCCAGTACAACTTTGTATTATTTATTGCAACTTGTGTTGCTTGGTTGCTTGGCTCTATAAGTTGTGGTTTTACTAAAGTTTCAAATGAAAATACAGAACTCCAAATTGAGGTATCATTTTCATTTATGTATCTTGTTCTCCAATAATATTTTGTATTGAATTTCAACAAGTCGGTTTGAACCATGTTTGCATAATTACTGTGTTCTAAAGTTTCTGTTTGTTCTGGCAAAAACTCAGGGTTTTGTGATAGTTGATATTGGTATTTTGTAATGCCAGATAGAAATTCCGCTTTTAAGTTTATTTTTAAGTTTTGATTTGCAGATAAATCTTCTGGGCTAATCAGTGCTGGGGC
>Ga0116172_10004308_pt1 | contig 11633 bp, 8 predicted proteins | sample AD_UKC083_MetaG_FD_89799 | JGI IMG/M metagenome (GOLD analysis project Ga0116172, IMG submission 89799) | Active sludge microbial communities of municipal wastewater-treating anaerobic digesters from USA - AD_UKC083_MetaG | ecosystem: Engineered > Bioreactor > Anaerobic > Digestate | place: USA...
AACTTCTGACCCGTCTGGAGCCGCAGTTGGGCAACCAGCCGGATCTTTGGGCCATCCGTGCGAACGCGGCGCAGCGTCTGGGCCGCCACCAGGACAGTGTGCACGCCTATATGGTGGCATTGCAATCTCGCCCGGATGAGCAGCGCTGGCTGCTGGGCACGGCGGTGTCACTTGCCGCACTGGGGCAAACCAGCAGTGCGTCGGAAATGGCCGAAAAGGCTCGGGCTGTAGGCCCGGTCAGCAAGGATATTTTGGCCTATTTGCGACAGGCAGGCGTGGTTTTTAGGGACTAAATGAGCCGTCAGCCCTCGTGGAATATACACAACTAGCTATCAGAGTGATGGCAAATTGATGCTGCCCGGGCGGCGCTAGCGGCTCTGGGTTCGCCGGTATTGCATGGCCTCCGCCAGGTGGGTCACCTGGGTGTGCTGTGCACCCGCCAGGTCGGCAATGGTGCGGGCCACTTTGAGCGTGCGGTGCGTGCCGCGGGCCGACCAGCCCAGCCGGGTGGCGGCCACATTCAGGAATTTGATGGCGTCAGCATCCAGCAGGATGTGCTGGTCTATCGCCTGGCCCTGCAGTGCCATGTTGGTGCAACCCTGCCGGTCCAGTGCCCGCTGGCGCGACGCGGTGCAGCGCTGGCGGATGCTCTCGGTTGACTCACCCGCCGGGGCGCCCAGCAAGTCGGCATTGGGCAGGCTGGGCACCTCCACATGCAGGTCGATTCGGTCCATCAACGGGCCGCTTAACTTGGCCTGGTAGCGATGAATCTGGTCCGGCGTGCACCGGCAACTGTGCGCGGCAGACCCCAGATAGCCGCACGGGCAGGGGTTCATGGCACCCACCAGCTGGAACCGCGCCGGAAATTCGGAGCGCTGTGCCGCCCGCGAGATGGTGATGGCACCGGTCTCCAGCGGCTCGCGCAGGGCTTCCAGCGCGGCCCTGGGAAACTCCGGCATTTCGTCTAAAAACAGCACACCGTTGTGCGCCAATGAGATTTCCCCTGGCCGTGGCGGTGAACCACCCCCCACCAACGCCACAGCACTCGCAGAGTGGTGCGGATGGCAGGTGGGTCGCTGTCCCCAGTTCTCGATGGCAAAGCGGCCACTCAAACTGCCGATTGCCGCAGTCTGCAGCGCCTCGTCACACGACATGGGCGGCAGCAGCCCGGCAAAACGCTGTGCCAGCATGGATTTGCCCGAGCCCGGCGGCCCGGTCATCAGCAGGCTGTGGCCGCCGGCCGCTGCTATTTCCAGGGCACGCTTGGCACCGGCCTGGCCTTTGACGTCGGCCATATCAGGTACGGACGCCTGTGTGGTCGAGCGTACCGGTTCTACCCGGCACCAGCCGTCGTCTGTTGGTATAACGCCGTCAACACCGACCAGGTCCTGCGCCGCTCCGGCTGGAACAAACTGGCGAACCACGTCGAGCAAATGGCGCGCCCGGTACACCTGCGACCCCGGTACCAAGGCCGCTTCTTCGGCATTGCCGGGCGGCAAAACCAGGCGGGTTGCGCAGTGCTGGGTGTGCAGGGCCAGTGCCATGGCCAGAGCACCGCGCACCGGGTGCAGTGCCCCGGTCAGCGACAACTCGCCTGCAAACTCAAAGCCGGAAAGTTGTGCGCCGTCGATCTGGCCGCTGGCCGCCAGAATACCCAATGCAATGGGCAGGTCCAGTCGCCCGGAGTCTTTGGGCAAGTCCGCCGGTGCCAGGTTAACCGTTATTCTTTGGTTGTTGGGAAACTGCAGCCCGGCATTCTGGATGGCGCAGCGCACCCGCTCGCGGGCTTCTTTGACTTCCACATCCGCCAGGCCCACCAGCGTGAAGCTGGGAAGCCCATTGGCCAAATGCACCTCCACGGTGACGCGCGCTGCGTCCAGCCCCCGCAATGCGCGACTCTGCACCAAAGACAAGCCCATGACTGTTCTCCCAAAATAGTGCGCACCCGGATGACCGTGAATGGTGTTTGCGCACCAACACAGTGCGCACTGTTGTTTTATACAGCCATCATAACGCGGGACGCTCTATCTGGTGGACACCGGTGGTGAACAGGGTCAAAAAATGTGGGTGGCATGCATCGTGCTTAACCGAAGCATCCCCCCTTAAACCTCACTGGAGTTAACCATGAATTTCAAAACCAAATCCATCCTCGCCCTGGCAACTGCTTTGGTCGGTACTTCTGCTGCATTCGCGCAGGCTGCAGCCCCTGCGCCTGAGTCCACGCTGAGTTTCAATGTGGGCGTGGTCAGCGATTACCGCTTCCGCAGCGTGGCACAGACCTCGTTCAAGCCAGCACTGCAAGCGGGTGTTGATTTCGCGCACACCAGTGGTGTGTATGTTGGCGCATGGGCGTCCAACGTCAGCTGGATCAAGGACTACGTGGGCGCAACCGACGGCACCATGGAAATCGACCTGTACGGTGGCTACAAGGGCGAGATCGCCAAGGATTTGACGTTCGACATCGGCGTGATCACCTACCAATACCCCGGCAACACGGCCGACAAGGTGCTGGTCAATGCCAACACCACAGAAGTCTACGGTGCCCTCACATTTGGCATCGTCACCGCCAAGTACAGCCAGAGCACGGGCAACTTCATTGCCAACCCCAACAGCTCGGGATCGGCCTACTTTGAACTGGCCGCTACGTTTGATCTGGGTGGTGGCTTCAGCCTGACGCCTCACGTTGGCCGTCAGACCATCCCCAACAATGGAACGGGTGACTACACCGACTTCTCCCTGGCACTGGGCAAGGACTTTGGCGGCGGGCTGACCGGCTCGGTCGTAGCCTACAGCACGGACACCAAGGACTCGTTCTACAAGGTTGCCGGCTTTGACAACCTGGGCAAGAGTGGTCTGTCTGTCGGCATCAAGTACGCATTCTGATCCTGCTCCCCATTCAAGGAAACACTATGAAACTCGTAACGGCAATCATCAAACCGTTCAAGCTCGACGAGGTGCGTGAAGCCTTGTCCAGCATGGGCGTGCAGGGCATCACGGTGACCGAAGTCAAGGGCTTTGGCCGCCAGAAGGGCCATACCGAGCTGTACCGCGGTGCAGAGTACGTGGTCGACTTTCTACCCAAGGTAAAGATCGAGGCAGCTGTGGACGACTCCTTGGTGGAGCGCGTCATCGAAGCCATTGAAGGCGCCGCACGCACCGGCAAGATCGGCGACGGCAAGATCTTCGTCTACGACCTGGAGCAGGTCGTTCGCATCCGCACCGGTGAAACCGGTAAAGAAGCCTTGTGATCAAGACTTAGGACACATCATGAAAAAACTACTGATCTCCCTCGTGCTGGGGCTGGGCATTCTGACCGCGGGTTCCATCGCGTCCGCCCAAACTGCAGCCCCTGCAGCTGTGGCTTCCGCCGCTGAAGCAAAAGCGCCTGAAGCTGCGCCTGCGGCACCCGCCGCAGCCGTGGCCGCTGCGGCCCCTGCAGCTGCCGCCGCTGAAGCTGCTCCTGCAGCCGCACCGGCACCCGTTCCCAACAAGGGCGACACCGCCTGGATGATGGTCTCCACCCTGCTGGTCATCCTGATGACTGTGCCGGGTCTGGCTCTGTTCTATGGCGGCCTGGTGCGCAGCAAGAACATGCTGTCCGTGCTGATGCAGGTCATGGTCACCTTCTCGATGATCGTGGTGCTGTGGTTCATTTACGGCTATAGCCTGGCGTTTACCGAAGGCAACGCGTTCATTGGCGGCTTTGACCGGCTGTTCATGAAAGGTATCTGGGACAACGCAGCAGGCACATTTGCCAACGCGGCGACCTTCAGCAAGGGTGTTGTGATTCCGGAAATCGTGTTTGCCGCCTTCCAGGCCACGTTCGCCGGTATCACCTGCACACTGATCGTCGGTTCGTTTGCTGAACGTATCAAGTTCTCTGCCGTACTGATGTTCATGGTGCTGTGGTTCACCTTCAGCTATGCACCGATGGCACACATGGTCTGGTTCTGGATGGGTCCTGACGCCTACACCGGCAAGGAAGTGGTTGACGCCATGACCGCCAAGGCTGGCATGATCTGGCAGTGGGGTGCGCTGGACTTCGCCGGCGGCACAGTGGTGCACATCAACGCTGCGGTTGCAGGTCTGGTGGGTGCCTACTTCATCGGCAAGCGTGTAGGCTACGGCAAGGAAGCCATGGCTCCTCACAGCCTGACGCTGACCATGGTGGGTGCGTCCCTGCTGTGGGTGGGCTGGTTCGGCTTCAACGCGGGTTCTGCTCTGGAAGCCAACGGCTTCGCCGCCCTGGCATTCATCAACACCTTCGGCGCAACTGCCGCAGCCGTGTTGACATGGTGCATCGGTGAGTCCCTGGTCAAAGGCAAGGCCTCCATGCTGGGTGCTGCGTCTGGCGCAGTGGCCGGTCTGGTTGCCATCACACCGGCTGCCGGTAACGTCGGTGTCGGTGGTGCCTTGATCATCGGCCTGATCTCTGGCTTTGCCGGTCTGTGGGGCGTGACCGGTCTGAAGAAGATGCTGGGTGCAGACGACTCACTGGACGTGTTCGGCGTGCACGGTGTCTGCGGTATCTTGGGCGCCCTGTTGACCGGCGTGTTCAACTCGCCAGCTCTGGGTGGCCCCGGCTACGTGGCAGACTGGGTGACAGCAACCATGGTGACTTCTGCCGACTACTCCATCGCCGCCCAGGTGATGGTGCAGGCCAAGGCAGTGGGCGTGACCGTGTTGTGGTCCGGTATCGTCTCCGCGATTGCCTACTTCATCGTCGACAAGACCATCGGTCTGCGTGTCAGCGAAGAAGATGAGCGCGAAGGTCTGGACATCACGTCACACGGCGAAACGGCCTACAGCCGCTAAGCCAATACGCGCACAGCGCGTTACCAGACGGTTTCAATTTGCATGAAACCACAGGCCCGCAGGAGCACATCGCTCTTGCGGGCTTTTTTTATGGCATCCTGCCGAGCATGACGACTGTACGCACCATGGATTGGCAAACCGTAAGCCCCGAGACCTTTGAACTGGGTGAGTCCCCGTTCTGGCACCCCACAGAACAAACCCTGTATTGGGTGGACATTCCCGCCAGGAAAATTCTGCGCGCCAACGTCTACATGGGCACGGTGGAGACCTGGAACATGCCCAGCGAGCCGGGCTGCATTGCTCCCGCTGCATGTGGTGGTCTGGTCATCGCGCTGCGCCACGGTGTCTTCCTTGCGCCTGGCTGGGGTGGTGAATTGCAGCGTCTGGTCACCTTGCCCTACGACACCGCCACAGTGCGCGCCAACGACGGCAAGTGCGATGCGCTGGGCCGTTTCTGGGTGGGCACCATTGATGAACCTAAGGCCCGCCGCGGCGCGGAGCTCTTTTCCATCGACTGCCGTGAGGGGCGTGCCCCGCAGGTGAAGCGCCACGCCGGTGATGCGCTGACCGGCAACGGTCTGGCATGGAGCCCTGACGGACACACCGCCTACTGGGCCGACACCCCCGGCCACGTGGTTCATGCGTGGAACTATGACCTGCAAGCCAATGCGTTGGATGCACACCGCATCTTCCAGCAGCTGCCGCCCAAACCGGCGCACTGGCAGTGGGATGCTGTGCGCGTCAACGGTCAGGCGCCTTATGGCGGCCGACCCGACGGCGCCGCGGTCGATATGCAGGGTAACTACTTTGTGGCCATGTATGAAGGCCAGCGTATTTGCCAGTTTGCGCCGGACGGTCGCCTGCTGGCCGAGTTCCCCGTTCCCGCCCAATGCCCGACCATGCCGTGCTTTGGCGGCGAAGACCTCAAGACGCTGTATGTCACCACCGCCCGCCACGGGCGTAGCGCGCAAGAACTGGAGGCATATCCGCAATCGGGTTGCGTGTTCTCCACCCGCCTTGAGGTTCCCGGCCTGCCGGTTAACTTTTTTTCAATCTAATGTGCTTACGGGACAACCGTAGCGCAGCGTAGCCCTGTCCCCAACTGATCAACGAAGTTTTTGAACGCCTTGGCGCCAAAAAATTCACGCCAAGGCGGCGTCTGGTCGCTACCATGCAGGTCATGCAATCCATGGACACCGCACTGAAAGACACCACCGACCGCATTCGCGCAGCATCGGCCGATGGCACGCCCCTGCGCATTCGCGGGGGTGGTAGCAAAGACTTTTATGGCAACCGCCTGCACGGCGAGTTGCTGGACACGCGCGGTTTGAGCGGCGTCATCAGCTACGAGCCCACCGAACTGGTGGTGACGGTGGGCGCTGGCACACCCTTGGCCGAGCTGGAGACCCTTTTGGCAGAACGTGGGCAGTGTTTGCCGTTCGAGCCACCACATTTCAGTTGGTCTGGTAGCACCACAGCAACCGTCGGCGGCATGGTGGCAGCTGGTCTGAGCGGCCCGGCGCGTGCCAGCGCCGGTGCGGTGCGCGAATACGTGCTGGGCCTGCACATGGTCAACGGCTTGGGCCAAGAGCTGGTGTTTGGTGGCCAGGTCATGAAGAACGTGGCTGGGTATGACGTCTCGCGCATGATGGTGGGCAGCATGGGCACCCTGGGACTGATCACCGAGGTGTCGCTCAAGGTGCTGCCGGTAGCACCACTGGAGGCTACGCTGGTGTTTCCGCTGGACCAGACCCGCGCGCTGGAGTGCCTGCACCGCTGGGGCGGCCAGCCGCTGCCACTGAACGCCAGTTGCTGGGTGCACGACGATACGGCCAGCGCGGGGCCGCAGGACCTGCTGTTTGTGCGGCTGCGTGGCGCGGTGGCCGCGGTGGAAGCCGCTTGCAAAAAAATGCTGACCGAGCAGCCCGGCTTGCGCATGGACAACGCACAGGCGCAGGCCGACTGGACGCTGTGCCGTAACCAGCAATTGCCTTTTTTCAAACGCCCGGCTGATGCCAACATGGCCCTGTGGCGCCTGAGCCTGCCCCAGACCGCACCCGTGCTGGACCTGCCCTGGGCCCAGTTGGTGGAGTGGCATGGCGGCTTGCGTTGGTTGTGGGCGCCCGTAGAGGCTGGGCCGCAGCTGCAGGCGGCAGCAGGCGCGCAGGATGGAAATGCTACTACGTTTGTAGCGTCTTACGCAGATTCGACGAGGGCTAGAGGCCAATTTGGCACTCAAAATCCGGTGCAAATGGCGATCCAGCAACGCCTCAAGCACAGCCTGGACCCCAAGGCCATTTTCAACCCCCAGCGTCTGTTTGACTCGTTTTAGCGCCCGCCCATGCAAACCCAGCTCGCCCCCGAATACCAGAACACGCCCGACGGCATGGCCGCTGAGGCCATTCTGCGCAAATGCGTGCACTGTGGCTTTTGCACCGCCACATGCCCCACCTACCAGTTGCTGGGCGACGAGCTCGACGGCCCGCGCGGACGCATCTACCTGATGAAGCAGGTGCTCGAAGGCCAGGCGCCCACGCGCAAGACCCAGTTGCACCTGGACCGTTGCACCACCTGCCGTAACTGCGAAAGCACTTGCCCCAGCGGTGTGGACTATGGGCACCTGCTCGACATCGGTCGCAAGCTGGTGGACGCCAAAGTGCCACGCCCCGCCGGCGAGCGTGCCGTGCGCTGGGCGTTGAAAGAGGGCATCCCGTCGCCCCTGTTTGGCCCGGCCATGGCCCTGGGCCAGATGCTGCGCCCGCTGGTGCCGGCGTCGCTCAAAAGCAAGGTGCCACCCAAGCAGGAAGCGGGGGCCTGGCCCACGCGCATCCACGGCCGCAGGGTGCTGATGCTGGCGGGTTGTGCGCAACCGTCCATGGGCCCCAACATCAACACCTCCACCGCACGGGTGCTGGATGCGGTGGGCATTCAAACCGTGGTGGCGCCCAAGGCCGGCTGCTGCGGTGCGGTCAAGTTCCACCTGAACGACCAGGATGGCGGCAAAGCCGAGATGCGTGCCAATATCGACGCCTGGTGGCCCCATGTACAGGACGGGGCCGAAGCGATCGTGATGAACGCTTCAGGCTGCGGCTCCACGGTCAAGGACTATGGCCACATCCTGAAAGACGACCCTGTCTATGCCAGCAAGGCGCGGCGCATCAGCGAACTCACCAAGGACTTGAGCGAGCTGTTGCCCATGATTGCAGACGCCCTTCAGTCATCCACCCCTGGCTTGCGTGCGCGTATTGAAAAGTCCGCGCCCAAGCTGGCCTTTCATCCACCCTGTAGCCTGCAGCATGCACAAAAACTCAAGGGTGGTGTGGAGCAGCACCTGGGCGCCATGGGCTTTGACATCCGCACCGCCAACAACGAGTCCCACCTCTGCTGCGGCTCAGCCGGCACGTTCAGTGTGCTGCATCCCAAGATGGCTTACGAACTGCGCGACCGCAAACTCGGACATCTGGGTGAACTGCACAGCGAGGTCATTGTTTCGGCCAACATCGGCTGCATCACCCATCTGCAAAGCGGCACCCAGACGCCGGTGAAGCATTGGGTAGAGGTGCTGGATGCCGCGCTGGCAGGTGCTTGACGCTCAGGCGCCAGGACGCTGCGCCATGAACGCCTCAAAGTCGTTGGCCGACATGGGGCGAGCGTACAGGTAGCCTTGGGCGTAATCGCACCCGGCGGCGGCCAGCAGGTCGCGCTGCTGCGCCGTCTCGACGCCTTCGGCAATCACCTGCATGCCCAATGCGTGCGCCATGGCGATGATGGCGTTGCACAGGGCCAGATCGGTGGAATCTGCAACCAGATGGCGCACGAATGACTGGTCGATCTTGATGAAATCAATGTCGAAACGCTGCAGGTACGACAGTGAGGAATATCCGGTGCCAAAGTCGTCCAGCGACACCTGGATGCCCGCATCGCGCAGCCCCAGCAGCGTGTCGGCCACGATGCCACTGGTGTCCAGCAACAGCCCCTCGGTGATCTCCACCACGATGCAGTCGCCGGGCAAGCCGCGCGCCTGCAGATACTGGGCCCAGGTTTCCTTGCGGGTTCCGCTGTGGTGGAACTGCACCGGCGACTTGTTCACACTGATCTGAAAATCGTTTGACAGGTCTTTGCGCCACGCCTGTACCTGCGCACTGGCCTGCTGGAAGACCCATTCCCCGATGTCCACGATCAGCCCGCTGGATTCGGCAATCGGGATAAATTCAGCCGGACTCACCATCCCGCGCGTCGGGTGGTGCCAGCGCAGCAAGGCTTCTGCCTTGTGGATGGCCCCAGTCGCCAGCTGCACGATGGGTTGGTACACCACCCGGAATTGCTGCTCGGCCAGTGCGCTGCGCAAGTCGCTGGCCAGCTTCACGCGGGCTTGTGCGGCGATTTGCAGCGCCGGTGTGAAAAAACTGAACCGGTTGCGCCCGGCGCCCTTGGCGACATACAGCGCCTGGTCTGCGTGCTTGAACAGGTCTTCAATCTGCGTGGCATCCAGCGGATAGATGGTGATGCCGATACTGGCCGACACAAACACCTGGCCGCTGCCCAGCTGAAACACGTCGGTCAGCGCCTGCAGCATCTTCTGCAACGTACCTTCCAGGTGTTCGCTGTTGGGCAGCTCCGCCAGGATCACGGTGAACTCGTCGCCGCCCATGCGGGCCACGGTATCTGACTGGCGTACGCAGGCCTGCAGGCGGCGCCCGGCTTCGACCAGCAACTCGTCCCCGCTGTCATGGCCCAGGGTGTCATTGATCTCCTTGAAATGGTCCAGGTCGATGAACAACAAAGCCAGCTGCAGGTTGTCGCGTTTGCACTTGCGAATCTCCTGCTCCAGCCGGTCGCGCAACATGCGCCGGTTGGGCAGCCCGGTCAGTGCATCGTAGAGAGCCTGGTGGCGCACCAGTGCTTCGGCCTCCCGGCGGCTGGTCACATCGGTGAACGTGCCAATCATGCGCAGCGGTTTGCCCTGCGCGTCACGGCTGATCACCATACCCCGGCTCAGCACCCACTTCCAACTGCCATCCTTGCACTGGATGCGGTGTTCGTTCTCATAGGCCGGTGTACGCCCATCGAAATGGCTGTCCCGGTCGCGGCACATTTGCGCGACGTCATCGGGATGCGTACGCTTGTCCAGCGCCTCAGCCTGGTTTTCCAGTTCGCCCTCTTCATACCCAAACATTTGCAACAAGCGCGGAGACACAAACTCGGCGCCAGTCTGCACGTACCAGTCCCAAACACCGTCGCCCGTGCTCTCTAGTGCGAGCTTCCAGCGGCCTTCGCTTTCCCGCGCAGCGGCCTCACTGCGCTTGCGCTCGGTGATGTCCTGAAGCACGGATGTGCGCAGGTGGGCGCGCCCGTGGTCCCAGGTAGTGGTGCCCATGAACCGGATGCAGATTGGGCGGCCCCGCGCCGTCACCATTTCCAGCTCCATGTCGTGGGTGGTGGTGGTCGTCTCCGCATCGACAGGTGCCACCGGCTTGATCATTTCGCGCGCTTGTGGCGTGAAGAAGCGCTGGGTAGATGCGGTGTCACCCGGTACAAATTCCTGCGGTGTGGTCTCCAGGATGCGGTACACGCCGTCGGTCCAGAACACCGTGTTGTTGATGAAGTCACGCTCCCAGGCGCCCACCTGGGCGATAGTCTGCGTGGCGTCGAGCAACTGGTTCAGGCGCCGGTGGGTGGCCTCGGCCTGCACGTGCGCCGTGACGTCTGCCACCGTGCGGACCATGCCGCCTGAGGGCAGGGTCTGGCTGCGGATTTCCAGTGTGCGGCCATCGGGTGTGAGGCGCAGATACTGGTAGGGAGGAGCCTCACCACCCTGTGCCACAGCGAGGATGTACGCGTGCGCATCACTGTCCACGAGGCTCGCTTCGGGCCCGAAGTCTCCCCGCTCAAGCTGATACTGGGCCAGCTCCTGCAGACTGGGGTGCATGGTCAGCAAAGCATGGGGCAGTCTGAGCAGCTCACATATCTGCGGGTTGAACATGCGCACCCGGTCTTCAGCATCCAGCAGCAAAATGCCTTGGCTCACGCTGGTGAGTGTGGTTTGCAGCAACTGGGTTTTTTCCAGCAGCTCTGCATTGGCCTGGCGTAGCGCGTCTTCGCTGTGCTTGCGCGCCGATATGTCGGTGTGCGTGCCAATCATGCGCACCGGTTTGCCCTGTGCATCGCGCTCGACAACAGTGCCGCAGGCCAGTATCCATTTCCACGAGCCGTCTTTGCAGCGCATGCGGAAATCCACCTGGTACTTGGGTGAACGGCCTTCACCATAGGCCCTGGACTCTTCCTGAACCATGTCCAGGTCGTCCGGATGCACCAATGCGACGAAGTCCTGGTAGCCCCGGCGCAGCTCACCGGCTACATACCCCAGCATCTCCTCCCAGTGGGCGGAGTGTGTTTGCGCGCCGGTGGCCAGGTTCCAGTCCCACACCCCCACGCCCGAGCCTTCAAGCGCCAGCTTCCAGGGGTTTTCGGGTTCAGCGGGTGATAACGGGTCGTCGTTCACGGGTGGAAGTATCCCATGGTCGCATCGAGGTTGCACGTGCCAACGCCCCGTCTGGATGGGGTTTGTCCGTACGCTGGCGGTATGAAAATTGCTGCACCCTACAATAACTTGACCACCCGGTTAGCTTTTATCCCATGCAGCCACTTCCTGTGTCCGTCCCCCTCGCCCCCGCGTCTGCGAACCCTGCAGTCGAGGTGCGCAACGCCAGCGTGGTCTACCAGACTGCCGACACCCCCGTCAAAGCCCTGAGCGACATTGACCTGCGCATCAACGAGGGTGAGTTTGTCTCCCTGATTGGTCCCTCGGGTTGTGGCAA
>Ga0116172_10004309_pt1 | contig 11633 bp, 9 predicted proteins | sample AD_UKC083_MetaG_FD_89799 | JGI IMG/M metagenome (GOLD analysis project Ga0116172, IMG submission 89799) | Active sludge microbial communities of municipal wastewater-treating anaerobic digesters from USA - AD_UKC083_MetaG | ecosystem: Engineered > Bioreactor > Anaerobic > Digestate | place: USA...
TCAATCAGGCCCTTACACGGGAAGATATTGAAGAAAATGAGGTTACAATAAAGAATGTTCCCATAAACGATTACAGGCCTGCAAAGGATATTTATAATCAGATTCAAGGCTTGAAAAGCTATTATCAATTCAATGATATAGATATTGACAGATATATGATAAACGGAGTATACAGGCAGGTATTCATATCAGCCAGGGAACTTCAGTCTGCAAATATTCCGAAGCAAACAGAGGCCAGAGGGGCATCATGGATAAACAAGTATCTTAAATATACCCATGGATATGGTGTTTCAATGTCTCCTGTAAATGAAGTCACCGCTTCGGGCCAGCCCAGATTGTTCATAAGAGACATGCCTTTGATATCGAATATTGACATAAAAGTGGATGTTCCCCAGATATACTTTGGGGAGAGCACAAAGGACTTTGTAATTGTCAACTCCAGAGAGAAGGAATTCGATTATCCGGCGACCAATATGAATATGGAGACTGAATACAGCGGAACAGGAGGCATAAGTCTTAACATATTGAACAGGATACTTTTTGCTGTACGTGAGGGAGAGTTCAATTTATTATTGTCCCAGGATATTAACTCAAAGAGCAGAATACTCATAAACAGGGAGATAATTGACAGAGTGAAGAAAATTGCTCCGTTCCTCACTTATGATGAAGATCCTTATATAGTCATTTACAATGGGAAATTGTACTGGTTGATAGATGCATTTACAACAAGCAGCAGATACCCATATTCGGAGAGGGTCAACAGCCAGACATCTACAAACTATATACGCAACTCCGTCAAGGTTGCAATAGATGCTTATAACGGCACTACCGAATTCTATATTGCAGATGCAAATGATCCCATAATTAAGACATATTCCAAGATATTTGATACGTTGTTTAAGCCGATTGCTGAAATGCCCGGGGGCTTAAGGTCCCATATAAGATACCCTCAAACTTTGTTTGATGTACAGGCGGATATATACAAGAAATATCATATGAAGAATGCCCGGGAGTTTTACAATAAAAGTGATGTGTGGGATGTATCGACACAAATTTACGGAACCAGTACCACTCAGGCAAATGCAGAGGTGGTGGAGTCCTCATATCTTATAATGAGGCTTCCGGACAGCAGAAAGGAGGAATTTCTGCTGATGGTTCCATATACTCCTCAAGGGAAGACCAATATGATATCCTGGCTTGCGGTAAAGAACGACGGGGAAAATTATGGAGAGATGATACTGTACAGCTTCCCCTCAGGAAAAATAGTAGAAGGCCCTATGCAGATAGAGGGCATAGTCAGTCAGGATACCATAATAGGCCCGCAGTTGAATTTGCTGGCAACGGGAGGAAACTCACAGGTAATAAGAGGAAATATGCTTACAATACCCATTGAAGAATCAATACTGTATGTAGAGCCTATTTATGTAAAAGCACTAAATGCCAATGCACTTCCGGAGCAGAAGAAAGTAATAGTATATTTTAAAAATAGGGCTGTAATGGAAGATACATTGGATGAGGCCTTGGACAGGGTGTTCCCCGTAAAACAAAAACCGGAAGAAGAAACAGAGGATGAACCGGTCCCGACTCCGGGGGGAAATATAGATACTTCAGTGGAGAAACTGGTGAAGGAAGCAAATGATACATTTGAGCAGGCAATAAATGCACAACGGTCCGGCAATTGGGCGGAGTATGGCTCCAAGATTAAAGCCCTGGAAGAACTGTTAAAGCGGCTTAATGAACTGACAGATATACAGGGCAATCCGTGAAGAAGTCGGCTATAAGGCTGCGCCTATAAACATTTTTTGGAGTGAGGCAATTGAACGGCACAAAGGATAAGTACCAGTATTATAAATATCTGAAGAACGTATTTGAAGACAATGGAATTGATACAAGTATATATGAAGATATTAATTATGGGCTTCAGTTCAATATAACCATCAACGGAAAGAAGTATCTTATAAGAGTTTACGAAAATAAGAAAAACGGAACAAGGTGTGACTTGTCACAAATAAAAGATGAAGCGGCCTATAAGCTGGTTGATGGGCTTTTGAGGACAGGAAGCCTGAAGGCTGAAAAGGCAGAAGAGCCGGAACAGCCTGATGCCGGACTTATCGGCACCGATGAATCAGGTAAGGGTGATTATTTCGGGCCTCTGGTGATTGCGGGAGTATATGCAGATGCAGGGATGAAGAAAAAGCTTAAGGAAATAGGAGCCGCAGACAGCAAAACTCTTTCTGATGCCAGGATCCGGAAGCTGGCTGAAGAGATAGCCGGAATATGCAAGTACTCCGTGGTTATCATCGGTAACAAAAGGTATAACGAATTATACGAAAAGATTGAAAATCTGAACAAGCTTCTTGCGTGGGGACATGCGCGGGTAATTGAAAACCTGCTGGAAGAAGTAGACTGCAGTTACGCACTGTCCGACCAGTTCGGCAGTCCTGAGCTTATAAAGAACGCACTGCTGGAGAAGGGAAAGAATATAAATCTGGAGCAAAGGCCGAGAGCGGAAGAAAATGTAGTGGTAGCAGCTGCCAGTATTCTTGCAAGAAATGAATATGTAAAAGCAATGGATAAGCTGGCGGAGAAATACGGGATGGAATTTCCCAAAGGAAGTTCTTCTATAGTAACGGGGGCTGCAAAGGAATTTATACTGCTCCACGGGAAAGAGAAGCTGTCAGAGGTTGCCAAGCTGCATTTCGTCATAACCGAGAGATTATGACTAACGGATATTCTTTTAGAAGCAGTCGCCGGAATGGATGAATTAAGAAAGGAGGATTACGAAATGAAAAGGGTAAATGTCTATTTGGCGGAAGGCTTTGAGGAAATTGAGGCCATTACTGTGGTCGATACATTGAGGCGGGCGGAAATAGATGCAAGAATGATATCAATAACGGGTAAAAAGAATGTTGCAGGGGCTCATGGGATTGTTGTCTCTGCCGATGAGATCTTTGAAAATGCCGATAATATGGGGCAGGATATGATAGTTCTCCCGGGAGGAATGCCCGGTACAAGATACTTGGGGGAACATAACGGCCTGAGAAAGGTCTTAATGGATTTTGCGGAAAAGGGCAAACCCATAGCGGCAATATGCGCAGCTCCCAGCATTCTGGGAAAACTGGGGCTTCTGGACAAGAAGGAAGCCGTATGCTATCCCGGTTTTGAAGAAACCCTTAAAGGAGCAGTAATAGGCAGGAATATAGTCTCACATGGAGGTAATTTCATAACTTCAAAGGGGCCGGGTACCGCGATTTATTTTGCCTTGTACCTGGTGGAGCTTCTGAGAGATAAGGAAACGGCAGAGGAACTTAGAGAAGGAATGATTGTACAAGGATAAAAGTAAAATTCCGGATGGGTCATAAGACTCATCCGGAATTTACTTTAATCTTTAGAGATGCGCTTTCACGACCTCAATAACTTCTGGAAGATCCATTCCAAGCTTTTGGAGTTTTTCAACTGTAGGAACCCCGTCCATTGTCCAGCCTCTTCTGCTGTATACGGCATCTGTAAGCTTCTCATACTGGTCTTCCCTGTATTTTCTCAGAACCTCCATTTTTTCTTCTGTGGTTTTTCCTGAAGGGTCGAAGCCTAAGAGTTCTTTAAGCTGATTATCATATCTTTCCTGTCTGGACTCATATTCCTCTACGGTTACAGGCCCCATTGCCCTGTAAGGTATCCTGTCGTGTATTCTCTTGCCTTTACCCATTCTGATATTAAATACCCTCTGGAAATTATACACTCTTTCAGATTGAATTATAAGCTCATGTTTGTCAATATTGCTTCCTGTTACTGCATTATATATATCAACATAGTTCTGTACGTGCTCAGGAATTTTAGCAGGTTCATCAGTATATTTATTATCTGCCGGGGTTATATCATTCCAGGGCAGCTTGCACAGGCCGTTTAAGCCGAACCATGTCCTGAACATGGGGAAGTAATGCAGTGCTTCAGCTTTGTCCTCAAAGGTCGGGATCTGATTGTTAACCATATCCATGAATATGAGCCAGGCTTCGTCATGCTGCGGCCCTTTGTTGGTCAGTCCGTAGCCCCCCTGCTGTGCAAGGGATTCCTTCGGCATATATTCTGAGAATTCCAGTCCTTTTTGCTCCATTCCGATATCATTTAAAAAGACCGGATCTGCTGCATATTCCTTAATAAAATATTCCTTCATTTTCTTAACGCCTTGCCCGGCAATTTTTCCGAAGCCCTCACCTCTGCCAATTCTATGTATTAACTCCAGTGCAGCTTCTGAATTGCCGAAGTTCAGTTCAAGTCCGCCTGTCCTTTCTTTATTGAGGATGCCATTTTCGTAGCATTCCATAATAAAGGCGGTCATGGTACCGAAGGAAATCGTATCTAAACCATAGGTGTCGCAGTAGAAGTTCAACTCAAGTATCACATCAGGATCAAATATGCCGATGTTGGGGCCAAGTGCTGCCGCATTTTCATATTCAGGGCCGTCTACTATGACCTTTTGCCCTTTGTACGGACCGGTCTTAAGCTCGAAGTTGTCTACAGCCTTGGCACAGGACATGCTGCAGCCGTACCAGCAGCCGTCAGGCATACCCTGGGTGACTTTTGCAGTGAATACCTTTGAAGATATCTTGTAAGTATCCGGATGGGCTCCGAATTTGTAGTTGTGAGTTGGAAGCAAGTCATACTTATCCATAACTTCAATTATGTTGGCAGTTCCTATTTGTCTCATCCTGTTCTGTTTATCGTCAAGGTCATGCATTTCCTTGTGAAATTTAATACCTGTCCTGTTAAGGGTTCCTTGGTCGACTGGATTGTTTAGGTTGCCTTTGATTCCTTCAAAGCGAACTACCAAAGCTTTTATTTTCTTGTCCCTGAATACTCTGCCAATACCGCCCCTGCCTGCTTGTTTTAATCTGGCAGCCTTTCTTCTTACATCATAGAAGCTAAAATTCAATAAACCAATATTGGAATAATTTGCTGCAGTACCTGCGGATACTACGGAGACATTTCTTTTGTCCGCTTCGCTTTCAGCGTACATGTCTGTAAGCTGTTCTGCCAGTACATGGCTGTCTATTGCTTCAAGGGGGGCTTCCTCAATCCTTACGATACCTTTATTGCCGTCTATATATACTATTACATCCTTATCGGCCTTACCTTGAAGTTCAAGGGCGTCAAAGCCTGAGAATTTAAGAAGGGGGCCAAAGTAACCTCCTACATTGCTGTCCATAGGCAAGTCCGTAAGGGGTGAAAGAGTTACTACAAGAGATTTGCCGGCGCCGGGATATTGTGTAATTCCGGCCACAGGACCGGCAGCTATAACTATCTCGTTTTCAGGATCATTCCATCGGGTTTTTGGAGTAACCGCATTCCAGAGATACCATAAACCAAAGCCCTTTCCACCGATGAATTTATCCTTCATCATTTGTGTTACCGGTTTTTCTTTTATTGCATTTTCACTTAGATTTACGTATAAGGTTCTGTTTGTATAACCCTTGTCAACAGTGCCCAACTCGTACTTATACTCGCAAAGGAGTTTGTGGGCGGATTTCAATTTTTCAATATCCATTAAATCTTCCTCCTTTAGCATTATTCTTCTACCATAAATATAGCACCAGTCGGACAATTTTTTACACACTGGCCGCATGCCACGCATTTGAAAGGTTCCAGGTATTCCTCATGCATAAACATAGCCAATTCGGGACAATAACCAACACACATGAAGCAGCCGACGCATATATTTTTGTTTACTCTTACAATACCGTTCTTATCTCTTGTTAAAGCTTCAACAGGACATATGTCTATACATTCTCCACACTGTGTGCAGGAAGTGATTTCAGCATTTCCCTTATCATCCTCATTGATTCTTATGCAAGATTTCAGTACATTGTCTTCCTTGAACCATGTATTGGAGCAAGTGCTTTCACAAGCATGGCACTGAATACACAGCTCGGGTTTTTTGCCTAGGACCTTCATTACAAAACCTCCTTAAACACATTAGGATCAGGATTTATAATGATAAACCAAATAATGACAATATTATTTGGTTTATCATTAAATTTAATATGAGTTATTTTTTTTATACAACAGAGGGTTCCAGTAAAAGCTCTCCGCGTTCGAATCTGTCCTTATCCAGCATATGAACCGGAATTGTGGGAGTTTCTCCAAGTATGGCTGCAGCCATTACAACTCCCGTTACAGGCCCGAACATAAAGCCGTGTCCGCTGAAACCGCATGCAAGATAGAAGCCTTCAACCTCTTTAACCGGTCCGTATATCGGCTGACGGTCCGGAGAAATATTATACAAACCGGACCATTGACGTACTACTCTTAATTCTTTTAAAGGCGGCAGCAATTCGGTACAGGTCTTGGCCATTTCTTCCATGAAGTGCCAGCTGGATGTGATTCTCAAATCCCTGGGCTCATTTGCATCACCTCTGCCCATTATGAAGCTGCCGTGGGGTGTCTGCTGGCAGTATATATTAAGCGAGAAGGACATAAACATCGGCCCCTGCATAGGAGCTACAGGCTCAGTTACAAGAATCTGATGCCTTTCTGAATATACCGGCAGATCAATTCCCACCATTTTTGCAATAAGCTGCGAATATCCTCCGGCGGCATTTACGACAACCGGAGTGGAAATATAACCCTTATCGGTCTCTACGCCAACTACTTTTCCGTTTTCAACCTTAATTCCGGTAACGGTTGTATACTTCATTATCTCAACACCCAGTCTGACTGCTGCATTGGCATAGGCCTGAGTAGTATGGAAGGGGTTAAGGTGCCCATCCTTGGGGTTGAAAGTGGCGGCAATAATCTTTGTTTCATCCATATGAGGAACTATTTCCTTAGCCTCCTTAGGAGTCAACAATCTTGAAGGGATGCCCAGACTGTTTTGCAAAGCTATATTTTTCTTGAACTGGTTGACTTCTTTTTCCGTAGAAGCAACTATGAGATATCCTCCCTGTTTGAACTCGATATCATATTCATATTCCAGCTCTTCATTTGCTCTTTCAAAGAATTCTATACTGTACTTCGCCAGCTTGCAGTTCATTTCGGTACCCCATTGCATACGGACACCGGCTCCGCATCTTCCCGTAGCACCGCTGCTAAGATAATCCCTTTCGATTACTACAATATCCTTTACACCTTTTTTGGCCAGGGTGTAAGCTATTGCACAGCCGGAAATACCTCCGCCTATTATTACTACACTTGCAGTTTTATTCATGATCATCACCTCCAACCAGTTGTCCTAATTTAATCGGTACTGTCGGCGGCCTGAATGCGGACATTTTAACCTCAGAGAGCCGTTTTCCCGTAGCTGAGGCCAGTTCCTGCATTACAAGCTGACTGCAGGTTCTCCCCTGGCACGGACCCATGCCGCATCTGCTTATTCTTTTTATCTCCTCAAGGCTTTGATATCCGCGTCTTATATATTCTCTTATTTCGCCCAGAGTAATTTCTTCACATCGGCAGACTATAGTATTATCGCTATAATGGTCATTAAGGCTTAAAAACCTTACAGTCATGGAAAACTCTTTTGGAACTATTAATGATACTACAGGAGTTCTGTCCTGTGCTTTTGCATTCAGAACCTTTTCAACCTTTGCCCTGCATACGGGTTTTCCTTCTCTGTCCAAACCTGTAACGAAGCTTCCTTCCTTAGGCAATGGCACAAATTCATAAGGTATCCTTACCAGAGCTTCAGTCTCGGAATAAGATTCGTCAACTACGAAAATCGCAAGCCCCGGACAATTGCTTATACAAACGCCGCAGCCGTTGCATTTTTCAGGATCCAATATAGGACGGTCGTTAATATCTATCAGCTCTTTTATCGCACCTTTTTTACAGGAAGTGTAGCAGGGATTGCAGGGTATTTCCTGAAAGCACTCTATAATTGCTACCGGACCTTTTGACAACCTCTCCTTCGAAGGTGTTACACTTTCGATATTCTCTTTTGTAGGCACACCGGTTTTTTCAAGCATTATAAACCAACCTCCTTAAGCTCAGCTTTGGAAAGACCTTTACGGATTGCTTCACCTTCAGGGCCTGACCGTAAATCATAAAGCTGTTTATGGCAGTCCTCTACAAGGGCTTCAAAATCCGGATGAATATGACCGACTGATTTTGCGGCGCACAAGCCGGCCAGTGACCCTTCAACCATAGCGCTGCTTGCCTCTTCGATACCGGCAACGTCTCCGGCAACATAAATACCATCAAGGCTGGTCATCAGGTTTTTGTCCCTAAGGGGAACGTGACCGCTTAACTCTGAAATATACTTCATCTCACAGCCCATCTGCCATAGAAGCTCTGCCAGCGGGGTCAGCCCCGTTGCAATACACAGCACATCAACCTCTATATCAAACTCGGTACCGGGGATTTCTTTTTTATTTTCGTCGAGTTTTATCAGTGTGATTTTTTCCAGCTTATCCTTACCATGGGCATATACGACTTTGTGGGAAGGCATTACAGGAACACCAAGTCTTTTCAGCTTTGAAGCATGTACTGCATAACCGCCGAATTTCGGGCCTCTGCATATTACACCTTTTACTTTTATTCCTGCCTGCATAAGCTGGTAGCTTACAATAAGCCCTATATTGCCTGCTCCGACCATAAATACGCTTTCTCCGGGAGCTACTCCATAGACATTCATTAATGTCTGTACGGCTCCTGCTCCGTATATGCCGGGTAAATCATTATTGGGGAAAGCCTGGAATTTTTCCGAAGCGCCTGTAGCAATAATTATGGAAGCCGGTTTTATTTTTAAATATTTGCCTCCCTGATCAACAGTCAGGACTCTGTCCTCATACAGTCCTATTACAGTTGAATCAAGCATGACGGTAATATTTTCCTTATGCTTGTCCAATTCCGATATCAGTATATTTGCAATATCTATACCCCTTTTCGAGGCATATTGCTTCTGGGAGCCAAAAAACATATGAGTTTGTTTTATCAACTGTCCGCCCAATTGGCTGTTTCTGTCGATGACTATAACCTTTGCACCGGATTCGGCTGCCATTATGGCTGCACGCAGTCCGGCAGGGCCTCCTCCTACTATAGCTATATCTGTATGTATCACTTGATTTCCCCCCTTCCTATCTGAGTTTCCACTACCATTCCTTCTTTGAGCTTTTCCACGCAAACTCTTACATTAGGTTTGCCATCCACTACCATAAGGCAGGAGGAACAATTGCCAATTGCACAATAAAAACCTCTGGGCCTTCCCAGCTTGTGGCTATGGCCCAGGACCCTTATCCCGGCATCATGCAGAGCGGCTGCAATTGGTTCACCTTCATATCCTTCATAAGTCTTTCCGTCAAATGAGAACTGTATTTTTCTGCCTTTGTTGAACGTAATGATTGGATGTTGCTCAATCCTCATAGGAATTCCCCCTTTCTCTAATTAAAAATATTACATAGCAATTTACATGCCAACGCTGGAAACGATTCATTTTACTAGGGCCTGTATGTATATGTGTCAATATATTGACAGCAATATAAATTTTATACAAGAAAAACGTCAATATATTGACACAAATGTCGGCATATTGACGTTTCGGAAGTTCATATTATTTTTCCAGATTATGTTTCTTCAGCTTGAAGTACAGTGTGCTTCTGGGTATGTTCAGAAGCTTTGCACAATGTGCCTTATTGCCTCCGGATATCCTCATGACATTTATCAAGGCTTCTCTTTCGGCGTTTTCCAGTATTGTATTCAGGTCATATATGCTGTCCTGCTTTACGGCGGCGGGGTTAGGTTTTCTGATTCCTCCAAGGCTCTGCGGAAGAAAAGAAGCATCAATCACTCCGGTATTGGAGTTTCTTGCCAGCACAACTATTCTCTCGATGACATTTTTCAATTCTCTGATATTTCCTTCCCAGCTGTGATTGACAAAGCTATCCAAAACCTCAGGGGTAATGCCCAGAATATTAATCCCGTATTCCATGCAGTAATCCTCTATAAATCTGTTTACTAGCAATGGTATATCATCCTTCCTTTCTCTCAAAGGAGGAAGGTTTATAACAACGGAGTTAAGCCTGTAGTATAGGTCTTTTCTGAACAATCCGGCTTCTACCATTTCCGATAAATCCTTATTGGTGGCAGTAATGATTCTTATATTAGTCTTTATGGTTTTTTCACTGCCTATTTTGGTCATCTCTCCATTTTCAAGGACCCTGAGTATTTTTGGCTGCATACTCAGCGGCATGTCTCCTATCTCATCAAGAAAAAGCGTACCGTTATTGGCCAGTTCCATTTTACCGATTTTGCCGGTTTTCAATGCTCCGGTGAAGGCTCCTGCTGCGTATCCGAAAAGCTCGCTTTCAATTAATTCGTTGGGAATGGCACTGCAGTTAATGGGTACAAAATAACCTTCCCGGTTGCTTTCCATATGAATTGCGCGGGCGAACAGCTCCTTGCCGGTACCGCTCTCACCGGTTATCAGCACATTGATATTCGACCTTGAAATATCTCTTGCCAGCCTGATGCTGTCCCTGAGGGCTCTATTGTTACCGAGAATCTGTGAAAATGAGTACCTGTTCTTATTGATTATTGACATTTCATGCTCCAGTACATTAAGATTGGACTGGGCTTTCACCAACAGCTCGGAGGTTTTTATGAACTCTGTGGCATCCCGGTCCAGGCTTATGCCTCCGACCAAACGGCCATTCATATACAGCGGCGAAGCACTAATGACATTATAACAGCCTTCTTTCGGATTGTTGTAAATATTGTCATAAGCTTTTTTTTCCTTAATGATCCTGGGAAGCAATGAATTAGGGAAGAAATCTTTAATATGCCTGTTAATTATGCTTTCCCGGTCAATCTGATAAAGCCTTTCGGCAGCCTTGTTCCAGTACCTGGTTATGCAGTTGATGTCTACCACGCAAATTGCATCATTTATACCGTCAAGCACCAGTTTCAGCAGTTCTCCGCATTCTGCGTCAAATATATCAATATCATCCATTTCCTTTTTATCAGACATATGAACACTTCCTTGTGAAGAATTTCAATACTATATGTATATACTACTATTTTCATGCTCTACATTCAACTGCACAATCGCAGAATGATGTGTATATTGACAGGTCAGATGCCATAATATATAATAAGCTTAATTTAAAGACCAAAAGCAATGAAGAGGAATAGTAGATAACAAGCTGCCTTAAGAGAGGAGAGCTTAAAAGCTGAAAGGCTTTCCAGGTAAACTTTTATCGAACCCAACCTCCAAGCCGGGGATGAACTCCCACCGTATGCCTGCGTTAAAGGCTCAAGAGGAATGTACGCATAATGTCGTATGTTCAAATAGGGTGGTACCGCGAGTAGAACTTCGTCCCTTTCATGTGGCGAAGTTTTTTTATTGCCAATTTCAAATTATTTAGATAAGGAGAGATTATTATGGCTGATAAGAAGCAGCAGGAATTTGTAAAAGAGATTACCCCTATGGAAGTGGATTTTTCCCAGTGGTATACTGATGTCATCTTAAAGACCGATATGGTAGACTATGCTCCTGTAAAGGGATGTATGGTAATAAAGCCTTATGGATATGGAGTATGGGAAGGAATTCAGAGAGTAGCCGACAGAAGGTTCAAGGCTACAGGGCACAAGAATGCTTACTTTCCGCTTTTGATACCGGAAAGCTATCTGAAAAAGGAAGCTGA
>Ga0116172_10004311_pt1 | contig 11630 bp, 9 predicted proteins | sample AD_UKC083_MetaG_FD_89799 | JGI IMG/M metagenome (GOLD analysis project Ga0116172, IMG submission 89799) | Active sludge microbial communities of municipal wastewater-treating anaerobic digesters from USA - AD_UKC083_MetaG | ecosystem: Engineered > Bioreactor > Anaerobic > Digestate | place: USA...
ATTCCAATAATCTCTGCCCCGTGGACCGGTGGCTTTATCGTCATTGCTGATAACAATATCGCCCTGTCTGTAAAAAGAATCGTAAAAATCACCCTTGGTGTCAAAAACCACCATGACATCATCGCTGGTCATGTTATTGCGCAGCTGGGAAAGTATTTGAAAAATGCCATTGGTTTTCCCCATCCCGATGCCACCTATGAACAAGAGATGTTTGCTCAAAAGATCATCACTGAAGGGAAAACTGGCAGGTTTTCCACTCGCATCCTGCCCACGGATGGCACAGCGAGCCTGTGGAGAGTTGTTTACAGGCACAGTTTGGCTGAGTTCATTCCCTTCAAACACCATCGTTTTTGTCATTGGATTCATTGGTTGCATGCAGTCTCCTGTGGGTTAATATCCGTACCGATATGGATATTCTTCTTCCTGGTCCTTCTCCTCTGGCTGTTCTTTGCTCATCTCTGTGTTTGTTTGGAGTTTGGACTCCTGTTGTTGAAGCTGTTCTCTAACCAGAGCAGGAGTATCCGCAGCATTCAAACCAGTGCCCTGGATCCGACTGGAAAGTTTTTGCAGATCTTCTTCACCAGGTTGCTCAGGCAGGCCGTATGTTTCGGGGAATTCACGGGCATGGTCGATCAGGTTTTTTCGGACCATCTCCACATGATCTTCCGGGATCCCGAGTTTGGAGTTATTCCTGAGAAAATCAGCTGCCTCCTGAGGACTTCCCTCCCGAAGGACTTTTGGCATGGCAGTGCCTTCCGGTAAGCGTTCCCGTAAAGCCTTCGCATCCATTTCTACAGCATCGACCGACCTGTTCCAGCCAAGCATATGTTCGAAGTTGGCTTGATAGGCTAGTTTGGCGCTCTCAGTCAATTCCCCTTCCCCGCCCATGTGCGACTTTACGCTCCAAACCCCTTCAGATGAAATCAGGTCGTAAGTTCTGAAGTTGTCTTCTGCCAGGTCGTTAATGTTCTGAACATCACCTCCTAGTCGGGATTTTAACGAGTCCTCGTGGAGTCGCCCTTGAATTTCGACATAATTGCGGGTTCTTGCGTAGTAACTCATCGCCTTTCCCTACATACCGTATCCGTAGTTGTAGTCTTCTTCCTCAGATTTTTTTTCTTCGCCTTTATTCTCAATGAGGTTCTGCGGGGTTTCCTGGGCTGTGCTTTCTTCTTTGGTCGTTTGAGCGGCAGTTTCAGCAGCCTGGAGTTCGCTTAATGCCTCATTTTTTTGTTTTAGAAGGTCGCCAAGGATTTCGTTTGCTTCTCCCATATTCTTTTTTGCCAGGTCAATTCCCGCCGAGTTGTTAACTTCAGTGGCTTTGCTTAACTGCTCTGCATTCTCTTCGAAAGATTTCTCGAAATATCTCTGCTCCCTGTCAAAACTTTCAATTATTCTTTGGCGTTTTTGTTCGGTCGATTCGTCAGTCATTTCCCCCACCTAATCACTCGAATCAGATATCGTTGATGGACGTTGAGACCATTTTTCAATTGCCAGATCGCCAGATTGCTGCAGGTCCATCACCAGAGCTCCCAGTTCTCTTGCAACCGTGTAGGAATCAGCCGTGGGAATAATTTGTCCTGGTTTGGAAGGTGACTTTTTACCAAACAAAGCCTGAAAGTTATCCGATTTTATGGTCAGTCCGGATCCTGAAGCAGACCGTGCCGAAACAAAAAGGCCAAATTCATTGGTAGAACCGACAAAAGACAGATAAATCAGAGTAAACACAAACAAGGGAATTATGAACGCCAGGTACCCCAAAGAACCGCTGAGATTATTCACAACGCTGGAAACAAACAGTACTAACCCAGCAATAAAGATTGCTTTTAAAACCTTGCGTAAGGTTTCGCCTGGTTTCCCTATGGTTCTTTGACTCTCTTTGCCATACTCAAGGTTTTTCAGAATTTGATCGAAAAGCTCCTGGTTTAGGATATTTTTGTCCATCAGCCAGATAACGATGAACGGTAACATCAGGAAAAAGCCGAACAACCAGTGGGTCATAAATTCCGGTAAAGCACTGGCAAACTGCGTCGATGCTAAAGTAGAAATGATTACAAATGGCAGCAACCATGCGCCATTCATCGATCTACCAACGAATGATGTGATCGATCCCACATCCTCCAGCGGCACTTCTGAAACCATCAGGCTGCTGGTTCCGCCAGAGCTAGCACTGTTTGCATAAATCACGCGTTTATTCGTGACCTGAAGATAACCGTCACTGGCTTTTGAAAAAGCAGATTTCTGAACCAGGCATTGATAGCTTCGGACAATGAATTCACCCTCCGAAAATTCAACAACATTTCGTTCCATGGCATGCTCCAGGGTCAATTCTGCTTCCACTTGGCGATACCATAATCACCAAGTGTCTGAATGTCAGTGATCAGTGCTCCGATTTCGTGCAGCATCTTTTCGGCATCTCTGCCTGGCAGGGCATTGGGAGTGTTGAGAGCTGACATATTCAAAAAACCTCCAGCATTGGAGATGCGGATAGGCGTGCTCGAGCCACCGCTGGAATTGATCTCCAGGGAGAATGTCGGCCTTCTTGCATACCAGGCTGCACACATAAACATATAGATTAGGGCGACAAGGATTGGTATCAAAATCCAAAATCCGCCCCTGCCTCCTCCGAAAAGTGCCGACACAACATCCATTATTTCAATGCCGGCCAAACTTAGGAGCGCACCAGCCGAGACGCCAACCACAGCAGTTCGCCAAACGGCTTTGACCGAAAGGAAAAACGAACCAATGAAGGCACCAATTGCTAACAACCAACCAATGATCTTAAAAAAGGTATACGACTCAAGCACATAACTCAAGGCACCAAGTAAAACGGGGATAATGGACATAACCAGCAAAGCCAGAAGAACTGCACCTAAAAAGCTAAAAAAGTTGAAGTATGTCCCTTTGAAACTATTGATGCCCGATACATCTGCGATTGGAACTTCACTTTGGATCAACGAACGACCTGAGGGGGTATCTCCAGCTGCCTGGAAAATTACCCTCTTGTTCGTGATCCCAAGAAAGCCTCCTGATTTCAATCCTAACGATTTTTCGCGATAATAAGTGCAGTGATAAGTACGGACCGTTGATTCTCCCTCTGCGGGAACAACATTACCTGCTAGTAAATCCATTTCCACCTCCTGTATGGACTATCAATGTAGCGTAATTATATGCTCTTCTTGAAAAAAATTGGTCACGAATGGTCGAAACTGATATTTGCATTCAGTTATGTTCACTTGTGAGAATTTGGGAAAGACCCTTAACAATTCCTGTTCATGTTGTGATTTGTAATTGCCCGTGATGGCTTTGGATGAATTCCTCTGCCTTGAATTAATTACGGTTCTGTTACCCAGTTGGGTCTTTCCTGATAACCAAACTTGTTGATACATGTTTGAAGATAGTCTTGATGCACTCAATCCCACCCAATTCGCTTGGTGTATATGGACGCAGACCTAATGGGCGGTGAATCTACGCTTGAACACCGGGCATGGAGCATCCCTCCGGCTCCTGATAATACTTGCCTCTTAAGCGCGCGGATGCTACACTTAAGCGAGGTGAAAGGCGGTTCATGGCAACTCCGGAACAGCAGATCGACTATCAAAGCGTGCTAAACAAATACCGACCGCGCTACCCTGAAGGGGTGCTCGGGGTGTTGGTGTTTGATGGTTCCAGGCTCGAGGCTTCGAGTGGCTCGCTTTTGCCTGCATCCATGGAGGGTTTTCCGCCAAGCCCCACCCCAAACAAGATCAACGCCCGCAGGGTGAACGAACAGCCCTGCCTGGTCTACAGCGATTTCCTGCCAGACAAAAAGCAAGTCTGCCTGATCTTCCCCATCGACGTACGCCTTTCTTCCCTGCGAAGCCAGGCTGCCAAAGCGATGGAGGAGCTCAAAACCTTGAGTGTGCCAAAAACCGGCGGTCTGAACAGCCGCGAAGAGGCCGTCCTGGCGGAATTCATCGAGGCTGCCGCCAGATCAAAATATGCCCACGATTCGGAAAACCACACACAACCTGTGCGCGTCAGCGGAACGCAAACTACTCCAAAATCAGCCCAATCTGCCACCCAGGCGCTTTACTGGCCTTATTGGTATCAAATCTTCTAAAGAGGTGCTCATGCCCAAAATCCTTTACCTGCTCGATGGTCACGCCATTGCGTATCGCGCATATTTCGCCCTGACTTCCGGGGGATCCACCCGCTGGGCAACCAGTTCCGGTGAGCCGACGGCCGGCGTGTACGGGTTTGCCAGCATGCTGCTGAAACTGCTCGAGCAGGAGGAGCCGGATTACCTGGCTGTTTCTTTCGATACCGGGAAAACTTTCCGGCACGAGATGTACCCTGAATATAAGGGCACGCGCGCCAAAATGCCGGATGACCTGCGCTCGCAAATTGAACGCATCCGCGAGATGGTGGACGCCTTTAACATTCCGCGTATCGAGGTGGAGAATTACGAAGCGGATGACGTCATCGGCAGCCTTGCCACCTGGGCAACCACCAGGGAAGGATTGGGCGTCAAGATCATCACGGGCGATCGCGACCTGCTGCAGCTGGTGAACAATCGTATCGTGGTTGCTCTGCCGAATAAAAGCGGCTCAAATGACGATTACTTTGCCGAGGATGTCCAAAACAGGCTGGGTGTGCTGCCGGAACAGGTGGTGGATTACAAGGCGCTGCTCGGCGACACTTCGGATAACATCCCCGGCGTGCGCGGTGTCGGCGAGAAAACTGCTGTCAAGCTGATCAGCGAGTACGGCAGCCTGGATAACATCTATGCCCACTTGGAAGAGATCCCTGGAAAAGCCGGGAAAGACCTGACCGCAGGCAAGGACTCCGCTTACCTCAGCCAGGACCTGGCACGCATCCGCACCGACCTGCCCGTCACGCTCGACCTCGACCAGGCCAAGCCAAGCCGCTTTGATCCGTTGGCGGTGGAGAAAATCTTCCACCAACTCGAGTTCCGCACGCTCACCCAGCGTTTGAAGAAACTCAACCAGCGGCTTAAACCTTCTCTAAGCCCCCAACCGGAACAGGTGAGCCTGTTTGCCAGTGAGCCCGCTCCAGCAGCAGCCAAACCAACCGAGCCGCTCAATGCTGATTACGAAACTGTCGTCGTCGACAGCCCTGAAAAGCTGAACGCCTGCGTGGCTGACCTAAAAAAGGCGGCAATGATAGCCATTGACACTGAAACCACCGGGATCAATCCGCTTCAGGACCAACTGGTTGGTATTTCGCTGGCGGGCAGCCCGGATAAGGGCTACTACCTGCCGATCGGGCACGATATAGGGCAGCAGCTGCCGCTGGAGGACGTGCTCTCCGCCTTGAAACCGCTTCTGACCGACCCAAAAATTGCTAAAGTAGCACACAATGCCAAGTACGATCTGCTGGCGCTGCGCCAGGTGGGGATCGAGGTCAGCCCGATCACCTTCGACACGATGCTGGCGGAGTGGCTGATCTCGCCGGATTCGCGCCACCTGGGGCTGAAAGCCTTGGCGTGGGTGCGGTTGGGGGTGGAGATGACCCTGATCGAGAACTTGATTGGCAAGGGCAAGAGCCAGATCACCATGGCGCAGGTGCCCATCGCCGATGCCGCCCCTTATGCCGCTGCCGACGCCGTCATGACCCTGCGGCTGGTGCCGCTCTTGGAAGCCGACCTGCAAACGCACGGCGCGGAGAAACTCAACCGGGAGATCGAGGTCAAACTCATCCCCATCCTGGCAGACATGGAAGAGGCTGGCATCTTGTTGGATTTGCCGCTCTTTGACCAATTCTCGCACGAACTTGAACAGGAGATCCGCAAGCTTGAAATGGCAATCTACCAGCAGGCAGGCGAGGAATTTAACATCAATTCCACCCAAAAACTCTCAGACGTGCTCTTCAAGAAGCTGGCGCTCGACCCACCGGATGTGACCAAAAAGACCAGCAGCGGCAAGTTTTCCACTGCCGCCGGCGTGCTGGAGGAGATGAAGGGCATCCATCCGATCATTGAGCTGGTTTTGAACTACCGCGAGCTGACCAAATTGCAATCCACCTACGTGGACGCGCTACCGCAGCAGGTGAACCCCAACACCGGTCGTGTGCACACCACCTTCAACCAAACCGGCACCGTCACGGGGCGTATCGCCTCACAAAACCCAAACCTGCAGAACATTCCCACCCGCACTGATCTTGGGCGGCGTGTTCGCCAGGGCTTCGTCGCCGCACCTGGCACAAAGCTGCTGGCGGTGGATTACTCCCAGATCGAGCTGCGAATCGTGGCGCACATTGCCCAGGACAAAGCCATGATGGAAGCTTTCCACAAAGGGCTGGATATCCACGCTGCCACCGCCGCCGCCATCGAGGATGTGCCAATCGAGCAGGTCAGCAAGCAGCAGCGCCGCCATGCCAAAGCTATCAATTTTGGCTTGATCTACGGTATGAGCCCGTTCGGCTTGACCCGCACCACCGACCTGACCCTGGCGGAAGCCGAAAACTTCGTCAAGGAATACTTCAAGGAATTCCCGGGGGTCAAAGCCTGGCTGGATAAGACCCGCGTTGAAGCTGCCCAAACCGGAAGCGTTGAGACGCTGTTGGGGCGCAAACGCTATTTCCCGAACCTGAAGGCTGGCACGAATTACGTCATGCGCCAAAGAGAAGAGCGCGAAGCGATCAACGCTCCGGTCCAGGGAACCGCTGCCGATATCATCAAAATTGCCATGGTGCGCTTGCCGGAGGCACTGCGCAAGGCAGGGCTCAAAACGCAAATGCTGCTGCAGGTGCACGATGAGTTGATCTTTGAAGTCCCCGACGCCGAGGTTGAAAAAGCGATGAAAGTCGTCAAGGAAGTGATGGAACACGCCCTGGAGATCTCCGTCCCGCTGGTGACGGAAGCGAGGCTTGGCAGCAATTGGGGCGAGCTGGAGAAGGTGGACGAAGAACCAGTGGTGCTGGATTTGGAAGAATAACTAATTGGCTCTGTAAGCGAAGTTTTTCTATCTTTCATTGCGAACATCTTTTGTGAAGCGCGTAGGTCAGGTTCTTCATTTGAACCTGACGTCACAAATGTTGGCAATTAAAGACTCAATATATCTAGGCTTCCGATGTCAGGTTGAACTGCGCAACCTGACCTACGATTAAGATTACTAGATCTCGTAATCGGCAGGGATGCCGTGACGATCAAGTACCCCTATTTCTGCCGCCAGTGCCCACCGTGAAACGGATGGATAGTATCCTTGCTGAGCACAGGAGAATCTTGATTGTTCCGGTGTCCTCACCGAGCACAGGATTTGACTGCAGGACTCCACAAACATGTAATAAGATGAAGCCTTCGGCTAGATCTCGTAATCGGCAGGGATGCCGTTACGATCGATATCCATTATTTATGGTCACAGATTCTGGCAATGCCTTTATTCAGGCGTAGGGGCAAAGCATTCCGGCATAAATCGTAAGCTGGTTCTAAACCAATCGTAGAGAATGCTTCGCCCTTACCAGCGATCTTATCAATGGTGATGGAAGAAAGAGAATCACACTCAATTCGGCAGTTGTTGTGAATTACCAGTAGCCCTCAAGATTGAGAGTTTAGATCGCTTCGTTCCTCGCGATGACAGATTGAATATAGCCGTAATAAGCAAAATCATACTCAATTCAGCAGTTGTTGTGAATTACCAGCAACCCTCAAGATTGAGAGTTTAGATCGCTTCGTTCCTCGCGATGACAGGATCTATGCCGGCAAGTAGTGGCTGTTGAGTTTCTCACGCAGCTGCATCACCTGGCGGCGCATGCGGTCGTCGCTTTCCATCATGTCCGCCACTCGATCGCAGGCGTACATCACGGTGGTATGATCGCGCCCACCGAGTTCCTGGCCGATACGCGGCAACGACACTCCCCCATCCTCCCGCAGCAAATACATAGCCACCTGCCGGGGCAGCGCCACATCCCGCGAGCGATTCTTGCCAGTGAGGTTCTCCTTGGTGGTACCAAAGAAATCCGCCACAACATCCACCACGTATGCCGGGGTAAGGCTGGATTTTTGGGGCAGGTAGTCCACAAGGGCGCGCTTTGCCAGGTCCAGGGTCAATTTTTGTCCGCTCAAGTCCGCATACGCGTTCACGCGGTTCCAGGCTCCCTCGAGTTCACGCACGTTCGTGGGGATAGCGCGGGCGATCGTCTCCATCACATCCTGGGGAATGTCCCTGCCGGCTTTCTCGGCCTTACTGCGCAGGATGGCGAGGCGCGTTTCGTAATCCGGCGCCTGCATATCCACCGTGAGCCCCCACTCAAACCTTGAACGCAGGCGTTCTTCGAGGGTGGCCATCGCCTTGGGCGAGCGGTCAGATGTGATCACGATCTGTTTATTCTGTCCATGCAGGGCATTGAAAGTGTGAAAGAATTCTTCCTGGGTGGTGTCTTTACCGGCGATGAACTGAATATCATCGATCAGAAGCACGTCCACCTGGCGATATTTTTCACGGAATGCTGGGGTGGTCTTGTGGCGGATGGCGTCGATCAGGTCGTTGGTAAATTCCTCCGAGGAGACGTACAGCACAACTTTTCCCTGTTTGATGACTTCATTGCCAATGGCGTGCAGGATGTGGGTTTTGCCGAGCCCGACGCCGCTATAGATGAAGAGCGGGTTATAAGCGCGGGCTGGATTCTCGGCAACCGCCATACTGGCAGCCTGCGCCAGGCGATTGGCAGCACCCACCACGAAGTTGTCGAAGCGGTAGCGCGGATTGAGATGCGTGTCGAAGGTAGTGGGCTCCATTACTTCCACCCTTTTGGGAGCCCGAACACTAACCTCTTCAACCACCGGTGCCGGCGCGGACCAGACTTTGAACTCAACGTTCACCTGGCGCGCCATCATCCCGGACAGTTTATTGATAATAATGCTCTTCAAGCGGCTTTCAAGCCAATCACAAGCATAGGCATTGCTGGCACCAAGGGCAAAAGTCGCTGATTCTTCCTCGTAGGAGATTAGCTGGGTATTCCGGACCCAGGTATCGAAAGTAGCTTTCGACAGGTCCATCTGCAATTGTCCGATTGTTGCCTGCCACGCTTGTTGAGCATTCATTGGGCATTCTCCCTCCCCGTTTTTGGCGGGGGTTCTGTGATTTATCGACGTTTAAATGAGCGATCCGACTTCCTCTAAATTCGCATCACTTGTGAGCTTACCTAATTTGTCTTGCTCAGTGAGTAACCAGATTCTAACACCCAAAACCAGGGATTCAGCGTTATGTGTCTTAAAAAATTACAATTCTTTAAGATTGAGAATCCGCTTGCGTTTTTTCGAATCCAATCCAATGTGCCACTGGTGTTAATCAAATATTTCCTGCCACCAATTAGCAGGAATAACGCCCTTTCAGGACCACCATATATGGGTTTTGCCTGTCATTTTTGCACTATTTTTCCTACTGATGGGCTCTGGAATTCGGTTGTAAAAGTCCTTAAAAAATGCAAATAGAATCGGATAGTGATTCCCATTTTGGAATCAGGACTTTAAGATTTGGAAGACTACACGCCACCCGCTCTTTTTCATGGGAGCATCAATTTGGCCGCTCTGCGACCAATTTCCACCGCAAAGTTCGTGCCGCGATCCCAGGGGTACACCTGGCTCATGCTGGCAAAATACAATCCGGGTATGGGCGTCTCGATCGCCGGGATGTTAGCGGAATGATTCGGCAGAGGTATGGGCTGAGCATAAGGCGTCTTGGAAACCCAGATCTTGTTGACCCACTCCCGATTAAAGTCAGGGTTGATCTTCTTCAGGTGAGGCAGGAATTCATCCGCCAATTCCTCATCGCTCTTGTTGAAATTGGGGTGGTCCGTTTCGAGATAATCGCCAATATAGAGAATATGATCGCCGCCAAAGTACTCCGGCTTGAGGAAGTTGGTATGTTCCACCAGTGAAAGGAAGGGATAGCCGGCTTGCTTGGGGATGTTGTACCAGTAATACCCATCCGGAGAAAGCGGGTGCTTGATGGAGACAGTCATCACCACCGCGCCCATGCTTTTTAGTTTGAGTAAGCCCGCAAGATATTCAGAGGGCAGATCCGGTGCCATTTTCGCCATCATGCCGGGCGAAAGCGTTACCAAGGCCTGGTCAAAGCTTTCAGGGTCACCATCCACGAGGTTAACGGCTATTTGTCCGTTTTCCTGGCGCTTGAGGGAACTGACACGGGTACTATAACGGATGGTCACGCCCGCTTCTTCGAGTTTGGCTGCAAACTTGTTGGCAAAGACCTGGAAACCACCTTTGAATGTCCCCAGGCGCGTGGTGCGGACGTGCAAGCGTGCCCACATCCAGGCCATGCTGACCTTGTCGTGCCAATTTTCGCCAAACTTGCCGATCATCATCGGCTGCCACATACTTTCGTAGACCTGGTTGCCGGCATATTTGCGCATCCAGGCGTCGGTGGTGGTCTTTTCAAGCGCGCGCCAGTTCTTGGTCAGTTTAAGATAAACGCCAACCAAACCAAAGCGGATCTTGTTGATGCCAAATCCCAACCCAGGGTATGCCAGGGCAGCTGGAATGGAATCAAAGGGGTAAAACTTGCCCTTGTGATACATGACGCTGACTGGCCTGGGGAAGAGCACCTGGTCAGACCAACCCAATTCCTCGATCAAACTCAACAAGTGGGAATCGGTTTGAAACCAATGGTGATAAAAACGCTCAACCGACCAATCCCAATGGGGTTCCTTAAAACCGGAAGCCAAACCTCCCGGTTCGGCTGAAGCCTCAAAGATGCTCACCTTATGCCCGGCTTTTGCCAGGTCCCAGGCGGCGCTTAGGCCGGCAAAACCTGCCCCGATGATGGCGATGTGGCGTTGGTTATTAGTCATGTCACGTCCTTTTAGTTTGTTTTTCCGTTTATTTCATCAGAACGATAGTCTGTTTGCATTTGCTGCAAGTTGGTGCTAAGGCTGAAGCCTTCTTTGATGAATAAGATCGCGCCAAGAGCGGTGATAGGGATCCACAGCGCTACGCGCAGGATCAGCGCGTAACCCAATGCCTGTTCCGCCGGGATGCCAAACAGCGAAAGCATGAATTTAGCGGCAGCATCGAACGTGCCCAGTCCGCCAGGGGCTGCAGGAATCAGCAGCACCAGGTTGACCACGCCCTCGATCAGCAGCAGGCTCATGAAGCTCAGGTCAAGCCCGAGCGCTTTCATCACTCCCCAATACAAGCCGCCCTCGAAGATCCAGACCAGCATGGAAAGCGCCAAAACCAACAGGGACTGCCCGGGAGAGCGTAGTACGCGCAAACCATCGATGAATTTATCCAGAATCCTGCTTACTTTAGGGCGCAGTTTCTGCGGCAGCAACTTATTGATGAACCAGCCGCTCACAGCTTGGGTTTGCTTCGGCAGGAAAAGCATCGCCAGGAATATCAGCAGGATCAGCGCGAAGATTGCGCCTACCAGGATTGAACCGGTTTGGATACGGCGCATCCACTCAGCATTTGGTGCAATTTGCACCAGCTGGCGGAAGTTCAAGAGCACCAAAGCCAGGATGGTGATGCCGTCGAACAGGCGTTCCACCACGATCGTCGCCAGGGAGCCTGAAATAGGAATGTCGTCTGTTTGCTTCAGCAGGACCGACCGCAACACTTCACCAGCGCGGGCAGGATAGACGTTGTTGCCCATGTAGCCGATGCAGAC
>Ga0116172_10004315_pt1 | contig 11626 bp, 7 predicted proteins | sample AD_UKC083_MetaG_FD_89799 | JGI IMG/M metagenome (GOLD analysis project Ga0116172, IMG submission 89799) | Active sludge microbial communities of municipal wastewater-treating anaerobic digesters from USA - AD_UKC083_MetaG | ecosystem: Engineered > Bioreactor > Anaerobic > Digestate | place: USA...
CAGCTTCAATAAAAGCGCAAATGTCTCCATTAAACTGATCATAATCCAATTTTTCCGGCAATATCAGTTTTTCGTTCTCACACATTTCTAGGATAATTTGGTTGCCAAATGAAGATGTTGGTTTTGTCTTCTTTATACAGCGTACTATTCATTAAAGAATAACCGGATCGTTCTTTAAATCGTTCGATAAGTTTTGTTTTGGCTTTATTTGATTTTAACCCTCTATGAAGATAAACGATAGCACCTACAAGAAAGTCTGCCAATCCGACAAGCTCAACCTCATTAGACCGCACTTGTTGAATGTTTTTAACCACATTACGATCAAAATCATATTTGGATTTTCTGAGATAATCAAGTAACTTATCTACTTTTGCCTGACCTTTCGTGTCTTTAATGTCAAGGTAGATATGATATGAAGAGGTGGGCTCAAGGATAGTCTTAAGCATATCAAAATACATCTTATAATAGAATGAATCATGTGTCTGGTCGTAAGCTTCGTGGTTAAGTTCAGACTTGTCTTTTACAACCAAAACCCTGAAATGTAAGTGTTGATTATCAAAAAAGTAATCCAAAACATCTTTGTAATATGCGAACTTTGAATTTGAAACGGCATTCCATTTTAGCTCGCAATTAGCCTTAAAGCCATGTTCTATCTTTATTTCACGTAGCTTTTTGAATATTTTATTCTTTTCCTCTTTGGGGCACCACACTGCTCCGATTGCCATTGGTTTTATACCATCATGCTCAAGGTGGCAACTTTCATCACAATATATACAATATTCCATATAATTTGTTTTTTGTAAAGGTAAGGATTTTATACCGCACAATACTAATAATTATTATACATTATTAGAATTAAAATATAGCCAACAATTATAAGAGCAGGTATTTTTTGGGATTATTGACAGCCACTTGAGTGGCGATTATTTTAGAAATCAGAAAACAGGGTAGGTCCTATCTTGATATATTAAGAGGCCAGATCAAATAACAATAAGTGACCCAAAGAGCAATAAGATATATTGAAGCAATTGCCATGTGGCTAATTACTCATTGGATACATACTCCCACTTAAAATTCTTGTATTTTGGACGCTCTCCACGGCAAACACGAGCTACACTACCAAATGAGCCTTTTACAGCCCTGGCCGCTTCAGTTGCTGACGGATAATCTTTAATAAAAACCCCGTCGAGCGTAAGCTGACGAACTCTCTTACCATTAATGTTCTTTAAAGAAACAGCCATTTTGGCCCGGTACTCTTCAGTTGCCCAGAGGGCCTTTTTACTTTTAGAATACTTTTTACGGTATACCGGTGATTTCCATGCATTTTTAATCGTATCACTCATTCGCTTTCTCCCTTCCGGGGTAGAGCAAATATTCGAGAGTTTGGCATTACGTAATTCAGCACGTAAAGGATTATCAGCGTAACTCTTTTTTTGAGCAATACTTAGTTTCTCTCGTTCAGGTGGATCTCGATATCGTTTTAGAACTTCAGCACTGCGTTTTTCACGTGCTCCAGGTGATTGAAAGTATGCCAGCATACCTTCTATTTGGCGTTGTTTGATTTTCGGGTCCCTATTTAGTTTCTTGCTATGTTCGCTCTGCCATTGCTTGTACTCTTCAGTATGCTTATAGCCCGAAGCACCGCCTCCTCCAATGGAGTTATTGTATCCCTTTTTGAAAGAATTGAATTCAGCAATCCAAAAACTCTCACGTTCATTCAATGTTGTCGCCAGATCCTCATTTGATTCGCATGTTATGGTTTCCAGCACTTCATATTCAAATTTTTCCGGACCGTATTTCTTACGAGCGTTTTCAATGCGGACCCCGCTGTAAGTTACATTGAGATTAAGAAAATCGTTATGCCGCTTTACGGGGTCGCACGTTTGGCCGACATATGATACTTCTACTCCCTTATCGTTAACGATGAATCTCCTATATATAATCCCAGTGACAGCCATTTCATTAATATATTTCTTGTTTTAATGCCTTTAGTAACTTCACTGACATATGTAGCTGTTCATTCAATTCTGCTTCCACAATAGCTGCTATTTCTCTGCGTTTTTTCGCTTGCTCAAGAGCGAATTGACGATTTTCTCTACGCATAAGGTTATATGCCTCCCACTTAGCTTTGTTCGTATGGATTTCAGACTCAATTCTATCCATCGTGTCAGATAGTTGAGACTTGGAGAGTTCACATTCCCATACGGTAATTATGCCCCAAGCAAGGATTTCAAGACGTTGATTATTAATAATGTCTCGCTCTTTATTGCGTACTACTTTTTCTTTCCAGAATTCAGTATTCGTTTTAGGAACAGTATATTTGCTGCAGCCTCTATGCCCATGCCAAAAGCATCCGTTAACAAAAATAGCTGTCCGGTACTTGCCGAGAACTATGTCTGGCGTACCAGGCAGTTTTCGTACATTAAGCCGATAACGGTAACCCCTAAGCCATAGCTCTCTCCGAACAATTTGCTCAGGAAGAGTGTCCTTAGAATGTATGTTTGACATACATTCATGGCGTTGTCGGGGTGTCATTCGGTCTGACATGGTGTTCAAGAAGTTAAACTATAGTAATATGCTATTGGATAATAAGCTATTCTAGCTTTGCCGCTTCGACTGTAGCTTGATCTCTAAATCTTGATTCTATATCTTTTAGGCTTTTATTCTCTGTTTTGTCAAAAGCAAGCCAAATAAAATCGTTCTCGTCGGAATGGTACATCTTGCCGATGTATTCTCTAAAGTTAGCGTTGACGAAATCTTCAAGTTTTCCTCCTATTGGTTTTACATGGTAGAAGTCGTACTTGTTATTGTAAACATCAGTCAGATCATTTCGAATTTTTTCTTGAATACGTTGCTTCATCTCACCATTATTGGAGTTTGTAACATATGAAACGAGTACAAAAAGAAAGTTTATATCGTATGCTTGAAGAACTAGTGTGTCGCGATCAAATGGTCTACTATAAAAATGGGTGTTTTCCTGTATACCTTGGTCGTTTTTTTTCAAACGATCTTTAGCATAATAAGCATGTCCATGAGCCATGTCTTCCTGTTTCACGAAACCACGAATAAAAAAGTTAGGAGTAGGGTTATAACCCTCTGTAAGAGGATCACGATACTTAACATCTTTTATGATCTTTGCTTCCTTTTCTTCGCGCTCAGATTCTGGAGTGTTGAATATATCGATGTTAAGTTGGATTATGTTCTTAGCATATGTAAATTGCTTATATATAGATCTATCCTCAATTCTAGTTCCGGATGAGTAATACTTGCTGTCTCCAATATAGTAGATATGACTAGTGTCTACCAGGGATTTACCTTTGAATATATGATCAATAATCTTTCCGTCTTCATTTTCCTTAAGGTAAGAGAAAGTATCATCACTAATCAGGTCATCGACCATATCCTCAAAAACAAGCTCGAATTTACTTGCAAGCAATGCTTCTTCACAACTCTTACCGGAACGGATAGTTTCTGATTTATCAAAGAATGAGTAAAGGAGTTTCCATAAAAGTACCAATTCATCCTTAAAGTACTTTCTACGTATTGAACGCATCAGCTTAGTTCCTCGACCAGATTCTATCATAGCTTCAATCTTGGGCGGCTTTATCAGATCGTAGTTAAGGTTGGCGCGAATAGGGAAGAAGAAGCGTGAACGAAGATATTCAAGAACAGAGTAGAACAATACAATGAGCTCCTCATCATAGTTGATAGCCTTGTTTTTATTGCGGAATTCCGCGTAGAATGGCATGCCGTTCTGAATTATGGGCTGAACTTTACTTATGGTCTTACCCCAATGAATCTTATTGTTACCGGTGGAGTTAATTATCGAAATGTATGTAAAAAGGTTAGAGTGCTCTTTATGGAAACTAATCAATGAGAGGATTGTATCCAGAAGTGTTTGTGAGTCTTCACCCTTATTTGATTTAACCCTACGAATGTTTGCACGCTTGATGATCGTACTTTGTGGATGACGAATAGAATACTTGTCTATTGCACGATATATCCAAGTAGAGAGTTCAAAAAGGACTCGATCAAGGCCATCTGCTTTAAGAAAGTCGTGATTGCTTGGGAAGTCTGCTAGTTTAAAAATATCATACTTTCCAAATGCCATGATACTATTTCCATCACCCATATTATCGCTATCATTGAAGAGGAATACCTTAGGTAGTATGAAAACAGCATCATCAATCTTCGAAGAGTAAAAGTATCCAACATACGGAATAAAACTCTGATCCGAATCTCTTGATATATAGATATAAGAATCAAGACCATAACTTTCCAGCACTTCAGTCTTATAATGTTGTCCTTCGAAGAGTATTATCATGATATTAGCATTAAGCTTCCTCTACATTAAGAGAGGCCATAAAACCTTGTAATATTTTATTTGTATCATCATTTGTAGGGAAGAGCTTATTGAATGTAAATTCAATCTTCTTGCTCTCAGAATCAAAATACGTGAAAAAAGAACCTGAGTTTTCGTATTCCTTACAAACCTCACTCCATAGATAGAACATAACCTTACTCTTGAACTCTTCGACATCAATATTATTCTTAATGAAGAAGTTACCCATCTGCTTGTCTTCTGAGTCAGATAATTCGTGAATACGATTATTCACATTCTTAAGAAATGACGCCCATTTGTATTTCTTATCATCGATAGTAATTATAAACTGAGAGTTCTCGTTTTCTGGATCAATAGGCACATATTCCCATGCCCAACGACGTTTGAATGCGCTATCCATTGGAAATAGCGATTGGTCTGAGGTATTCATTGTAGCTAAGATGTGAAGGTTGGGAGGAAGCCTTAACTTACCATATTTTATTCCTTCGTGATCAGAACCAAGTGTTGCCTCAAGATACGTCTGTAAATCTTTGTCTGCATTAACAGGAAATTCGTAGAAACCCGAGTTGTCTCTATCAAGGAGTTGAAACAAATCACCAAAAATTTGCGCACAATTTCCACGATTGATTTCCTCAATCACCAAATAAATAGGTTTATCGCGCATTCTCCATGCTTTCACATATGCATCAGTGAATGCTTGCGGCATAAACTCGTAGGTTAGGTTGTCATTTTCAGTATCCTTAGTGGGTTTATATGAACCAACAAACGAAGCATAATCACAATCAGGGTGAAAAGTAGTTCTAATAACTTGTGAACCTTTAGTTATTTCATTTACAATGTGAGATTTCCCAGCGCCGGGAGCACCAAAGAAAATCTTTTGTAAAAAATCTGAGTTACTGTCGAAATGAAGAGATTTAGTTGCTTCTTGATTTAACGCAATATCTTCCTCATCATAATAAATAACATTATACGAGCATTTCTGGAAGTCCAACAATTTCTTGGTATCAAGGTCTAACATATAACTGCCCTTACCCAAACTATGAGTATCAAGCGTTATATTATAGTGATCTGTCGTATCTGGGGAATCGGCTCGTTTCTTCCTTACACTAGCAAACGAAATAAACATTTTAGATGTTTTTCCATGATATTGAATTTGAATAGAGTAACCATTTGTTTTAGTCCCATAGCTAGAGAGTCTTGTAATATCTCCAATAGTAGCTCCATTGTTATTGACATCTATAATCACTCTATTGTACTTTGCCACCTTTATAGAAATAAATTCATGATCACCTTTGACGACTTTTGTTATCCAAACCTCATCTCCTTCCTTGACTTCGTTGTTACGATAGAATTCCCCTAATTGATTCACTCTGAATTCCTTATGAGAAGCTGACTTTAGTTGATATGTAGCTCTGGTGCCACTGTCGTAGACTGTAACTTCCTCTCCAGGAGGAAACATGTCAGTAAGATCTACTTTTGTAGGTATATAAAGGTATGTCTCGTGGGTGTTGCCTTTACCTAATTCTGTATTGTTAGGGCGATGCATGTATTGATAAATAATCGTCATATAAGATATTTTTTAATAACGTTTGCTATTTCTTCTGCCATTAAAACTGGAACAGCATTGCCTATTTGCATATAAGTTTTCAGGTATGCTCCGAGAAAAAGATAATCATCTGGGAATGATTGACATCTTGCAGCTTCTCTTGGCGTGAGGGCTCTTATCTGAAAAGGGTGAATATGCGAATGACAGTCCATTCGCATATGAGCTGTTATTGTTCGTGATGGCTTATCTGGTATTAACTTAAAATACTTGTCTTTGAAACAATGTAAACGATGTTTATATGGCATAATATGAGCTATTTTCTCATCTGAAGCATCATCACCTGGCTCCAGCAAGCGATATATGTCATAATTAATATTGTTAACATAACGCGCTTTATGGTTATAAACATAAGGAATTTTACGGCCACCATTGATTAGCCAAAGGTACGCGCTGTCATCTCCATGATATGTATTGACAGTGATTTTTTTTCCCGTAATATCCGAGTCAACTTCATTTTGGTTCTTTATTCTGGGAGCTTTGAGTGGGACTATAAAATCCAGGGCATCTTTTAACACGAACATTCTCTTACCCGCATTTACTCTAGATAGTTCAATGAAAATCTCATCTGGGGTAATATTGTGATTCTCGACAACATCATTTCTAATAGCAATAAAAAAAAGCCTCTCACGTGCTTGTGCAACGGAAAAGTCTGACGAATTCATTAGTTTATACGATACCTTGTATGAATGGCATTTTCCATTTTTCACCTCAGAGATTTCCTCATAATCTTCCAGTACTTGATCAGCCACAGGTAGCATTCCAGGTACATTTTCCATAATAACAAACTTGGGTAAGATTTTTTTAATTGCCTCGATGTAATATTTGTAAAGCTCATTTCTTGGATCGTTAATAATTCTTTGTTTATTAGCTGAACTAAATCCTTGACAAGGAGGACCACCTACGACAACATCTATAGGTTCAGAAATATAGTCTTCAATATAATTAACTATCTTACGGATGTCAGCTTCTATGATTTTTTCTGAAGGTAATTCTGGATGGTTGTACTTATATGTGCGAACACATACATCTTCTAAATCATTAGCAAAAGCTAGCCTATATCCGGCCTTGACAAAACCGCAGCTAATTCCACCTGCTCCGGCAAAGAAATCGACAAGGTTTGGTTTTCCTGAAACCAATTCGATTTTCTGCAATTCTAGCCGCTTTTTGTTATTAAGTTTATCAAGAAGATTGCCCAGTTCTATCTTATACTCTAAACTGAAGGCAACACTATCTCTAAACCTGGAAGCCAAATCATGGCCAATAACATGTTCAAAGTACCTAATGCTGGTTTTATCATCAATGACTCCAATTTCGCTCATTTCTTTTTCCATATCAGGTGAATATTCAGTTATATGAGTGATTTTTACATCGTGCTTCTCCGCAAAACACTCTACCAACCGAACATAAACTGAAACCAGTTCTATGAACTGGGCCTTATATTTTCTATCATTGAGTTTGTCTGGCTCAAATATCATCGTTCAAGATCACTTAAGTTTGATTTTATTGAAGTTGCTAATGCCTCTGCAAACAACACGGGAACAGCATTGCCAATTTGTTTATACTTCTCCCCTCTAGATCCTTCAAACACAAAATCATCTGGGAAAGATTGAATTCTAGCTGCCTCTCTTACAGTAAACGTTCTCGCCTGGGACAAATCAGGATGGATAAACTGAAATCCATCTTTGTGGATATGAGCAATGATAGTCTTGCTTGGAAGATTCCACCATTGTACAACATAACTGTTATCGAATAACCTTGGAGGTTCATGCTCAAGATCAGGCCTATTCTTTCTCATTTCGCCAAATGACCAATTATGGCTAATCATTACTCTAAATCTTTCTCTATCCCTATCATTATGTTTACGGCATATGTGATCCATTAAGGGGTACACACCTCGCTTTCCTATCCTCTGTAGAAATTCGTTATTGCACGGATAATTAAACTCATTTGTAGATGCGTCTTTCCCTGGATCTACTGCTGGCAAATCTCCAATTGCTTCTTTAACGTCAACAAAACGCTTAAGTTTTCCTCTTTCTTTCTCAGGCATATCAGGATCATAATGAGTTTTTTTTACTCCAGCATAAAGATCGATGGCTTCTTTTGTTTCTATATCCTTCCTGACACCCATAATTATTACTCTTTTCCTGAGTTGAGGTACGCCATAATTTGCTGCATTATGGATTAGAACATTAGGATCGTCTATTACTTTATAATTCTTTCCAAGGGCTGATAACACTTTAGGAAGAATCGGGGACCCTTTGGCTTTTGCTGAAAGAATACCAGTTACATTCTCAAAAACAAAGAATTTTGGTCTATAATGTTCGAGAATTTTAACATAGCTCTCAAAAAGAAAGTTCCTAGGATCGCTAGCCATCCTTTTTCCATCACGAACTCTGCCGGCTGTAGAATAGGCTTGACAAGGCGGACCTCCAATAATAATATCCACATCTCTACCTTTCACAGCACACTCAATTCTTTCAATTATGTCTTCAGCAGTAATATCGTATTCTATGACTTCCTCATCTGCATTTTTATAACCGTAGTGTCTCATACGGCTACGAAGAGTTTTACAAGCATCACTATCGGTTTCAACGTGAGCAAGAGCCTCAAACCCTTTTCGATAGAAGCCTTCACTAAGCCCTCCACAACCCGCAAACAAGTCAATAAATGTATGTTTTCTCCTTTTTGACATAAAAAATTACAACCTTATCGTACTATACCAGCAAAAGTACAGATTTTCATCATTACTTACAATTTTTGATATAATTAAGTATAATACACATTTTAAATGAATCTTATTATGGAGAATGAATCACTATAAATTATATGTAATTTTACTTGAAGAATTAATATAAAACAAATAAAGTGTTAAAGTAATATTAACAAATAAGTGATTATGAAAAAAATTAGACTCAATTTATGAACATTTTCCACAAGCTAGAACTTAGTGTTCTTTTATTTTTATGATTGCATTCGAATATTTGTATATTTACAATACATAGTAAAAGCTTTTACACACTATAAAACAACATAATATGCTGAAAGATATTCGTAAACACATAGAAGAAGGAACAATGTCCTTTATTATTGGGGCTGGTTTTAGTAAAAATATATCTGATAAGTTCCCCCTTTGGACTGAGCTAATCGGGCCTATGGTTGAGGAACTTTACTTAGATTATGAAAAAGATAATGAAGAAACAAAGGAACATTCTATTCAGAGAATTATCAATCAGAAGGGGTATCTCGATATTGCCTCCGAATACGTAAAACGTAATGGATGTCACGAAGCAATAGATTTATATATTGAAAAGCACACACCCTACCTTGAAAAATTAGAAGACGGAAAATATAATTTAATTCTCAATGGCGACGTTGTTGACAGTAACCCTTCTTTAGAATGCCATAGAAAATTATTGGACTTAGGCTCAAAACATGTCTTTACATTTAATTATGATAACACCCTTGATGTTGTGGCAGGTGTACAGAACACTGAAAGTATTTATGCAGAGCAAGCTGAAGCTGAGGAAAAGGTAGAAGTATATAGGAGATTTGAAATGAAATATAAGGAACTACTTTTAGAGATAGAAGAAAACACCATCCAAAACAAACATGAAGTTCAAGACAATGTCAAAGCGTCATTCTCGGAAATATATCGAAAGACAAGGGCACTTAATTATGAAATGAAAAATTACAATATCATCAAAGCCCTCAGCTTAACAGAGTTTTCTGAGGCCATAAAAGACAACGAAGAAACACATAAAAAAAACCTTGACGTATTAGATACTGCAATAGAAAGAGAACAGAATAAAGTCAATATTTGCAGGGAGAAAAGAGTTGCTTTATACCAGTTAATTACTGATTCGCATAAAATCTCCCTAAGCGATAATTGCAAGAATATATATAAGCTGCATGGTAATTTGCGCCCTAATAGTGAAGGGGACTATGGGTTTGATGGAGATCGCTACAAGCAATATGTTATTACTGCAGAAGATTATCTTAATTACCCAGTCAAACATGAGGCATTCGTTAGCTTAATGAAGATTTCGCTCCTAAAAGGCTCTTTCTGTTTAATGGGATTTTCGGCTGATGACCCTAATTTTATCACTTGGATTAGTTGGGTAAAAGATATTTTAGATAAAGGCCCTTCAAGGTCTCAAACAAAACGTTCTATTTATTTTATAAATTCCGCTGAAGAGCCCCTTGATGAGGTTAGACAGTTATTGCTTGACAACAATTATATAGATATAGTCAACCTATTTGAATATTACCCAGATGCCACATCACACAAGGAGCGTATATCTATGTTTCTTGATGACGTTAAACAAGATATAAAAAAATATAATGAATATGAAAAGATCTGGAGAGAAATGGAAATACCACAAAAAACAGAAGACTTATCGGGAAAGTTATCAAGCAATATAGAGGATCTGTATAAACTGTCTGAGTACAACAGAATACCAAAACAGTTTGGATTATTGTCTCATAAAAGAACTAATGTGTTTCCAAAAGTAGATAAATTAACACAAATGAATTCACACGGGAACTTGTGTTCTAAGTTGATATATTCAGCTATTAAAGGTGAGTTGCTCCCCTGGGATAGTGTAATGATAAAGGAACAGTTTGAGTTGCTTTCAAAACAGGGAGATGATTTAAAGCAACTATTTTCCATTCTCGATATGAGAAATAGCAACTTTCTGGGAAGGCCTATTGATAGAAACGCGTCAAATACTGAGGATCATATTTACGAGTATATACTAAATCAATTAATTTTTCTCCGTTTCAATGAGGCCTTAATAGAGATAAACAAATGGAAGCCAAAAGATGGATTTAATAAATCTAGAAAATATTTGCTTCGCTCTTTATTCGGTAAATTTGATGAAGACGGGGACAAGCTCATTCAAATAATTAATAGAGATAACTATAAGTCTTTGCAAGACTATAAGTTTTCTCTCGATAGCTTATATTCAGTTGTAGGGTTTAGCAAGAATTATCATTTGCTAGCGCCTAGGGAACATATAACAAAGCATAACCCTAGACTGATCAATATTTGGGATTTAACCGATGATATTATAGCATATATTAAGAAAAGAGATTTTAAAATAGATGCATATGATAATAAAAGCACTATGACCTTTAGCTCTACTGACTATTCTTTCGTATACTCGATTAAATTACTTTATATTTTCCTTGAAATAGGAATTCCAACTAAAGCTGGTATAGCTGTAGCATTCTCTGAAGAAAAATGGCTAGTTATTTGTGAAAAACTTTATGAGGAGTATCCTTATCCATGCCTCTATTTTTCGCTTTTGTATGGCAATTCAAGAGAACTACTTCAAAGAATAGCACAAAACTATATTTATTCAGCAAAGCTATATGATCAAATCCCCTCATTGCTTTGTAATATGCTCAACGCTCTATTAGATGATGATTGTCCTCGAAATGTAAGAGATGCTATATACATAGTTGCTCCTATTTTCATGAAGGTAGTGCCAGTTAAAAAATGGGAAGCTGACTTTATTCGAGTTTACAACACTATAAAAATAGAAGAACTAAAGGAAGTATACAATAATAATTATGATTCATTTTTAATTGAGGGGGTTACACATATCAAAAACAAGCATTTTAAACACAAGGTTTTACTCTCATGCCTTAAAGTGCAATCAGGTATTAACGATCTA
>Ga0116172_10004322_pt1 | contig 11611 bp, 4 predicted proteins | sample AD_UKC083_MetaG_FD_89799 | JGI IMG/M metagenome (GOLD analysis project Ga0116172, IMG submission 89799) | Active sludge microbial communities of municipal wastewater-treating anaerobic digesters from USA - AD_UKC083_MetaG | ecosystem: Engineered > Bioreactor > Anaerobic > Digestate | place: USA...
GTGGTCGGGATGTATGCCACGTCATCACTCACGCTGACGCCGATGCTGCCCGCCCCCGCAGCCGTGGCCGTGAAAGTGGCGCCGGCCAAGGCGGTGTTGATGGCGCTAGGGGTACCGGCGAGCTGGATGCCGGGGGTGCCGAGGTCCGCATCGGTCAGATTGCCCAAGGTGCCGTTGGCGGTCGTGAGGGTTACCGTCAGAGTGTTGCTGGCGTCCTTATCGCCCACAGTGAAGTCGGCCAAGGCGGCGGTGCTGCCTACCGTCACCCCCTGTGCTGCGCCCGGAACTCCGCTGATGGTGGGCGCGTAATTGACGGCGCCGCTACCACTGCCCGTGGAAAGCACGATGACGCCCTCTGGCACATTCACCAGATTGACCACGCCGCTGCCATCGTTGTCGATGGTGATGGTCTGGCCTGAAGTCAGGTGACTCAGGTCCACCATGACCGGTTTGTCGCCCGTGGTGTTCAAGGCAGCCCCTGCTTGAAGGCCATTGACCGTGACGGTGCCCGTGCCGGTGTTGGCCACGTTCAGATTGCCATCGGGGTTGCTGATGGTGGCGGGGCCGGTGCCGGAGGTCGTGATGGTTTGGCCTGTATTGGCGCTGGCCAGGATGACAGCAGTGGTGCCCGTGTTGTTGACGGCCACCGGGCCGGTGCCCGTACCCGCGATGGTGACCGTGTCGCCGCCCAGGTCACCGCTGACCGTCACCAGCCCGGTGCCGGTGTTGCCAACGCTCAGGCTGCCATCGGGGTCGGTGATGTTCATCGGGCCGCTACCCGTGGCAGTGATGGTCTGGCCGTTGTTAACGCTCGCCACGGTAACTGCCGTGCTGCCGGTGTTGTTGATGGCCACCGGGCTGGTGCCCGTACCTGCAATCGTCACCGTATCGCCGCCCAGGTCGCCACTGACGGTGACTGTGCCCGTGCCGTTATTGGCCACACTCAGGCTACCCACAGGGTCGGTTACGTTGGTGTTGCCGGTGCCCGAGACAGTGATGATTTGCCCAGAAGTGGCGCCTGTTACCGTCACCGGGTCGGGGCTGTTGTTGACCAGGCTGAAGTCACCCAAGGGCGCGGGCACCGTGCCGCCGCTGGTCGTGGTGATGGTCAGCGTGGGGCTGGTGGTGACCGTGGCGGTGGTCACCGCAACGCTGGTAAGGGATGCAGTTTGGTTGCCCGAGGTGTCCTGCACCGGGTTGGTGCCAGGCTGGGTGTAACCGACCGTGACCGCTCCCGTGGGCGCTGCGTTGAGCGTGAGTACCACGGTCTTGGAGGCGTCGTCGGGAATGGCCACTGTGCTGACGGTATACCCCCCCGACACCGTGAATGCCGACGCGGCAGGTACCTTGCCGGGGTCTAGCCGGCTCTTGTCCTGGTAGTAGAGGGTGATGGTGTTGCCACTGACCGCCGCGATGCTGAACACCGGCGCTACCGCCTCCGTCACGTTGATGGTGAAGGCTTGGGCGGTGGAGCTGTTGACCGCAGCCCCATCGTTGGCCGTCAGGTTGATGGCGTAACTGGGCTTGGTGGTGGGGTCCAGGGTGGTTCCGGTCTTCAGGTAGAGCTTGCCACTGGACACCTCAAACAGCGCGGCATCGGCACCGCCCACGCTCAGGGTGTGGGTGAGGCTGTCCACGTCGGTCACGGTGATGCTGGCCACTTCCACGGCGCTGGTGGCCGTGCCGCTGGCGTCCACGCCTGTGTCGGTGAGGGCAATGGCGGTGTCCGACAGCGCAATCGCCGACGGCGCATCGTTGACCGGCACCACGGTGATGGTGGTCTTGGCACCCACGCCGGTGTTGTTCACGTCCGCGACGGCCACAGTCACTTCGCGGTTGACCGGGTTCGGGTTTTGCGAGCTGTTGACGTACTGCACTGCGCGCAGCGCCAACTGCATGTCTGCAGCCGAGACGCCCGTGCCCGCATTGGTTGCGCTAATGGTCAAGGTGTGGCTGTTGTTGTCGGCAATGGTCATCCCGCGGCCGGACAGGAAAGTCACCAACGCATCACTGATAAACAGCTTCTCCGCTGCGGCGTCTGGCGCTGTGTTCAAGGCCAGTGTGATGGTCTTGATGTTGACCGCCTGGTTGTCCAGGCTGGCATTGGACGTCGCCACGAACACGCCTGCGGTGTCTTCGGTGTAAGTGACGGCGTGGTCGCGCCCGGCGTCGGTGCCGTTGAGATCGGTCACCGTGGTCCAGAAGGTTTGCACCGTGGTGGTCGCGGATGCGGATGCGAGGCGATCCCCCACGGCCTCGCCCACGGTGAGGGCGCCGTCGGTCACCGTCACCGTGACGGTGCGGTCGCCGGTGGCGGCGTTGGGGTTGCTGTTGAAGTAGTACACCGCCTTGAGGGCATTCTGGTAATCGGCCCAGGTGCCCTTGCCGGTCAGCGTCAGCGCCGTGCCGCCATTGCCCGTGATGGCGATGGCGCCCTGGCTGCCGGCGAACGACGTGGCGGGGGTACCCGTTGCGCCCCCGCTCTTGAACGACAAGGTTTCGAAGGTGGTGCCAAACAGGTTGTCCACTGCGCCAGCCGTGATCGACACCATGGCGCCCGTGATGTAGTCGGCGCCCGAAGCCAGCTTGTCCACGTCGGCAATGGCGATGTCGCTGTCCACCACCGCCACAGCCTCGCCGCGTGGGCGGAAGAGTGTGGTGAAGCTGGTGCCAGCGGCCGACCCATCCAGATCCAGCGTCGGCGCGTCGTTGACATGCGTGACGGTGATCGTGGCCACGTCTCCATCAGTCGAGAAGGCGCTGCTGCCGCCCCGTGTGGTCGAGTCCGCCGTACTGCCTGCGGAGCCAGAAGACCCGTCCCAAAGGTAGTAGCTGAAGGTGGCCGTGGTGCCGTTCTTGCCGTCCGGCACGAAGCGGATGCTGTCGGTGCTGGAGAGCAGCAGGGCAGTGGTGACAGACACCGTGCCCACATCTGTCCAGGTGCCGCTGCCCAGCTTGTACTGCCACTGGCCGCCATCGGCCGGGCCATCATTGCTCAGGCCGTAAATGGCCACGCCGCCGTCGTAGCCCTCGCCAGTGCCCTTGCTGGCAAAGTCCACATCGGTGACCACGCTCTTGGTGGTGTCGGTGGGGCTGGTGCCATCCACCGTCCGCACCAGAGTGCTGATCAGGTGGCCATCGCTGTTGGTGGCGTCTTCCGTGATGGTGGTGATTACCGGCGCGCTATCGACCGCATTGACCAACACCGGCGCATCGTTCACCGGGGTGACGTTCAGCGTGATGGTGTTGGGCGACGGATCGAGGTTCACCCCACCGTTGGCCGTGCCGCCGTCATCTTGCACCTGGAAAGTGAAGCTGGTATAGCCAGTGCCGTTTTCATTGGACGCTGGCGTGTAAACCAGCTTGTTAGCGTTGATGTCGGTCACGCTGACCACCTGACCTTCGGTCACCGCCACACCACCCAGCGTGAATGTGCCCTTGGCCGGCAGGGTGGTTATCTTGACCGCCAGCAGGGCATTGGCTGCCGGGCTGCCACCGGCCACGGTGTCGGTGGTGTCGGCAAAGCCAAAGTCGCTTGCTGCAAAGGTGTGCGCGCTGTCTTCTGCGAGGGTGGTGATGGTCTTTTCAGAACCCAACGGTGCATCGTTCACTGCCACCAGCGTTACGGTGGAGACCAGGCTCAAGGTGGCGGTGGCATTGCCGCCGCCGCTGTCGGTCATCGACGTCAGCGTCACCGCGCGCGGGTTTGTGGTGCCGGGATTCTGGCTGCTGTTGCTGTAGGTGATGCCATTGATCAGGGCGGCAGTTACTTCTGGCGTGGCCCCCCCAGCTTTGCTCAGGCTGAGGGTCGCGGTACCTGCGTTCATGCTGACGCTGTAGGCCACGCCATTCGCGGTCGTCGTGCTGGTGTTGCCTTGGATCAGTGCAATCGCATGGCCATCAACGTTCAGGTACTCGGTGGCATCGCTCACGTTGCTGACGGTGAAGGTCATCCCGGTGATGGTCTGGCTGCTCTCCACTGTACTGACCACCACATCGCTGAACAGGCCCGCCGCGGCGCCGTCCTCGGTGTAGGTCACCGCGTTGCCGCCGGCCACCGCGCGGGTGGTTCTAACTTCGATGGAAAGCGTGCCGTCAAAGTTGTTGGCGGTGCTGTCCAGCAGGGCCGTGCCAGTGTCTTCATCCAGCTTCCACAAGGCAACCAGATGGGCCTCGTTGCCCTGCAGGTTGATACCCTTGTTGTCGCGGATTTCGTCCCCAGTGCGAACAGCGTCCCAGATGCGGTATTCGGCAATGGCTCCGTTCAGCGGATAGCTGCCGCCGCTGCGCAAACCCAACTGGTACGGGTTACCCGTATCGGTCAATGCGTCGTCAGTGTTGCTGCTGTTGTCCTGCGTGGTGACCTTAACACCGTTGATGTAAATCGCGGAGGTGTCATTGCCTGCGTCGTACGTCGCGGCAATGTGCATCCATTCGCCTGTGACCAGAACGGCCCCGGTGTCGATGTATGCGCCACCGGTCGGGATGAAGCGCAGCGCGTTGCCATTGCTCTGCAACTCCATTTGCTCGACGGCCTTGCCGGCAATGAACTGCACGCCCGCCAGCTCGTTGAACTTGACCCAGGTTTCCAGCGTGAAGGCCTGCGACGAGGCAATGCTGGCGTCGATGTTGGATGGCGAGGCGTTGTCGCCTGTGCTGGCGTCAGCGAAGCTGGCGTAGACGCCACCGCCCACCACGATGGCCGGGTCGGCGCGGTTACTGACCTGTGGCGCGTCGTTGACGGTGGTGACGGTCACAGTCTGTGTTGCCGCAGCGGTGGCGTTGGCCGCATCGGTGGCGGTGAATGTGACGGTGCGCGCGGCGGTGTTGGGTTCGTTGCTGCTGTTGGTCAACTGCACGGCCCGAGTCACATCTTGCACCAGGGTGTTGGTGGCGTCGCTGTTGAAAGTGAAGGTCCAGGGGAAGGGTTCGCCACCATTGGCCGAACCACCGTTGGCTGTGCCAATTGACGTGGTCCCGCTCATCAGCTTGTTGCCGCCAATTACATCTAGCCAGATGCCGCTGCCGCCCGGGTTGGTGGTGGGCAGAATCAGGCTGTCATCGGCACTGGCGTTGCCCGTGATCTGCACCTTCAACGTACCGCCTTCCCAGTTGCCGTCGTCATCGCTGAGGGCGATGGCCGGGGCGGCGGCGGTGGGGGTTTGCTCGGTGAAGGCGATGGTGCCACCTGTTGCGATGGCCGGGGTGTCATTCACGTTGGTGACGCTGACGCTGACCGCTTGCTCCGTGGTCAATGTGGCGCCGGTGCCCGCGTTGGTGGCGACCACGATGAAGGCGTAGCTATTTTTGACCTCGTAGTTGGCGCCGGCTTTGAGCGTGACTTCGCCGGTGGTGCTGTTGATGTTCAGCAATTCGGCATCGTCCGCAGAACCATCGCCCTTAAGGTTGTAGACGAGCACCTGATTGGCACCCGTACCGTCGGCATCTGTGGTCGCAGCGTCGTAAATCACGGTGCTGATGGCCGCGTTCTCGGCCACGATACCGGTGCCATCGCTGGTGAAAACCGGCGCTTTGTCATTCACGTCGGTGACGTTGACCGAGAGGGTCTGCTCGTCATAAAGGTTTACGCCGTCGGTGACGCGGACTTTGACTTCGTAGCTGTTATTGCCGTCACTGTCAGTGGGTGCTTCGAAGTTGGGGCTGGCGTTGAAAGTCAGCGCACCGCTGCTGCTGTTGATACTGAATTTGCCTGCGTCGGCCCCACCAGCGATGCTGTAGGTTTTGGTGTCACCGCTGTCGGCATCAGTGGCGGTCACGGTGGTGACGGCGCCTGTGCCATTCTCGGCATAGCTGAGAGTGGCGGTGGCACCGCCGCCATTGCTGGTGATGACCGGGGTGGCCTGCACCGTGAGCGTGGAGCTTGAGGTGGCTGCGGCCTCGGTGGGCGTGCCAAGGCCGCCGTACTCAATGACAAAGCCCGTGACGGTGTAATCGCCACCGCCACCGGTGTCCACCAGGTCATTCCACTTTCCCGCTACCAGACCCCCGGTGTTGCTGCTGATGAGCTGAGCGTAATCCTCAGTACCGCCACTGTTATTTGGCTCGCCGGTTTGCCAACTGTAGTAGGGAGACACGTTGTAAAGAGCATTATTGCCATCACCGGGCTCGGTCATGATGAGGGTGCCTGCTTCCGGCCCAGTGACCCACCTCCAGGTGCCTTCGACTGCTGCATCGTTGGCCCCAATCCAGGCGTTACCGCCCACTTTGCCAATGATGAAGTCGTTTTCCTGCTGTGAAGTAATGGTGACGAGGTACCCCTGCAAGCCGTTGAATTTCGTGACGGGGTTAGCCGCGTAACCTTGGGCGCCTGTCCAGGTCTTGTCCGTTAAGCCTTTTGCTGTGTAGTCGATGTATTCGTAATAGTGCCCATTGTCCGGGTTGTAAGCTGCCCCCCCCAAGACCGCGCTGATCTTGAGTGTGGTGCTCGCATTGGCGTCGCTGTTGTAGGCCTGCAGCGACTGCAAGGCATTGTTGACCTGCGTCAGCGTGCCTTCGAAAGCAATGCTGGAGGCCGAGCCGTTGTACAGGTCGCCATAGCCGGTGGCGGCCGCAACGCCCGTGCCTGGGTTGCTGAGCTTGATGTTGCCGTTATCGACCTCCACCACAATCCGCACGGTGCCCGAGAAGCCTGCAACCGGCGCAGAACTGTAGACGGTAGTCCAGGTGTTGACCGGCAGGTTGGAAAGCGATGGGGCAACAATGGAGGTGGCCATGGGAAGTGTCCTGAAAGTGCGTTATGCAGTGAAAAGGCGCCTCATGGCACCGTTCGATACACTGTAACAATAGGTTTTTTCCGAATCCAAAATAATCCAAATTTCGGCCATCCCCGTGTTTTCTTCTCCTTTGCGCCCTCCTGCCTGGCCTTGCCTGGCCCTGGTTTTTGTCTTGCTGTGGAGCGTCTTGGCGGGGCGTATGGCCCATGCGCAGGACCACATCGTCGAGAGAGGTTGGCTGGAAGACCCCTTGGGCCGCTTGACGTGGGAACAGGCGCAGCGTCAGGTCACGCAGCCATTTGCCGGCACCCTGAACCGGGGCTATGGCGCGGGGGTGTTGTGGCTGCGGCTGCGCATTGACCCCAACCCTGGCCGCTTGGCGTCCGCTCCGGCCGACGAACTGGTGCTGCGCATTCGTCCCGTGTATCTGGACGAGGTGGTAGTGTTTGACCCGCTTGTGCCTGGTGGCCAGGCGGGCGTGGTGGGTGACCGCCATCACTCCCGGAACGATGCTCTGCAGGGGACCGATTTTTTGATGCCCATTGCCCGGGGGGATGCTCCGCGCGATCTCTGGCTGCGGCTGCAGTCCACCAGCACACGGCAGATCCATGTGGCGGCCCTGCACCCAAACACGCTGGCGCCCATGACGCTGCGATGGAATCTCATCACCAGCCTTTACATCGGCGCGGTCATGGTGTTTCTGCTCTGGGGTGTCGTCAACCTGGTGTTGCGCCGTGACGCGGTGATGGGCTCTTTTGCATTGATGAACTTGACCGCTGGTCTGTTTGGGCTCACTTCTCTGGGCTTTCTGCGGGTTTTTTGGCCGCTGGCCTGGAGTGCCGAGGCCCTGAACCTGCTGGGCAGCGCGTCTTCGGTGGTGGTGGTGGGCGGAGGCGTGCTGTTTCACATTCGCTTTTTGCGGGAGTTTCGGCCTGCCACCTGGGCCATGGGCTTGCTTTACGCCATGCTGGCCCTGGTGCTGGTCAATCTGGCGCTGTTGGCGTTGGGCCATGTCACCTGGGCCTTGCAGAGCAACATGGTGACCATTCTGTTGGCGCCACCGATCTGTCTGGTGTGCGCCATGACGGGCAGAGTCTGGGCGATGGCGCCGGATGCCATCACGGAGCCTGCGTTGACACGGCGGATGTTGGTGACTTTTTATGTGGGGTTTCTCACCATCTTTGTGTTGTCTTCCACCACCGGGCTAGGCTGGCTGCCGGCCACCGAGTGGACCATTTATGTCAGCCAGCTGCACACCCTGGTCAGCAGCGTGCTGCTGATGTTGATGCTGCAATACCGTGCGTTCATCCTGAGCCAGAAGCGGCAGCAGGCACAGCTCGCGCTGGAGAAAACCACCCTGCAGGTGGCGCACGAACGTCACATGCGCACGGAGCAGGAAAAGCTGCTCGCGATGCTGGCCCATGAAATCAAAACCCCATTGGCGACCATGCACCTGCGGCTTGATGGGCAGGCCAAAGGCAGCCGTGAAATTCGCCAGGCCATGCGAGAGATGAACAGTGTGATTGAGCGTTGCCTGCAGACGCTGCAACTGGGCGATGGGCATTTGGCCTCGCAGGTGCGAAGGCTTGATTTTGTAGAGTGCGTGCGGGCCGCCGTGTCGGCGTGTTCGCAGCCCGAACGGGTGCAGGTGCATCTGCCGCCCTCGCTGTGCATGCAGACCGACCTGCAGTTGCTGTTCATTGTGCTGAGCAATCTGCTGGAGAACGCTTGCAAGTACTCGGCACCCGGGACACCGATTGAATTGCACTGTTCTGTGCTTGAGGCCCCCTCTGCGACGCCTGCGGTGCGGCTGGAGCTGTGCAACCAGCCTGGCCAGGCGGGTTGGCCGCACCCAGACCGTGTTTTTGACAAGTACTACCGCTCACCTCAGGCGCAGCGGCAGTCTGGCACAGGCCTGGGCCTGTATCTGGTGCGCAGTCTCACCCAGACCCTGAATGGATCAATCGCCTATCAGCCTGATGACAAGCTGCTGAGGTTTGTTCTGACTTTGCCCTTGAACCCCACCGAGTGAGCCTCCTTTGGCTTGCTTTGGATTTGCGTGAACGCGCCCGTTACCATGGAGCGCATGACCCGACCCCCCTCGTTGCACATCCTGATTGTTGAAGACAACAATGGTTTGCGTGAAGCGACCCTGGATTTTTTGAACGAGCACGGCCACCACGCCATGGGGGTTGCCAGCGCAGAAGAAGTAGACGACATCGCTTTGCGCGATGTGCCGGATCTGTATCTGGTGGATGTCAATTTGCCCGGTGAAAACGGTTTCGCGTTGACCCAGCGCCTTCGCAAAAGTCAGCCGCTGGCCGGGATCGTTTTGATGACCGCCCGGGGGCAGTTGCATGACCGCCTGGATGGGTATCAGCGCGGTGCCGACAATTATTTGATCAAGCCTGTAGAACCAGCGGAACTGCTGGCATGCATCCACAGCCTTGCATTCCGTTTGAAGTCGACCAGCCAGTCCACCACCGTTGGCCTGGTGCTCAACAGCAGTGCCATGCGCTTGTCAGGGCCCATGGGTGAGGTGCCCTTGACCCATGGTGAAAGTCTTCTGCTGGCGGCGTTTTGTCGTTCTGCAGGTCAAAAGCTCGAGCGCTGGCAAGCCATGCAATTGGTGGACAGCAAAGACAAGGGCCTATCGCCTGCCAACCTGGAAATGCGCATCAGTTCCTTGCGCAAGAAACTGAGCCAATGCGGGGCACAAGACAGTGCCATCCTGACTTTGCGCGGATTTGGGTACGCTTTGGGTTGTCAGATGGAGGTGCGTTCGTAGGCTGACCCTTGCAAGCCGATGGTTTGCAATGGACCTGTTGGCAAAAGAGAGCACAGCGCATGTGTTGTGGGGGTGGGCGTCTCCATAGTGCATGCCTGTTGCCCGAAATCCCATGAACTTATTTTGCACAAGGCCCGGGAACTCCCTCATGGAGGGACCGGGTCCGTGTTGCAGCACAGACTGATCGCGTGGCAGGGCTGCAAACACGACCCACAAAGCAAAAAGCCCGCTTTTTAAGCGGGCTTTTTGCTTTGCTTGGCTCCTCGACCTGGGCTCGAACCAGGGACCTACGGATTAACAGTCCGGCGCTCTACCGACTGAGCTATCGAGGAATGATCGGTGTGTAACGCCTCGCAAAATGGATGCGAGGCTTGCAAATTTTTGGCTCCTCGACCTGGGCTCGAACCAGGGACCTACGGATTAACAGTCCGGCGCTCTACCGACTGAGCTATCGAGGAACAAGCCTCAGATTATATACATAAAAATGGAGCAATTTTCTGATGTCTGCGCTCATCCATTGTGCTTCTGTGCGGGTTCGGGCCTGCGCCACAGCCATGACAGTACGCCAGCCATGCAAACGCATGCAACCGCCACAGCCCAGCGTGGGGCTTCGGTGAACACCAGAATGGCGCTGCTCGCAGCCATCATCAGGGTGGCTCCCCATTTCGATCTGCGGCTCACGCGGCCACCGTTGGCCCAGTTGCGCAGCGTGGGGCCGAACAAGGGGTGGAACCAAAGCCATCGATACAGCCTGGGTGAACTGCGAGCTGCTGCCCATGCGGCCATCAGGATGAACACGGTGGTGGGCAACCCGGGCACGAACACGCCCACGACGCCCAGAACCAGACACAGCAGGGCAAACGCCGTCAGGAGCCAACGCACAAGCAACGGTAGCTCTCGGGGCAGCGGCGTATCCGGAAGTTTGTTGGTAGGCGAAGCCATGGGTCGTGATTGTGCATGGATGGTGCGGCATCGTGTGCGCGCTATGCTTCCCCTTTTTGTTGTGCACGCAGTGAACTGCGGCTGTTACCAGGCTCGTTCTCATGACCATCCACACCATTTTGAAAATGGGCGATCCCCGCCTGCTGCGCATCGCCCAGCCCGTGCAGCGGTTTGATACCGATGCGCTGCATCTGCTGGTGCGGGACATGCTCGAAACGATGCGATCAGTCAATGGTGCAGGTCTGGCGGCCCCCCAAATCGGCGTGGATTTGCAGGTAGTTATTTTTGGCTCTGATGCAGCGAATCCCCGCTATCCCGACCGGCCTATGGTGCCCCCCACCGTGCTTGTCAACCCAGTCATCACCCCGGTGGGCACAGACGAGGAAGAGGATTGGGAGGGGTGTTTGTCGGTGCCGGGATTGCGCGGCAAGGTGCCACGCTGGTTGCGCATTCGTTACACGGGGTTTGACCCCTACGGCGACCCGATCGACCGGACAGTGGATGGATTTCACGCCCGCGTAGTGCAGCACGAATGCGATCATTTGATTGGCAAGCTGTATCCCATGCGTGTGCGCGATTTTGCTCAGTTTGGCTATACCGAAGTGCTCTTCCCCGGTATCGGTGCTGCCGAGGATGAATAAGGCGCGAAAGCAGGGGTGGCGCAGAGTGCGTGCAGGTTTCCTGCATGAATCGCTTGCTGCGACGGTTTCGGTGATGCGGCCCATGGCAGGCTGGGTGCGAAAAATATTTTTTCCCGCAACATGCAAAAAGCCCCTGACTCTTGCGAATCAGGGGCTTTCATTTGGTGCCGGAGAGATGAATCGAACACCCGACCTTCTCATTACGAATGACAGGATGGGCGCATTCACCCCCGTTGATTGCCGCTGATATAATCTATACAAATCAACAACTTACGCAGATTGAGCTGGACATAAAAACAGTTTGATTGTTGATTGAAATTCGGCAGTTTTCAGCAAATCGTCTTACATCCGCCCTTACATCCTGGCCGATGTAAGACTTCAAGGGGCACCGCATGGCAAAGATTGCATTCACCGCTGGCCGGGTATCGGGGTTCAAGTGCCCGCCTGGCAAGACGCAGGCCTTCATGTGGGATGCGACCGCGCCGGGGCTTGGGCTGCGTGCCACA
>Ga0116172_10004324_pt1 | contig 11598 bp, 8 predicted proteins | sample AD_UKC083_MetaG_FD_89799 | JGI IMG/M metagenome (GOLD analysis project Ga0116172, IMG submission 89799) | Active sludge microbial communities of municipal wastewater-treating anaerobic digesters from USA - AD_UKC083_MetaG | ecosystem: Engineered > Bioreactor > Anaerobic > Digestate | place: USA...
CAGAACAACACCAGCAAGTCCAGCAAACGCCCCGCAAATTGTATAGGCAAAAAGTTTTATTCTAACGACGTTAATCCCGCAAACCCTTGCAGCGAGTTCGCTATCTCCAACTGCGTAAATATGCCTACCTGTCCCGGTATATTTTAAAATCACCGCTGATAATAAGGCAATTGCTAATAATATTAATACGGGATTTGGAATACCAAATAAATCGCCGCTTCCTATGGAAATAAACCTTGAATTTAATCCCGATACAGGTTTGCCGCCACTGATTACAAGGGCAAAACCTCGGGCTATTGTCATCATTCCGAGCGTTACAATAAACGGCGCAACCCTTCCTTTCGCAACAACAAAACCGTTTATAAAACCGCACAATACCCCGGCAAAAATCCCGGTAAATATAGGGATTATAACCCCCTGTTGACGCGCAGACAACGCTGCCACAACACCTGATAGTGCTACAACTGAACCGAGAGAAAGGTCAACCCCGCCTGTTAATAACACATAAGTTACTCCAACAGCAAGAATGCCGTTAATTGAAATCTGCCTTGCAACTATAAGAAGATTTTGAACCGTGAAAAAATTTTCTGAGGCTAATGAAAGGACAACGCATAAGAGAACAAGAATTATTACAAGCCCATAACGAGCTAAATTTTCAGAAAACTTAAATTTCATAACTTATTATTCAGTTTGCTAAACAGTATGACTTATCTATAACAATCCAAGAAAAAACAGTCGTTTGTGATATACACTCCGATAGATTTTGTTAGGTGGTTTTGTCGCTATTAGCACTACATTTTTTCACTATAAGCCATTTATAGTAATTGGGACAAAATAGCAAAACTGCGCAAATAAAGATGTAAAAGAAATTCTCATAAACCACGGAATAATCTTTCATCTGAATAGCACCAATCAACAAAGTTATTAATAATAAGCCAGCGGCAAACAGGACTTTGTTTCTCGCTATACCGAGGATCAATAAAACTCCGAGCAATAATTCACAGTAAGGAAGCGCATATCCGTAACCAGCAATGAGCCATTTAGGGAGAAATGATTCTCTTAATTTATCTTCAAGCAAATAACCGGTTACAAACCATTTTGCGTTTTCAAAACTCCATTTTCCCTGATAATAAAATTTTCCAAATGAAGTAAAGATGAATAAAAATCCAAGCGCCCATCTTAGGATTGCGGTTGCAGCAGATTTAGTCCAATCGTTTTTTACCTCTTTATTATCCATTGCTATGGTGTTACAGGAAGCCGTCCATTATCTACCTCTTGCTTCATCAGAATCCCCTGCTCTTTATAAGGCTTTAACATAAAATGAGTTGCAGTAGAAATAACGCCCGGAATTGTGGCTAATTTTTCGGAGACGAACTTTGCGACTTCTTTTAGATTATCCCCCTCAACCACGACCATCAGGTCGTAAGCACCGCTCATCAAATAGCACGAACGAACTTCGTCATATTTTGAGATTCGTTCTGCCAGTCTATCAAAACCGCCGCCGCGTTCAGGTGTAATTTTTACCTCAATTAAAGCCCTGACAAGGTCAATCCCAAGTTTTTCCTCATTAAGAATAGCCCGATAACCAAGGACGATCCCGTTTTGTTTGAGCGTTTTGAGTTTTTCTTCAACCATCTCTTTCGGGATATTAAGCATCCGTGAGAGTTCGTCCACAGTCAAATTGGGGTCGTCTCTTAAAAGTTTTAATAAATTTTCCATAATATTTTTATTACCATTTTATCAAATACAAATCAATCAAGTAGCTGAGGCAAAATCTTATGTGTCAATCTATGTTGTTCGCTTGCAGGGATAATGCCCTCCTGCACTTTTTTCCATCCATGTTCGCGCAATGAACGCCAACCTTGATCCCGAGCAACTTTCCGCAGATCAGTGGTTTTAACACCCGGTTCAATCAGGTCGGCAATTTCATCAGTCACAATAAAAAATTCATACAACGCAATCCTGCCGCGGCATCCTTGATAGTTGCATTCCACACAACCTTCTCCTTTGAATGCGCGAACTTGAACTATCGGTATTTTTAAAGCCTCGGACATCTCTTTTTTAAAACGATCGCCCAAATCGTTATCCGGCTTGGCGCAATGCTTGCAAACACGACGTGCAAGTCGTTGGGCTATGCTGCAAACAAGTGATGACCCAATCAAGTAGGGGTCAATCTTCATATCCATAAGTCGAGTGATGGAACTTACGCTATCATTTGTATGGAGTGTAGAAAAAACAAGATGCCCGGTTTGAGCCGCCCTGACAGCAATTTCAGCCGTCTCATTGTCGCGAATTTCTCCTATCAACACAACGTCCGGGTCATGACGCAATACAGCGCGCAAACCTTCTGAAAATGTAAGCCCGATTTCTTCGTGGACTTGAATTTGTTGAATGCCTTCGAGTCTATATTCAACTGGGTCTTCGATCGTGATGATTTTTCTGGTTTCATCATTGGCGTGAGCAAGCGCAGCGTAAAGAGTCGTTGTTTTTCCACTCCCGGTTGGACCGGTAATCAAGACCATACCCTGCGTTAATTTTGTCAATTCAGAAAAAGCCATTTCTTGACCGGGTTCCATCCCGAGTTGGCTTAAATCTCGGAACAAACTTTGTCTGCCGAGAATCCTTAAGCAAATAGCCTCTCCGAATTTTGTGGGTACTATAGAAACTCGCAGGTCATAGTCCTCATTGCCAAGTTTCATTGAAATTCTTCCATCCTGCGGGAGACGTCTTTCTGAAATATCCAGACTTGCCATTATTTTTAAGCGAGAGACAATTGGATTATAAAACTGTCGCAATCCGGAGGGGAGCGGAATATGCTGCATCAAGCCGTCAATCCTATATCTCAGTCGTATAGAAGAACCATACGGTTCAATATGAATATCGGTTGCCTGCAAACGCAATGCTTCAAGGATTATCTGGTCAACAAAATCGGCTATTGTAGGGTCAACTGTTTGCGCAGCATCGGTTTGCTTAATATCCAATATAATTTCGTTGCTTGTGGTCGTGCCGCTTTTGTCCTGGCGCAAACGTTCAATTGTAGCTGCGCCAAGACCGAATTTATTTTTCAAGAAGCTATGAATAGCGCTCGGCGAGGCGATTGTGACTTTTAGTCTTTTATTCAATACAAGTCTTAAATTTCCTAATTCAAGTTGTTTAAGAGGCTCGCTTAATGCAATGGTCAAAGTGTCTCCTTCAAGAGAAATTGGAACCATCCGATAGTGAAAAATTAATTTCAACGGGACTGAATTTAAAACTTCCTGCGGGATATCCGTTTTAGACAAATCCACATAAGGAAGGTTGTTAAGTTTTGCAAGGGCGCGATATGTGTCCTCTTCGGTAGCAATGTTAAGTTCCACCAGCAAACGGTGTTGTGGTTGATTTACACGGACTTGATGACGTTTTATCTGCTCAAGTTGGTTTGCGTTAATCTTACCAGCCTCAAATAACAAATCGGCAACATCTTTTTTCTGGTTATCTATTAAATCTGTCATTTAATTGGGATCTCTAAAACAAATTCTTTATTAAACATAATCACATTTGTCTTGTCAGGGCAAGCAAGGATGGCTTGTTTTGGATTGAAATCTAATGTTACAATATTGGATAGAAAATTCATTCCGGCTGTTGCAGTAACGAGATTTGAGTTCACAAGGAAAAACGCCTTTTTAAATCCCTCTGAGTTCTGTATCATACCAATATACTTAATTTGCACTTTATAAAATTTTGGTGGAGTCGGAGGCAGTGGCGAAGAATTAAGGTTTGTTTGTGTGGGAGGCTGTGGCTCAAATTTATCTGTATAAAAAGGGCTTAAAATGTTCGTTTTTAAAAACTCAGCTGTGTATAAATTCAATAAAAATAACTTTTCTGCGCTTTTAATTGGAACAAGTTCTGCATATTGTTTGGGCTTCGAATGAGTTATATTTACCAAAGTCGGCTTCGTAAAAAGCTGTTGTATAACAATTATCAACAAAATTAATAAGAAAACGAGGATGCCATAAAGCGCTGTTCTGCTTTTCTCTAATTCGCGTAAAAATTCTGTTGTTTTAATCCATCTCATTCTTTCTTCGGTTTTACAAGTACAAAACCACATATTCGCAAATCTGCCATTACATTATCCGTATCTTCAATTCCATCTTTTTTGATAAGGATTCTATCAATATATAATTCAGGCTTATCCATCTTTAAAGATGCATCTTTTACCTCCGGATTGAACTTCGCAGGCAATAAAGTTACGAATTTTAATACTGATCGGCTGTTACCGGCAACTGTAATCTTGAAACTCAATTCTCTTGGAAAGGCATTTGTTTTATCATCTTGTGCTATGGTTTTTACAGGTCTTGTCATTAAAGAGTTAATTGATGTTATACGACAATTTATTGCCGACAACAAAGAATTGTGAACCATAGAAAGATAAGCCCATAAAAGTTCCGGGTTCTTCATTTCGGAAGAGTATTCGGGATAACCTGCCAATACTCCGGGATAAATTGTGACAAAGTTTGATGACGCTGCCGCTTGTAATTCTTCCTGACACAGCTGCCGTTCATTTTGATATTCTACCAGTTGAAATGGTTGTTTCAATTTTGCCACTACTTGCTCAGAAAAAGCGGTCTGTCTTTCAATAGTAATTTTAAGAGCATCGAGCCTTGCCTCTATTTCCTCATAATCTTTAATATTTTTTTCAAGCGGCGAAATATCAATCCAATTTTTATCGGCGTTCAATGGAAATTTTTTGTTTAGAACCTTCAAGTTTTGCTCAATTGGTTTATCAAAAGACTTAACCCAGCTATTCAGTGGGAGATAAACAGCAAATGTATAAACCCCTAACACCAGGCAAATTAACAACAATGTTTTTTGTAAATGTCTATATTTCTTTGTGGCTATCATTTTTGTTGTGGTTGTGTCAGCGGTGTTATTTTATCATATACTCCCATCCTCACCGGTGTCGGGGTTGGAGTTTCGCCAGTTTCCATCGTAGGAGGTTCATTTGTGGCTTGCAACGATTGAAATTCGTTTGTCGCCAACTCCATAAAAATTGCAAAATGTTTATCAGGCAATACAGTCTTTTGGTCTGCCATCAGCCTCCGTTGTTCAAAAGGTATCGTGTCAACGTTTCTGAAACGGGGATCGCGTTTTAAATCACTCACGAGTTGGCTCAAAGTCTTTCTCATTGTATCGCCCTCTTCTGGAATGCAAACCTCTACGACATATCCCGGACGAACTACAACCTTGTTAGTTGCAGAATGTTCTAATGTTGGTAATAATGGTCCCATAATAACCACCCCATCTGGCTGTGGTGGTTCATTTGTCCCCGATAACGGTGGCGCGTTAAAATAGGTTTGTTCATCAGCAAATAACACGAACCACATCGGCTTATTTGATCGGCTCAAGGTAATTAATTCCAGGGTCTGTATTGTATCCATCGTAACCTGTTTTTTATACAACACCGTCCTTAGCTTTTCATAATTCTGCAAAATTACGCTTTTAGTATTTTCTAATTGCTCCGCGAGTTTTAAACCATATTCAATCTGTGAACGAAGGATTGACTTCTGCCTTGCAGCAAACGCAGTCTGCCAGGTCCCTACCCCGAGCAATATGAGAAATAAAAATACAAGAAGGATACAAACCGATTGAATGACCTGGGCAATTTTCAATTTTTGCCAGGAAGATTTTAATTCATCCGGCAACAGAGAAGCCGATTGTGCTGTGCCTCCCAGAGCTTGAAGAGAAACACCTTTTGCAACGGCAAAAAAACCCGGTGGATATGTGCGTTCTTCGTCATCTTCATAGTACCATTGAGAAAAATGAGGACTGGTCGGCTTTTTATTTAAATAATCAATCAAAAATTCATTACAGGCATTTCCACAAAGAACAAATTGTAATGACTGGAGGTTCAACCGCGATTCAAAGTTATCAGTTAACCATTCGCCAACAATCCTATATAGTTCTTGCAGCCACCCATCAATTAATGAACAATATAAGTCGGATTTATCATTACCATAGAATAAATTCTTTTTACAAATAATATCGATTGCTTCTTGTGTAGAGCAACCAATAGATGACGAAAGTGATTCTGCAAATAATTCCAATCCAAGCGCAATACTTGTCGTGTAAATTCCTTGTCCTTCATATAAAATAGCGATTGTAGTGCTACGCATACCCAGTTCAACAAGCACAGTAGAAACGGTTTCAGGATATTTCTTTAGATAAGCAGTTATTAGTGCGTTGCCAGTTGAAGTGATACCGCATACCTCTTCTTTTTCAATTCCAAGCCTATCTATTGCTTTAAACACCTCTTGTTCCTGACAAAGCGTAACCCAGAACGAGTGTGTATGCTTTCCATAAGGCTTTAACGGGGCATAATCCCAGATAATTTTTGTCTGGCTTAACCCTGCAATTCGGTGCGCCTCGCCCTGTATCATCCTTTGAATGTCAGTTTGTGAAGCAGGCGGAAGGTCTATTACCTGAGATAATGTTAAATGCTGGGAAAGTGAAATTGCAACGGGGTAATGTCCAAGAGATTCTATAATTGATGCAACCTCATTTTTCAAAGTAGATTGAGCAATCTCGTTATTCTCAATATAATCCGGTAAATCAACGACTTCTTTTCGTAAAAATGCGATTTTGTTTAAAAATTTCTGTGCTAATACAATTTTGATGTTGCGTGCGTCCACATCAATTGCAATTACCCTGCGAGCCGGTAAAATCGGTAACCCTAATACATAAGGAAATTGTCCTTTCAATAATCTCACTTTAAATCAACGGATTGCTGGTGGTTTGTTTGTTTCTTCCATTGGAATAACTAATTCTCCATTTTCATTTAACAATGTTGCTGTTACAAATACCAAAAGATAACGCGGTTTATTATACTCGGTCTTTTTTCTGAATGCAGCGCCAATAATAGGAATATTTCCAAGAACAGGGATTGATTCAACGTACTTTCGTTGTTCTCGCTGCAACACGCCGCCCATAACAACCGTTTGACCGGATTTGACCATTACGCGCGTTGCTAATTCCTGGCTGCTTGATTCTGGCAACTTAATTTCAAACGAACCGGAAACATCTCTTACTGTTGCGAATGTCTTCATTTCGACATCTTGATTTACCTTCGGATTCACCGCTAACAATATAGTCTTTCCGTCTCCGCCGACGCTTGCAACAACGTAAAGAGAAACCCCGGATGTTATTTTTGTAGGCTTTCCCTCCGGAACAAGACTTGACGCTGTTATATACTGCCCTATGGTTTGCTTTACAGAATACTGTTCATAATAATACTGTATTTTGCCATCGCTAATCATCGCCGGCAAATTGTTCACAAGAGTTAAACGGGGAGCGCTTAAAGTTTGGCTTTCGCCGCTTTGTTGCAGTGCTGTCAATGTTGCAGTGAGGTCAGACCTGCCAAGAATTCTAGGAAAGATATTTGTCCAGGTTTTTTGTATGCCTGAGCTAAAGTCATTCTCAAGTCCTGAAAATGTACCTAATCCAGTATAATCCTGTGGAGCGCGTCCAGATCTGACAGGTCTTCCAGTCTCCCAACTCGCCCCGAGTTGCATAAATGCCGCCTCAGTTATAGTAATGAAACGGGATTCTATTAGAACTTGCTGCAAAGGTTTATCAAATTCACTAACGATTTTATCCATTACCTCCAATTGTTCGCGTGTACCGCGTGCTATAATAATGTTCCTTTCATAGTCAATATAGTATTTTGAACCTGTAAAAAAGTTTGTAATTGCCTGTTCTATGGACGGTTTTTGAGGGGCGTTATCATTTACAAACCTTATAAACTCTTGCTTCTCAGATACGGTTGTTACATTTCCCGCAGTAGTCGCTGTTTTCGTTACCTGCTCGGGTCCAAATTGTGCAGGAATAATAAATCCATTTTTTAATTTATAAAACCGTGTCTCCTCCATTAACCTTTTAGGGTCTTTGGCATCTATAATCCATATCAAATCTTCACCCACTTGAAATTGAACGTCCATATTTCTTGCCACATATTTTAAAAACTCTCCTAATTTTACCTTGTCCATATTTACACTCAAAGTTTGTTTAAATGCTGGAATAGCTTTATCGGCTACAAAATTTATTCCTTCCGCCTGTCCTATATTAAAAATAATCGCTTCAAGGGTTACATTATCCAGGTGTACAGAAATTTCTTTTTCTAAAATTTTAGCCATTCTACCTTCGGGCGACTCAAGGTCAAAAAGTTGATTTGTTTGATATATTTTTTTGCCGAACGATTCCGGAATATACGGTTCTGCTTCAATCTTCTGAATAGCGTCGCGGACATCTTTTCTGGGTGGCAAACCTCGGTCTTTGGATTCCGTAAAAAGTTCGATTGGATTGGGATTAAACGAAGAATTTCCAGCGTCAATTTGACGGATTTTATCCTCAATATTGGCTTCTAAATACTGCTTACGTTGTTTCTCGACCCAACTTTTCAACCGTTGAACGTTATCATCGGTAGGCGCTTTTTGTTCAAGGATTGTCACCTTATCCATTGCCTCATCCCATCTGTTCTTTGATGCAATCGAAAATATTTCCTTAAACTCCTTGTCATATTCGGCGCTGTATTTTGGTTTTGTATCGTTCAGACTTTGTTGTTCAGCCTGGGTTGGCGCCTTTATATCCGGGCTTGTTTTTGAGGCTTTTGGCGTGCTTGTCTGGCAGGCTGTTAAAAAAGCCATTCCTGATACAATCACTATTAATCTCATTAAACGTATACTCATAACTGTAATCTATTTTTATATTTCGTCTGAAAAATTCAGCCCAAATTTCAACCATTTAATTCCGGTACTTACGTTTTTAAATCACACCGAATATTAGACAAGTTCACCATTTTTCAGCCGTTCTGCTATTATACAATATAAAACCAATCTACCTGGACGCAAGCAAGCCCAAAACTCTAATTTATTATTCAATTATTGAATAATCGTGGACCAACGCTACCGAAGTATCCATAATTTAATCATTTTACGTCTTTTGCTTTGAACTTAAATTTAAAAAATTAACCCCTATCTTTTGAAGTGCATACTGGACTTCTCTCATATAATCATTATAACAAAGCATCCAATGAAAACCCGGCATTTTTTGCATCAATTCAGATTGATCGCCATCAATTTTAACATCAATCTGCGAACGACAAATATCAAGAAATGGATTCTTTACGATTTTTCCGCTTAATCCAACCCACCGTCTGCCACCAAAATCAGGTATTAAACAGGTGCACTGTTGTCCAATGCGCATCTCAACCTTAGGCGCTGCGCCATAATCTGATTCAAAATGTGTTAAAACCAAGGTCGGTTCATAATGTTTTCCATCCATTTTTCTTGGCGCAGTACAATGAGCAAGAGTTATCATATCGTCGTGTGGATAGGTAGGGTCGTTCAAAAATACAGGTAATCCAGAGATATAATGAAGCAAAACACCTGACGGGATCACGACAAAATCAGATTCGCAAAATGCAAGCCCATCATCATCATTAATCAAAGACAGCGGTAGACAAGCAGTGGTTTTTGAAACTGCCATTATCGTTCCCATACAGGCATTTATTGTCATAGCATCTGTTTTTTCCTGAGCCATCAAGTCCCTAAAAACAGCATCCAGGACAAACGCCCTATCCACAAAGCCTCTATCTGTCCTCAATTTTATCCCCCTCTGCCTTAAATACCTACCAGCCTCATCTGTATATTTTTTAACCAGATTAGAATCTTTGTACGCCGATTCGAGTTTCTTAGAAAGTTCTTTATATGGATAGTCTACTAACTCCATTTTCCAGATTTCCTTTGCTTTCGCTGGTGCATCGGCACCGCTTCTACCCCAACCTCCTGATCCTCCGATACATACAATCTTTTTATTCATTGAATTTTTCAACCCATATAAGGCGCGAAATCGCCATAAAAGTTCCGACGTATTGTCAATAACAACATCATCAACAGTCCAGCCTGCCTGAGTAATTTCATCCACAGTCTTTCGGAAAAACCGATTATGCACGATTTCATACCATAAATAGACCGGACCGGGGTCGTGTCGTAAAAACATAACATTCCATTTCTCCGTAGAAGTCAATGCCTCAAGCAAATTTACCCAGCCACCAGCAGCATAAAGTAATAGAACGTCGAAATCACCTTTAACGAGATTTTGAGCCTTTTCAATACTCCTTACAGGTTCAACGGGCAGAAATTTAATTTTAAAATTTGCTTGTTTTGATAGTTTTTGAAGTTCTTCGTTAATCCGTTGTTGTTCTGCCTTTGCCTGTTCTTCGGTCTGAATTCCACCCCAATTTCGCCAGCTTGTTGCATCGCGTCTCTGTGGCAGGTCATAAGTTAGAACCGGTTGGACAACTAATTCTTTTTTAATTACGAGCATCTGCCTTTCATTATCCTCTGCATATATAACAGACTCTCCTAATTTATATGACAACGCGGTTGCCGCTGCTGTAACACCAAATGTATATAAAAACTTCCTCCTGTTAATGGATTGAATGTGACAATGAGACGATGGAGTCGCACAATGACAGCAACATCCGTTTGAGTGGTTCACTCGAAGAATATTCTCTTGTGTTTTCATAATAATTAATTTTTAAACTTTTAATTGAACATTAAAAATTTATCAGAATAATTTTTATAAATAAAGAAAAACTTAATAGCGTCAAAATGTAAAAGAGTTGATTGAAAAGTCTTAAATAATAATTTAGAAAATTCTTTATGAAAAAATTAGCATGTAATATTAGTTCGTTGTTATTTGTAGTTATTATTTCTGCCAATGTCTATGGCGCAATTAATGAACCACCACCGGGTTTTAAGGCGCTGTTCAATGGTAAAGATTTAACAGGATGGTGGGGGGCCGGAACTGAAGACCCGCTCAAATGGATGGCTTTGCCCCCTGATGAACTGAAAAAGAAAAAGGAATCTAGCCTTTCTGATATTGCAAAACATTGGAAAGTGGAAAATGGCGAACTTGTTAATGATGGGAATGGACTTTATTTAACCACTGAACAAAATTTCAGAGATTTTGAATTGTTGGTTGATTATAAAACAGTACCTAAAGCAGATAGTGGAATATATTTGAAAGGCTGTCCACAAGTCCAAATCTGGGATTACACGGACAAAGGTAAATTTAGCATTGGTTCAGACAAAGGTTCAGGCGGATTATGGAATAACTCGCCCGGTTCTCCCGGAAAAGATCCGCTTGTATTTGCTGACAAACCTTTTGGCGAATGGAATCATTTCCGTATTATTCAACTCGGAAGCCGAACCACCGTTTATCTTAATGATAAATTGGTCGTAAACAATGCTATAATGGAAAACTATTTCAATAAAAAGCTTCCCATACCGCCAGAGGGACCAATTCAGCTTCAAACCCACGGCGGCGAAATAAGATGGCGAAATATTTTTGTTAGAGAAATAGACCAATCAGAAGCAAATAGACTTTTGCGAGGTTCAGATGAAGGTTTTGTTCCAATTTTTAATGGAAAAGATTTTGAAGGCTGGGCTGGTCCAACAGATAATTATGAAGTCCGAGATGGATCCATTGTTTGTAAAAAAGGAAAAGGCGGCACAATTTACACAAAAGAAGAATACTCTGACTTTATTGTAAGGCTTGAAA
>Ga0116172_10004337_pt1 | contig 11580 bp, 9 predicted proteins | sample AD_UKC083_MetaG_FD_89799 | JGI IMG/M metagenome (GOLD analysis project Ga0116172, IMG submission 89799) | Active sludge microbial communities of municipal wastewater-treating anaerobic digesters from USA - AD_UKC083_MetaG | ecosystem: Engineered > Bioreactor > Anaerobic > Digestate | place: USA...
ACCTTTCCTCCGGCGGCGATCTTCATCACTACAGGGTCGAAAGCGAGGAAAAGGGTCAGGTTTGGGCCTGAAGATGCCATGTTGATATTGGTAATGTCGAGGATTGCCGACCGGGTATCCCCTTCCGCTGTGGTCTGAACCGTCCAAATCAGTTTTTTTAGGTTTCCTAAATTGTCCGGTATGTTACTGAGATTAAATTTGATGATGCTGCTTATCAAGGCCAGGCTGAAGGTCTGATAGATGGGGATGGCTTCCTCGTTGCTCATAATCAGCTTACCGCTGAGATGTGCCGTAGTATTGTTTCCGTCTTGTGTCTGTTGCCAGCAGGTGTTGGTAAAAGGTTGCAGGTTGCCATTCTCATCCAGTGTTACGGCCCCTCCCGGATAGTATGCCTTATAGGTAGAGGCGCCTGTTACGGGTTTTCCAGAAAAACTGTTGCCGTTTCCGTTTTTGGTAAAGGTAGAGTTTCCATTATAAGTTGGGCCTTGATATCCGGCAAGAATGAGTTCATCCTGGCTCTCCCACATTAGTTTGCGCGTGCCGTCATCGTATGCGACGCGGGTTTCCGGTGACATCGTTGCGTTTATTGTAACGATCTCTTCACCCTTTACCATGGGTTCGGGAAGAGGTTCATGAGTACAACCCACCATCATCAGGGCGAGTAGTACAAAAACAAATAGTTTGGGTTTCAATTCTGCTTGTGTTTAAGCTGTCGATTCTTATTGTTCGGCAGTCGGTTATTACTTAATTTTTACTTAGGTATTATTTGATTTTTAATTAGTTTATACGTGTCAAGACTTCCAACGGAATTGATTGAAAATTTTTCTCCAAAACATCCCATCACACCTATTAAGACAGGTATGTCATTATTTCCACATCCACTCGCTTACCTCGAAGATGCTTTGGGTAGGTTAAATTTCAATAACTTCAACGTCCGGCGCGATATATCGCCATGCAGACGTAGATTGGAATTCTTATGTATTAATAATTATTCTCTTTTTCTACCAAGGCGCAAAGATATAAACTTTTTCCATTTTTTAAAAAAAATTGAATACAAGTTATCAAAATGCATTTTTTTGTTTTGTTAATAATTGAATATACGCGGGGTACGGGTATGTGTTACGGGTTGCATAGAGTGTGTAGTGTGTAGTGTGTAGTTAAGGGTGGTGAGAAGTTGAAAGTATGGAGTTCTCAGAACTAACTTAGGAACAGAGTACTCGTGACTTAGAACTACAAGATGAGGGAATAAAAAAATAAACCCCGAAAGTTTTTTGTTCAACTTTCGGGGTTTATGTCATTGTCATCCAAACCCAAAGGTTAGTTTAAGCTGCAAAATCAATCAGCCATATTATCTCCCGGGACGAAGAGACGAACCGTAACCTGAGAGGACGTAGTAAGGTTTTTGTTCGTTGATGATCCTTTGTCGTCGAATAGGAGGTGTTTCCCGCTTGTAGCCGACCAGAATAAGCCCATCTTATTCTTACCGGTGTTTGATCTACCGCTGGCAGGGAAATAACGAATAACATCGTTCCCATTATTGGAATTCCAGTATGTTGATGTGGCGATATTACCAATAGTTTCGGATGGTGCTACATTGCGGGAAGTAATCTTCATATGGCAGGTGTTGGTATTATAATTTATAAGCTCATATCTCCAAGCAGTGACCATATCTGTGCCTTTGTAGCGAAGAGCGTAAGAAACATTGTTTGCAGTAGTTTGAAAATCGCTGGTCATATTGATGGTCTCACCCTGAACAATGACGCTCTCTTGTGCATTTGTATACGACTTAGAACTCTTGAATTGAACGTACTTTGGCTCTTTTGGCACAATGCTACTCCACTCTCCAATACTCGGCAAGTGGTGACCGGCAATATTTATAGTATTCTTATCATTTGCTTGCGCGAAGGTGAAGTAACCGCTCACATCGCAAGCAGTTAGATTCTTCACAAAGTCTTGGCCATCAGGCCTGACATTATACTCGGCAACATATATGAGCGGGTTTTTCAGTAGCCAACCACCGTTTACGGTGCCTGCATAGCGATTTCCGGCTTGGTAGTCCTTTCCTCCGCCTGAAATAGTACTCCACCTATATACTTGTTGACCTACCAGGGTTATTGCCACACTTCCACCTGCAGTGATCCCCATCACATCGGGGTCAAAAGCGATGAAAGCGGTCATACTGTTTACAGTGGGTGAGAAGGTTACGCCGGTCACGTCAAGTGTCATCGATGCGAAGTTTCCCGGTGTTGTTTCAACCGTCCAAATCAATTGATCGAGTGTCCCCACTTCTTTCGGTACATTGTTGAGTTGGTGCCTGACGATGCTGCTTTTCAATTCCAAGTTAAAGGCTTGATCTATCGGGTTTGCTATATCATCAATCAAGAGCAGTTTATTGCGTAGGTGTGCCGTCGTATTGCTTCCGTTCTGTGTCTGATCCCAGAAGTTAGCGGGGAGTTGTAAGTTGCCTCCGATACCAACCGTTAATACATCTCCGGGATAGTAGGCCTTGTAGGTGGTGGCGCCGGATACTAGTTCTCCCTCAAAATTGTCGCCTCCAATCCAGTTGTAGATTTTGGATCCTTTATAAGATGTGCCATTATATCCGGCAAGAATGAGCTTGTCGCCACCCTCCCACGCGAGTTTGCGTGTGCCGTCATTGTATGTCACACGGGTATCCGGTGGCATCTTTGCACTTATGGTAACCATCTTCCCTTGTTTCCTGTTGAAGAAATTTGTCCCTCTCTCCCTAAATCCGGGAAGAGGTTCGCGGGTACAGCTCACCAGCAATAGGGCGAGCAATGTAAAAATAAATAGTCTAACTTTCATACCAGTTTTTGTTTAAGCTGTCGGCTGTCATCGTTCTGCAGTCGATTATTTTAAAATTGTAAATCCAATGTAGTATGTCCAAAGTCCGGACACTCCGTTAAGAATTAATTGCTAATGGCCAAAAACCAATGGCTAATTGCAAATTGCTAATTGCTAACAGTTCCTACCATGCGTCTCCTCCGTCTCCAACGTCGGGCAAACTTGCGGTTAGGATGTTTTGGGTCAGTTCAATTTCGATGACTTCGATGTCTGGCGCGATGTACTGTGCCGCCAATTTGAGTTCTTTTGTCTTCATAATCAATTACTTTTATCCACCTTGACGCAAATTTAGTCTTTTTTTTAATATTATCAAAGATTTTGGGTCTAAAACCAAAATCTTTGATATTAATTTATTCACACTTCTATATATTTTGTTGATAACCCCATTGTTTGTACGCTGTAACGAGGCTTAATATGGAGTTCCAAGTATGTAGTTTTGAACTAATTGCTCATAACTTGGAACTACACAATGATTGATAAAAAACAGACCCCAAAAGTTTGTACTTCCGGGGTCTATTATGCCTTCGGGCAAAAAAGATAGTTCTATCGATTAATTTCCCGGGGCGAACAAACGAACAGTAAACCTATTGGTCTTGCCGCAGCCACTATAAGAGACGGCGTAGTTTTCTCCGAAGGACATATACCACGCGCAGGGAACATCGCACTCCGTTGACGCCCAGTAATATCCGCCTGTTCCTTGGGCTTGTAGCTGGCCATCCCAATCCGAATATACACCGCCGGCAGGGAGATAACGAATAACATCATCCCAGTCGTTGCTATCCCAGTAAGTTTCATTGGCGACATCAGTAATGGTAACAGATGGCTCGATATTGCGGGAAGTAATCTTCAGATAGCAGGAGTCAGTACAAAAGTTTATCATTTCATACTTCCAGGCAGAGCGTAAATTTGTCCCTTTATAGCGAAGAGCGTAAGAAACATTGTTTGCAGTAGTGCGATAATCACCGGTAACGGTAATACACATATCTTGAACAACGACATTCTCGGAAACATCATTATAAGAAGCCGCCGGACCGGTAAAATGGACATAATAAGAAGAGGTAGCATGTTCCGGAACGATGCCAAACCACTCTTCTTTGCTCGGCAGGTGATAACCGGGAATGCTATTATTGGTATTGAATCGGGTAACAGCATCATTCCAAGTAAAGTGGCCACTGACTCGGCAATCGGTTAAGTTACTTACAAAGTCATCACCGGCAGGATTTACATTGTACACAGCGACATAGTAGAGCGGGTTGTTTATTACTTGTTCTACCCAACCGCCGTTTACGGTACCTTTGTAGCGATTTCCGGCAGAGTAGGTCTTGCCAGGGGCAACCTGATTATTCCACACATACCATTTTGTTCCGAGCAGTGCTATTCTCATCTTTCCGTTTACAGCGATCTTCATCACGGCAGGGTCAAAGGCGAGGAAGGCGGTCAGAGTGGTGGTGCTAGCAGAGAAGTTAACGTTTTCCACGTTAAGCATCACGGATTTGGTAACTCCCGGTGCAGTCTCTACCCTCCAAATCAGGTGACTTAGCGCCCCTACCGCTTGCGGTATGCCGCTGAGATTAAATCTAATGATGCTGTTCTTCAGTGTCAAGTTGAAGGTCTGATCGAGGGCATTGGCCTCTTCGTCGAACAAAAGCAGCTTGTTGCGGAGATGCCCCATCGAATTGTCTCCCACCTGTTTCTGATGCCAGAAAGTAGCGGGGAAAGGTTGTACGACGCCGTCCTCATTAAGTTGGACAGTTGCGGGATAGTAGGCCTTGTAAGTGGTTGCACCCGGTACCGGTTCTCCGGAAAAAGTGTAGCCGGTTCCGTCATAGTTAAAGATCTTGCTCCCCAAAAAAGTTGTGCCGTTATATCCGGCCATCAGGAGCTGGTCTCCTACTTGCCATGAGAGTGTGCGCGTGGCGTCATCGTATGCCACACGGGTTTCCTCAGGAATCTTTACGCGTATGGTCACGATCTTCCCCTCTTCCTTTTCAGGCTCGGGAAGAGGTACAAGAGTGCAACTCGCTACCAATAAAGCGAGTAGTGCAATAATGAATAGTTTGGGTTTCATAGCTATGTGTTTTATTATGTTGTTGGCTGATTGTTCATTACGTGTTGCTAACGGCCAAAGGATAACGGCTTGATGCCGTGGAGTCAAGATTGTGGTCTAAAAACCAACAGCCGACAGCCAAAGGCTAACGGCTAGTAGCTAATAACTAACCAATCTACCACGCGTCGCCTCCGTCTCCAACGTCGGGAAGACTGGCCGTGAGGATATTTTGGGTCAGTTCAATTTCGATAATTTCGATGTCGGGCGCGATGTATCGTTCCGCCAGTTCGAATACTATTGTGCTCATAATCAATGAGATTTTCTACCAATGCCCAAATATAATATTTTTTTTAATACGAAAATACATTTTGTGAAAAATAATCAACAATTTAGTTACTTTTTATTCACACTATGATTTGTGTTTTGCCAATTGGCTGAAGTTATGGCGGTTGATTTGCTTTTTCGAGTATTGTATTTACTTATATTGATATAATGAAAGCATCAGCAGAATATTACAAAAAGCACCACCAGAATTGAATTGAAAGAATCATAAAGTGGAAAACATTACAACTACAAAGCAAAAATCCGATGAGAGTGTTATTGCCAACCGGGCGGAATATTGCCGGAATTGGTTACATTGGCGTTTGTGAAACAACCGGTAGTCGTCCATGTTGCTCCACCTTTATTAAAACTCCATAGCGCAGGAGCAGTACCGGTAGATGTAGTGTAGCTCGAACCTACATTTTTAAAACACTCTAAGAAATTCATCGTTTTACCTGCAAAAAAATCGGCATTTGTGTTCGGATCCGGGAAAATTTCCGGTATTAGTTGCAATTGTCCGCAACCGGAGAAGCACCAGCTGAAATTTATTGCTTGTGTATTATTGTTAAAGAGTCCAACCGGAATGGAGACTAGTTTAGAACATCCTCTAAAGCACGAGCTGAAATTCGTTACGTTCGAATTGTTATCGAACAATCCTGCCGGAATGGAAATTAATTTGGTGCAACCGTTGAAGCAGTCGCTGAAATCTGTTGCTTGCGTATTGTACCTGAACAACTCTGCCGGAATAGAGGTTAATTGGGAGCAGGATCTAAAGCATAAGGTGAAATTCTCAGCATCCATATTGGGGAAGGGGCTAAGTACTGATGTAAGTAGATCTTCTCCGGTGATGTTTTTATTGAATGTAAATTGCGGCATTTGTTTGTTGGAGATGTTTGCTTGGTTAGAGATGATGGTAACGGTATATTTACCCTTGCCGGTGTAGATATGCGAAGCGATATTCTGGTTAAGCGCTGCACCTTGAGCAATGGTTGTATTAGCAGATCCATCTCCCCAGTAGATTGTCAAATAGGCAGGACTGTTAGTGGCTTCTTTTTGCCAGATCCCATGCGACTTGTTATCCTGATAGGTTTGTATTGTATAAAGCAGAGGAACGACTTCTGACCAAACACCGCTTACGCTGGTGTAGTAGCGATTTCCGGGTTGGTAGGTTACGTTGTTGTTAATGGTCTTGTTCCACTCGTACGATTTATCACCGATCAGCGTTATCTTTACCTTTCCTCCTGCGGCGATCGTCATCACGGCAGGGTCAAAAGCGAGATAAGCGGTTATATTGGTACCTGCAGTATGTGTATAACCGTTTATGTTGAGGATCACCGATCGGCTAGCCCCTCCCGCTACGGTTTCAACAGTCCATATCAGTTTTTTTAGGGCTCCTAAATCACCCGATAAGTTGCTAAGGTTAAATCTGATGATGTCGTTACGCAAGACCAAGTCAAAGGGCTGAGTTAGGTCATTGGCTATCTCGTCGTTCATAATCAGTTTGCCGCTGAGATGTGCCGTCGAATTGTTTCCGGACTGTGTCTGTTGCCAGAAGGTGTTGGCAACCGGTTGCATATTGCCGTTTGCATCCAGCGTGACGGTTGCGGGATAGTATGCCTTGTAGGTGGTGGCGTTTGGTACGGGGGTTCCATTGAATCTATTGCCGCTTCCGTTAAGATAGGTAAAGGTTGAACTTCCTTTGTAGACTCCGCCTGCATCATATCCGGCCAGCAGGAGCTTGTCGTTTTTCTCCCATGCGAGTTTGAGCGTGGCATCATTGTATGCTACGCGGGTTTCTTGCGGGATAGTTGCGCTTATGGTAACCATCTTTCCCTCTTCCTCTGCTTGTGCCGGTTCGGGAAGAATTTCGCGGGTACAACTTACCGCCGATAAGGCAAGCAGTGTGAAAATAAATAGTTTGAATCTCATAGTTGTGTGTGTTAGTTGAATGCCGGGCGTTAGCTGTTAGCTGTCGGCCGTTAGCCGTAAGCCGTTTGCCCTGAAGAGGGTTAATTTATGTTTTTGTCAATAAAGATGTCAGGTTAGGTGTATCGATTCGCCGAATTGATTCGTCGATTCGAATTCCATTGTGTTCATAATCAGTGATTTTTTCTACCGGCTGCAAAGGTAGATTATTTTTTTAATATGACACAATAATTTTTGGTGCAATTAGTTGAAATTAATGCAGATAATTCTTTGTTTAAGGCAAAAAACTTTCACATAATGATACTTTTTATAGACAAAACTAACGTTAGGTTCACTTCTAATCATTATCAATTAAATCCATTTTCGTTGATTTTTGTCTTTGTCGGTATGTCCATCCAAAAAAATCCCTCTCACCACCGGCGAGAGGGATCCTTTGATAAAGTGACGGTATTATAGCCATCCGGGGTAATTTTGAACAATATAGGTGTAGTTGGTTAACTTGGTAGCGCCTCTGAAACAACCGGTAGTCGTCCATGTTGCTCCGCCTCTATCAAACTTCCATAACTCAGGAGCGGTACCTGTGTTTGGATCCAGTGAAGACCCTACATTTTCGAAACACGATTTGAAATTCATGGTTCTACCATAATATAACTTGTTTTTTACATCCGGATTCGGAAAAATTTCCGGTATTAATACCAAATTTACGCAATTGTAGAAGCATTTTTCGAAATTAGATGCTTGGCCATTGTTGGTAAAGAGTCCCGCCGGAACCGTGGTCAATTATGTGTCGCCTGCGAAACAATTAATGAAAGTAGCTACATCATAATTGTACGAGAAGAGATTGGCCGGAATTGAAGTTAATTGTGTGCAGCCGGAGAAGCAGTAGCCGAAAAATCTCACATAATTATTATACTTGAACAGTTCTGCCGGAATGGAAGTTAATCCTTTGCAGTCTAGGAAGCAAGAGAAGAAATCTTCTGTTAGTGTATTATACTTGAACAGTTCTGCCGGAATGGAAGTCAATCCCGTGCAACTTCTGAAGCACCCGGTGAAAGTTGTTGCTTTTGTATTGTTCCTGAATAGCGCTGTCGGAATGGAGGTTAATCCGGTACACTGCTCAAAGCATTGATAGAAACTTGTGGCATCCGTGTTGTACTTGAACAACTCTGCCGGAATGGAAGTCAATCCCGTGCAACTTCTGAAGCACCCGGTGAAAGCTGTTGCTTTCATATTGAGGAAGGGGGTAAGTACTGCCGTCAGTAGCGTGTCTCCGTAGGGGTAGTTATTGAATGTGAGTTGCGGCAACTGTTTTGCGATTGGGTCTGCTTCGTCGGAGTAGATAGTGATGGTATGATTGCCTGCGTTTACGTAAGTGTGCGAAGCGATGGTTGTGTTTGGAAGCGAAGCGCCTTTCGCGATAGTCTCTGAGGATCCATCTCCCCACTCTATAGTAAGTTTTGCAGGGTTGGTAGAGGGAACGGATTGTTGCCAGATTTCGTATAGCTGGTTTGCATTATTGGTTGTGATGTTAAAGCTGAATTTAGTCTCGGCCGGTGTCCAAGGTCCGGATACGTTAGCTTTGTAGCGTTTTCCGGCAGCGTAGGTTGTAAGGTTGGCAATGGGGTCGCTCCACCACTCATATGATTGGTTGCCGATCAACGTTATTTTTACCTTTCCACCTGCGGCAATCTTTGTCACGGCAGGGTCAAAAGCGATGTAAGCGGTCAGATTGGCGCCCGGAGTGTGCGTATAGTTGAGTATGGTTACCATAGCCGATTGGGTTTCCCCTTCCGTTGTAGTTTCAACCGTCCAAATCACTTTTTTGATGGCTCCTATAGTGTCAGGTATGTTGTTGAGATTAATTTTGATAATATCATTCTTCAAGGCCAAGACAAAGGACTGAGTGGTAGGATTGGCCTCCTCGTCAAATAGAAGCAGTTTGTAGCGGAGATGTGTAGTCGAATTATTTCCGGACTGTGACTGCAACCAGAAGTTATTGGCAAAAGGTTTCACGTTGCCGTTAGCATCCAGTACGACTTCATCTCCGGGATAATATGCCTTGTAAGTGGTGGCACCTTGTATGGGTGATCCCTCAAAGGTATTGCCTGCCTTCCAGGTAAAGATTTTGTTGCCCAGATAGCGTCCGTTGGCAGCATATCCGGCAAGCAGGAGTTGGTCGTTGCTCTGCCATGCGAGTGTGCCACCGTTGCCGGGGATGTCGCTGTCGGTGTAGGATACGCGGGTTTCCGCCGGGATCGTTGCGCTTATCGTAATGATCTCTCCCTCTTCCTTTATCGGTTCGGAAATAGGTTCACGGGTGCAGTTCGTCATAAATATGGCGAGAAGTGCAAAAAATAATAGTTTGAATTTCATAGCTGTTTGTGTTAAATATATCGGTCATTAGCTGTTGGCTGCCGGCTCCTTATAGGATTGATGTAGAATTTTGCCAAAGACCTTGAATTTACTTTATTGTTTACTTATCTGTTTATTAATCCGTTGCACTCTCAGCTAAAGGCCAATGGCTAACGGCTACTAGCTAATTTCTCCTACCATGCGTCTCCTCCGTCTCCAACGTCGGGAAGACTTGCCGTGAGGATGTTTTGAGTCAGTTCAATATCGATGACTTCGATATCGGGAGCGGAGTATTGTTCCGCTGTTACAGGTAACGCAAAGAAATGCCCGGTGTCAGCCAAGCCCGATTCGCGTTCGTTTGATTTGAATCCTTTTGTGTTCATAACCAATGGAATTTATGTATATACAAATTTAGATTATTTTTCAATACGATATACCGCTTTAAATTAAAAAATTAATATTTAATGTAAATAATTCTTTGTTTTAGGTGAAAAACTTGATATAACCATACTTTTTATGGATAAAACTTTTAATAGACTTGGTTTTCGTAAACACAATTCCGGTCATTTTAAGTCAATATATTCCATTTTTGCAGATGATGCCATAAAAATCCGGAATAATACTTCTATTACATCAATGGTCATATTTTCTCTAAATTCCTTCATTATTGTGAACAGAGTTTTATATTTGCATCCATAATATTTGAAGCACGGAAGGAACGGAAGGGATAGAAAATTCGATTATTGAAACACCGACAGAATGACACGACAACACTGCAATAAGCGCTTTTCCAACTGCAAAACAGCATCTTTTATTTCAACAATTCTGAAAGGGTTTGGACAGATAATGCTTCAAGAAAATAGCATTACAGGCTTGCTGTTTCTAGTCGGAATATTTTACGGTTCCTACACAATGGGCCTTGCGGCGCTTTTGGCCACGATTTGCGGAACCGCTACGGCATATCTGTTCAAATACGACAAATCAGAAATTGAAAAGGGACTCTATGGATTTAGCGCCGCTTTAGTGGGTGTGGCGGTAATGCTATTTTTAAAGCCGGTGATTTGGGCTTGGTTGTTTGTGATTTTGGGTGCAGTGGCAGCTGCAATGTTGCAGCATTTTTTCATAAAACGCAATTTTCCCGCATACACCTTTCCTTTTGTTGTGGTAACCTGGCTGATACTCCTGATTTGCAATAAATTTTGCGGCAGTCTGCTTGCTGTTTCCACACCCGCTGTTGCGCAAGCAAGCGACTCATTGACGGAAGGGTTTAAAAGTTTCGGACAGGTGATTTTTCAAGATAAATTCCTGTCGGGTTTATTGTTTTTTATAGCGGTATTCATCAGTTCCCCTATTGCGGCCCTCTATGGCCTTGCGGCAGCTATGGTCTCAGCTATTTTGGCATTTTATCTCTCCTTGCCGCTTAGTGAAATCAACCTCGGACTTTACGGATTCAATGCGGTTTTGTGTGCAATTGTCTTTGCCGGACCGAAAGTACGGGACGGCTTGTGGGTCTTGATTTCGATTGTTTTGGCCTTGGCCGTCACTCTTCTTCTGAACAAAATAGGGATTCCGAAACTCACGTTCCCATTCGTTTTGGCTACCTGGATCACGCTTCTTTTGAAAAATAAGTTGGTTTCCCTGTTTAAAAGAGGCAAGATGTCCTAAAAAAGCCGCCCCATATTCTTATAATTCAACAGTTGAATTTCTGCGGTATCATTTTCGAAGTCTCCGGCGTAAATGACAGCCTTATCGGTAAGTCTATTGTTTAATACCTTGCCAAGGGATTTGATGCCGGCTTCAAACTCGGGATGGTAGGTTTGGGACGATTTGATCTCAATGGCACAATATTCATTGCCATTTTTGAGCAATAAATCCACTTCAACGTCATTGCTGTCACGATAGAAAAATAAATTACTCTCTTTTCCTTGATTGTATCGCTCTTTTAAGGCCTCCATAATTACGAAGTTTTCAAATAAATGCCCCCGCATTTTATCTCTTGTTAATTGTTGCTCCGTTTCTATATCTAAGAGATAGCAGGCCAGTCCGGTATCGTAAAAATAGAGTTTGGG
>Ga0116172_10004339_pt1 | contig 11577 bp, 9 predicted proteins | sample AD_UKC083_MetaG_FD_89799 | JGI IMG/M metagenome (GOLD analysis project Ga0116172, IMG submission 89799) | Active sludge microbial communities of municipal wastewater-treating anaerobic digesters from USA - AD_UKC083_MetaG | ecosystem: Engineered > Bioreactor > Anaerobic > Digestate | place: USA...
AACATTTGAACGACCTCCTTTACATGAATTTTTCTGTGTCTTTATTCTACTCATAATTATAACCTGACGCCATCCGACATATTATTCATTTTTCACTGCGGCACAATTGCCCACGGTATGAGTACTATTGCTTATGCTGAATATTTATACAAGTACTATTAATAAATAAAAGTACTATGAGATTTCATAGTACTTTTTGACGATATCATTATAGGCAATATGTCCATTGAATAGGCTATCAGTCTTAGATAGTCCCATTTCGCACAAGGCACGCAGAAATGATTCTAAAGCTTCTCCTTAAAGGCTTTCAGCAGCCTAAGGTAATGATTTGCTTCTCTCAGAACATGATCTGCCAGCAACGGGGGTATCACCGACTTGATTCTGCACTTCAATATCCCCTCGGTGCCCTGTTCCTTGAAGTTCCTAAGTCCTATAACATCCTTAATGCTCTCCCCCGTAACCTCCAGAAGAAGCTCCGGATTATCGGCGGCTTTTTCAGTCTTTTCCAGCAGACGGTCAAATTCCTTGGCAAAAGTATCGGCAGCATCGAACAGCTTCTCCTCTTCAGGATCCAGGTATCCCCTGATGAACTTGCTGTGCTCTCCCATGATATGATTCCAGTTGATCTCCTGTTGAATTATTTCCTTTACGCTGTCGATACCATCTCTCTTCTCCAGCTTTTCAAGCAGCATTATATAATACTCCGCCTCTTCTATTACATGCTCCAGCATTGTAGGATAGGTGTAGCTGAATGCCCTGCACTCCGATACATTCTTCAGGAGCTTTTTCTTAAAGGCAACGGCAGCTTTGGTCATTGCCATTGCTTTTCTGTTAAGTACCGATATCTCTTTTTGAAGCCCTTCAATGCTTCTGCCCTTACTTGAACCTCTCAGTTCAAGCTCTCTTCTTGTAAGATCAGTATTTATCGGAATGCCTGTCAAGAACTGAGTTGCCCTTTCCGCATCCAGAGTATAGTCAGTAACCAGCTCATCCGAGGCAAGCACTTCATGGCTTACAGCCCTGTCCGCCAAGTCAATGGCCTCAGACAGCAGCTGCTCGGTACTGTTCTTCATAAACACCAATTGGCTCGCAACCCCCCGGTCCCTTGGAGGCAGTGAAGCCGCTGCAAAAATCTCATGTTCCTTTACTATTCTTAAAAAAAACAGATTCGTTTCCAGTGAATGTCTGATATATTCCTTGTCTGATAACACAATATCCCCTCTTTTCATTGCTATGGCCCTGCATTGCAGTATCATTACCATAGTATTCCGGAGAGGATATATGTGTTACTTGTGTATAGGCAGCTTGATTGTAAAAACGCTTCCGACTCCCTTGGTGCTTCTTACCAGAAGCTCCCCGCCGTGTTTGTTCGTAATAATATCATAAGAAATACTTAAACCTAATCCGACACCTTGCCCTACCGACTTGGTTGTATAAAACGGATCAAAGATTTTATGCATGTTCTCTTCAGCAATTCCTTCTCCATTATCTTCAATACAGCAGTAAACGAATTTATCATCATAGCCGGTGGATATCTTAATCTTTCCCATTTCCCCTGAATCTTTGGATTTTATTGCATGAACTGCATTAACAATAAGATTCAAGAGTACTTGATTAATCTGACCTCCGTTTGCGTGAATCATAGGAATATCTCCCAGGTCCTTTTCCACAACCGCATAGTACCTGATTTCATTCTGAGCCACAGTCAAAGTATTGTTTATCCCTTCGTTCAAATCACATTCATCAAATTCGTTCTGCTGATCGACCCGTGAAAATAATCTTAAACCCATTATGATTTTGGCTATTCTCTCTAGCCCTTCGCTGGTATCCCTAAACAAATCTTCCATATCTTCCGTAATGAAATGTATCTTTTCCGCCTTCTCAACTTCAATAATATTCATTAACTTGGATTCAACATTCTGATTACCTGAATTCAGCTCTTCGTTCCTTAATTCCTTATATGCATCCAAGATTCTTTTGTATTTCCTTACATAATTCTTCAGTGTATCAAAATTACTCATTACAAAACCCAAAGGATTGTTTATTTCATGAGCCACCCCAGCCGCCAATTGGCCTATTCCTGCCATCTTCTCCTGCTGTATCAGCTGGTTTTGAGTCATTGTAAGCTCTTCAAGTATTTCCTGAAGCTCCTGATTGCTGTTTCTTAATTCCTCCTGCAGCTGCTTAAGCTCTGTAATATCATCAATGATTACTAATGTATGGGGTTCACCTTCTATTATTACAGGCACAGAATTAAACCTCAGCCATGAAGAACCCATATATTGAATCTCCGTATTAATTATTGCCTTCTTTAAACTGCATGCTTTTTTTATTATTGCATTAAGCCCGCATTTTTGGCATTCCTCTTTATCACTGCAGTTATTGCTGCAGTCGCATCCATAAGGGCAGCTAAAAATTTCTCCGATCTTTTTATAAGTAATTTGTGTAAAGGGATCCTTTCCTGCAATATCATAAATTGCATCATTCACTTTTTTCACTGCTGCATTCTGATCCAAGAGCATCATACCGACAGGTGCGGCATTAAACATGGCGGCAAGATTCTCCTGCTCGCGAATAATTTCATCCTCCGCCCGTTTTATCAATGTGATGTCTCTAAATACCAAAATAGCTCCGGTAAATCCTTTATTCCCCATCAATATCGGAGCACAGTTTGCAGATACATATCTTTCGGTACAATCCCTTGAAACCAATATTGCATTGCTTTTGAGCCCGGTGGGTGTGCCCTCCCTTATTACTTTGTCAAAAATATTCTCCATCGGTATTCTGCTTGTTTTGTCTATTATATGAAAAACCTTATTAATGGAATTCCCCAAAGCCTCATGCTGGCTCCAGCCCGTATATGACTGGGCTACTTTATTGAGCATGATTATTATGCCTTCCTTATCGGTAATAATTACACCGTCACCAATACTGTCAAGGGTTAAATTGAGACGTTTATTTTCTGCATAGTATTTCTCCATCATTTTCTTACGGCTATTGCATACTGCTGCTTCTTTAAGTACGCGGCATACCGACAAATGCAAACGGGCAAAATCGTTTTTAATGATATAATCGCTGCATCCTTTCTCTATTGCTTCCAGCATATCTTTTTCTTCCCTGCAGTCTGATAATATTATAATCGGAAGTTCATATCCAATCTCTGAAAGCAATGGCATAACATCCAAAAAACTCAATTGGCCAACAGCATAATCACTGATAATCAAATGCCATTTCCGCATTCCCATTTCATTGCACAATTCCGCATAATCGGCAACTCTCACTGAAAATATGTAAAAGCCCCATCTCTTTATTTCTTCTTTGATTTCTCTCGTATATTCCTCAGAGTCTGAAATAAACAAGACATTGATTGGTTGATCCACTGTATATCCTTCTTCCTCAACGGTTTTCCGTTCAAAATATTTATTAAGCCTTAGCCGGTATTCTAAACTCGAAATCCATACCTTCATTTTGCTTCCGGGTAACCATATTGCAGCCTATGCTCCTGCTGACCATATCTATAAATGATATCAATAATTTAATTGTAATGCTGTTCATAAAATCGGATTGAAGGCACTTGTCAATTTTGAGAGTAGTCACAAATATAATCAAAGTATCATCTTTAACGTCTATAGATAAATCCAATCCTTTTTCCTCAACATATGGGTGCAGTTTTTCAAGCAGGGTCGATATAATATAATATATCAGAGTGTAATTCCCTCTTAGTCTGGCGGAAACATCAAGCTTATTATTAATATTCACCCAGCTCTGCAGTTCCTTCTCAGTCAGCCACTTATTCAAATCAGATTCCAGCTTGTCCGTTTGAAAGTCTGTGGTACTGGTCGGAAACACCTTCAAATACTCATGATACAGATTCTCAATAAACCGGATTGAATCTGATTTCTCCGAAATGTCACTGCTGCCAGCCTGCTCTTTGACTGTACCGATTACATACTTGCTGATTTCTTTTAGATTTTCCAAATCATTTTTATTCTGTAAAAATTTTTCATCTGTTGATTTCAAAATATTCGCATACATGACATTTCTTTTTTCCAAGGCTTCTTTCTGCTTTTTATTCTCCTGCAAAAAATTATAGTATTCTACGGCCTGCCTTATAATAATTTTGAATTCTTCTTCCATATCCCAGGGTTTTGTTATGAACTTGAATATATCTACCTGGTTTATTGTGGCCAAAACCTGCTGCAGCTGAGTGTATCCTGTTAATACTATCTTTACAGTATCAGGGTACTTCTCTTTTATTGTTTTTAATAATTTTAAGCCATCCATTTCGGGCATTCTCATATCTGATACAATAACGCTTATTTCGTTCTCTTCCATAATTGCCAATGCCTTCTGTCCGCCAGTGGCAAAAAAGGATTTGTATTCTTCGTCTATCAGACCTCTTCTAAGGGAACTGAGCACATTAATATCATCATCAACAAATAATACTGAATTCTTTTTCATTATTCTCCCCCCGAAATACTACTAATTTTATTATACTACATCAATTGAATTCTTCTACCATATATTCATATGAAACTTCTCCGACAGCCCTTAGGACTTCAGAGCCTGCTCTATAGTACTTATCAAGGCTTTATTATCCCACGGCTTAAAAAGGTAAAGCATTGCCAGGTCATTCTCCAAAGCGCTTACTATCAGCTTTTCTTCCGCATACCCGCTTAAAATCAATCTGATTGTAGAAGGATATTTCTGTTTTACTCTCTGGAGCAGCTCATAACCGTCCATAGCCGGCATCCTCATATCCGCAACGATCAGGTCGACTTTCACTTCTTCAAGTATTTTTAACGCTTCTTCTCCGCTGCTGACTGCATATATGGTATAATCAGTGTCAAGAAATAATCTTTTGATTGCCATCAAAATCTGCTTTTCATCATCTACAAACAACAAAGTCTTACTCATTCCTTAGGCCTCCCAGAAAGACATCAACAATGTGAGGATCGTACAATTTGTTTTTTCCCATTCGTAAAATATTGCAGGCTACTTCCCCGCTCAATTTACTTCTGTAAACTCTGTCACAGGTAAGTGCGTCATAGGCATCCGCTACTGAAATGATTCTGGCCTCAAGCCTTATTTCAGAACCTGTCATGCCATTTGGATACCCTCCGCCATCCACATGCTCATGATGTTGGGAAATAATCTCGGAAACTTCTTTCAGGCTGCCGATCTCCTTGATTATTTCAGCTCCGATAATAGGATGGCGTTTTATTTCATTGTATTCATCCTCATTCAATCTGTCCGGTTTATCCAGTATATTGTCTTTTATGCCGACTTTTCCTATATCATGAAAATAAGAGGCATACTCTATGTTCTGTTTTTGCTGCTCATTTAAATCCAAAATATCGGCTATTTTCAGAGCATATCCGGCTACCCTCTCGGAATGATTGAATAAACTTATGTCTTTTGCCTTTATTACATTCGCCAGAGCATTCATTGACTGTCTGTTAAACACTGCTAGCTGCGTTTTCATCCTTTCAATCAAATTTGACCAATTATTACTATAACTTACCGCTGCATTCAGCATTTTCTCCTTCTTATCCTGCTCACAGCGGTATTCTACCGCTCTTTTTATTATTGATCTGATGTCTTCATTATCCCAAGGCTTTGATATATAATAAAAAACATCACCTTCATTGATTAAGGAAATAGCAACTCCAATATCCGAATAACCCGTCATTAAAATCCTTACTGTGCCCGGTGAGATTGTTTTTGAATATTTCAGCAGCTCCAGGCCTGTAATGTCAGGCATTCTCTGATCCGAAACCATAACATCAATTTTATTGCCCTGCAGGATTTTAATGGCTTCTTCAGGTGAATCCGTACTAAGTATGCAATAAGATTCACAATTCAAAATCCGCGTCAATGCTGCTATAATACTCATTTCATCATCTACAATAAGTATTTTGTACCTGTCGTTCATTCCTGTAAATCCCCCCATCTATAATCGCTATATATAAATATAAAAGACATCCGCAATACTTCGGATGTCTCAATTTCCATCCCGGCAGCCTGGCAATCATAGGAATTATATCCGTTAGATCCATAGCTTTGCGGCCTTCCCTTTCGGTAAGTGTGCTATTTTCAAGGACTTATTCGGTTTTAAACCGGATTATTCAGAATTAATGCTGCATGGAAATTTCAACGTAAACTTTGTCCCAATACCTTCAGTACTTTCAACCTCAATATCTCCATTATGCTTGTTCTTAATAATATCATATGATATACTCAGTCCTAAGCCTGTCCCTTCGCCTACAGGCTTAGTTGTAAAGAAGGGATTGAAGATTTGATTGATAATATCCTTAGGAATGCCCGGGCCGTTGTCGATAATTTCACAAACTATGCAGTTATCTTTCTTATAAGTATTAATTGCAATAATCCCCTTCTTCTCCTTTTGGCTGGTCTTTATCGCATAGCTGGCATTCAAAATGATATTCAGAAGTACTTGATTTATTTGACTGGGTATACCGTACAACAACGGTATATCTCCAAGATTTTTATCAATCCTTATATGGTACTTTATCTCATTGGACGCTACCAATAAAGTATTCTCTATCGTAAGATTCAAATCAAATTCCTCATATTCCGCCTCTTGTTCCGTCCTGGAGAAAACTCTCAATCCTTTGACTATTTTATTGATTCGCTCTAATCCTTCAACGGATTCTTCCAATAAATCAAATATGTCTTGATTCAGATAATTGATTTTATAATTCTTTTCAAGTTCATCAATATATTGTATCTGTGCTGCCAAATCTGCAGCACTGCCGTTTCTGATGCTTTCTTTCAGCTGATTGCCGGCTTTTACTATTTCGCTGTATCTTCTGACATACTTTGTGAGAGTGTTGAAATTACTTATTATGAATCCCAGGGGATTATTGATCTCATGAGCCACCCCAGCCGCCAATTGGCCGATTCCTGCCATTTTTTCCTGTTGTATCAAGGACTTTTGTGTAGACTCCAATTTCTTGACCAATTCGCTTAACTTATTATTCTTATCTTCCAAGGCCTGCTCCATAATCTTTCTTTCTGTAATGTCCTCCTGAACAGCCAGAAAATTTATTATATTACCTTCTTTATCCTTTATAGGTGATATGGATACCAATGCCCAATAAAATTCTCCGTTTTTCTTTTTGTTCAGGAATTCTCCGTGCCATTCTTCTCCCAAGCTGATAGTATGCCACATTTTTCTGTAAATTTCATCAGACTGTATACCGGATTTAAGTATTCTGGGATTCTTGCCCATTATTTCATTTTGAGCATAGCCGGTAAGCTTTTCAAACTTCGCATTAACATATTGTATCTTTCCTTCGGGATCCGTTACAATAACAGCACTTGAGCTTTGTTCAACAGCTTGATGCAGTAACTGTACTTCTTTCTCCACTTCTTTTTTGTGTGTTACATCACGGAATACAAGTACTGCCCCAAGAATATTGCCATCACTGTCCCTTATTGGTGCGCCGCTGTCATCAATATGCTTTTCTATCCCATTTTTTGATATAAACACAGTATTCTCTTCAAGCTCTATAATTCTGCCTGTATTAAGCACCTTCCTCACAGGATCCTCGCAGCATTCACCGGTAATTCCGTTTACTATATTAAAAATCTCATATGAGGGCCTGCCGACTGCTTCCTTCATTGTCCATCCGGTAATCTCTTCAGCAATTTTGTTCATTAATGTAATCTTGCCTTCTTTATCTGTTGTAAGCAGGCCATCTCCAATTGAATGCACCGTTACCTTAAAAAGTTCCTTCTCCTTATGCAGTGCTCTTTCTGCATTTTTAATTTCTGTTATGTCTCTCCTGGCACCTACAATTTGTATTACCCTTTCATCCTCTATGATCGGAGAAAGAACCGTATGCCAAGCTCTTTCAGTTGAGTCAAAATTCAATGTTTCTTCATAAGACACTACGGACTTTTCCTTCAGGCAAAGCCTGTAGTCGGCTTCAAGCAAGGCTCCGGTCTTCTCCCCAAATGCTTCCCTTGGGGAACGTCCAATTATCATATCCGCAGTAAGGCCGGTAACTTTCTCATGAGCCTTGCTTAACGAGCGGTATGAAAAGTTTCCCGCGATGTCAACATCTATCAGCATCATGGGATCTTGTGTGGTATTAAAAATCGTTTCATATTCTTTATTCAGTATGTTTAATTTATCCCTTAGCATTTTGGCTTCATGGATATCATAGCAGGAACCCATATAACCGGCAAAGGTCCCATCCTCTTCATAAACAGGGCTTCCGCAGTCAAGAATCCACCGGTATTCACCGCTGTTATGCATAAGACGGTATTCCATCTCAAAAGGCTCTTGCCTGCTGAAGGACTGCATATACTTGTTAAAGCACATATCCAGGTCATCCGGATGCACACCTTTAGCCCATCCGTCTCCCATCTCCCGGTCAATGCTTCGCCCGGTGAACTTCAACCAGCTCCTGTTGAAAAAGTTGCACTTCCCATCAATTCCGGAGCGCCATATGGGATTTGGAAACTGATCTAACATCTTCAGATACTTTTCGGTATTTTTATTAGCCATAATTTATACTCCTAATCAGCATTGTATAATTGATTTATTAGTACTGTGAAAATAACTTCCAACTTGCTATAAATCTAAAATCGCAATAACAGTGATTCAAGCGCAGATTCAACTCTTACTTTCAACGGAAAACTATAGTCGCTTATCCTCCATTTTAACGTAATTGCCCTTAGAATACCCAAAACGATATCTGAAAGATCTTCTCCCGGAAGGTCACTGCATATGCTCCCTTCCCTTTGGCCTTTTTCAATTAGACGAGTCAAAAAACCTGAGCGCAGCATGAATATTTCTCTTACTCTTTTAACAACCAAACTTTCTCCCAATAACGTTTCATAGGAATCCATTATACAAGCCATGACCGGCTCACTCTCAAATAATTCGGCAAAGGATCTAATAAAAAACATTATTCCTTCCTTGGGTGTCATACTGCTGTTTATTATGGTATTCATTATTTTAGAATCATGCCTGGAATAGTAGTCAAGAACTGCCAGGAGAATCTCTTCTTTGTTCTTAAAGTGCTTATACAATGCTCCCTCGACTATACCCTGACTTTTAGCCAGCTCGCGCAAAGACAATCCGTTGATGCCCAATCGGTCAATTATTTCCAGTGCACTGACTATAATGCTGTGCTTCCTGGTCAGATAGGGCTTCATATTATCAACTCCTTTGGTGGGTAATTGACCACCTACTAAAAAATATACGATACACGGCATATTTTGTCAATATTCTATGTTTTTTCCGTTTTTTCGATTTTTTTCGACAATAAGAAACACTCTGCATAGGGAATATGGACTGCAGAGTGTCTTAATATTTAAATAATATGCTTAAAGACTTTCAAGATATTCTATTATTTTTTCAGCTTTGATAGGTTTCATGAAATACTTGTCGATTCCATGCTTTTTCAGTTTAAGAATAAGCTCTTCGTCGTTTAATGCTGAGGTTATTACAATCTTCACTCTTTCTGAAGCCTTAATATTATTTTTGTCTTCAAAACCTCTGATTACAGAAAGAACATCTTCACCATCAAGCAATGGCAGCATAAGATCAAGGCTAATCAAGTCATAGGGAAGGCCTTCCTCGTGAGCCAGCAAAAAGGCATCAACAGCTTCTATGCCATTACTGGCAATATCACATTTACCATATTCGGAAAGAATCTTCAGAAGATAAATACTGCTGTATTTATCATCATCCACAATAAGTATTTTCATACCATTCACCTCTTATAATATAACATTTCCATTTCTACGGGTTTTGGTATAAAATCATTCATACTCGATTTAATAACAACTCTTATCTTAAAGGTTCTCTCTCAATGGTCATCTTTCCTGCTTCAATTTCAGAAAAAAACAGAGGCAGATATATGTCTTTGACATCTGTCTCTGATAAACGCTATTTAATGATTTTCAAGTACTACTTTCTGCTGCCTTAAACTGCTTTTTACATCAATTATTCTCTGATTCCCTGAGCCTCTGTAAGGAAGTCCCAAATCTTTCAGCTCTTCCACATAAGGTCCGTCAATAAGGGTGTCAATGAGCCCAAGAAGCCTGATCCGGCTCTCATACTTGCTTTCCGTAAGCTCTTCATATGTAAAGCCCGTATAGCATATAATATTTATATTGTCTTCCCCAAGCTTTTCTGCAATATCAATGAAGGCCTCCGCCTGAAGGAAGGGCTCTCCTCCTGAGAAGGTAACTCCGTCTATGTATCTGCTTTGCCTGATATCTTCAATAATGAAGTCCGTGTCTACCACATAGCCTCCGTCCATTGCGTGAGTGTCGGGGTTGTGACAGCCTTTGCAGCAATGCTCACAGCCTTGGGAAAATATCACGTATCTGAATCCGGGGCCGTCCACTACGCTTTCCTTTACGATACCGGCCACTCTCAATTCCATAATGAAACCTCCTAATATGAATGCTTCACTCTATCCGCCAATTCTGCCTGTTTGGCATCGTTGAACCTGTCAATAGTGGACAAGTAGCCTGTAATCCTCCTGATTCTTCTTATATCTTCGCTTCCGCACCTTATACAGCTGCTGTCTATTATTCCTGATACGCCGCAGCTTCTGCACTCATCTATTGGGAAGTTGATCCCCGCATAGCCAATATCACACTTTGCCATGTGCTTTATAATCTTTTCAACGGCCTGGAGATTGTCCTTTGGTGAAGAAGGCATCTCTACGTATGAAATATGCCCTGCCGCACACAGCTTATGGAAGGGGGCTTCTTTTTCAATCTTTTCAAATGCGCTTATCTGGTAATTGACCGGGATATGGAAGGAATTGGTATAATATGCCTTGTCGGTAACTCCCTTTATCACTCCGAATTCTTTCCTGTCCTTCTCAATAAACCTTCCGCTGGTTCCTTCCGCAGGGGTAGCATAAGCTACAAAATTCAGGTTATACTCGTTGGAATAGTTGTCTGCGGCTTTTTTAATGCCTTCCACTATCTGATAGCCCAGCTTCCATGTCTCTTCGTCCTCCCCGTGGTGATAGCCCGTAAGCACTGTAAGCGCTTCGGCAAGTCCAATAAAACCTATTGCCAGAGTACCGTTCTTTATTGCTTCTCTTATTTCATCCTGCTCCTTCAGGTTCTCGGAACCCATATAAAGCTTTTGTCCCATCAGAAAGGGCAAATCCTTTACCTTGAGAGACGCGATAACATTGAATCTGTGAATAAGCTGCCTGCTGCACAAATCCAGAATGTTATTCAATTCAGCAAAGAAGGTATCAACGTCCCTTGTTCTCAAAGCCAGCTTGGGCAGGTTTATTGTAACCGGCGCTATATTTCCTCTTCTTGCTGATTTTTCAACTCCGTGCCTGTTTGCAATAACTCTTGAACGGCAGCCCATGTAACTGACCTCATCTCCGAAACGCATGTTAAAGCTGGCATCCATAAAGCTGAAGGTAGGATTCATCCTTCTGGATGCAACCTTCATGGCAAACTGAAACAGGTCATAATTAGGATCTCCGGCATTCATATTTACCCCTTCCTTCAATCTGAATACCAGATTGGGGAATATGGGGCTTTCACCTTTTCCCA
>Ga0116172_10004341_pt1 | contig 11576 bp, 7 predicted proteins | sample AD_UKC083_MetaG_FD_89799 | JGI IMG/M metagenome (GOLD analysis project Ga0116172, IMG submission 89799) | Active sludge microbial communities of municipal wastewater-treating anaerobic digesters from USA - AD_UKC083_MetaG | ecosystem: Engineered > Bioreactor > Anaerobic > Digestate | place: USA...
ATACTGTCCCGTTCCAATACATAACGCATTGTCCCGAATGCGGCACCCTGTTGCTCCGCGATCCTCAGGAAGCAAAGCACTATTGTCCCAACCGCTGGGAATGCCCTCCGCAAATCAAAGGACGCATTGAACATTTTATGAGCCGCAAGGCCATGAACATACTGGGCGGAGAAGCCCTGGTAGAACAGCTTTACAGCAAAGGCATCGTCCATGATCCGGCCGATCTGTACATCCTTACCCCGAACGATCTGGAACAACTGAGTAACTGGGGGGATAAATCCACTCAAAACCTGCTAAGCAGTATTGAAGATTCAAAAGAAGTTCCTTTTTTCCGTTTTCTGTACGCCATTGGCATTCCGTTCGTAGGCGAGACAACGGCAAAATACCTGGCTTCTCACTTTGGCTCGCTTCAGGCGCTGGGAGAAGCCGGTGAAGAAGAACTGAAGAATGCACCGGAAATAGGTGAGATCATTTCCCGTTCCATAATTGACTTCTTTACTTCCGAAAAGAACCGAAGAATGCTTGAAAGACTTCGCGACTGCGGATTGCCGGTATCTCAGACGGCAGAAGAAATAAAACGGCTGTCAGACCGACTGAAAGGTCTGAATATAGTCATCTCGGGAAACTTCTCACGTTCCAGGGAACAAATAAAACAAATGATAGAATCTCACGGCGGAAAAGTATTAAGTTCCGTTTCTTCCAATGCCAGTTACGTGCTGGCCGGAGAGAAAATGGGTCCCGCAAAAAAACAACAGGCTGTCAGATTGAATATACCTCTGATCACAGAAGATGACTTTATGGCGCTCCTGGGCGAAAACCCCCATGAGGGCACACTTTTTGAAACGAATAAACAACCTACAATCTTTTAATATGGTTACAAAGATCCTTCAGACACTTTACCGTATTGGTACAAATGACCGTAAAAAACAACTATTTGAAAACAACTGGCCCCTGCCATACGGGATTGCTTACAATTCCTACCTGATCCTCGATAAAAAAACAGCTCTGCTGGACACTATTGAATACGGAAGCGACCGCAATTATCTGGAAGAAGTATCACGCACCCTGGACGGTCGCCCGCTGGATTACCTGGTAATCCATCACATGGAGCCGGACCATGCCGGTATGATAGGAGACATTCTTAAGACCTACCCCTCTGTAACCGTGGTGGGCAATACCAGAACACTTAAGCTTATGGACGCCTATTTTCCCTGTACAGAAGGTATTGCCATGCAGGAAGTCAGGGACGGAGAAATGCTGTCACTCGGTTATCACAATCTTCAGTTCCTGTTCACTCCTATGGTCCACTGGCCTGAATCCATGATGAGTTACTGCGTTACCGCAAACATTCTTTTTTCGCAGGATGGATTCGGTTCGTTCGGCACGCTGGACGGAGGCATTTTTGACGATGAAATTGATCTCGTCTTTCAGAAAGAAGAAATGCTTCGCTATTATACAAATATAATAGGAAGGTTCTCTGCTCAAGTGCAAAAAGCACTTGACAAAGCCGCTCCCCTGCCTGTCCAGATGATTTGTCCCATACACGGACCGGTGTGGCGTACCGACCCTGCCACCGTATTCGGCTGGTACGCTCAGTGGGCCGCCAATAAAGCAGAAAAAGGAGTGGTCATGGTGTATTCCAGCATGTACGGAAATACCGAATCAAGCGCAGATTACCTGGCCAGAAAGCTGGCCGAACAAGGTATCAAAAACCTGAGAATATATAATGCGTCGACCCTGCATCCTTCCTTCATCCTCAAAGAAATATGGAAGTACCGCGGAGTAATCCTGGGGTCCTGCTCGTACAATACCGGCATGCATCCTGCCATGCAGCATCTCTGCCATGAACTGGAAATGGTATCACCTAAGAACAAACAACTGGCTATTTTTGGCGGTTACTCATGGAGCGGAGGAGGGTTGAAAAACCTGCAGCTTTTTGCCGATAAAATGATCCAACAGCATCAGTGGAAACTTACCGAACCTGCGCTTGAGGTCATCGGACACCCCACACCGGTGGAATTATCCCAGTTCGACCAACTGGCTGAAACTTTTGCCGCGACACTATAAATATTACATAAAGACACCGTTTTGGATTCGTCTCAAAAAATAGATGCCGCTTTTGATCAGCTGCGGAAAAGCAGCCTCAAACGTTGTGCCAGTCAGGAAGAATACGAACTGGTATTGCGTGCGTTCAGTTTTGCCAGAGAGGCCCACAAGAACCAAAAGCGCATATCGGGCGATCCCATCATCCTGCATTGTATAGACGTGGCTCTTATTGTGGTCAATGAAATCGGGCTCGGGTGCAAATCCATAGTAACAGCCCTGCTTCACCACATTTTTACCGACACCGATTATACCAGAGAAGAGATCGCAGGTCTGTTCGGCAGCAAGATCACCAGTCTGGTGGACGGATTGGGCAAGCTGGAGAAAGTCTTTGCCACCCAGGACAAGACCCAGGCCGAAACTTTCAAGCAGATGCTCCTTACCGTAAACGACGATGCACGCGTTCTTCTCATTAAGCTGGCAGACCGTCTTCACAACTTACGTAATATTGAGGAACTGCCGGTAGAAAAAAGGGCCCGGAACCTGGGGGAGTCAATGTATATATTTGCCCCCCTTGCTCATCAACTGGGCCTTTATACAATTAAATCCGAGATAGAAAATATCTGGATGAAATACGTAATGCCTCAGGAATACAGAGATATAGAGGCCAAAGTACAGACAGAAACAGGCCGCCGCGGTCCGGGTATTACAAACGATCTTATTACCCCAATCAAAGAATTTCTGGACCTTGAAGGCTACAGATATACCATAAGCACACGCATTAAAACGCCTTATTCCATATGGAATAAAATGCGCAAGCGCAACGTCCCCTTCAGCGAAGTCTATGACCTTTTTGCCGTTCGCATTGTATTCGAACCCAAAGACCTCAATCCCGAGGCGGAACACCGAGAATGCTATCATATTGAAGAACTTCTGAACGAACGATGGACACCAAATCCTCAAAGGCGCCGTGACTGGCTTAAAGAAACAAAGGATAACGGGTACGAAGCGCTCCACTCCACCTATATGACCCCTTCCGGTAACTGGATTGAAGTCCAGATACGGAGCAAAAGAATGGACGACCTGGCTGAATACGGTCTGGCTGCGCACTGGAAATATAAAGGGATCAAACCCGAAACTAACGGAGTGGACAGCTGGCTTTCCAAAGTGCGTGAAACGCTCGAAGACAAGGACACAAATGCCATGGAGTTCTTTGATTCGTTCCAGGCCGGAAACCTGGCTACCGCACTCTATGTGTTCACTCCCAAGGGCGAAATGCGCATTCTTCCCAAAGGATCAACGGCACTGGACTTTGCCTACTATATTCACTCTCAGGTCGGAAACCATGCACTGGCCGCAAAGGTTAATCAGCAGCTTGTATTGCTTTCCACCGTGTTACAGGGAGGCGACCAGGTAGAGATCATTACCACAGAAGCCCCTCAAATCAGACCTGAATGGCTTGGCTGCATTCATACTACCAAGGCAAGAACCCTCATAATTGATGCCCTGAACGATAACGGAAAGAACTGTATAGGCAACGGCCGCGATTTGCTAAACAAGAAGCTGGAGGAACTGGGAATCAAATCCCATTCCCGTCTCATTCAGAAACTCATGGCTTCATACCAGACATCTTCCAAGGAAGAAATGTACGCCAAGATTGGTGCGGGAGTCATTGATTTGAAGGATCTTAAAGAGGTATTGCGCAAAGGAATGCATATAAAAAAAGTGGTAAGCTGGGTGCCTGTCCCGGACTGGAGGCGGCGTAAAGACTTCAATGCCTATCATTTTGCCTCGTGCTGCCGTCCCGTACCTGAAGAGCCGCTTGTGGGTTTCATAGATAAATCGGGCGATCTCTATATTCATGCTCAATCCTGCAAAAAGGTAAAAGCACTCCTGCGACTGCACAGGAACGACAATGCAACCGTAGAAGTTGTATGGAAAAAACAACGGGTGCCATCTACCCTGTCTACGTTAAACATGCGCGGAAACGACCGGATGGGAATCATTCACGATATTACCCGCGCCGTGACTCTGGAAATGTGTGTAAACATCCGTAAAATGAACGTGATCACCCACGATAATATATTTGAAGCCGAGATTGAGGTTTATGTTCAAAATAGAAAAGATCTCGAAAATCTAATGGTTCAGCTGCTTGCGCTCAAAGGTATTGAATCGGTAACTCCCGTATAAAAAATGAAAAAGAAGATCCATATAGTCCTGAACATACTGTTTTGCTCATTATTTGCAGCAAGTCTGTATTTTCCCGCCGGATGCGCCAATACTTCAGCTGCGCCCTCCGGAGGTTCCAAAGACAGCATTCCTCCCGTATTGCTGGAAACATTTCCCGAAGTCAACGCAACACGGGTAGACACTTCAATCAGGAGAGTGGAACTTGTTTTCAATGAATATGTTAAACTTGTAGATCCAAACAAGAACGTCATTTTGTCTCCTCCTCAGGAAAAAGCACCGGCTATTCGTACCAAGGGAAAAGGCATTGTGGTGGACTTCAAGTACCCGCTTAAGCCTAACACATCTTACAGCCTCTACTTTGGAGCCGCCATACAGGACAACAACGAAGGCAACCTCTTTCCGGCCTTCGCCCTGGGATTTTCTACCGGAGAAGCTGTGGACTCGCTTATGTACTCCGGAGTTGTAGTGAATGCCTCCACCCTGCTTCCCATAGACAACGCCACCGTCCTTCTTCACCTTAATCCTTCCGACACATCACTCACCAGCTGCCTTCCCGTTGCCGCCACCCGGACAGATAAATACGGCTATTTTGTGCTTCGCAACCTTAAAGATACCAGTTACACGCTTTACGCACTGGAAGATCAAAATAACAACTACCGCTACGAACAGACCGGCGGAGAACTCATCGGGTTCCTTAAGCAAACCGTACGGCCAACAAAAGTAATGTTCCCCTATGCTCCGGAAATTCAGCCCTATTTTCAAAACGATACCGCCGGACTGCTCCGTCGTCCTATAGAAACGGGTGTTTATCTTTTTAAGGAACGCAGTACCCGGCAGGCTTTACGCAATTACGAGCGGATCCGTCCCAGAGGCCTTGCGATAAAATTCGGAGCAGCCGATCCCGAGATCCTGAGCGTTAGTCTCCCCGGCATCGATTCTACCGAAATTATCCGCCAGCACAATTATTACAGAGACAGCATCATTTACTGGATTACTACCGCCAAAATCCCTGATACCCTGGCCATGTACCTTACGTACAAGGCTACGGACGACACACTTAACAAGCTCGTTACCAGGATAGATACACTAAAATTCATACCTTATACAGACCCCGAGGAAGTAAAGAAAGAGCAGGATGCCGCTTCCGATGCGCCTCCCGGAGGAGGCCGGGGCAAAGCCGAACGGGGCATAAAAGCACCTCCTTCCATGAAACCGGACAGAAAGGTTCTGAGTTATACATCCAAAGTTAGTCCCGAAGTCATACAACAGGAAGGCATTTTGCTGACTTTTAAAGACTTGCTTATTGAAGAAAATTTTAGTGCATTACGTCTTTGGCATAAATCACCCAAGGGAGATACTGTACCCGACCCCTTTACCTACAGCCGCGATTCACTCGATTTGTGTCTCTACCGGATAATTCCCGGGGGAAAGAACCTCGAGGGAACCGACTACGAGCTGCACATACCAAAAGATGTTTTTAAAGATGTGAACGGATATCCGAACGATTCACTCATAATAAAGTATACGACTTTAAAATCGGACGACTTTGGGGCTTTCATTTTTAACCTTAACAACGTGCCCTCTCCCATTATAGTTGAATTAATGAATGACACCCGTTCACAGGTATTGCGTACGCTTCACGTCAAATCGGACACTACCGTTACATTCCCCTATATTAAAGCGGGCAAATACTCCCTGCTAATTACAGAAGACCTGAACGGAAACGGCATATGGGACACCGGAAACCTTTCAAAAAACCTGCAGGCAGAAAGAGTCCGCGTGTTTAAGCTCCCCGGGGGCAACACGGCTATTGACTTAAAGGAAAAAATGGAACTCACCCAGACCATAGATATAGCACAATTACTGAATGAGAATGTCACACTTACAATTCCCGATAAATCTAAAAAATAACCTGCCCGCGGTCTTGCTTCTTTGCCTTACCCTTGTCGCCGTTCCATTAAGTGCCCAGGAGATCACCAGAGTAAAAAAGGAAAGGAAGCTTCCTGTGAAGCAACATATGATTGGAGTGAGGGGAACTTACGCCCTCACCGGCGTTCATTTCAATCCCGACAGAAAACAAGAAACAGTCCCTGGTTACCGGAACGGATCCCTGCTCTATACTTATTACCATGACCTCTGGGGCACCATGCCGTATTTTGGGGTCCAGACCGGGGTGACATACTGTCAGTCAGGATACAAAACACCTGCTCTGCAAAGAATTTACGACGTCATTCAGGTTCCGCTCATTGCACAGTTCCATATAGACTTCTGGAAAATGCGTCTTCTAATAAACCTGGGTTGCTTTGGCGGATACCGGATGAGTGCGGTTGATTTTACGGAAGAATATCCTGCCGGCACACCGGTTGTTTTTGATGTGAATCACCACTACGCAGACTACGGACTTCAGGGCGGAGGCGGGCTTGCGTTTAGCTTCCATCCTTTTGAAATTCAGTTTGAATGCAACTATCAGTACTCCATGTCCCTTATTGAAAACCCTGCCCTGTACAGCAACGAAGTATATACCTACGGGTACCCCAATCAGCTGATGTTCTCACTGGCTCTCTTTATTCACCTCTGAACATGAACACTCACACCGTATATGCCGGTCAATGCGCTATTGGGGGCGGTCACCCGCTCACGGTCCAGACTATGTGCAACACAGATACCCTGGACGTTGAGGCATCTTTGGCTCAATGTACCCTGTTGGCAAACTCCGGAGCACAACTCATTCGCCTAACCACGCAGGGATCGGCCCAGGTAGAGGCTCTGTCCCGGATCAAATCAGGCCTGAGAGCATCGGGTATTGACACCCCCCTGGTGGCCGACGTGCATTTCTCGGCCCGTGTTGCCATAGAAGCCGCCAAAGTAGCGGAGAAAGTCCGTATCAATCCGGGGAACTTCTCTCCGGATCCTTCACAAGCGCGCGACCTGCTGCTGGAACTCATCCATACCTGTAAAGAACACCATACAGCGTTACGCATTGGCGTAAACCACGGATCATTGTCTGCCCGCGTCATGGAAGCTTACGGCGACACTCCCTATGGCATGGCGCAGGGAGCTATGGAATACCTGCGCATTTGCCGTGACGCAGGCTTCGACCAGGTAGTAGTCTCGCTTAAATCAAGTAATACACGCATAATGGTACAGGCATACCGTGAACTGGCAGGCTCCATGGAACAGGAACACATGTACTTTCCTTTACACCTGGGCATTACCGAGGCAGGAAACGGCCGTCAGGGTCGCCTGAAATCGGCCGCCGGTTTGTTTACTCTCCTTCAGGAAGGGTTAGGCGACACCTTGCGTATTTCCCTTACCGAGCCGCCACTGGCCGAAGTACTTTTTGGTTTGAAATTATCCCGGGAATATGATCTTTACTGCGGGGATAAAAATTATTCTCCGCAAATTAACACTTGGGACGATCTCATTCTGGCGGCCTGCTGGAAATGGGCGCCCGGTCTGATTAATCAAACAATTGATTATAAAAACCTTGAAATACCTTTTGTAGAAGCACCGTTTGCAACCAAAGACGAGCTGACCGAATTTTGTATGGATCTGCTCCAGGCCACGCGTTGTGTGTTTACCAAACCGGAATACATTGCCTGCCCGGGATGCGGCAGAACCAAATACAATCTGGAAGAAACGCTTCAGGCCGTAAAGTCGGCCACGTCGCACCTGAAGGGATGTACCATTGCCGTTATGGGATGCATTGTGAACGGCCCCGGCGAAATGGCCGATGCCGATTATGGATACGTAGGTGAAGGAGGCGGCAAAATAACTCTCTATAAAGGAAAAACCCCCGTTATGCGGGGGATTCCTCAGGAAGAAGCAGTGCAAAGGTTACTGGAGCTTATAGCGTCTCAACAAAAATAACGCCTCCTTCCACTCTCACTACCTTAACTTTGGTATTTCGTGTAATAAATCCTACTGCAGCACGTGCCTCCAGTCTTTTTCCGTTTACAGATACCTTACCGGCAGGTCTGAGATCGGTCAGGGCAATGCCTTCCTGTCCTGCCGAAATATTCTCGTAAACCGGAACGCCTACAAATCCTTCATCAACTTTCAGGTTGGTGCGAAGTGCAATAAAATTGAATGCCCTGGTAGGATACAGCCTGCCCAGTAAATATATAAAACCGGCAACCGCCGCAAATCCCGATACAGAGACCACGGCAACGGGATTCAAAACAGCATTCCAATTGAAAGGCCCTTCAAAACGAAACACCCAGTTATCTATCATAGAAAGGGTCAGGCCTGTAAATACACCTATAATGCCCAATATACCCAACACACCAAAACCCGGTGTAATAAATATTTCGAGTGCCAGGAAAATAAGGCCCAGCACCACAATCAGAAATTCCCAGTATTGCGCGAGTCCTTCAAGGAAAAGCGGCGAGAAATAGCAAATAGCGCAGAATACCGCCAGGCCCAGAGGGAAGCCTACCCCGGGCGTCTTAAGTTCAAAAAAGATTCCACCCACCATGCCCATCAGCAAAAGGCCCTGTACCAAGGGTAAAAGGAAAAAACCAATGAGCTTGTCCAGCCATGTTTCCTTATACTCCCTGGTGACGGTATTTTCGTAGCCTAACAAAGCCATCACTTCCTCCATATCATCTGCCTGACCTTCAGAAAAACCTGCTTCCACGGCTTCTTTGGCAGTAAAGTTGACAATGCGCTCCCCATCTACCATTTGCTCGGCAATGACAGGATCACGTCCCGTCTGCTCGGCAGTGGCGCGCATCATAGAACGCATGAAAGACTGGTATTTTTCAGGCATCTGATTTCCCTGCGCATCAACTACCGTAGCCGAACCGATACTTGAACCGGGAGACATGTATATACTGTCGCAGGCTAAGGAAATAAGTGCTCCTGCCGATGCCGCCTGATGGTCTACGAAGGCCACTGTTATAAATGAAGCGTCGAGCAGCGCTGTCCGCATTTTGTCTGCGGCATCCAAAGCGCCGCCATAGGTATTCAAATGTAACAGAAATACATTGGCATCCCAGTCCCCGGCCGCCTTCATGGCCTTGTCGAGCATTCTCGCCGATTTGGCATGAATCTCGCTATCCAGCCTGAGTACATATACTTTAGTCTGCCGGGCAAAAGTCACGTTATAAACAAGGCAAAGGAAAACAAATGGCAGGAAAAATCTTTTCATTAACTTATTATTTTTGTTCCAGGACGTCCCCGTGATCCTTCACCACAGCCTCTTTCCATTTTTGTGTATAGCCTTCCTGAATGGGAGAGGCAGGGATCCGTTTGGAATGGCCGTTATCGGCAAACGAGCCGTCGGCGTTCTGACGTTTTGTATTACCATCTATATATTTGACCATTAAGTATTTATCGAGAGCCACCCAGTCATTGAATAACGATTGAGCAGAGTTAACGGAAAAATCGGTAAGATATTCACGGGCTGCGGCAGGATCTTTCCTGTACATAGCCACAGCTTGTTCATCAATTGTCTTCACTTTTTCAATAGCCTTGTTTTCAATGGCATCAACAATCCCGCGTACCTCTGTACCAATCTGGTTGTAACGCAGGTAAGCAAACTGGCATACCCTGTTCACAATCCAGAAAAGAGATGTCTCGGAATATTCAATCATGCTGCCGTTACCTTCTTTTATGCACTCGGGAACGCGAAGCGATGCACTGTAAATGGGTATAAGCGGCGAGGTAGCCGCATCGTCCACACCAAACCAAAACAATCCGCCCAAATCTGAAGGAAGCCAGCTGCGGCATTGTCCCACATACCACCAGCCGGTCTGCTGGGTAGCAATTGCGCGCTCGTTCATGTACGTTTTATCGCCCACTTTGAAACTCATGGGACGCCAGCGATACGGAAGTGCATGGCCTCCGGCCCCGATATCGGTAGTCATATCCATGGGAGTCCCTTCGTAGTGATCCCGCATCATATCGGCAACATCTTTAACAGAAAGTTTATCTTTAGGTTTAACGCAAAAAGGCATCCTGTTGGAAGGATTGTATCCCATAGCGTAGTCCAGATATTGATCCATACCTTCCGAAAAACGGTTAAAGAAAGACCATATACGGGCTTCGCAACCGCGCAGAGCGCCAAATTCGAGCGGGGCATATACGTCACAAAAACTGAATTCACTGTCTGTACCTGTATAAATACCCATATCCTTTGCATGAGATATCACGTCTTTACTGTAAAGGCAATTATCAGGATCATCAAAATCAATGGTAGTGATCCTTGCCTGGTTGGCATGTCCGCTTATATAGCCGTCTGGAATTCTTTTGGCGACCCAAACCGAACCTTTATTCACATTTTTCCCGTTAATAAAAACGGGGGCTTTGGCCATAATCTCCATGATCCACGCCTCATTGGGATCGGCAATCGAAAAAGATTCGCCGCTCGAAGCATATCCGTAGGTCTGGGTAAGCTCATCAATAAGAGCAATAGCTTCACGGGCCGTTTTGCAGCGTTGCAAAGCAATATAGATAAGGGAACCGTAATCCATAATCGCCGTCGGATCGTGAAAACCTGTTCTGCCGCCAAATGTAGTTTCGCCTATCAAAAGCTGGTGTTCGTTCATATTTCCGGTAACGGAATAAGTGTGAGCCGCCTGCGGAATCTCTCCAAGTAATTTTCCAGAATCCCATTCATATATTTTCAACAGGGATCCATTGGGCCAATCGGCTGCCGGCCAGAAATACAATTCTCCATATAACTGATGAGAGTCAGCAGAATAACTCACCATAACAGAACCATCCTTAGACGCGCCTTTTGTCACAACAAGGTTGGTACAGGCAAAAGCCGCACCGGCACTAAGTATCAGGGTTAAGAAGCTCAATAAAATTTTTTTGGTAATCATTTGGTATTTCAATTAAGGTTTCACAAAGCGTAAAATTACGAAAAAAGTAATAACCAAAGGCTTTTTTATTACCTTTGTTTTCTTTGAGAATATCATCAAACATAATACAATGAAGAAATTTGCAATTATTGTTTTCTCCTTGCTTTTTGCAAGTACGATTGGTTTCGCCCAAATGGCAAACCCGAATGACCCGTTGAAGAACGACCCTGCCGTCAGGATAGGAAAAATGGACAACGGTCTTACCTACTATATCAGACACAACGCCAAACCAGAGAAACGTGCTGAATTCTATCTTTTTACAAACGTCGGAGCCATACAGGAAAACGAACGTCAGGCCGGTTTGGCCCACTTCCTTGAGCACATGGCACTGAACGGCACAAAAAACCTTCCCGGCAAAACCATGATCAATTACCTGGAAAGCATCGGGTGCAGCTTTGGTCAGAATATCAATGCCGGAACCGGTGTTGAACAGACCAGCTACATGCTTAATAACGTGCCCATGCTGCGCGAAGG
>Ga0116172_10004343_pt1 | contig 11574 bp, 8 predicted proteins | sample AD_UKC083_MetaG_FD_89799 | JGI IMG/M metagenome (GOLD analysis project Ga0116172, IMG submission 89799) | Active sludge microbial communities of municipal wastewater-treating anaerobic digesters from USA - AD_UKC083_MetaG | ecosystem: Engineered > Bioreactor > Anaerobic > Digestate | place: USA...
ATTGTCGCGTCACATACGCGATCCAGCGCACTCCTGCCATGTCCCGGCTGATATCTACGCCCCGCCAGGCCGCACGACCCTCGACAGAGGCTGTTCACCAAAAAAAACAGGATGCGGGTACGCAAATTTCCTGGTAAGGTGAGCCCATCTCACGAAACGACGAAAACATGGCAATGTCGATAGCCTGAATACGTGATCCAACCCAATGGCAACATGGATGAATTTGTTTGACCTTGAAATCAATCCGGTGCATGATGGAGGAGATGAACGCGAAACCTCTGCTTGTCAGTCTAGTTCTCCTCGGGATCTCGGTGTCCTCTCTGGCTGCCGACGAGATCCGGAATGATCTGATCCGGTTTGAAACGGATATTGTCGGAAATTTTCGGCTCTGGACAACGGGCGGTGACCCGACGGTAGATACCGATGACAATCAGGCACTTCTGAACAATGAGGCCTTCGGCTCGAGCTATGTTCTTGTCAGTGTCGATGGGTCCGCAGCCCGGTATGGTTCCAGTGCGGGAAAAAATTTGGCCTTCTCCAAAAGGGTCGGTAACGAGATCGTTTCGGCCTGGGAATACCGTGGCGTTCGATTTGAACAGAAGCTCCGCTTGCACCGAAGTATCTACTCGACCCAGTCCAATCTGATGCGGGTCGAGGTTCGTGTCATCAATTCCGATTCGAGGCAGCATGCGGTCGGGATACGCGTTGTTTTGGACACGATTGCCGGGAACATGGATCAGAATGGTTTTTGCCTGCCTGGTTCAGGTTTGGTCCAAAAGGGAACAAAACTCGAGACGAGGGTTCCCAGTCTTCTCTTTGTCTGCGACAAGCAAGTCAAAGGTCCGGCTAATCTGGAGATAAATCTGTATGGGCAGGAACTGGTGACTCCGGATCTTCTTTTGGTTTCCCATGAGCGGTATACCAAAAGCGATACCCGTCTTGTGCCGGAAATCGATGATTCGTTCGATGATGAATTCACGGGAAAGAGTTCTGTCAGCATGGTCTGGAACGAAAAGACCTTTCCCGCCGGTGCCAATGATGCTGTTGCCATCGCTTTGGGTGTGTCTACCAAGAAGGTCAGGGAGGGGCAACCCCTCAATATGAAGCTTGCGCTTCCCCTGTCTGTTATTGGAAAAGAGAATGTCTGGATGGGTGTCGTGCTCGAGAACGAAAACAAGTTTTGGGATGTCACTAAGATCGCGGCGACCATCGAGTACGACAGTACCAGGCTGGCTCTGGACGGGACACCTGCGACAGCGGTGATAGACAGGATTGACAGGGCCGGCAAGGGGTTTTGCTCCTGGAATTTGCGCGTTCTCAGGGAAGGCGAGACCAAGGTTACCGTAAAGGTTTCAGCAATGTACAGGTCGATGCCGGTTCGTCTGGAGTATAATCATACTGTAACAGTCGGGAACAGGTAGGGGACGGGAAGCGTCCGCTGGTATGGAAAACAGTTTCAAAAAACGTGTTGTCAGGACCATCGTCTTCGTCTCGGCTTCCTTTGCCGTGCTGGCTTTGCTGGCCTTTGTCGGAATCAACTCATGGCTCCCGGACTACCTGCTCAAGAAATACATCAACAAGAGCCGTGAATTGGCACAAGTCCTGAGCAGGAGCATTGACGGGCAGAGTATTGATACTCCCCATGAGCGGCTCGTCCGGCGGATCGTGCAGCTCAATTTTCCCGAGGAACGGAATTTTGTCCATATCGTCATCCGGGACAAGAGCGGGACTCCGATGTATGTCGAGAGGGGTGAGCATGATGAACAACCTCTCTCCGAAATGCTGGACAAAAAACGGGAAGGCGTCGAGGAACTCAGTGAAGACGGACCGTCACAGATCGTCCAGTACAAAGAACGGAATATTGTCTACTATACGATTACAACACCGATCATTCAAAGCGGGAAGAAGACCGGTGACGTTGTGGTCGGGTTTTCAAAAAAGTATCTGACCGACAGGATCGAACTCAACCGCTCCCAGGTTACCCAACTGGTTTTTCTCGGATCCATCTCTTTGATCGTTGTCCTTCTTCTGTCGTTTTTGTTCATCATGCATTTATTCATCAAGTTCAAAAAATCGGAAGAAACTGCGGATTCCTTCAAGCGGATGGCCTACGTTGGCGAGATTTCCAGTGGCCTGGCCCATGAAATCAGGAATCCGTTGAATCTGATGTCGATCAATCTGCAACTGATGCGGGAAGGCCTTGAAAAGGGTGAGACAGAGCGGGTTCTGAAAAAGATCGAGATTCTCGAAAAGGCGAAAGACCATGCCGCCCGGATTCTCAGCGAGTTTCTCGGTTTTGCGAAGATGCGCAGTAAGGAGCGCGAAATCTTCGGAATGTCGCAGATCATCGACGAGATCCGGAATCTGTTCAGCGCCGAGGTCCAAGCCCGACAGGCCGAACTCGAGATCATCAGTACGCCCGATGATCTCACCATCCGTGCCGACCGGGCCGAGATCCGACAGATCTTGATCAATCTCCTCATCAACGCTCTCGATGCGGTCGGTACGAGAGAGGTTCGGACGGTCCACATTGATATCCAGTCAAAGCGGCATGATCTCCTGATGACGATTTCCGATTCAGGATCCGGAATGGACGAGTTTACCCTCGCCAATATCTACACGCCGTTTTTTTCCAAAAAGCATGGTGGAACCGGTTTGGGACTTGCCGTAGTCAAACGGATTGTGGAAGAATACGACGGCAAGATAGAATGTCAGTCAATTCCCGGGCAAGGTACTACCTTTGTGGTAACCCTGAAAGGAATTCTGGCCCAATGAAAATCCTGATCGTTGATGATGATCCAGCCATAGCAGAGTCTTTGGCGGAAGCGTTAAGCGACGGAAATACCGTCTGCGAGACGGCCAATGACGGGAAAGCGGCGCTCTCTTTGCTGATGTCCGGTGTCTGGGACATTGCCGTCATCGACTTGGTCATGCCGGAGAAAAACGGGATTGAGGTCCTCGCCGAAGCACGTGAGTCCGGCATCAAAACGGAATTCGTCATGGTCACCGGTTTTGGTTCGATCGAGACGGCCATTGACGCGATGAAACTCGGTGCTAGCGATTACCTCACAAAGCCCGTCAATCTGGAAGAACTCCGCTGTATCATCAGGAAGCTCACCGAACATACGAATCTCCGCAAGGAGAACGCCAGACTGCGCAAACTGGTCATCCCCGAGGATCCGGTTCAGGAACTGATCGGATCATCTTCTGCCATGCAAAAAATCCGCGAGACAATTGTCCAGGTTGCACCGCGTCGGGTGACTGTTCTGATTGAAGGGGAGAGCGGTTCAGGAAAAGAAGTCGTTGCCAGTGCCATAGCCCGTCTTTCAGGAAGGAAGGACAAACCGTACCTGAGGATGAATTGTGGTGCCCTGTCACAGGGGATACTCGAGAGCGAACTCTTCGGTCATGAGAAGGGGAGCTTTACCGGGGCGATCGGGCAGAAGAAGGGGATTTTCGAGGCCGCGGACGGGGGAACGCTCTTTCTGGACGAAATCGGAGAAATGCCACTCGAATCCCAGGTCCGGTTGTTGCGTGTCCTCGAGAGCGGGGAGTTTACCCGAGTCGGTGGTGTCCATCCGGTGACGGTCGATGTCAGGATCGTTGCTGCAACCAACAAGGATCTCCGAAAGCTGGTGGATGATGGCCGATTTCGCGAAGATCTGTATTACAGATTAAATGTGGTCCGGATTTCCCTGCCGCCCTTGCGGGAGAGGCGTGAGGATATTCCCCTTCTCTTGCAGCATTTATTGGTGCTGTATAATGCCCAGAACAATACGGATTTTCGCGGTTTTGACCAGGAAGTGGCAGCCATTCTCTCCGGTCTGGAGTGGCCGGGGAATGTCCGTGAATTGCGGAATGTCGTCGAACGAATTCTTGTCTTTGCCAGGCAGGATTTTGTCACGCTTGAGGATCTTCCGGAGGATATCGCGCAGCGCGAAATTGCCCGGATCGGAGAGAGTGAGACCGGAACCATGGCCGAGATCGAGAAAAAAATCATCGTACGGACACTCGAACAAACCGGAAACAATGTCCGGAAAGCAGCCCGGATTCTGGACATCCCTGTCCGGACGCTCTACAGGCGGATCAAATCATTGGGAGATCAGGAATGAGTACAATCGTCCGTGTCGCACTTGCCCACCATCACGACAGGAGCTATGACATCCTGATCGAACCAGGACTCTTCCGGCAGATTCCGGAGATGCTTGTATCACGGTTTCCCCGTCATTCCTGTGCGATCATCTCCGATTCCAATGTGGCAGCCCTGTACGGTCAAGACCTTCTCGAAAGAATCCGGGCCGTGAGCGGGAACCCGTGTTTTCTGTACACATTTCTTCACGGGGAAGAGCGCAAGACGAGAGAGACCAAGTCGATGCTTGAAGATGCGATGTTCCACAATCAGCACGACCGGAAAACACTTGTGATCGCACTGGGCGGTGGGGTCACAGGAGATCTTGCGGGTTATCTGGCCGCAACCTATATGCGGGGAGTGCCCTTTGTCCAGATTCCGACGTCACTTTTGGCCCAGGTTGACTCCAGTGTCGGCGGAAAGACCGGGGTTGATGTTCCGGCGGGAAAGAATCTCGTCGGGGCCTTTTGGCAACCATCTGGTGTCTATATCGATCCAAACCTCCTCTCGACTCTTCCTGAAAGGGAATACCTTTCAGGTCTTGGTGAAATCGTCAAGCACGCCCTGATGTTTTCGCCCGAAATGATCCACCTGCTCGAACACGGGCAGCATCCGATCATGGAGCGGGATCCCCTGATGATGGCCGATCTGGTGGCGAAGAACTGTACGATCAAGGCTGGAGTTGTTTCAGCAGACGAGACGGAAAGCGGTTTGCGAAGGACCTTGAATTTTGGGCATACGGTTGCGCATGCCATCGAACTGGCTTCAGGGTACTCTGTATCCCATGGCGTGGCAGTCATGGCGGGGATACTTGTGGAGGTCCGGGCGGCTGTTCTTTCCGGACTGCTCTCGGAAGAATCCGCGACTGCCATGGGGACGACTGTGATGCGGTATCTCCACAATCCGCCCGGGATTCAAAACTTTGACCCGGATACGATGGTCCAGGCCATGCTCCTGGACAAAAAAAATACGGAAGGGGCGATTCACTGTTCCCTGCCGGAGGCTCCCGGTATCCCTCCTGATTGCACATGGACCAGGGCTTTTTCGGAAGAAATCCTCAAGGCGGCCTTGCGGGATGTCTTTCTCCCGACAGGGGGTTGAATCTCTCGAAGCAATAGGAAGCGAAGCAACCTATAGGTATATTTGAAGGATTGACTGGAAGCAGACAGGGTTGAAGAATGTTGAAAAACAATATCAAAAAGTTGCATTTTATCGGAATTGGCGGGATTGGCATGTCCGGGATAGCCGAAATTTTTCATAACCTCGGTTTTCCCGTGTCCGGATCCGATCTGGCTGAATCCCGCATCACAAAGCGGTTGGCTTCCCTCGGGATTACCATTCACCTCGGGCACAACGCATCCAATGTTGCGGATGCTGATGTTGTTGTCTATTCCGCTGCCGTTCCTCCGACAAATCCCGAAATTGATTTCGCACGGTCCAAAAAGCTCCCCTTGATTCCCAGGGCGGAGATGCTCAATGAGTTGACCAGGCTCAAGACCGGGATTGCCATCAGCGGGACCCATGGCAAAACAACGACAACCTCGATGGTGGCCGAGATATTTGCCGAAGCTGGTCTCGATCCGACCTATGTCATCGGCGGGAAACTCAACAGTATCAACAGCAACGCCCGCCTCGGCAAAGGGGAACATATCATCTTTGAGGCCTGCGAGGCCTTCGGTTCGTTTCAATACTTCTCCCCGATTGCCATGGTTCTTCTCAATATTGATTCGGACCATCTCGAGTATTACGAAACGATGGACAGTCTCCGGAATGCTTTTCTTTCCTTTGTCAACAAGATCCCGTTTTACGGGATGGCCATTGTCAATAACGATGATCCCAATGTCAGGATGATTCTTGACCGTGTTTCAAAGCGGATTGTCAGTTACGGGATCGACAGCGAGAGCGATTATATGGCCAAGAATCTCCAGTTCCATGACTGGTCCTCGTCGTTCGATCTCGTTGCCAATGGAACCAATCTTGGCCGGATCAAGCTGATTCTTCCCGGAAAGCACAATGTGAGCAACGCAGTTGCCGCTACTGCCGTTGCCCTTGAAAACGGTATTTCCTTTGATGCCATATCGCGGGCGCTGGGCCGGTTTGTCAATGCGGACAGACGCTTCCAGATCAAGGGAGAGTATCGCGGGATCACGGTTGTTGACGATTACGCCCATCACCCATCCGAAATCAGGGCCACACTCGAAGGGGCGAGGCAACACCCGGGAAAACGGATCATCGCTGTCTTTCAGCCCCACCTTTTTTCACGCACCCTGCAGTTGTATGCCGATTTTGCCACTGCCCTGTCGATTGCGGATGAGGTGATTCTCCTTCCGGTCTACCCGGCCCGTGAAAAACCGATACCAGGTGTCACAAGTCAATTGGTTGTTGATGCCATGGGAAAAGCCGGCTATTCTTCCTGTATCCTCCACGAGGACCCGGCTTCACTTTCGAAACTCCTCCTTGAACGGACCAGGGAAAAAGATCTGGTTCTGTTCCTCGGTGCGGGAAGCATCTGGCAGTATGCCGAAGAGTTTGTCGAACTCCTGGCACGGGAAGAAGCCCGCTATGGTTGACCATGTTTCCGGACAGGCCGGTCTCTGCCTGTCCAGTACCTGATACAAAGGAGTCTGACAATGAAACGATCCGCAAGGCCTGTGTGTACCCTGATTCTGGCTGGCATGATCCTGTTTCTTGGAGGTTGCGGTTCTTCGTATTATGCCAAGGCTGTCGAGTACCGTGAGACCGGCAGGCTTGATGAGGGAATCGCCTGGGTTCGGGAGAAACTGCGAGATGAATCGGGCGCTTTGGACATGTTTGATGCACACCGTGTCGTTCTGCAGTTCTTCGAAGCGCTGGACAGACTTGACGAGGGATTCGCTCTCTATGCACGGTTCCGCGATCCGGCGTTGACGAATTATATCGCGGGATTGAAGTTCCAGCATGAAGGGATGCATGTCTCTGCGACCAATGCCTTCAACCGGGCGCTCAAGATCCGTCCGGACGAGTATGCCATCTGGTACGATCTGGCGGTTTCCCTGACCAGGATGGGAAAGTACAAAGAAGCTCGCCAGATCCTCGGCAGGGTCTACAGGCTGAATGATTCCTTTGCCCCGGCCATCTACGATATGGCCGTTCTTTACGGGTATGGCCGGAATGAACCGGCAGCCGGGATGTCCTGGCTTGTCGAAGCTCTTGACACCTATTATCCATTCGAAAAGAATGCCATTCTGGATGCCCGAATCACTCTTGGCCTTTTTTCGGAACTCTCCGGAGAATGGGCACGGGCCAGGGATACCTACGAAGCTTGCGGTCCCGAGAATTTTGCCAGGGTAATCCGGACCGGAGATCCGGGTGAAGCATGGGCCCGCACCGGGAATATCGCTCATGCCCGGGAACTCTGGCAAAAAGCATTGGATATTCTCGGATACCAGAATGCCCGTGGACGGCATTTTTTCAAAAAGTTCCATGGGTCACGACAAGGGCTCGTCGATTTCTCCGAAATCAAGTTCAAATATGCGACCATCGAGTCACGGCATGAGGATCTTCCCCGTTTTGTCTTCGCGTCCGAGCAGGAACCGGTTTTCCTGACAAATACTTGGGGGCCCATGCATGCTGTTTTTCAGAAAGATGGCATGAGTGATCTTCATTTCGGATGGGACACCTGGTATGTCGAATACGTCGGAATCTTGTCCCGACCACAACCGGTACAGGCCTGGATCCAAACACGGGGCGTGGTTTCAATGACCAATACCAGGGACGGTTTGCGGGCCTATGTCTCCTTGCAAAAATCATCGTTTGACGTGCAAGTCCCTGACCGGGAGAATCCTGGTTCCTATAAAACAGAAACATTCTGGCGTGAGGGGAATCCGAAAATCGGACTCTACCAGGGAACCCGTCTTGTGGCAAACTTTTCTCCGGTCATGATGCACTTCCACAGTCTGGTCGTGGCGGATGTCGACGGTGATGGGTTGGATGACCTTGTTTCATGCGGTTTTGACGGAGCTGGTCAGCTCGTCCTTGACATTCGGGTGCGATCCGGCGGGAATTGGAAGGCCCTGGCCCCGATGACCTGTGGACTCGAGAATCCGGCCAACGGGTTTGTTCTTCTCGATCTTGACAATAAGCCCGGCATGGAGCTTGTCACCTTTTCCGGGTTGATTTCCTGGGCGGATGTGCATGTTCTCGGCCAGCATGGATACCAGAAGAACAATCTGGTCTTCCCCGAATTTGCCCGGGATTTCAGCAGACGCTATTCCTTCCTGGACCAACAGAAGATCAATGAGCGTCTGTATTCCGACAAACGGACAGCGGAAGAGAAGGCCTTTGTGACGGCAATCGGACAATACCGGAGCATCGCCGACGGGATTGTCCGGGAGAGCGGACAGTGAAGATCCGGTTTGTGTTGCTGCTCTTGATCCTTCCATGTGCAGCAACAGCTTCTGCAACCTGGCGTGGGCATGCGCTCATGCCGGGAACCGATTTTGCGACCTGGTATTATATTGCCGATACCGGAAAACCGGGCCCCCGGATCCTGATTTTTGCTCCCCACAGTGATGAGCAGTCAGCCGGTGAGTATCTCGAATCCTTTGTGAAAACCCTGGTCCCGGATCGTGGTTTTGTGATTGCCTGTCCCTGGCCGGTGGCCCCGGCCAGAAGGATCAATTCACGACTCTACATTGAAGATATCAACAGGCAGTTCGGATCAAGACGGGACAACTATACCGCAATCGATCTTCTTTCCCATCATGTCAGACGCTGGATGGAACTCTACAACATCAATTTCGTTCTCAATCTGCATGAAGGATGGAAACAGTTCCGGAATGACTGGAACGAGTATGGCCAGAGTTTTTTTATCGATATTCCGGAACTGATTCCGATGGCGGAACGGGTTGTTGGTCGCGTGAATTTACGGATCTGGGCCCAAAACCGTTTTGTGGTCGTTCAACAGCCCATGCCGGATACCCTCACGTGGTATTGCGCAACAAGGGGTGTGCCCGCGTTTGGCATCGAAATAGAACGGGGTCTCCCGCTTCAGACAAAAATTGTCTACCAGCGCATCGTTCTTGAAGAATTCTTCCGTGAACTGGGGATCAGGACTGTCCAGAGACGATAGGGCTCAGGCCTTGCAGCCACGTTCGATGTTCTTCGCTTCGTCCCACCATGCATCCATCGTTTCCAGGCTGCATTCCGTCAGGGCAAGGGATTCCTCCCGGGCTCGTGTCTCGATATGCCGGAAGCGGCGGATGAATTTTTCCGTTGTCATGGTCAGGGAGTGTTCGGGATCGATCCCGCTTTTTCGGGCAAGATTGACAAGAGCAAAGAGAATGTCGCCGAATTCCTCGCGGATTGCTGCCTTGTCCTGCTTCGATTCGGCCTCACGGAGTTCCTGGATTTCCTCCTCGATCTTTGCCAGAACATCTTCGGGATTTGTCCAGTCAAAACCGACGCGAGCGGCTTTCTGCTGGAGAGCCATGGCACGCGCCAGTGATGGCAGGGAAGACGGGACGCCATCCAGAATGGATGCCCGGCCCTTTTTGTCCTTCTCGCCTGCCTTGATCCTCTCCCAGTTGGTGAGGACCGTTTCGACATCATGCACGGCTGCATCACCGAACACATGTGGGTGACGAGAGACCATTTTGGCATGGATTCGTTCGAGGATCTCCCGCATCCCGAAGTGGCCAGCCTCTTCTTCAAGCTGAGCCAGAAAGACGATCTGAAAAAGGAGGTCGCCGCTCTCTTCGCATATCCCCGGTTTGTCTCCACGGGCCAAGGCCTCAAGAAGCTCATGGCATTCCTCAAGGATGAAAGGGGTGATGCTTTCAAGCGTCTGTTCCCTGTCCCAGGGACATCCATCTGGGCCTCGTAGCCGTGTGACGAGTTCAAGAACCTGATGGAATGCTTCAAGACGGGCGTCCATATCTGTCTCCATATGTTGTAGACTCACCCAAAGATACCATCATTCCCCGCCCACGTGCTCCCTTGTCTTGATGCTTCCTTCGTGAGTATCTTTATATAGATATGAGTAATGCCACCTTTCCATGACAGGATGCTCCCTTGTTCCTCAAGAATCTCAAGATCTATGGTTTCAAGACCTTCGGGCGCAAGGTCGTTGTTGATTTCCAAAAGGGGATCACGGCCATTGTCGGACCAAACGGAGCAGGGAAGTCCAATCTGATTGATGCCCTCAACTGGGTGACCGGTGAGACCAGACTTTCTGATCTGCGTGTCCGGACATCCGAACAATTGATCTTTCATGGATCGCCATCCCTCAAGCCGCTCTCCCTGGCTGAAGTCTCTCTGACCATCGAAAACACGGACAATCTCCTTCCCATTGAATACGCCGAGGTCAATATCACGCGCAGGATTTACCGGGACGGGACGAGTGAATTTTTCATCAATAAAAACAAGTGCATTCTCAAGGACATCACAAACCTTTTTCTGGGAACAGGTGCCGGCCGTGGAGCCTACGCTTCCATGCGACAGGGCGAGATAGACAGAATCCTCAAGCAGAAACCTGAAGAACGCCGGGAGATTTTTGAGGAAGCCGCAGGCATTCTCAAATACCGGAATAAACGTCGTGAGACCGAGCGGGACCTCGAGAGGGCCGAGTCCAACCTCAAGCAGATCCGTCCAACACTGCTTGAGGTTGAACGGCTCTATCATGCCAAGAAAAAGCAAGCCGAGAAGGCAGAGCGCTACAACAAGCTCATGGACCGGCGGATTGCCGTCGAAGTCGATATCCATCTTGTCAAGGTGTTCGATCTCAAGCGCGAGCTCGAGAGTAAAAACGAGGTTCTTCAGAAACAGCTCGACAAAAAGCAGACCCTGCTTGACAAGCTCAAGACCATCGAGATGGACATTGATGCCTCGCTTGCACAGAGTCAGGACCTGCAGCAAAACCAGCACTCGACGCAGACAGAGATACTCAAGCACGAGACCGAGATCAGTGCCCTCCGCCAAAGGATTGCCTCCCTGGGCGACCGGAAGATGGCCCTAGAACTGAATATCAAGGAATGGGATGCTGCGCTCCTGCAGAGCGACCAGAGGTTGGCCAAGATCGATTCCATCCTCGAGGATCTCGCCAAGGAAAAATCGAATCTCGCAGGGATGATCGCCGAGCGGCAGGACAATCTTGAGCAGTACGCCCGGGATATCACAGCCATTCAAAAAATTGTCGATGATGACACGGCCAATATCGCGGCCTATCACAAAAAGATTGCCGATCTCGATATTGCTCTTGCTGAATCCCGGCAGCGTCTTGAAGAGGTCATCAACCGCATGGTTGAAGCCATCGATAAGCGCAAAGCCGAACTCAAAGGCTCTGCGGAACTTAAACAGGATCTCAAGACGAGCATTGCCCGTGCTCTTGACGAGCTTGGGGTGTTTCTCAAGGGGCGCAAGGATGTCCTCTCCGATCTTGCATCCCTTGACATCACGCGACACAGTGA
>Ga0116172_10004345_pt1 | contig 11573 bp, 12 predicted proteins | sample AD_UKC083_MetaG_FD_89799 | JGI IMG/M metagenome (GOLD analysis project Ga0116172, IMG submission 89799) | Active sludge microbial communities of municipal wastewater-treating anaerobic digesters from USA - AD_UKC083_MetaG | ecosystem: Engineered > Bioreactor > Anaerobic > Digestate | place: USA...
GTAAATATTTGTCCAGCGAAGCGCTTTCTCTATTAGTGATTGATTTTACGATTTTCAGTTGTCTCATAATGCGGGCAAAATTAGTTTGCAAAGATAGAATAAAAAAACGAATTAACGAAAAAATAGTGTACTCATTCTTCTTCTATATGTTATTTTATGTTATCTCATTTAGTTTTTCTATCCCAATTTTCTATTTCATTTTCATTATAGTGTTGTTTCAATAACATAATTGCGTATCTTTGTATTCAGATAGTAGGTCGGTTTGTCGCCGTTCATTGTGTGTGAAAGGAGGAAAGTCCGGGCAACGTAGAGCACCATACTTCTTAACGGGAAGTTGTTCGTGAGAGCAAAGTAGTGTAACAGAAAATAACCGCCATGCCTTGTGTGTGGTAAGGGTGAAAAGGTGAGGTAAGAGCTCACCGGTTTGTTTGGTAACAAGCAGAGCCGTACGCCTTATGGGTTGCAAGACCATGTATACCGACGCATGTAGGGCTGCTCGTCCGATGTCGGGGGGTAGGTTGCTAGAGGCAACAAGTGATTGTTGTTGTAGATAAATGACAAACATTTACGCAAGTAAATACAGAACCCGGCTTATAGACCTGCTATTTTTTTACAATACTTGTATGCTATGGCTAGACTTACTACATTGATTATTTTTTTTAAATCAGCCTTACATTTTTTACGTTTCGACATTTGGCGGATAACGGATGGGGAAGTTACGGCAGCTAAAAATCGTATTTATACCATTATAAAAGTATTTGTTATTTCTGTTCGTCGTTTTTTTGAAGATAAAATATTTGCAAAGTCGGCGGCTCTGACCTATTATACCTTGCTTTCTGTTGTTCCTGTACTTGCTTTAGTAATTGCGATTGGTAAGGGCTTTGGTGTGCAATATTATCTTGAGAATCAATTCGTTGCGATATTTCCAAGCCATAGTACTGTTTTGAAAGAAGCCTTTTTCTTAGTCGATTCATATATTCAGCAAATTCAGGGTGGTGTGTTTTTTGGAATTGGTTTTGTATTGTTGTTTTGGTCTGTACTTAACATGTTTTCCGAAATTGAGATTGCTTTCAATGATATTTGGCAGATAAAAAAATTGCGAAATACTTTTCGTCGTTTTGCCGATTATTTCTCCATGATGTTAATACTTCCTGTGTTACTCATTGTATCTAGTGGGTTGTCAATTTATTTGAACGGGACTATTCAAGATACGGTGCTTTCTTCGTTGATTGTGCCTGTATGGTATGGTTTTCTCAAAATATTACCTTTTATTGTTAATATTGTTTTGTTTACATTGATGTATTTATTTTTTCCAAATACAAAAGTGAGGTTTATTGCCGCTTTATTTGCGGGAGTAGTCGCTGGTGTATTGTTTCAGTTATTCCAAATGTTGTATATTAGCGGACAAATTTGGATATCTTATTATAATGCCATTTACGGTAGTTTTGCAGCATTGCCATTGCTTTTGTTATGGTTATGGGCGTCGTGGTCTATCATTTTATATGGTGCAGAATTTGCTTTTTCTGTGCAAAATATTAAAAATTACGAATTTGAGTCTGATGTTAAAAATATATCTAGGCGTTACGAAAACTTTTTGTTTGTTCTTATCAGTTCTGTCATTGTTAAGCGTTTTGCCGAAAAGCTTCCTGCAATGAATGCAGAAGAATTATCTACTCACTATAATATTCCAATACGATTAGTCAATCGCATTGTATCTAAGTTACTAGATGCAGGGATTATTGTTGAGAGTATTTCTACTGTAAAAAAAACGGAGGAAATTGTTTATCAGCCAGCTATAGATATCCAACATTTAACGCTTGCTTATTTATTTGAGCAAATAGATGGATTGGGGTCTGAGAATTTTAAAATTGACATTACACATGAGCATGCCCAATCTTGGCAAGCTACCTTATTTGTTCAAAATAGCACACAGTCCTATGCTTCTTCTGTATTATTAAAAGATTTATAACAGACTTTATTCAAAAATACCACGTTTGTTCAATTGCTTTTGGTATGCTCTAGCTTTCCGCAAATGTTCGTCGAATGTGCGACTAAAGTTGTGTGTACCAGAAAAATCACTTTTTGCGACCATATATACATATGGGTGTTTGGTGTAATTGAGTACAGCATCAATACTTTCTTGGGTAGGAATACGAATAGGAGCAGGAGGTAGTCCTTTGTAGATATATGTATTGAATGGAGAGTTGATAGCAAGGTGTCGTTTTAGTATCCGATTAAGAGAAAAATTGCCCGTAGCATATCGCACAGTAGGGTCTGCTTGTAACAACATGTCTTTTCGTAATCTATTGATATAGAGACCTGCTACCATTTTCTTATCTTCAAAATTATTTGTCTCTTCTTCTACTATAGAAGCTAAAATGTGAATCTCAGATGGTGTTAAATTTATTTTCTTGGCTAATTGTTTTCTGTTATCATTCCAAAACGTTGTATATTCTTTTTCTATCAATTGTATAATTTCTTCGATTGGCGTATCCCATGTAATTTCTGCATTAAAAGGTAAGAACAAACACAATGAATTACTCGGAGTAAGTTCGTATTTTTCTAATAAAGTAGGATTGTGAAATTGTTTCATTAACGAAGTTGAGTCAACCATTAATTGGCGACTAAGATTACGTGCAACTTGTTGAGTATTACGGGTAGAAACCACCCTAAGAATAATTTTGCTTTGTAATCCGTGAGCAATTCTATTCAGTAGATACCTGTTAGATAGATTGGGCTCTATGTCATATTTTCCTGTTTTTGGGGGCATATCAGCATATTTCAGAGCAATCGCAAGTTTCAAAGAAAATGTACTATTAACAACCTCCATTTCTGTTAACGTGTTTATTACATCACTCCACGTTTGTTCAGGATACACAAAGAGATACTGTTTTTTGTTACCATTACCATTTAAATTAGGGAGAATAAAGGCATTAAGCATTAAACCACTAGCTGTTATTCCTATTACTGCTACTAGTATAAGTAGTGTTTTATGGTTACGTAAATAGTTCATTTTCTTTTTTGTTTTTTACAAATATGTTGCTTTTTTATAAATATTGAATAAGAATGTTTGAAAATATCAAATCTAATGACTACATTTGCAGTCGCAAAACCAGTTTAGCGTTTGCATTGGAAGTGTGGGTGAGTGGCTGAAACCACCAGTTTGCTAAACTGACGTACGGGAAACTGTACCGGGGGTTCGAATCCCCCCGCTTCCGCGAAAGTCCTTTGAAAGAAGGACTTTTTTTATGTTTACCTACTTTTTTCATATCTACAAATAAATAAGAACGGAATTTAGTTAAACCGTTCTTATGTGTATCCATTTTATAATAAAGAGTTCGTTAAAAAATAACACCAACATTCAATGATAAGGCATTGCTTTTTACACTCCAATCTTCTTGTTTAAAAGCATTTGTTAATCCATTTTTGTAGAAAATACCTGCGAAAATTTTAGTGTTGTATGCAACAGTATATTCTACACCTCCACCAACGCTAAAATAGGCACGTAAGAGATGTATTTCATCACTTGCAGGTTGGTTGATAATGGTGTTATTTACATCTTTTTTGGCATCTAGACGTACTCCAAACCCACCACCAAAACGACCAAAAAAACTTAAATTATTGATGGATGCAGTTTGCATTTTTAGGGCTAAGGGTATTTCCAAATATTGTAATTTGTAATCAACTGTTTGTTGCACAGGAGCTAACCCTGTTTGGTACGAAAGAGTTCCTCCTAGTTGAGTTATTTCTAAACCACTAGCAAGTGCATAATAATCTCCTAAGGTGATATCTGCAAGCAATCCGTATGAAAACCCGAGCTTTGACCCACTAGCATCCACCGTGTTATTATCTGATTGTAACCATAAAACAGAAGGGGATGCATATAGCCCTAAATAAAATGGTTTTTCGTTTTGAGCTATGATATTTAATCCCAATAAGAAACCTAGTACAAGTAGCATTACTTTTTTCATATCTGTATCTTTTTGTTGAAAACAATAATTATCAATATACAAATATACTAAAAAATACAGTAATACAAGGATAAGTGGTCTTTTTTTATATTTTTTTTAAGCTATTTAGATAGGATATATCTTGCTTTATTAGGCGAATATTTCTTTTTTCTTGTATTATTCTATATTTATATCTTATCTTTGCTATTATCTTAACTATTCTTATTCAATTAATTAATTTGATATGTTATCCTTGCCTCAATATAGACAATCCCATAAAGTTGTTTTCTACGCCTTAATGCACATACTTTTTTTACCATTTCCTTTGTTTTCTCAAACGTTGAATTGGCCAGCTGAGTCATGGAGTAGTGCGATGAATTTAACATCTAAGTTAACACAAACGAATCTAACAGAGTTGAGTGGCTTACATTGGAATCCTGCTACACAATGTTTGTATGTAGTACAAGATAATGGACGCTTACGGATTCTTCAATTCAACGAAGGAGCTGATGATTTTTTTGAGATTGCTAATGTTGAAATAGCAGGAAATCCTGAAGGGATAATGCAGGTAGATTATGAGGCAAGTATGTTTTATACAGTTGATGAAAAAAATTATGAAATACGACAATATGTTCCTAATCAAGATTATACTTCTATTACTTTAATGAAAAAATGGCGATTGTTAACCCCCAATACGCCCATGCCTGATACTGGAAACGATGGTATAGAAGGAATTGTATTTGTGCCAGATAAGCATTTGCAATCGATTGGATTTGTAAGCTCTCAAACAGGCTTGCCGTACACTTCTACTAAAGGTATGGGCGGATTAATTTTTATTGCACATCAAACGGAAGGTTATGTATGGGTATATGATGTTAATCCAGCCTTGTCTTTTGATGTAGCGTATGTGGGCAAATACAAAACAAACCGTAAGGAGAGTTGTGATATTGCTTTTGATCGTACCACTGGATTGTTATATATATTACATAATGTAGGGAAGAATTTTTTGGAAGTTACCAATTTATCTCTTGAACAGGTAAACGATGAGTATAAATTTGTCGTATCAAAGGAATATTCACTATCGAACCCCACGGATGGGAATGAAAATATTGAAGGTTTTGCAATTACTCCCATGTGTGAAGAAAATGGAGTGGTTTCGGTGTTTGTATGTCGAGATGTGAATGATACAGGTACAGAAATCCAAAAGGGAGATGCCTTACGATGGTTTACGGATTTTCCTTTATTAGGAAGTTGTCTTCCAATAACAGAAGATGAGCAAATTCAAACAGATAATGCGAGATTCACTATTGAATTTACTTCATTAAATGGCTTATACATACATGGTGCCCAAGAAAATGTAGAGTTAGTTTTTATGGATGAATTAGGAAGAATACAATATAAAACTCACTATGAACCTATGTCTTATTTGCCATATGATGTATTACCCCAGGGGTATAGTATATTGCAAATACATACATCAAATGATATTCAAGTTGTTTTGATTCGATTGTAGTTGTTTGTTCAATTATAAAAATGATATATATGAAAAAGAAAATGAGTATGTTAATTGTTAGTCTTATGTTGACTCATGTAATGTTGGCAACTGTTCATATTCATTATCTACAAAAATCTGTCTATGAAACCGGTAGGCAACAATGGGGTGATTGGCAAAATGAAGCCAATGCATTTTGTATTGATTCAACAACTCTCAGTATTGTTAACCTTTCTACTAAGTCAGAAACAGTATATGTTCGTCAAGGTGAAGCAATAGGTGGATATAATGAACGAGGAAACTATTATCGTTTATTTGAAGCTCAAAATGAAAAAGGACAGAAATGTCTGTTTTTTTTGTATTCAGACCGAAATGTAGGCTTATTATTCAAGTGCGAAGAAGCAGGTGTCATCATACAATATGCGGGATATTAGTGAATACAATCAGGTATTATAGTTGTTTGAAGTATATTTACTACATATTTCTTGTTACTTTCATTATACTATTAAAAGAGGCTGGCTCATTTTATTTTGAGCCAGCCTCTTTTAATATCTCATAGGGAAAGTTATTTTGCACGTTCTACATACGATCCTTCTGTTGTATTTATCTTAATTTTATCCCCAACATTGATAAACAAAGGAACACGAACTGTAGCACCTGTTTCTACTGTAGCAGGTTTTAGTGTGTTGGTTGCAGTATCTCCTTTTAATCCTGGTTCAGTGTATGTTACTTCTAGGATGGTGGTGGTAGCAAGGTCGGCAAATAATATTGTTTCTGTATCAGCATGTACAGTTACTTCTGCAATATCTCCTTCTTTCAAGAAGTCCACTCCATTGATTTTGTCTTTATCAATTGATATTTGTTCAAATGTTTCGTTGTGCATAAAGTTGTATCCCATATCATCTTTGTATAAAAATTGATATGGACGACGTTCGATACGTACTTCATCAAGTTTTACGCCTGCATTAAATGTATTTTCGAGAATACGACCTGTTTGAACATTTTTCATTTTTGTGCGTACAAATGCTGCACCTTTACCTGGTTTTACGTGTAAAAATTCTACAATTGTGTAAAGTCCATTGTTAAATTCAATACACATACCATTTCTTATGTCTGCTGTAGTTGCCATTGGAATAATTTAAGTATATAATTTGCTAATAATTAGGGTGCAAAAATAGTTATTTGTTCTATAACATCAAAAAAAAATTATATCAAACGAGTATTTTTATAAGCCTTAGCTGTTTGATATAAACTGTAAATGGCTTCAGTCATATTGTTCCACATAAATTTCTTTTTCTCTATTTTTACATTGTTTACCATTTCTTCTTCGCGTTTATTGACAAAAAAATCTACTAACGAATCCGCTATTTCTGTAGTATTTGGATTAATCACATAGCCCACTTTTTGATTAGGAATATTAATGCCACATTGAGCAATATTTGTAATTAGAATGGGTTTGTCAAAGTGGTAGGCTACTTGTAAAATTCCGCTTTGATTTACTTCTCTATAGGGTTGTCCGACAATGCTACATGCTGAGAAATAGAGACTAACAACATGATTAGGAACATATTCGTCTACAAAAATGATATTATTTTTGAGTCTATTTTCGTACATGATATCGGTATAAAACTCCTTATTATTGTTAAAATCTCCCACTACCAAAAGCTTTATAGGTAATTGACGTACCCGTTCATCTGCAAAAGCTTCAATAAGTAAATCCAACCCTTTACTTTCTTTGATAGCTCCAAAAAATAAGACATATTGATAATTTGGATTTAAACCAAGTTGCAGAAGAGCTAATTTTTTGTCAGTACCCTTGCCAAAAAGGTCATAAATAGGGTGAGGAGAAAAAATCACTGGGCGATGTTTTTTATTAAAAGGTTTAAGTTCTTCGGTTACTTTATTTGACATAGAAATAAACCCATCTAATTGTTTAATCATCATAGTCATAGCCATTTTTTTTATACCTTCAAATGGACGATCAATTTCTACGTTGTGTATTACAGCTACTTCTATAGCCATTTTCTTTAAACGATTGGACATATAGCTTATACAAAGAGTAGAAGCTATATCAGCGTAGCCATATATAATGAGTTCAAATTGCTCCTTTTTTATTTCTGCAATGACTTTTTCCCATTCCAATGGATTAAAATTATTGATTTTTTGTTTAATAATAATATCATCAATGGGTTTATCGTTGTCATTAAAGCGGTCGCTTACGCTACCTGCTAAAAATGAGTAAATGAAGGAATAGGTATAGATTACCACTTCGTGTCCTTCTTGCATGAGTTGCATTGCCAAACGTTCGTTAAAGGCTGCCACACCCCCCTTATACGGAAAACTTTTCCCTACAATAAGAATCTTCATGGTCGTAAGTTAGGTTATTAGATTTTTCTAAATAACTAGTTTGTGTTATTTCATGTTGCAAATATGCTACTTTCATTTAACTTTACCAAAATTAAAACGAAGAACCTTTGTTTTTCGACAAGATTCTTCGTTTTAATGTGTTTGAATGATTTTATGTTCCTTATTTTGTTAACACTTTGTATTCCCAGGCTTTGAGAGATAACTCAACATTTTTTGAATCAAATGATTCTTTTTTGCCAGTAAAATAATTTGTATAGTTACCAATAGGAGCGTTGGTAAATTTACATACTTTATCTTCGGGAGTTAGATTTAGAATGACAAGTACCTCATTTTTTTCATCTAATTTGCGTGAAAAGGCGTAAATACTAGCATCGTCTGAAGTTCTATATTTTATAAACTTGCCTCCACTTTTCCCTGCATTTAAAGCCGGTTGAGATTTTTTTAGTTGATTTAGCTTTTTGTAGAATAGTACAGTTTCGTTATCTTGCCAATTGGGAGGAGTATCTTTTTTGAAAAATTCAAAACGACGATCGAAACCCACTTCTTGACCTGTATAAATAAGAGGCATTCCATTTAATGTATAGGTTAATACAGCAAATGTGTTCGCACCTTTACCCATGCGTTCATGTTCAGTTCCATCCCACGAATTTTCATCATGGTTGGTAATAAAATTCATTTGATATGCATCACAAGGAAAAACAGAGTCCTGAAGAGCCACAAGTGTATCAATGTCTTGAGCATTTTTAATTGGACTTGCATTGCTTAATAAGCTTTCGTGTATGTAGTTTGCTTTTTCAGCATTTTTACCCTTGGCTATTTGGTTCATAACATCTTTAAGTGGCCAGTTATATACCATATTAAATGCATTCACGGTTAGTTCGGGTTTTTCTGCTTCGGCTAGCATAAAAACTGGTTTAATAGCATCAAGTCTTTTACGAGCCATTTCCCAAAAATCAAGAGGAACCAAAAACGCTACATCACAGCGATAGCCATCTATATTGTAATCTTTGACCCAAAATTCTAATGCATCAGCCATTGCTTCTCTCACTTCATTTTTGGTATAGTCTAATTCATATACGTCAGTCCAATCGTATGGAGCTATAAAATTACCTATAGAATCTCGTTTGTACCACTCTGGATGAGATTGTAACCAAACATTATCACACCCAGTATGATTTGCTACCCAGTCAAGAATTACTTTCATTCCCAATTGATGAGCTTCGTCGACCAACGACTTAAAATCTTCTAATGTGCCAAATTCAGGATTGACAGCTTTGTAATCTTGTACAGCATAGTAACTTCCTAATTCTCCCTTTCTGTTTACTTCAGATACTGGATGCACGGGCATAAGCCACAAAACATCCACCCCTAATTCTTTTAAACGTGGTAAATGAGATTGAAAAGCTTTAAATGTACCTTCTTCTGTAAACTGACGGATATTTACTTCGTAAATTACAGCATTTCTCGACCAGTCTGGCTGCACGATATTGGTACAGTCTCGGTTATCTTGCGTAGATGCTTTGGTAGAGCACCCAATAAATAGGCTACCCAAAATTGTGGTGGATAACAACGTTACAAATAATTTTTTCATAAGTAGACATTCATTTGATTAGTTAATATTAATGACAATTGTGTTACAAATATGCGATATATTTATATCGAAACCAAAAAATATCTAATTTTTCATTGTTTTTTATACGGACATATAAGTTTTATATGTAAACGTATGTATCTTTGCATGTTATGAAAAAAAAATTGCGAAGTATTTCATTTTATCTATTACTATGGATGCTGTCTTCTTGTGTAACAGAGCCTTCTAGTTCAAGTATCCCGTATGCGTGGGTTTCTTTTGAAATAGATGTTTCTACAGGAGGTGTTCATAGTTCTTTACGTAGAGATATGCTTGGTAATATGCTTATTTTTTCTGTATCAAATCCTTCAATATTGTCTTCATCAAGCAATGCTGGTTATGGTTTTGGGGGTGTAATAGTTGTAAGAGGTATGGATAATGAATTATATGCATTTGATGCTACATGTCCTCACGAACACACATCTGATGTTGTTTTGGCAAGTGATGGTTATTTTGTGGTATGTCCATTGTGTAAAACCTCTTATGATGTTGCCTCTGGCTGGGGAATGCCTAACACAAGCTCAGGACCAGGAAAAGAACGCTTAAAAAAATACAGTGTTTATAAAATTTCAGAAAATAGGTATAGAGTAGTAAATTAGCTACTTTTGGTGGAGTATAACTTATATTCAGTGATAAATATTTCAGCGTGTTATTGCTATTTTTTTTCAGGTTATTAGTTTTTTCATTAACTTCGTGCAGTTTTTTTAAACACTTAGTATGGATATTGTACAGATAAAAGATAAAAGATTTGGTTTAACTATTTCTGAAAAAGAAATTTTAAATGCAATAGAAAGCGTTGCTCAACGTATTAATGCCGATTTACAAGACAAAAATCCATTATTTATATGTGTGTTGAATGGGGCTTTTATGTTTGCCGCAGATTTGATGAAATTTGTTACTATTCCATCAGAAGTTACTTTTGTTAAGTTATCATCGTACGAAGGGCTAATGTCAACTGGAAAAGTAAAAGAAGTGTTTGGCTTGACAGAAAATTTATCAGGAAGAACCGTTGTGATTGTAGAAGATATCATTGACACAGGCAAAACGATGGCTAACTTGATAGAATCTTTAGGCTCGAAAAACGTTGCTGAAGTATATGTTGCCACGTTGCTGTTGAAACCAGAAGCTTTGGAACATACAGTGCCATTAGATTATGTGGCTATTGAAATACCCAATGATTTTATCGTCGGCTATGGCTTAGATTACGATGGTTACGGACGAAATTTACGTGCCATTTACACCTTAATACCATAAACAAACTATATATAATTTTATAAACAAGAAAAAGAATATGTTAAATCTCGTTATTTTTGGAGCTCCAGGCTCAGGCAAAGGTACTCAGAGTGAGTTAATTGCAAAGAAATATAATTTAGTACACCTTTCAACAGGGGATTTGTTACGCAAAGAAATTGCTGAACAAACAGAGCTTGGTAAATTGGCAAAAGGTATTATTGATCAAGGTAAATTAGTGTCTGATGATGTAATTATTAACCTCTTAGAAAGCAATATAGCTAAATATCCGAATGCAAATGGCTTTATTTTCGATGGTTTTCCTCGCACAGTAGTACAAGCAGAAGAGTTAGATTCGATGTTGAAAAAACGCAATATTCGTGTAAGTGTGATGGTTAATATTGATGTTGATTCAGACGAATTGGTAAAACGTTTGTTGCTAAGAGGTCAAATATCTGGACGTACAGATGACAATATGGAAACTATCAAAAAACGTATTCAAACTTACGAAGATCAAACAATCCCAGTTATACAGTTTTATCACAAACAAGGTAAACATGTGAAGATTCAGGGTATTGGTACTATTGACGAAATTTTTGAACGTGTGTCTACTGCTATTGATGCGGTAAAATAATACATACTATGTTTATTTATACAGATAGTATCGATACTATTTCGGACTATCTGTTTTTTTTCTTTTTATACAAAACCAATCTATGTCTAATTCAAATTTTGTAGATTACGTAAAAATCTATTGTCGTTCGGGTAAAGGTGGTGCAGGTTCGATGCACTTACACAGGGAAAAATTTATTACCAAAGGAGGACCTGATGGAGGTGATGGAGGTAGAGGGGGGCATATTATATTAAGAGCGAATGCCAATTATTGGACTTTGTTGCACTTAAA
>Ga0116172_10004348_pt1 | contig 11562 bp, 11 predicted proteins | sample AD_UKC083_MetaG_FD_89799 | JGI IMG/M metagenome (GOLD analysis project Ga0116172, IMG submission 89799) | Active sludge microbial communities of municipal wastewater-treating anaerobic digesters from USA - AD_UKC083_MetaG | ecosystem: Engineered > Bioreactor > Anaerobic > Digestate | place: USA...
ACAGACAGCTTGTCTGAGATCGTTTTGATCTCAAGATACAAGGGATCTTCAACATCGTGAGACGAAATTACTCTCAAGTCTTTCTTATACTTGAGAGCTTTCATACGGTAATCAGTAATATGGACATCAATCTTATCACCAAGTCTTGTAGGGCCGGTATTATCAATAAGATAGAAATCACCAGCTGTACAATTATGGGGCGGGCCTGTAAGATCAGCAGATTTTCCCACAATAATGACGTAAGGAAGATAATTGGCTCCAGTACCAACTTCCTTCTCAAAAACATCATCGCTCTCTTGGTTGTTGGAGAACATCGCAAGTGGATTATCTGCATCAATTGCCGCCAACGCTTTTTCTTGATCACTCATTACTCAATCTCCTCTAACGTATCACCTGTCATTCCCTAATTCAAAAAGGAGGGGGGTGTGGTGGGAAGGGGGGTACCACCACACCCCGTGGGGAGGAGGCGGGGAAGTACTACTTCTGAATCTGTTCAAGCTCTTTCTGAGCAGCTTCAAACTTTCGTTTCGCGATCTCTTCACGACGTGCGTTTTTGCGCTCCTCCTTCTCCTTCTGGATGGATTCAAATTTATCCTTGGCAGTTTTGATACTGACAGGATCGAGATTCAGAACCCACTCAACACCGCGAGTGAAACCAGCCTGTTCCTTCGGATCAGGGCAGAGCTTCTTCGCGATCTCTTTCTTATCGTATTCTCCCTTGATCTCCGACAAGCGACGCAGACGCGCAATAGGCGTGAACTTACTTTCGCCGGGCTTACGACCCTTGCGCAGAGCATCATTGATCTCTTTCACGCGGGCAGTACAACGGGGCACAAATTCCGTAGGATCTTGTTTAACTGCATCCTCAGCCCAATTCTTCTGTTCTTCCTTCGGCAATTTTGCCAGAGGCAGAGCATTCGACAGGCAGATAGAACCATTGTCAACGAGCTTTGCGATATTCTCATCAAGCGTGGTGAGCTGCAAACGCTGTTGAACATACGATACGCTCTTGCTGATCTTCTTCGCCAGATCAGCGATGTCAATCGACGGATCGAGAGCCATGATCCGACGAAGCTGTTTGCCGAACTGAGCAGGCTTGGTGTCTATCTTATGGAGATTTGCTTCCATCTGGAGCGAAAGCACCTTGATCTCATCGGCTTCCATGACCTGTGCCGGGATGGTATCGATACCAAGATCAAGGCACGCCGTATAACGGTGCAGACCATTGATGATCTCAAAGATCGTTTCACCCGTTTCGGCATCCTTAGTCCTGCGAACAGCAATAGCATCGATCACGCCATCCTGAGCGATAGAGGCTTTCAGCTCAAGATAGCCGGGAGATTCTTTGTCAACATCCCGAAGTGTGGATTCCCGAACAACCAGATCACTTACCTTCAAGTACAATAACTCTCTACTCATTCTTCCATTCTCCTTTAAACAATTACACAACCTATCACATGATATTGGAAACAGATAACAGCCAGTAACGCCGTTCTACTTAGGATCGTCTGATCTATCGACCGTAGTATCATCTGATATTTAGCAGAACAACGTATCACAGGATACCCCTAATCTAATATTTGGGTGGTGTGGCCTTCTCACTTTCTTTATAGTAGTTTTCCGTCGAAAAGTAAACATAACAAGAAAAAAGTTTTTCTCTGTGTGCGTATATAATGAATAGGGGAATGTCATTTTACTACAACGATTTTTCTATTATTCCCCTATGTTTTTCTAATATTCATTTTTCTTTCCATATATAATATGGAAACAATTGTAGTAGTAGGAATGAAAATTGTTCTAAGTGTTTGCTACCATTCACTTTATATTTAGTGTTTACTTTTCGAATTGTAACTACTATAAAGAAAGTGAGAACCCTGCCTGAAATATTAGATTAGGGAATCATTATGTGGGATCATCTGATACTTGTAGATAATGATGAGATCAAATGATCTAGAAGAAAGGGGATCATAAATATCGTATGACTCAAAATGCAATTACACGACGTGAAGCTATCGCCAATTTCCTTAATGTTATGACATTACCAGATATTGCGGCATTATATAATCCGGGAATGGAAGTACAGGTTAATGTAGCTAAAGATCATGGAGAACCAATAAGCGGTGAATTTCGTGGTAAGACCTTCAAAGGTTATACCGATGGTCTTACACAATGGAAGTCCTTTCGGATTCCTTTCAATGCTAATTCTGAACCAAATTACGAAGATACTCCCATGTCTTTTGATCTCACTGAACATGCTGAAGGCATCGGCCTTACAGGGTGGGATTGGGATCAGAAGAGAAGTATTTTTGTAGCTTTTGATTTTGATTCGTTGATAGGCCATTCGTCAGGATTAACAGATAATGAATTACAGAAAGTAAAAAATATTGCAGCTCAACTTGATTATGTACAGATCAGAAAATCAACTTCAGGCAAAGGGTTACATCTGTATGTTTTCTTAGATGACGATATTTCCGTAAACAACCATAACGAGCACGCGGCTATCGCACGATCCATATTAAGCCGTATATGTGCGGATACAGGATATGATTTCCAATCCAAGGTAGACACCTGTGGTGGAAATATGTGGGTCTGGCACCGTAAGATGGTGGGTACACACGGGCTAGAACTTGTCAAACAAACAAAAACGAAAGTCAAAATTCCTGTTAATTGGCAAGATCATCTAGATGTTATCACCAAGCGACGGCACAAAATTAGACCAACATTTATCCCTGAAGATAATACTACAGAGCAAGATGATTTCGAAGCTCTATTAGGACAGGCTAATCGTATTCCGTTAGATGATACCCACAAGGCATTATTCAAATTTCTTGAAGAAAATAATGCCCAGTTCTGGTGGGATAATGATCATTATATGATGGTTGCCCACACTTACGATCTCAAACATGCACATACAGAAATGGGTTTGCGTGGAATTTTCGATACCATAGCTTCAGGTAAAGAGCAAGGTATGGATCATAATTGTTTTGCATTCCCATTACCTAATGGCGCATGGTGTGTACGACGTTATACACGCGGTATAAAGGAAACACCAAACTGGGATCAGGACTCTAGTGGATGGACAAGAACCTATTTTAATCGCGATCCTGATCTCACTATCGCTTCGCGATCACACGAAGCTATCGAAGATGAAAGAGGTGGTTTTGTTTTCGATACGGCATCTATCGCAATCGAAGCTGCCAGTGATCTCGGTGTCCATATCAAAATCCCTAATTGGCTATTGCATAGGGAATGCCATTTTCGGGAGCACAAAGATGGTAGGTTGATTGTTAAAATCCTCAAGGAAAATAGTGATAATGGTGAGGAGATGCGCAAGCTAGGTTGGCAATCAACCAAGGATAAGATGTGGACGAAAATATATAGCAAGAAAGTCTCAGTATCAAATGATATTGATGTTGGTAATTATGACAATTTCGTCCGTCATCTTGTCACTGAATCCGGAGCAGATTTCGAATGGGTATTACGAGTTAATGATCGTTGGATTCATGAGCCAAAAGAACATATCAAATTGGCAATGAAAAGTCTTGGCTTGAAGATGGTCAAGATTGATCGTGTACTAGGTAATTGTGTTCTTAATAGTTGGACTGTTGTTAATCGTCCGTTTCAGCCTGAGTATGCTGGCAATCGAATGTGGAATATGAATTCCGTTCAGCTTAACTATTTACCTAGGTCTGATGCACAAGATCTAAATTATCCAACGTGGGTGAAAATTCTTACTCATTGTGGTAAGGATTTGGATGACGATATTAAAAGAAATGATTGGTGTATTGAAAACGATATTTTAACTGGTTATGACTATCTCAAATGCTGGTGTGCATCACTATTCCAACACCCTCTTCAACCACTTCCATATTTGTTTTTCTTCGGTGATCAGAATTGCGGTAAGTCAATCTTCCATGAAGCTTTGGGATTGTTAATGACAGGAACTGGGTATGTTAGGGCAGAGAATGCACTTACCAGCACTTCAGGTTTTAATGGTGAACTAGAAACAGGTGTCTTATGTGTTGTTGAAGAATTAGATCTTGAGAAAAATAAAACAGCATATAATAGAATTAAGGATTGGGTGACATCTGTGATGTTACCTATTCATAGAAAGATGATGACACCATTTAATATTCCGAATTCAACACACTGGGTACAATGTTCAAACGACAGTTCATCTTGTCCTATTTTTCCGGGTGACACACGGATCACGATGATTCATGTTCCCAATATCGACACTCCAGTTTCAAAACGGAAACTCATGCCACAACTCCAAGAGGAAGCACGGGATTTTATTACTGAACTTCTGAATCTTGAATTGCCAGAGTGTGATGACCGTTTGAATATTCCTGTTATTGAAACGTCAGCCAAGAATATTGTTCAAGACTCAAACAAGAGTGATATTGAGACGTTCATCGATGAGTGTTGTTATAAGGTTCCCGGTGCTATGGTTTCCATTAACGATTTCTATATGGCATTTCAAGATTGGATTGATCCACAGGAGTTCATTAAATGGAGTAAAATTAAAGTAAGCAAACAAATTTCTAAGATTCACGGGATTCCGAAAGGTAGAAACCCGAAAGATGCACAATGGTATTACGGTAATATATCTTTGAATCCCGGAATGAAACCCGGTAAGCGATTGATTTGTTCTGAGCAGTTCTTAAGAGAAATAGATTAGTTTGGATTAACAATAGAAAGAGCAACACATGAAAATTATTGCATTTGGTCACAGAAAACAAGTAGGTAAAAATCTCACAGCTTCACTTCTATACCAGAATCTAGTTTGTGATCATCCCGGTATGAAGATTGAAGTTGTTGGATTTGCTGATCCACTTTATTACATTGCAAATTATGTATATGGTTGGGCTGGATTCAAGACTAAAGAATACTATGAAAAGTTTCCACATACCAAGGGTATAGATTTACCAGCTCTTGGGATGTCACCGCGAGAATTGCTTATTAAGCTAGGTACTAAGGCTATTCGTGAAAACGTATATGATGCAACGTGGATTGACTATGCCGTTAAGAAGGAAAGATCGTGTGATCTGTTAGTTATAACTGATTTGCGATTCCCGAATGAGTTCAACCATATTAAAAATATGAATGGTCTTTGTATTCGTGTAGACAGGCCATCAGTACCAACTACAAATGATATTGCAGATAATGCTCTGACTGGTGATTATGCTTGGGATCATATAATTACAAATGATGGATCGAAACGTGATCTCAACACGAAGATCATGACATTGTGGAGGGGATTGTCATGGTAGATTTGATGTACTATTTCGATCAGCTTTCCAAAGATAGAGTAGGAACGAAGTTGGAGAAGAATGTTCCGAAGCGAGCACCATTCTCATATCTCGGTGGGAAGTTCAAGAGTTTGAAAAATATTCTACCTCATCTCCCAATGAGGAAAGGCTATATTGAAGTTTTCGGCGGTTCAGGTGTCGTTCTTCTTAATCGTCCTAAGACACCGCTAGATGTTTTTAATGATCGTAATTCTGGTGTAGCTGCATTCTATAAGTGTATGCACGATAATGAGAAGTATGAGGTGCTCAAACTAAGGATAGAAGAAACAATTCACTCAAGGGAATTTTGGCAGTGGTGCCATGATACTTGGGAAAGTACAGATTCGGATGTCGATAGAGCTTTTAAATGGTTCTATACAGTACGATTTTCATTTGGACATCAGGGACGTAATTTTGCTAGAGTAACAAAAGGAAATAATGTAGAATCTGGGCGTTTGTTGAAAAGTATTCCACTATTGAAATATGCCCATGATCGTTTTCAAAATGTCATTGTTGAGAATCGAGATTGTATGTTGTTGTTAGAAGAATATGATAATCCAAATCATGTATTTTATCTCGATCCACCTTATCTTGAATACTGGCATGGTGCTTACAAACACGATATGCGTGGTCAGGAGCATAAGCTCCTCTTGGATTATGTCTCCCATATGAAAGCGTATGTAGCAATATCGAGCTACGATAATGAATTCTATGACACATATAAATGGGATGATAAGATAACATGGGAAGGATCACAATGTACAGATCCCGGTCATGTTCGCGGTAGGATGGATGTAAAAGAAGCTCTCTATATCAAGAAAGAAAGGTCATAATATGCTACATCTGAATGGCAATAAAATGTGTGCTGTAGATATCGAAACAACAGGCTTACGACCGTCGTTCCATGATATCATCCAGATCGCAATTGTCCCCTTAAACGATAACTTCGGTATGGATCAAAATATTACTCCATTCTATACGACGCTCAAGCCAGTTAGACTTGAGAATATCAGTGAGAAAGCTATGCAGATCAATGGTTTGAAAATCGCAGATCTATTGAGAGATGCCTTAGACCCTGAAGAAGCAGCCGCGATTTTCGAACGTTGGTATAGCGAGAAGATCGAAGGTAATGGATATAAGAAGATTGTCCCTCTCGGATATAATTATGCTGCTTTCGATTTACCGTTCATCAAAGAATGGCTAGGCTATTATTCAGATGAACCTGAGAAATCGTTATACGATGATTTCTTTTTCTGGCAGATTCGTGACGTAGCAATGGCACCGTTATTCTGTAACGATATCGCATACATGAAACAGATCACATATCCATTCCCAAAACATGGTTTGAAAAATGTCTGTTACAGAATGGGGTACAGGATTGAAGGTCATCATGATGCTCTTGCTGATGCCTTAGCTGCTGCTGAATTGTATAAGCGTCTTATTGATATAAAACTTGGCCCTGCTGGATTAGACTGGTTATAGGAGAATAACAATGGTATACTTGATCGCAAAAACGACACCATGTAGTCGAGGCATTATGCGATTTCTGGGAGATTATGGTTTGCATTGGGAACGAGAAGATAATACGTCTACTTACACTTCGGAAGAAGTAGTAGAGTTAGCTGGACGTGTATGCTATATGTCTTTCGGATCGAAACAAGGTAGAGTAGGAAAGAAGTATCTGGAAAATATCATCGGGATCAAACGCGAAGGCCCAGCACATGGTTCTGTTCTAGAACATCTGAGTTATACATTTCTGGTTACTGATCAGTCACGCGGATTCACGCACGAGCAGGTACGCCATCGAGCGGGGTGGGCCTATAGTCAGATGAGTACTCGCTATATTGATTATTCAATTGATCATGAAGCCTCAGACGGTGATTGGAATCTGTCCTTCTGTATTCCGAACGAGATCGCAGGCCCATTGAAAATTGAATATATTAAACATCTCAAAGCTACCCGCGAACTGTACTCGAAAATCGTTGATAGTCTGATGCCTCGGTATGGCAGTTCTGATACAGATGCGAAGAAGAAATCTCGTGGAATCGCACGATCTATACTTCCTATTTGTACAGAATCCGTTATTGTTATGACAGGGAACGCCAGAGCAATATGGAATGCTATGGCACTTCGTGGTAACAAATATGCTGATAGTGAAATCCGCGATGTCTATATTTCTATTCTCAGGATTATGAAAAGAGAACTGCCGAGTATTTTCGGATTGATAGAAATCAAGGAGACAGATGATGGCCGAGAGATCATTCTCCCAAGAGAAAAACTTTAAAGAGTATTTCGATAGGATGATGAAATGGGAAGGTGGATATAGTAACAATTCGAATGATCCCGGTGGTGAGACAATCTATGGTATTACAAAGAAGAATCATCCTGAGGTTTTTAATAAGGTTATAACAGCAATTCGCAATCGCCAAGACCCTTGGCCTATTGTAATGGATTTTTATTATAAAGAGTATTGGTTACCATATGCAAAATTTTTTACTGATTACAAGTATGATCCTATTCTTTTCGAAATAATGGAAATAGCCATGAACATGGGTAAGAACATGGCTATTAGGATTGTTCAGATTTCATGTAATATTTTTGATCAGGAGTGTAAGGTTGATAGTATTTTCGGAGAGAAAACTGCTAAAGCTTGCATGTTAGCCTATAATAAATATGGTGAACCTTTCATCAATTGTATTAACATATTGCAAGGTATGCGCTATTTCACTTTGGCTTTGAAGAATGATAATCTATATACGTTTCTTCGTGGTTGGATGGGGAGAACTTAATACTTCTTCTCGCTTATCACAGGTTAGACAGGGTAAATACTTGTCAATGCGAAGTTCAGTACAGTAGTAATCTTCTCTTGCGTTAGAGCAAGTACCACATTTCCGCTTAAGACGGAACCTACAAGGGGGATAATCCGGCCTGAAAAGGAACGGATTATCCCCATCTTTAATATATCCTTCCACTTGATCGGGTGGATCTGAAATATATAATCTATTACCATTTCTATGTGTGACGTAGTGCATTGTTTTATCCTATTATTTATCCTACTATTTATCATCTCGGCAACGGCATTTTAGTTTCCGTTCTGATTATATATGTTATTGTACCGTTATCGAAATCTGTATTGATCTCACGGATCATACCTGCAAATTTGAAATCGTCAGTTGAGTCGTCGATCTTGTCCAAAAGAGTCTGTGTACTGGCTCCAGAATAATACTGGGTTCGCGGGATCGTTACGACCACTCTATCCCAAATCTCCAAGTGACAGGTTTCAATTGTCGTAGTCAAACTAATCTCAAGCCAACTGTTAGAGAGTCTTTCTACCCAGAAATCAATACATTGTCTGTAACGATCTTCGGAATAGCGACGTGGCCCTGTTTTAGTAGGATTAGTAACAGGCCAAATAAAATAGTTGACTGAATATTCTGATTCCTTGTAGACATCAGTATTATTAGTTATGATCTCCTCACCCGGTTCAACGAGATAATCAGGATAGTCTTTCGTAATTTTGAATACTGTTCTGATATCTTCTTTTGGTGAGTAGGACAATACTAGAGTATTTTCAATAATATTATTCTTATCAAAATAGTATGCATAAGGCAGATTTGGATCATTCAAAGGAACGATTTCAATTGCGAATTCATCATTTCGAATGGTCTCACGAGTAGCGGCATTTAACTGCCAACAGATCTCGGAGATGATATCGTACAATGGTTCTCCATCAATCAGAGCGAAGTTCAAATATAAGTCTTTATACATTTCCATTGCATTGAAACCATCCATAATTATAGTTGGGAAATCACCATATCGTGTGGTTAGGTAGTTAATAACATCTAACAAAGTATTATAGTTATTTCTAACAGAGACTAAGGGTTCAAAAGTCTCCATGCTACCACTGAGACTAGTCGCATCAGTTAGTTTGAATCGTGTAAGGATGTATGGATCAAACCGGATATAGGTACATGGGTATGGTTTTGTACCATTAAAAAGCCTATTTGCATCTGTACCATCGGTATGATATACAGTATAATTACTAGCTGGAATCTCGTAGATATTTAATTGTTGAGAATAATCTCTAGTCTCATTACTCACTAACATATATTTACTATCATTATCATCAATATATACTCCGGTCACTTCTGTATCTTCTTTCATATCTACAATATAGATCCCAAATTTCTTTAAAATATCTAAGACAATAACTTCAGTACCTTCTCTGATAGTATAGCATTTTCCAAGAGTCATCTTCAATTCATTTACTCCAGTAATATTTAAAGACGAAGAACCAAGGCCAATCATCGAAGCATTACCGAGAGTAACGATATCGTTATTCTGTTCTGCAATATAGAACCAAGGTGAATAGCTGAAATATGGGTATCCTGTGATATGGTACTCACCACTTGAAAAATCATATACACATTCAGGGCGGCTAATCACGATTTTGATAAACATATTTTTCAACCAAGGAATAAATGAATCAGGGCCACCATCAATTGATATAGGAGCAAGCTGGAATTGTAATCTACTGGGAAGAAATGATTCATTCTCATCATAAAAGAATGTTTGTTCGCGTATAATCTTTAACATATAATCAGAGTCAGTACCAAAAACTGCGGGAAAGAAATTGTCAGTAGCTGTGTCTCTATGGAAATATAAATTATATTCAAGACCTTCTGAGAAGTGTGTTGATTCAGTAATATGCCCCTTGAACCTAACTACGAATGGCCCTTGATCATCTCCAATAATATACATATTTTGCTCTGATTCAAAAAGATTAGTTGGAATATAAAGCTGAAGCTCATGATAGAGTCTAAGATTGAACTCTTCTATAGTAGCTGTTTCTACTTCTTCTTTAACTTGAAAAACAATATCGTTGTACATCTGTTCAATAGGGATCTTCTCCACAGTACCAAAGATATTTGGTAGAGTCTTACCATTATGCAATTTCTTGAGCAGATCAACTGGAATAGGATCATTAGGAGAATTATCAATATACAATTCACGGTAATCTGGTGTGTCTCCTATTGAGATATTACGATCAGGAGATACCAGATTTATAAACATTTTCCGTTCTATATTATCATAATTTATAGTATCAATTTCAAGATCAGCGATCTTGTATAGTGTAGTACTGCCTAGATGTCCAATATAGACGCTGGATTTATTTCCCGAGAAGTGCGAGCCTCTCAGGAAAACATCTTGGAAGTATCCTGTGATATCATTGATTGTGATCTCTAGATCCTGAGAGACACCGAAACCACTGACGCGATTCAAGGAGTTGAGATTGTTGAATGATTCAACATAGCCATAGGCCGTTCCGAGATTCGTTGTTCGCTCTTGAGTGGAAACTAGAATTGGATTTATTCCATCGATATTGAAGTCGAGCTTTACGACAAAGAAAATTCCTTTATGGATATTTCGAGTTAAAGGGATCAGATGATTCTTCATGGTTTCCACCTATATATTGTTATAGAGAAATTTCCGTATTCATCTCTATTCTGTTTCGTGATTTGGAATGTTTCCATTGAGAGTAGACTGATCCACTCCTCACCATTATAATCTATATACCTGATGTAATGATTCTGTGCATTAATAAAGAATTTTCTGGCTTCTTCAATTTTATCATAGCTTATATGTTCGAAATTTAGTAAAGTGTAATATGTGATCTTTCCATCTTCGAAAATATCTATAGGAACAATCTTAATATTTCCACTTATAGTTCTATACCATTTAATATTTCTTTTAATAGTATCTGTCTCATACAATTCAGGAGCAGGGAGTTCAAGATATGCTTCTTGCTCGTCAGCATGATATGGGTATGAAAATGTAACCGGAATTAACATGAGTGCTCCTTATAATTGGTTCATTAAGAAACCGGGAGTGGTATAGGCCCATCACTAAAAATACTTAGAGATAGATCGATATCGTAGAATAGACAACCACCTAATTTTCGCTCCAACTCTGTTACCCAGATATAAGAGAAATGACCAGTAGGGCCATGCCAATCAGGGAGAGTAAGATATGTTCTTTCAATCTCTTCCCATTTAGGATATGACTTTCCCCTTTCTATTGTTACATCTTCGATCAATGCAATATATCTTTTCTTATGACAATCAATATCGACAGTCATCACACGACCGTAATTCTTATTTCTGAAAATTTCGAAAGCATCATATTCTGTTTTATTAACATTGATTAAGCTGAAGGTCAATGTAAATAAAACAGAATATGATGCTTTCGAAATTTTCAGAAATAAGAATTA
>Ga0116172_10004359_pt1 | contig 11541 bp, 10 predicted proteins | sample AD_UKC083_MetaG_FD_89799 | JGI IMG/M metagenome (GOLD analysis project Ga0116172, IMG submission 89799) | Active sludge microbial communities of municipal wastewater-treating anaerobic digesters from USA - AD_UKC083_MetaG | ecosystem: Engineered > Bioreactor > Anaerobic > Digestate | place: USA...
CAGAAATGGACGCAAGAGCCGGCGCCGCGCTTTCTGAAATTGAACAAGCAGGTCTAACAGATAACACCATCGTCTTTTTTTACGGTGACCACGGTTCCGGAATGCCTCGTAATAAAAGGTATGTTTATGATTCAGGTCTGCACGTCGGTTTAATTGTGTATATCCCGGAAAAATATCAACATCTTGCCCCTCCCGATTATAAGCCCGGCGGTGTTTCTGAGCGGCTTATAAGTTTTGTTGACCTTGCACCTACCGTTTTAAGTATAGCAGGGATAAAACCGCCTGACTGGATAGAAGGCAAGGCTTTTATGGGAAAATTTATTCAACCATCACCTAAATACCTCTTCGGACTTCGTGGAAGAATGGATGAACGTTGTGACCTTAGCCGCAGTGTCCGGAACCAACGCTATGTTTATATCCGCAATTATATGCCATTTTTAATCTGCGGACAACATGTCAGCTATATGTTCGAAACACCAACAACAAGAATTTGGAAAAAACTTTACGACGAAGGCAAACTAAAACCTCCAAAAACTTACTTCTGGGAACCAAAACCACCCGAAGAACTCTACGACCTTGAAAACGACCGCGACGAAGTAAATAACCTTGCTAATTCTCCCGTTCATAAAGAAATTTTGAGCGAACTCCGCAGCGCACTTAATACACATATACTCTCAACCCGAGATACAGGTTTCCTCCCTGAAGCCGATATGCACACAAGGGCGCAGGGAACTACAATCTATGAAATGGCTCATTCAAAAGATAAATATCCGCTGGAAAAAATCCTTGATGTCGCCGACAAAGCTTCAAATCTGCGAATGGAAGAAACCAATTTTTTAATCAAATCGCTCGACGATAACGACCCTGCTGTACGCTACTGGGCTGCTTTGGGACTGTTGATGAGAAAAGAAAATGGAGTCGTTCAAGGTGAACAAAAACTTGTTAAACTTTTAGATGACAAATCGCCAACCGTTAGGATTGCATCGGCTTATTGTCTTGCCCAATACGGTCAGGATTCAAACTATGCTAAAGCGCTTAACACTTTAAAGGAACTTTCTGACCCGTCAAAAAACGGTTTTTTTGTTTCAATCCTTGCGCTTAATGTTATAGACAACCTCGGCAATAAAGCCAATGAACTAAAAGAATACTTAAAGACTATCCCTGTTGAGGATAAATTCGCTCCACAACGGTTAAAAAGCAATATCCCCAAATTACTATCCCATTTATTGAACACAAATATTGCCACACAAGAGTAACACAGACATTCTTGTCTGTGACAGAGAGGAACACAGATTACGCAGATGAAACAGATTTACGGGATTGGGATTGAAGGAAAAGAAATTTGACAAGGATATACAAGATTAAAAATTGTATCTTGTTTATCTTACAAAATATCCTGTATATCCTTGTTAAATAAAAGACCCCTGTAAACCTTATGTCTCTATTTTGTCCCCACAGGCAGGAATCCCTGTGCCACATAACATGGTGGGAGCATCCTTGCTCCCGATGATTTTAAGACTGTCAGCAAGGATGCTGATACCACCTTTATTCATTCATTATTGACGTAATAAATATTGGCGTTTACGATATTTCTATGAAAATTAATCATTTAGTAATTCTTGTGTTTTTTTGCGCGGAAGTATTATTGTTTTCTCAAAAGCCTATGATTAATTATGACGAGGGGAAAGTCCCCCAATATGTCCTGCCCGACCCACTTAAGATGGAAAATGAGGCTCTTGTCAAAGATGAACAGATGTGGATGAAGAAACGTCGTCCGGAACTGCTCAAAATATTTGAAAAAGAGGTTTATGGCAAAGCGCCTTCAAAGAAGCCGATAGCATATAAGGTTACTTCAATTGACGCAAATGCCCTCGCCGGCAAGGCAATTAGAAAAGAGGTCACAATCTGGCTCAAAGGTAATAATAAATGGCAAGGTATGAATATGTTAATTTATTTGCCAAAGAAAGGTAATAAACCTTATCCGACATTTCTCGGATTGAATTTTCTTGGTAACCATTCTGTTGCTAATGACCCTTGGATAACAATTGCTCAACGATGGATGCGTGGCAACAAAATCGGTGGTGTTATAAGCAGTCGGCCAACAGAAGCCTCAAGAGGCTCAGATGCAGAACGATGGCAGGTTGATATGATTCTTGACCGCGGTTATGCATTGGCAACAATTTATTATGGGGATATTGAGCCTGATTTTGATGGCGGCTGGCGATACGGATTGCGAGCAGCAATGTCAAGAAAGGGAACAAACACCGTTTTCAAACCAGACCAATGGGGCGCAATTTCAGCCTGGGCTTATGGTTTAAGCAGGGCTATGGATTATCTTGAACAAGACCCGGATATTGATGCCAAAAAAGTCGCTGTTATAGGGCATTCAAGACTTGGAAAAACTGCGCTCTGGGCAGGCGCACAGGACGAACGATTTGCAATTGTAATTTCTAATGATTCCGGCGAAGGCGGGGCAGCTCTTGCCCGTAGAAGGTTCGGTGAAACTACCGAGGCAATCAATAAAAGCTTCCCACACTGGTTCTGCGGTAATTTCAAAAAATATAATGGTAAAGAGGATTTAATCCCGGTTGACCAGCACGAGTTGCTGGCATTGATAGCGCCTCGTCCCCTGTATGTGGCAAGCGCTTCTGAGGATTTGTGGGCTGACCCCAAAGGCGAATTTCTCGCCGCAAAAGCGGCTGAACAGGTCTATAAACTTTTTGGCAAAGAAGGACTCGGCGTAGATGAAATGCCGCCTGTCAATACACCGGTTGGCAACTTTATTGGCTATCATTTGCGTCAGGGAAAACACACGGTCACTGCCTTTGACTGGGAACAATATTTAAATTTTGCAGACAGACATTTTAAGAGGTAAATCATCTGTCTGCTGGTAAAATTATCTATGGCTCCTGAATCAAATCCGGCTTATCTAATTTGTGTCTATTAGGCTAATGACTTATATTTTTAGAACTTATGCGATGTATTGTTACAGCTGGACCCACGTATGAACCACTTGATGAGGTGCGCAGGTTGACAAATTTTTCAACCGGTGAACTCGGTTGTCTCCTTGCCGATGCACTCGCCGAAGCCGGACACTATGTAACATTGTTGTTAGGAAAACAGGCAACTTATAGAAAAGCAAATAATGTAAAAAATGTTATTGAATTTGCAACCTCCGAATCATTGAAAAATCTTTTTTATGAGTTAAAAGGAGAAAATTTTAGGGCTATTTTCCACTGTGCAGCGGTTTGTGATTATTGCTTTGGCAAGACTTATTTGCGCGATGCAGAGGAAAATTTATCAGAATTCAAATCCGGAAAATTTCAAACTTCTCTGGGAAATTTGCTGGTGGAACTCGTTCCCACTGAAAAGATTATTTCACGTTTGCGCAAATGGTACCCGGATGCGCTGATTATCGGATGGAAATACGAAGTTGACGGTACAAAAAGCACCATTGTTGAAGCCGGTAAAAAACAGATTGCAGAAAACAAAACCGATGGTTGTGTTTTAAATGGGTCGGCTTATGGCGTCGGGTATGGCATTTTGTTTAAAGAGGGAGATTTAATTCATTATGAAGATAAGTTAAGTCTTGCCGATGGGTTGAAAAACTGGCTAACTGTTGTAAAAAAATAATCTTTTCATTTTGCTGCCATTTTAAGATTCAATAAAGCGCCGTATCAGACTTATATGGCAAAATATTTCTGTTTGTAGATAATGTGTAAGAGAATTTTGTTGTTCGTGAAAAGGTTTGATTGGCATATAGACACGGGCAGGAATGACTATGATGCACTCGGCGGGTTATTTATTTTCCAAACAAGGCTTCGTGCATCCCGTCCAGAGGCTGATTTCTCGCTTTATCGATGTATTTGAATTCAAAGCTCCAATCGTAGATTGACCATCCGATATTAGACTCATCAAGGTATTTGCGAAATTGAGAGTAGTATTTTGAACGGGACTCGCTATCCGCATAAGAACAAGCGCCAAACCCGCTTACATAAATCGGTCTGCCAAAATATTCCGACCATTGTCTTGCCGTGCTTAAATAGTATTCATACGACCTATTTGAACAGGGATTAATATCCGACGGTAATTTATTGTATTTTGAAATCCAATCTTTAACTGGCTCCTGGAATTTATCAGGATTTTTTAAAACAAACGGTTTTTTTGGTGGGCCAGGAAAAACGATGCCAACCAATTCTTTTAAATCTAATCCATTATAATCCATCCCTTGATGTGTGAAATAGACGGGTTCAAAGACTTTTACGCTAACAATTAAATTATCGTCTTCATAAGGCAGGTTTAGATAGTTTAAATAATTCACAGACGATTCTGGGGGATAGATGAATATTGTTCGTTCCGGATTTTTCTCTCGGATAATGTTTAAGATATTTTGATAGATTGTATTTAACGATTGGGCGTTTAGCGATGCAGTAGGAGAATCAATAAGTTCAAACGCAAGGTTCTCAGGATAGAGGTTGTAAAAATCCGAGATTTGTCGCCAGACTTGAAAAAGTAGATTCGTGTATTCTGTCGGTTTAGAGCGAAATTCTTCAAAACCAGACCAGCAAAGAATGACATTTAGATTATTTAAAAAGGCATTGGTAATGATAACTTCAATTTTACTGAAAACGATGGGGTTCAAATTATAGTTAGTATCTAAGACATAATGTTGAAACGCAATCGGAAGTCGTATATGGTCAAAGCCCTCAGATTTCATCATTTGAAAATCGGAGTAAATATATGGTGGTTGCGCAGATTTTTCCGGGTTTAGTTCAAGATAATGGGTCAAATTTATACCGCGAGCGAATTTTTTTGCCGCAGTATGCGCGGGAGTGTTTTTTGAAAGGATGCGTCTCATAACCTTTTCAATCGCTGACGGCATTGAACGCGCAAAAAGGTTGAAAGTGATGGTGGTGCTTGACTTAACAGCAAAGCTTGTCTCAATAGTTTTGTTAGATGAGGTTCTTCCATAATATCTTCCCTTATATGACGGGATAGGTCCTGAATTAGCTACACCACCTTTTGATAACCAGCCAATCGGTTGATTTCCCTTTACTTCTTCAAAATTACCGTTGGTAATTTCAGCGCCAGATATTTCAATGTTATCCCACAAATTCATCTGTGTATAAGGAATGTGATTTGTATTTTCTTCGTAAGGACCTGATAACACGATTGTGATTTCACCATTTGTTTGCGGGGTAAACCGAAAACTGAACGGCGTCCAGCTAAAATAGTTAATCGGGAATTTTATTTTTAATGTATCAAAAGCATTGTTTGTTTTTACCAATCTAATTCGTTGAATATCGCCCCAGGGTGTGATTTGGATTATGTTTGTTAGCAAATTAGGCGACGAGGCAATAAGTTCAAATTGGGCGTAATTTGCCATTTTGTATGGTTGCATTGATGAGGGGGCGAATAGATTTGTAAAAACAGCGCCTTTAATAACCTCAAAAGAAACAAGGCAAAAAATTAAAATTATTAAGGTTTTCTTATTGTTAACCATAACACTAATTTTTATTTTATTGATAGACATTTGTCAAATTGCATATATCCCTTAATTAACGCCGACAGCGGTGGTGAATAACATAATCCTTTTGTTTCTCCTTTTGATTTTGAAATAAATGCGATTAATTTTTATTGGCTTTTAGATTATCAATTGTTTTATTGTTATATATATTTTATACAGACTTTTTATATTAAAAAATTGAATAAATTTTCTTGCGTATAGTCATAAATAGTGTCATTAAAATAATAGGAAACGTAATTTAAAGTTGTGGAAGTAGGGACAATAGTTTGTTTTGCAGAACTGGAACTTAGCTATGTCTGGCGTCAGGCGACGCCAGAAGCTAAGTGTATTATAGTTTTCTTAATAATATTTTCAATTGTTGCCTGGTCGGTTATTGCCTCCAAGGCGGTCCAGATGCGCAGGGCAAAAAAGTTAAATCAATTGTTTGATGTTGAATATAAAAGACAGAATAGCGTTTTGGGGATTTACGATAAAAATGTTCAGGTAGATGGCTGTCCATTATACGCAATATACCGTCAAGGTTGCCATGTGCTTGACACAAGGTTAAAAATCATCGGGAACACGCGTAGTCGGTATGTTTCATTAAAATCGATGGAGCATGTCAAACGGGCGTTAGAAGGCGCTGTTGCGCAAGAGTCTTTAAAGCTTGAATCGGGGTTGATTTTGCTTGCAATTGCTGTCAGCGGGGCACCTTTTCTTGGGCTACTTGGAACTGTGTGGGGTGTAATGAGCACGTTTGCACGGGTCGGTATGGTTGGAGAGGCAACCTTAACAGCAATGGCTCCAGGCGTTGCAGCGGCGCTTATTACAACTGTTGCCGGGCTCCTTGTTGCTATTCCATCAATGTTTGGTTATAACTGGCTTGTCCACAATTTAAGGGTAATGACAGTTGAGATTGATAATTTTGCTCAGGACCTTGCTTCTAAAATGGAAGCCGAGTTTTTGTGCGAAGAATAACAGAATATGCGAAGATATTCACAACGCAATATGCTTGTTACGTTGAGCGAGATTAACATCACGCCGTTGTTGGACCTTGCATTTGTGTTGTTGATTATTTTCATCATAACAACGCCGCTGGTTGAGAAAAGCGTAAATATAAGATTGCCTAAAGGCGGCGAAACAACGCGGTCTCCGAATAGGAATGATTTGAGAACGGTAGAAATTACAGCTCAGGGTGAATTCAGGCTGGGTGGGCGCAGGATGTCTGTCCAGCAGATAGAAATGGAACTTGTTGCGGCTTTTCAATCAAATCCTAATACACTTGTGGCAATTAGGGCTGATGAACGGGCGCCTTATGGTTATGTTGCGGCAGTTTTGGATGCCTGCCAGAGACGTGGGATAACCAGATTTGCATTGAAGACTTTCCCTGAACCGAGACGTTAGATTGTAATGGATAAGATACAAAAAAAATGTTTAGTTGGTTCAGCCTTTGCCCATATCTTACTTGTGGCAATGGTGGGGATATTTGCTGGTTTTTCGCGAAAATCGGATGATACCGAGACTTTTACTCAAATAACAATAGTTGACCTTGACAAAGTTATGGTTACTGATGGGCCAACAAGAGGCGGTGGTAGTGGAACGTTGCCGACTGTTGTTGCTCCTGATCAGGTAAAACCGGCCCAGCCCCCGCAACAACCGAGGATCCAACCACAACCTCAACCTGCGGCGCCTACTATAAGAAACTCTGCCACAAAAGACGATGTTGAACAGATTACGTCACAAAGATCGAGGGAATCCAGAAGCGCTGTTCCTGATTCTAATGATGTATCTATTGATGGGAAATTGCCTTCCAAAAGAAACACCGGAATAAGAATAAGCACTAACCTTGTAGTAAGAAAAGGTGGTTCTAATAAGACGCAGGGCAATAATGGAAAAATTGCAGGAAATAAAGTTGCTGAACGATTTAATTCTGCGATTCAAAATATCGGGGCAGGATTAACCAGTGGCGGCTTGCACATAAATGGTGTACCTGGATTTGGCGGTGGTGGTCCGGCTATGGTCAACTATACGCAATTGATTATGAATATATTTGACCGCGCATGGACGCCGCCATCCGAGATTGCGGATGAAAATCTTGTAACTGAGGTTAGCATCGTAATTCACAGAACGGGAAAAGTAACCTCAACAAGGATTTTAAAACGTTCTGGTAATGCGGCAATGGATGCCTCAGTATTAAAAGCTATTGAATCTGTTCGTTCGGTGCCTGCATTTCCAACAGAAGCACGGGACTTTGAACGGACTTTTATTATTGAATTTAACCTTAAAGCTAAACTTACGCGGGGATGAAAATGAATAGAACAAAATATTGGGCGTCGCTGATATTAGCGGTGAATTTGTGTTTCAGTCTGTTAGGGCAAACTGAACAGCCGAAGATAGTGATTCAAAAATGGGTTGATCCATCAAAAGAAATTCCAATTTCCATCAGCGGTTTTACTGGCGAAGTTTATGCTACTTTGAAATTTGACCTTGAAGTAATGGGCTGTAAGGTGGTTTCTTCTGAACAAGCCTCTTATTCAGTAGAAGGCAGCAACAATGGAAATGTTCAAGGTAGATTATTTATCGCGCAAACCAAGAATCAATTGTTAGGCAAAGCCTATTCGGGTGGCACATTAAGAGACCAAACCCACGCCTTTGCGGACGACATAATATTTGCTTTGACAGCCGTTAAGGGGATTGCACAAACAAAGATTGCGTTTAAGGTGGATTTTGGTTCTACGAGTGAGATTTTTATCTCTGATTATGATGGTTTTAACCCGATACAGGTTACGCGTGATAATTCAATTGCATCAGCGCCGTCTTGGGTTTCTGGTAAAATGATGCTTGTGTACAATTCTTATAAATCCGGATTTCCTGATATTTATTCTCACGAACTTAATACCGGCATAAGAAAGGTAATAGCCCAATACTCGGGTTCAAATATTTCACCTGCGGTTTCTCCGGATGGTAAACGTGTGGCTATGATTTTAAGCAAAGCAGGCAGCCCGAATCTTTATGTTGCGAATATCGATGGAACTGGATTGCAGAGGCTGACCACAACAAAAGAGGGGGAATCATGTCCATGCTGGTCTCCTGATGGCAATACAATATGTTTTACTTCGCGCGCCAGCGGTTCAACAGCCTTATACACCATCTCGTCTACTGGCGGACAGATGAAAAGATTGCAGACAATTGGCGCCATAAACGGCACTGAACCTGACTGGTCTCCGGATGGAAAAATGATTGCTTTTACCGCACAAATGGGTGGCTTCCAAATTTGTATAGTTCCCGATGAGGGTGGAGAGGCGCAGATTTTAACCGCTGGCGCTGACCCATCATGGGCGCCGAACTCTCGCACAATTATTTTTACAAGAAACACAGTAAGAGGAACGCGTTCACTCTCTTTACTTGACGTTTATACAAAACGTGTAAAGGATTGCAATCGTATGAAAGCCAGTTGTTCACAGCCCGTATGGGCAAAATAATGAAAATATGAAAAACTTAAAAATAAAAGTTGAGTTAGTGTTAGTGGTGTTGGCGGTTGTATCTGTTGTGGTAGGATGCAAACGAAAACCACAGCCCCCATTGACCTACATCCCCGGTGTTTCAAAACCTATAACAAATGAAGTAGCAGGTTTTGGAAAAGAGGGGACAACCGGAATTGAAACAGATAAAACAATTGCTATACCGATTCCACTTCCGACTACGAATGAAGTTGCTACGCCTTTGGCAGATCGCGATTTGATAGAGGGAATGATACCAGACAGAGATACATTTAAATTAAATATAATCTATTTTGATTTTGACCGTTCTTCAATCAGGACGAGTGAACGAAGTAAACTTGACGCCATCGCAAAGGTCTTAAAATCAAAGACGGAAACTAAAATTCAAATTGAAGGTCATTGCGATGAACGTGGGACAGAAGAGTATAACCGCACGTTAGGAGAACGTAGAGCGCTTGCTGCCCGAGAATATTTAATTCGTTCTGGCATAAATGCCGATAGAATTTTTACAATCAGTTATGGGGAAGATAAGCCGGCTGATCCCGGACATAACGAAGAGGCGTGGGCTAAAAACCGCCGGGATGAATTTATTTTGCTTTTACCAAAATAATTAATTGCGTATCTAATAAAAAAGTTGTAATAACTCTGTAAATTGAAGATGAAAAAAATAAGATATATTGGATTTATAGCAATAAGTCTTGCTCTAATAATTGGAGCGACAGGTTGTAAAAGTTCAAAAAGGCAACCAACCGTAACGCAATTGCCAACTGCTGGTTATGGTGAAACCGGAACAGGTACTGGCACGGGTACGGGAACAGGTACAGAGCCACTTCCACCGATTCAGCCTGGTGGTGGCACTTCAGCGTCTGACCTTAAAAATAAACAACAGTCTGGTCTACCAGAACCACAAGGGCTGGATAATATGACCCCTGATAGACTGTTTTTCAGCGCCCAGAAGGTTTATTTTGATTTTGATAGTTCTACTATTAAACCAAGCGAAAGGTCTAAGATAGATTTTGTTGCAAATTATTTAAAAGAAAATCAACAAACTAAAATTCAGATTGAGGGACATTGCGACGAACGTGGGACAGAAGAATATAACCGCACACTTGGTGAGAGAAGGGCGCTTGCTATAAGGGAGTATTTGATGAATGCCGACGTTTCAGGAACTCGGATTTATACAATCACTTATGGAGAAGATAAACCATTGGATCCGGGACATAACGAAGCCGCCTGGGCAAAAAATAGACGCTGCGAGTTTATCCTATATCGTCCAAAACAATAACTCTTTGAACATTTTTCAAACAAATTAAGTCTAATATCTCCAGTTTTATAGTATTTAAAACATCTTTTTAAAAAGACAGAATGGTAGTATATTGAATAACAAAGGCAAAATATGAAAATATTGATGATAGGAATGCTTGGATGGCCTGAAATCGTGGCTATCCTCGTCATTGTGTTAATACTGTTTGGCGCAAGAAAGGTGCCTGAGTTAATGAAAGGTCTTGGTCAAGGAATTAAAGAGTTTAAAAAGGCTTCGCGAGAGGTACAGGACGAAATTCAACGCGAAATTGAATCAGAACCGCCTCCTGAACCGCCAAAGAAGCAACAGAATAATTCTGTTAAGCCCTCTGAGAAAACATCCGAGACCGAAAACAAGGCTTCTTAATCTTTAGCAGGCGCACTGATGGAGAGAGAACCTGATGATTCTCGTCCAATTGAACCTAAACAGGGCGAAGGTAATGCCGACGGCTCAAATAATTCCGCAGGGAAACCGAGCGAGAAAAAAAACAATGAGCCAGAGAGCGCTGTATTCAATAATGATGTAGAACAAACTTCATATCCAGAAGAATCTACAGAATCTGTTCCTACAGAAGAGGTTAGTTCTGAATCCAATCTAAACCCTGATTCTACTAATATTACTGATGATTCAAATTTAAGTCCCGAACAAACGGTTGATTATTCTCATAATCAGTCTGAAGGTTCCGAGTCCCATTCTGGTGAATATCCTTACAATCCATACAACGGGGATTCCGCTTCTGGGGGTGAACCCCCCTCTGAGAATAATGAGTCGCCAGATGAAGACAATGAACCAGAAGAAGAAAACGGAGGTCCGGTAAAACCATTCTTGGAGCACCTTGAAGATTTACGCTGGACTCTTGTGAAATCAGTTGTAGCTGTATTACTGGCAATGCTCGTATGTTTAGTTGGTAGCCGCTATCTTACCGCCATCTTGATGTGGCCACTGGATACAGCAGCAAAAATGTTCCCTCGTCCAAAAAATGAAGTCGCGATTATGTTCGGGACAAATGTTGTTGCCCGGGGAAATGCTAATAATTTGGGTGTTACAAATGTTTTTGGCTCAAATTCTCCTTCGGTCCTGCACATTATTCTGGTGCAGGCTGGCACAAACACAATACTTGCATTACAGCCATCTCAAGATGAAAAACCCCCGCAGAATTGTATGCCTGTGATAAAAAATTACGGTCCTATTGAAGGTATTATGGTGGCTTTTAAACTGGCGTTGTTTGGCGG
>Ga0116172_10004365_pt1 | contig 11526 bp, 28 predicted proteins | sample AD_UKC083_MetaG_FD_89799 | JGI IMG/M metagenome (GOLD analysis project Ga0116172, IMG submission 89799) | Active sludge microbial communities of municipal wastewater-treating anaerobic digesters from USA - AD_UKC083_MetaG | ecosystem: Engineered > Bioreactor > Anaerobic > Digestate | place: USA...
TGAATTTGTTATCTCGCCTTCCAGCTTTGCCTGGAACTTACCACATATTATGTTAGCGTTGACTTCAATATCTCGCTCCTCGCCGATGCAGGTCACGAACAACTTGAAGAAGTTCTAATTGTTGAACTCCTCCTTCGATTCTGTTTTCCTTGCACCTGTCGAGCTGTACCAGTAATGTATTCTCTCTACGTTCTTTAATTCTTTTAATATTGTGAGCTCTTCAGACATTATCCATCCGCCCCTTAAATAAATCAGATATCACTTCTTCTGTTATCTCTTGGCATGAATAACTGTTGCCCATTATATCCACTTCCAACTCTATTGCCTCTTTGGCCATTGCCAACAGATTCTTTTCGACCTTCTTTACTAGCCTTCTTCTTTCTGCTTCTGTTCTTGCATATGTTGTCATTTTTATTCCTCTATTTCTGTATTTACTTCAAAATTTACTCCCCACTTCTCAGAGTACTCTTTGGCTACCTCTACTGCCATGTCAAATCCTCGTTTTCCATCGTCTGTCAATATGAAATCGTCTTCGGCCCTCACGCCGTTCTCTTCGGTTCCCAGGGCTACACCCCAGGAATGCGGTAATCAAAAAGCCCTTCCACGTACTCTTTTTCAAATCCCCTCTTCAAGAGCTCCTTTTTTGCCCTGTCCTTGGCTAGTGGGAATACCGTTGTATTCCCTGTTGTGTCGTCCTCTATCCTCCCTTCGAGCCCGTACTGCGCGAGAAATCTTGCCAAATCGTCCTCAAATCTTTCGGCAAATTCCTGCGTTAGCCTATCTTTAGTTATTATCTCTATCTTGGTCGTCTTTTTTGACATTAGTCTTCCTCGCCAAAGAAGGATGCTTTTACGGTTGAGTTCTCGCATTCCCCTTCAAAATAATCTTCCGAGCAGATAATATTCTCGGATTTGAAGCCTTCTTCGTACTCTTTTAATGCTTCAGTCAAATCATCAGAGTCTACCTTGTACTCTACCCACCTTGCGTTAGATACTTTAATATTCTCTGCCCCGATTTTAAATGCAGTTACTTCATCTTCGTCAAAAACTTCACATTCTTCTATTACGATTAGTATCATATTTTTGCCCTCCTTTTCCAACTCGGCGAAAGCCGGCAGGATATATTCAAACAGGTCTTCATTGGTCAGCTCTTCCAAGGCTATTTCTTCCTCAAGCCCGTCGTACTCCAGGCCGCACTAGGTCCGGCTTTTCTGCCACGTACTCTGCCAAGTAATCCAAACACGCGTCAAAGGGCGCAACATCTTTTACGGCAACATATTCATTCGCCATTGCCTTGAGCCCCTGGATTTCCCTTACTAAACTTTCCCTATTCTCCATATCATTTTTCATATGTTTACCTCCTCGTATACCTGCTGAAATACACCAAATAACTCAAACCCATCAACAGGATTGTGAAGAACAATCCCACCAACACTATTACCATACTCATTTGCCCCCTCCGTTGAACCAAATGTACTTCTTGGACTTCTTGGTCGTCCACGCAAACATCCCTTTGTTGCATAGCTCTTTTAGCATCTGCCTTTCTCCGCATGTGCCCACTACTTCTTTTACTACTTCGATAGGCGCTGCGGATTTTTTCGACACCGCTTTTCTTTCGAGCAACGCATCCTTCACCCTAGACCTAATCTCGTTCCAGTCCATTTTCATTTTGTCCAAGACGCACATCGGACAATACCCTCTGTTCTCGGGCGTTACTTCTTCATAGTAATAATACTGCCTCCCGCATTGAAGGCAGTTAGATATCTTTGCTTTTGTCATACCGCCACCATCATCTCTTCCATCTTCTGATTTTCCAGAATATACTTCTGAACGACCTCTATCGATAACTCCCCGACTGGCGAGATTATGTTCTCGGGGAGGTCCTGCGACTCATACGACCAGTCACACCCTGCAATTATATTTCCCTTGGCGTTTAGGTAGATATTTCCTTCTGTTATCCCCTCGCCGTTTTCATCGAATTCGAATTTTTCCCGCTCGGGCCCGCAGTCGTGCCTTGGGGCGAGCCCCCACCCCCTGCCCTCGGGAATTACCGTATATACCTCTTTCTTACTGAGTATTCCAACGTCATTAAGGTACTCCAAATACTCTTCCGTATTGTAGGAATGATATACTTCCTCGTGGAACCTGTCCTTTGATATTGCCAGACTACTTATTTCGTTGTCTGAACAATACCCGTACAAACGTTCCACGGCATCAAAGAATGGTTTTGTAAGGCGCTTGCCATTTGTCACAATGTAAAAGTTCTGGATGTCTGTCCCAGTATATAATGCCACGTCTATTATCTCGTCTATTTTGTGGGGGACTAAGGAGGGCTCTCCACCTGTTATGTTCAATGTCCCCATGTCGCTTATCTTTGAAAGGAATTGGTATATGTACTCCTTCTTTATCACTCGCTTCTGTGGGTCACCCCTCAAACAGTGCTCGCACCACATGTTGCAGTTCCGCGTCACTTCTATTGAGGCGCTATAGACGTACATGTGCCGTCCGCCCCAGCAGCTTTTCGTTGAAATTATTTGGGCCATGTACATCTATATACTTTTCTACTTCTATGGCCTTGATAGTTGTTTTATAAAATGGCATTGTGCCTCACCTCACCTGTTCCAGCACCTTATATTTTTGAGCTCAGCCTCTACGTCGTGGCAGTATATAGTATATACTATCCTCCCACTCCAGTCCCCGCCTTCGAATGTCTTTTTGAAATGTTCGACGCGGGGCGCTAGGATGTCCTCCGCTTCTGCCATGTCTGTACTTTCTATCCCCACTATGACTTTTGGCAGCATCCTCAAGTATTCGCGTATGCTGTCTTTCATCACCTCGTTGTCCTCGCATAGACCCAACAGGTCGTCCATTAAGTCTACTATTATCATATCTTCACTTCCGTTATTTGTATCTTCGCCCATATACCTTCTATTGGCAAGTCGTAGTCGTCCATGGATTCATAAACTTCCGCGCCCTGAAAACTCCCCCATCCCCAGTCGTTCGACCAGAATAATCCAGAGTCATTACGATTCATTATCGCATACATTTATTCTTCACCTCACCCCAAGAGGATACTGTCCACATCGACCACTGTAGTTATGATATCCTCTATCTGGTTGTTCACGTCTGCGTAGTCTACTCTCTCCCGGACTAGCATCTCTATTTCGACGAACTCTTCCTCCGATACTTTTGAGATGTCTATCTCCATGCAATCCATGACATGCAGGATGTCTGCACGTTCACCCCCTGTTATGATATCTACCCTTGATACGGCATCTATTGCGTCTTCTTCTCTTTCGGGTATCCGGTCGTATACATTGCCTTCGCTAGATATTAACACAGCCTTTCCTTCCTCGTCATAGAACAGCCCGAACACTTCTTCGCCGTCATTCTTGTATTTCTTTCCGTTTAAGGAAATCTTATCTATCGAAAGATACATTTTTTACCACCTTTCTTCCTTGGCCATTATCTCCTCTATATCCTCGCCATATTCATCGTAATACTCGCCCCATTGCCATCCTTCACCCCAGTCTTGGTATTGCTCGAGCCCGCATGCGTTGAACTCTATGCTCTCATCGTCCACCTGCTCACTCGTCATTTTTCGTATTAACTGCTTCGCCTCGCTTATATTCCCGACTTTCATGAATTGATTATGTCCGTTGGTATTCCACCACGCCCTTAGATCCCCGTCTCTTGGGTTAGGGTGTTTCACCTTATACTCCATTTCCGAGCATAGTTCGAATTCCATGTTTTAATCTCCCTTACAACTACAATGAAATCCGGCTTCTTCCAAAATTAATTCACCGCATTCCTTACATACCCTGCCTGCGTCGGTCTTTGCTGGTACCTGCCTCACTACTGTGTCTGCGTTGTCATCGTAGTTATTGTACCACCTCACACAGCCGTCGGATTCTATCACCAAATGGGCCGGCAACTGAGAGTCTTCCCTCGTGCATATCTGAAACTCTATGTCTGGCGAGATGTCGTTTATTACTATTGTGTCTCCGATTTTTGCTTTGAGCCCTTCTACCAAGTAGCCCAAATTTTCTTCATACTCGCCTCCTTCGCCGAAATCTTGCATGTCCTCCAATAAATCTGGCCTTAAAGCTGCAAGCTCCTCTAGTTTTTCTTTCATAAGATCCCCAACTCCAACGCTTCAGCCTCATCAATTATCTCAAATCCCGTTCCAATCCCTGCCTCAAGTACACGCAGGTATATTTCCAGCACCGTGTCGTGTTCTTCTGACGACCCGCCGCCCATGTCATCTATGCCTTCAACGTGCCACGCTTTGACCACTAAGTAATCTTTTCCGTCGTCCCCTTCTTGTGTGTCTATGTCTCCGACTGTTATCTGCCTGTATGCGCTGCTGGTCTTTGGATAACTTGGCTTAAGACCAAGCTTGTGCATGTTGTCATTCAAGAACATTGCGACATGAGCCTCCAACTCGTCTATTTCGCTTGGGAATGCCACTTCGTTCCCCGTTGCCTTGTTCTTCAGCTTGCCGTGGAGCCTCTTGCCCGCTAGAAATCGTGCCAGGTCATCTTCCAGCTTTTCGTTGTTGTACCCGTCCAATCCGTCTTCAAACGAGATTATTATCTTTGGCTGTTTGAACAACCTTATACCCCCAACTCGTCGAGCATTGGCAGAATTATCATGTCCAAGTCATCCGTTGAAACAGCCATCAGATGTTCAGACATTTTAAATATCTCCTCCGACCCTTCTCCTCAGCAGATAATACATGAACGGGCTAGATATCTTCTTTTCCCCGATTGTCCCTGCCTTGAGCAATGCCCTTAACTGTACGTCCAGCTCTTTTTGTTCCAATCCTGTCTTTTTCTGTATTGTTTCTTTTGTCTGTATCGCCTTTAATGCCAGTATTATCTTGCTTCCGGAACTCTCCCCTTTTGTTGTTTCCAATAAATCCCTTTTCTTTAGAGAATACCACCCCTTCATGCAAAAACTGTCGGGCGTGCACAACTGCCCGCACCCCTGCCGGACCTTCTCACACGATGGAGGGAGGTACCATTTGCTGCTGTTGAAGTTCTCAAGTGAAAGCTCGGCCCGCTTCCCAAAGCCCAAGTGGTACACCAGATTCATCTTTTCTTCCGAAAGGAACGGCGGCTCGCACCGCTCTGCCGCGTCGTACAACAACGGCAGCACCTCCTTTGCTAAAATTTCTACGGACTGCTGCGTCATCTCCGGCACGAATTCCTCGCTGAAAACTTTTGTGGTCGGGAAAAGCCTTGCATACGACAAGAAGGAAGTCAGCAGCACCGTGACTGCAAAGTTTCTTCCCCCTGCTCCGACTCCGTTCAATGCGTTCAGTATACATGGTGGATAAATATTCTTTGAAAGAACTGCGCCTTCGGACCCTATATGATGCGTTTCACCCGCGAGCCCCTTTACCTCAGACATTATCTGCGCTTGGAATTTCTCTTTCGACATCGTCTCTTTCACTTTCTTCATGTATTCCGCTATTCGCTTCTTTAGCGCCCACTCGTACACGTTCATCATTGCAGACTCGGACAGAAGAGCTTTTCCCTGCACCAGATAGAACTGTGTTAAGTCCATGCCTTCAAGCTTGACCCACGGGATAAAGAAAATCCGTTTTGGCGTCGTTCCCATGAGCCCCAGCGCCATCAAGTCCTTTTTAGCTATGCTCATGCCGTTTGTATTCCACTCTCCCCATCCTTTTGTGTGGAAGTCGTAACTCTTCGGCACCTCGAATTCCTCTAAGGGCAGTACATTCTTTATTTCGTCTATGTCGTCTTTTTGGATCAATCTCAGATTTAATTCCTTCCTAGAGGCCTTGCAAAACTCGTTGATAAAAGTCCTTGATTCTATAGACATTGGCGCTGTGGACAATGCCATACATAGCACATGGAACGCCTTTAAGGGATTCTTTGGCGCCTTCTCTTCTTTCTTAACTATGTTTCTGAATAAGAGAACGGCCTCCGCCGTCAACTCCTCGCCTATTTCTTCTATCTTAAAGTTGAGCTCTTTCTTTGCCTGTTCAGAGAAGGGATTTAAAATCATGGCGCCTCCGATACCGGGCCCTTGAAGGGATGGTTCCTGCCGTGAGGCGCGTTCTCTTTCTCTTCCATTGTTTTTAATACCCATTCCAATGCGGCCATCTTTCCTTCCAGATAATTCCGCTTTGGAGACCCTATTTCAAATCCGTTTAGCGTTCTTTTTATTAGATTTATCTCGTTTTTGATTTCTGTTTTTAAACTCATGTTCAATTCACCCCTATTACAGTTACCCTGAAGAATGAGAATGCCTCTATTAACTTCTTCATCTCATCCATATCCAAGTCTTCTAACAAGGTCTTGACGAACTCTATTGTGTCTTTGTCGGATAGCTGTAGTTTCATTATTCTATCTCCTCCCATCCAGATATGTCTTTTATCCCAGCCATTTCAAAGAGCCCGTTCTTATCAAAATCTGTTCCATAGAAGCCCCAGCATGAATCTACTTCTTCCTCTTCTTCGTGCTGGCACTCCCCACACCACTTTACCGTGTATGTCTTATACCCATAGACATCACCCGCCATGTATTGGTCCAAAGCGTTCACTTCTTCTTTGAGTATTACCATGGCGTCCTCTCTTATCTTCTTTGTCATGCGTTTCTTACTGTATGCTTTTAAGAGGTCTTCCCTGGTTGCGACTATGAAGCCTATCTGCCCAGAATCCCAAGGGTCGTGGAAACTGCCTATACTGAGCCTTACTCCGCTGTGGTCCAGCATGTACACTGGATATATTTCCACCACATTATAGGTCTCACGTATCCATTCTTCCACCTCCCCCCACGAGCCTAATTCATCGAACGGCACGTTTAATTCGTTGGGCAATCTGTACCGCCTGTGGCTACATGCCATCTTTTCCACGTTATCCCATTCTCTCGGGGATTCCCCCATATCATCGGGGATTATCTCCAATATTTTGTCCCCGTTCTGATATCTTTTATATACAGTATTATTCATACTTTACACCTCCCTTTTTTTATAGTCATTCGGCACTTCCTTTATTGAAACTACCGCGATGCCTTCCCGTAGATTCTCTTCCAAGTACACTTCCAAGTCATGCTCGGAAGGGCCATAGTGGTATTCCACGTCGAGCTCACAGCATGCCCTGAAGACCACCTCAAACTTCTTATAGCTTCTGAAGAACGCATCCCACCCCATGAGGCAGAAACAGTCCCTGCACTCCCACGAGGCCGAGATTGTGTCCCCAACCCCATTTAACATCAGATTCACCGTGTCGTGCAATTTCCGGAATGCTTCTGTTCCGTATTTCTCTATGAACTCTTTCTTTTTATCTTCTCTTAGAGAGTATTCATTGAGGGCTTTTTCATTTTGTTTTGTGCATTCCCAGAGCTCTTGCTGTGTGTACCCATCAACACGGATTTTCTTCCGCCCAACCATTAGATACTCCTTGAAGTTATACCCTTCACACGTTGTTGACTTGCCGTCCTCGCTTCTTTCCGTTATTGTCCCCATACTAACGGGGAATATGTTTCTAAAGTTCTTCAGCAGGCGTGCGCCAGTAAAATCACCGACCAATGGGTCCCCCGGCCCGCCGAAAGGCTTCACCTCTGACGCGTGCTTGCCGCACACCTCACACCTGCCGTCTTGTGGCGGTGGATTTATGCTTATGGTCAATTTTGGTTTTTCTTCTTCCATTTTTATTTCCTCCTGTACCCGTCGAAAGTCAAAGTTTCTGGCACGATACTGTCTGGGTACCCATCGTGATGCCAGTATAAATCTACACACACCCTTTGCGTTTGAATAGATGCCGATGCCGTTGTACTCAAATTACCACCTCCAAAACTTATACCATTTTCTTTTCTTTGATTGTCTCTTAAGCTCGCTCTCAAACATTGTCCAAGACGTTGTTGCCCCAGATATTTCCTCCACAAATTTTTCTATTATGGAGTCTATCGCTTCTTTCATCGCTCGGTAGTAATCGTCGCTTAGAATTTTCTCGCTCTCGTACAATGTCTGCTCGTTCTCGAACTCTATTGCCCCTCTAACCTCCCAACATATGGTCGGGGCGTATTTCTTCCCATCTTCAGGCACAAGCCATATCTTTAGATACGCTACGCCATATTTTATCTTGGCTTTTGTAATAGATTTCCCAGACCATAAGAGACTTTCCATTATCGCGCTGGTAGAATTGTTCCCCAGCACGTTGTTGGCTAATTCTTCTCTATTCAATTCAGCTGAAATTATCATCTTACCCCACTCTTTTGCTTTTCTAATAGCAGCATTGCTTTGACCATTTCGGGCGATGCTCTGTACTCTTTGCCTTCGCATTCTATCTCTATCGCATTTTTAGGCGATTTTGGATTTATCCTGATTATTCTATAGGTCTTGCCGTTCTTGACAAATGTCTTCCCGTAATCTGATGGGTCCATCCCATATAGCTCTGCGTATAACGCGAATTTTTTTATTTCATCATCCCCAATCTTTCCGGCAATCTTTGCCTCGAGCTTGGTTGTGAAACTTCCCTCTTGGAAACTTATATTCCCAATTGATAATTTCACCCCCGTTTCATTCTCTATTTCATTGAATCTCTTTTCTAGAATCCCTCTGAAGTCTTTCAAATTGCCTTTTGTGAATTTTTCATATTTCATTTTTTACCTCCAACCTTTTCTTTATTAGTTCTTGCCCAAGGCCATATTTCTTTTCTTAATCTCTTTTACCCTTAGGAGATACCCTTTCGCTTTGAGGATATCCACTACTGCTTTTACCCGCTCCGGGTCATCTATTGCCTGGACATATACTCCATCCATGCGTTCTTTTTCTAGTGCCTGTGTATTTGGAACTATTATCGGGCTTACCCACGCGTTGAATATGAACGACGGCATCTCCGCTTTAATCTTTGATAAATCTGCCAAATTAAGGTATATCATTGATTTTCCTCCAACTCTTTTAACTTCTTTATCCGATTTTCTCTATACTTAACCCCCCTTTGTATGGCTTGCTTTAATCTTGTTTATCTCCGTTAGCCTGTTGAATGGTATCGAGATACCTCCAATTACGTCCATTTATCTTTCCCCCTTTACTATCAAAGAATCCAGCCATCTTGGCTCTTGATAGTTCCTGTGGTCCTTGTCATAGTTCTCGTGCACAAGATAGTACATACTATATTCGTATTCTGCCTTGCTTATTTTTCCAATCACTCTTTGCAAACGCAGTTTGAGATATTCCTTTAATATCATCTTTTTCCCTCCAGCACGAGTCTTTTTCCTTCGTGCAGTACTATTTCTACCCATTCTCCGACCTTGACTTTTTGGTCGGGTATCCAAAGCCCTTTGAAATGCGTGTCGCCGTGGTCACATACTTTTATATAGCCTTCTTTCTCTTCTGTCGAGTAGGCCATATCCAACAGGTCCAGTGCGCCGTCTCCTAAGTGCATGTCATTTACGTCTATCCATTCCCCAAAACTGTATCTTAGGACGTTCTCTTCGTAGGCCTTCTGCATTGCTTTGTACGCTACGTCTTCCATTTCTTTACAAATCTCTTCGTAGACTTTATGGAACTCCTCTTGGACATCTCCTAATTTTTGTATGGCTTTTTTGGACACGACTTCATTTCTAGGGGCTATTTCGATTCCCCCTCCTCTTTCAATTATTACAAAATCCTTTCCTTTATATTTGAACTCTCCTGTGAATCTGTAAAAGTCGTCCTGCGCATATGCAAAGGAAAAGTCCTGCTTTAATTCTTCAGCATGAACTTTCTTCTTTTCTAGTTTTTCTTCCAACGCGCCAAATAGGTAGTCCCCAAGCCATACGTAGTCGTCCCAGCCATTCTTTGTTTTGAGGTCGACGGCTTTAAATTTGAGATTGCTTAACTTTGTCTCGGCGTGTTCTATATCTTTTGAATAGATTACTCTTCCCACCATACATTACCACCCCCCAAATAATCTGCATTTTGAAGTGCTACTACTGTGAGCATTATGCACAGGTCCACGAGAATGTTTGTCTGCTCTGCCTTTTGCTCCGGGTATATGTCCCCGCTCGGAACAATTATCCCTTTCCGCGTCAAATGCTTCGTGGCCACTTCGTATGCAACTTTTGTTACCGCGTCTTCCATCGGCTCGTAGACCTCTTTCAGGGTAGTAAAGAACGTCTCGTAAGCGCGGTACGCGAATTCTTGAGACTCAAATGTTGCCACAAGCTTTTTCTCCCTGCCGAATGGCAACACCCCGTAGAGCCTGTACTTATCCCCTTCCTTGCAGAGCTCTACTTCGATGTCGCCATCTTTCAAGCTCATTTATACCCTTCTTATGACGCTTCCGGCGCGCTCTTGAACCAAATCTATCGGGCCGTATCGGGCATCTTGAGTCCAGCGTATCTTGTAGACTCTCTGGCTGCCCATCTGCCTTACCCCTAGGATTTCCCCTTCTGTGAAAAATCCCCCGGCAGACTTTACTCTGTCGCCAACTTCATATTCTTCTATATTACCTACCTCCTTCCTCCGTCTTTTACAAGAAAATATATTCTTTTATTTCTCTTGCCCATTTCCTCAAGACTTTTATATCTTCCAGGTCTTTCTCTGATATATCTTCCAAGGTATTGCATAGCCCCTCAATCGCCTTTTTTATCTTTTCTTCTTCTTTTACCATGGTTTTTATATCCTTGACCGCGTCTCTTTGTATTTCTAGGTCCCAATCTTCCATTGTCTCGGCTACGTGGTCTCCGTCCTGCCATGAGGCTACATATCTCCAGAATACATTGTTAGATATCCTCTCCCGGATTAAATCCGAAAACTTTTCTTCAATTTCATTATCTTTCATATTTTACCACCTACTCCATCACTTTTTCATATACCCCTAGAAAAAGTTTCTTCTCTGCCTCCGTGTAATACTCGTACTTCTCTAAGGGGCGCCCGATGTTCCGTCCCAAAACTCTTTTCGTGTCTTGGATTAACTCCCTTATTTTCCCGTCTTTGCTTTCTGCCATCCATGTGTGTTCCTTTGTCAAATCTTCCAGTTTTTTATAAAGCTCTGCAATCGGCTTTCCGTGCGTAAACTCATAGGCCCCCACGAACTTTCGCATCTTTTGCATTGCATTGTAATTATCGAGAGCTTCTTTACTGGATGGCGTTAATGTAACTTCCTTGTCCAATCCACCCAATAGTGCCCCGCTGCCGAAGCCATATTTGAAAATATCTTCTGAGTCTTGGATTAGAAACATTCCATCAACGCTTTTGTCGCAAGCTTTTTCCATTGATTCCCACGGTGTCGGCATTATTTCCATATGCTCCCCGCCCCCGAAAATAAAACATTTTATGGTGCATAGCGATATCTCATGCTCGTGCTTGTATTTCATATATACACCTTTGCCCCCCTCTCAAATGAAGCCCCGTACCTTACCTTGTTGTACTCCACCCTATTCCCGTTTCTTACCCCTATCTTTGAGTCACACTTTAGGCACCTGCTATGTGCCGACCAAAAGACTTCGCCACATATGTCACACTTATAGAAGGCGTTTCCATTCTCTATGTACGGCTCTTTCCTCTCAAA
>Ga0116172_10004367_pt1 | contig 11521 bp, 5 predicted proteins | sample AD_UKC083_MetaG_FD_89799 | JGI IMG/M metagenome (GOLD analysis project Ga0116172, IMG submission 89799) | Active sludge microbial communities of municipal wastewater-treating anaerobic digesters from USA - AD_UKC083_MetaG | ecosystem: Engineered > Bioreactor > Anaerobic > Digestate | place: USA...
CCACACCCGAAGAGCCGACGGCAACCCCAACGGAAACTCCGGTCCCGCCTGAAACCCCGACCGAAACACCGACACCGACCGAGCCACTGATCCCGACTGAAACTCTGACCCCCACTGAGACGCTGATCCCGACCGAAACCCTGACCCCTACCGAAACCGCGCTCCCACCCGAACTGCCATTACCGACCGAAACCCCGATTCCCCCAACCGATGGCTGGATTGAACTGACCACCCAGCCCACCGTTTTGCCCCGCAGCGGCAAGATCAACCTGATCTGGAACTTCACCCAGGAGATAACACCCAGCGCAGAACTGCTGCTGACCCTGCCGCCAGAACTGACCCCCTTTGACCCCACCGGCCTGATCTACGACCCGGCGCTCAACCAGCTGACCTACCCGGCCAGTGCTGGCGAAGTGCGCTTGCAGGCTGCAAGTGAAATTGCCGCCGCCGAACTCATCATTCATGCCGCCTTGCGAATGGATGGCAGCCTTATTGCCGAATTGGATTACCCGATCCCCGTCGTCCCGGCATAATTTGTCTCCCGCGAAGGCGGGCAGGTCACTGCCCTGGAGGGAGCCGTCACCGTGGCTGTCCCGGCAGGCGCGTTGACTGAAGATGCCATGTTTACGGTCAACACGCCCACGGTGGACGGGAGCAGCCCGGATGCCCTCACCAACGTTATGGTAGAAATTACAGCCTTCGGCACGGACAGCGACCAGGAAATCACTCACTTTGATCAACCCGTCATCATTGGGATTTCATATGCCGGTGTGGAACTGGGTGAACTTGAACCTGGCTTGATGATCAAATACTACGACGAAGAACTCCGGGACTGGCGCTACATGGCCACCTACCTGGACACAGAAAACAATATCGCCTATACCCGCAGCAATCACCTGACCGTCTTTGGCATGGACGTTCCCAATTGGCAGGCCGCCCGGCTGCCAGGACTGGATGGTGCCCAGACCTCCCTGTTCACCGGGGCCGCCACCTATTCCATGCCCTTCTGGACACCACCCGGACCGGGGGGATTTCAACCTTCACTGGCATTGAGCTACAACAGCCAGGTTGTTGATCGGGCAACCGCCCTGACCCAGGCTTCCTTTGTGGGCATGGGGTGGTCACTGGACAGCGGCGCAATTGAACGTGATTTCCACGGCACAATGGACTACCTGGGGGATGACACCTTCACGATAAACGTGAACGGGCTTAGCGAACGGCTGCTGCCTGGCACTGATGGGTACTATCACACCGCCAGTGAAAGCTTTTGGCGCATCACCTGGGACACCAATGCCAATGTCTGGTACGCCTGGGACACCTCTGGCACCAAGTACACCTTTGGTGAAACCCTTGATTCTCGGGCCCACTACTGGCGCTATGACATTAATGACTATTTTGGCACCTGCGACGAACAAGAAATCGTCTGGCGCTATTCCCTGAACAGCGTGGAAAACGCTTTTGGTCAGGAACTGACCTACACATACGAAAACGCCACCAAAATCATCAACGACCTGTGTGATGAGAACCGGCAACTCACCAGCGATATCGCCAGCTATCCAACCACCATCACCTACCCCAATAACCGCTACCGGGTTGAATATGTCTGGGCCACCGATCGGCTCGATTTCTGGCCGAACTGGGTCTCCAATCCCGAAATCCAGGTTTTTTATCAGAACCGCAACCTGGACAAAATCCGCATGATGCAGGATACCCAGGGGGATGGTATTTTTGAAAAGATCTTACGGATCTATGAGTTCACCTATGAAGCGGATACCTCGGCCAACAGCATCTTCCCCAATATGTTATGGAACCTGGATGCGGCCACAGGTCGGACCCTGACACTCGCCTCAGTCCAGGAATGGGGCCTGGATGGGAGCTCATCGCTTCCGGCAACGACATTTACTTATGATGATTCGCAGAACGATACGCATGATGATATGCATCTGCTTGAGATAGATAATGGATATGGCGGATCGGTTAAATTTAACTATGAGCTTTGGTACGACACCGACCCCACCCATATCAGCCAGGGCAACACCTGGACAGAAACCATCTCTGATTATGAACACATTGGTGAAGCACCGGCCATTGGAGCGGCCTGCCGCTCTGGGGGTGATCTGAAAAAATGGGTCATCTCCACTGCGGATGTCTGGTGTGATGCCGGTGGCATCCGGCTCCAGCATCTCAGCGGCGCCACGCGGGCCTACACCTTCAAAGTCTTATCGTCTGGCGGGGTCAACGCCCGACGTGAATGGGTCCGGCCTGGTGGGGTCTACTATGTCAGCTCGCTCTTTAAAGAATTTCCGATTGGGCAACCGATGAATGCCCAACTGGCGCTTTTTGATACCTGGCCAGCAGAAGGCGATTATTTCCCCACCCCACCGATAAATCTGGGGGACACAGCTGCGACTGGATTTATTTCCTGGGCAACCAACCGAACCCACAACCTGTATGCGATGGCGCGCTGTGAACACTGCGTGGTGAAGAACCTTAATCTGTACCTGGTGCCATCCTTCTGGCGGGTAACCTCGAAAACCGTCAAGGCATCAGATGGTGATCCAGAAATGGCTTATCAATATACCTATTCTGGCGCAACCCTGAATAATGCCGGTAATTCAGCCTCGGTATGTGGAGCCGGGCAAACCAATTGTTTCTATGACGCCTACACCGAGTTTCGCGGCCATGAGACTGTGACCGAAACCAGGCCGGATGGCAGTACCGTTGAAACCGGGTTTGGTCAAACCGACACGGATATGGGCCGGGTCCTCTATGTCACAGTGAGAGATAGGTATGGCAACCTGTTATCCCAGACGAATTATGCCTACACATCTGAAACGATCCCGGTGAACACCAGCCTGCTGCCGAAAAACGAAAACGGAGTGCCCTATAACAATTTGACCATCAACTGGACAAAGCAAACCAGTGTGGAGACAACGACATATGAAGGTGCCGCGGGCTCAGATTTTCTCAAGACAAAAGTAGAGTATACCTACGCCACCGCCGCCCAGTACGGCAATCTAACACACCAGATCGAATCGGCGTGGAACGGCAGCGGATATGATTATTATCGTGACACCGTCACTTATTATTATCCGAATTCAGGCACCTATCGGGTGGGGTTGCCCGGCGCACAGAACGTCTATCGCTGTGACGCGGGCGGGTGTGTCAATAACAACGCCCACCTGATGAGTTCGCAGTGGTATCTGTACGATAACAACACAGCTTACAACCAGACTCCAACCAATGGCGTTTTGAGGGGCACGCGCACCCTGCTGCGTTTTACCGATCCAATTAACTTTACCGGCCCGATGTACAGCGACCAGGCATTTACCTATGATGGCTGGGGCAACCAGACCACGGTCACTGTTTATCCGTCTGAGACGGCCAGTAATGGCTTTGGAACAGCCACAGACCCCCGTACCACCACAACGACGTATGATAATGCTTACCACACCTATGCGACCCAGGTTGTCAATGCGAATAACCAGAGTATGACTTACGACTACAACTACAGTCTGGGATTGCCAATCACGGAAAAGATTACCGGCCTGAATGATACCACCGTGAGTGCAGATTATGATGGCTTTGGCCGTCTGATCAAAATTGTGCGCCCCGGAGACAGTTCCTCTTCGCCAACCGTCCAGATTGCCTACTTTGACACGGCCGAGAAGTTTTATGTACAGGCAACCCAGAAGATTGACGCCACGACATCCTATGTCTCACGCAAATTCTATGACGGCCTGGGGCGGCAGATCCAATCTCAGGTGGTGGGTGCGGTATTGAGTACGGGCACGCAGACGATTGTTGCGAATACAACGTATACATACGACCAGAACGACGGTCAAAAGATCACCCAGTATGTACCCTATGCTGTCAGCGATTGTGGGGGATACTGTTCCCCGGATACCACCCCCGAAGCTACAACAGAAACGACGTCGGATGCACTTGGCCGGGTTGTGCTGGTGAAGCATACCGATGGCACCACCGATACCTATGCCTACACCATTGACTTGACCAGTCTCCCCGTTCCTGTTTTTCAAACCAGCCATACCGACCAGAAGGGGAATACCTCGACCTCTGCGACCAATATCTGGGGACAGGTTGTGCAAACCAATGACCAGGATTTGACGGTTGCTTATGAATATGATCCTTTGAACCGCCTGACTCAGGCCACCTATGCCAATAACGACCCAACCCTGATCACCTACGACCTGGCCGGGCGCAAGCTGACCCTGAACGACCCCGACATGGGCGCCTGGACTTACACCTATGATGCTTTGGGGAACTTGAAAACCCAGACTGATGCGCGCAGCTGCACAACAACGCTGGAATACGATTCACTGAATCGGGTTACCGATAAGACCTATGGAGGAACGGGCTGCCCGACCACCACAGCGGTAGCGTATACCTATGATGCTGGCACCTATGGCCTGGGGCAGCGCACCGGCATGACGGATGACAGCGGCTCCACCATCTGGGTCTATGATGTGCGCGGCCGCCTGATCACCGAAACCAAAACGATCTCCGGCACCCCATACACCACCGGCTGGGCCTACAACTCGGCCGATCTTGTCACGGCCATCACATACCCCGATAACGAGGTTGTCCAGAACACCTATCTGCCCCAGATGGCACTGGACCAGGTGACCAGTTCAGCAGGCACCTACGTCAATGACACCCAGTATGATGCGGCCGGGCGGATTGTGCTGCGCACCCTGGGGGCAGATAGCGTTGATACGACCTACACCTACTACCCGTGGGATCAGCAGGGTGGCCGCTTGCATACGTTGCAAAGCACCGGCCTTCAATCGCTGCAAAACCTGACCTATACCTACGATAACGTTGGCAATATCACCAGCATTGTCGATACCCTGGCAGGCGGCACATAGACCCAAAGCTTTGGCTACGATGCGCTGAGCCGCCTGGTCACGGCGTCTGCGGTGGGTGGAACGGAAGGCGTCTATGCCGAGGAAACCTACACCTACAGTGCCACCACTGGCAACCTGGCAAGCAAGGCCGGGGTCTCCTATACCTATGACACAGTCCACCCTCATGCGGTGGCCTCGCTGAGCAATGGCAACAGCTACAGCTACGACGCCAACGGCAACCAGACCACCCGGATCATCAACGCCCTGACCTACAACCTGGCCTATGACGCCGAGAACCGGCTGGTGGGCGTCAGCGGCGCAACCACGGCCAGCTATGTGTACGATGGGGACGGAACCCGAGTGAAGTCGGTTGAGAGCGGGGTCACCACCACCTATGTGAACAACCTGTATGAAGTCGCCGATAACCAACCCGTCGCGGTGCCCAACAGCGGCTTTGAAAGCAGCGCCTGGCCCACCCAGAACAGCACCGGCTTCCCGGCCACCTCGTTCTACTACGGCAGCAGCGGCATAGCCTTGCCAAACACTGGAACTTATGCCCAGACGATCAGCAACCTGGCGAATGGCTGGATCAACTCTCCGTCCATCAGCGTCAGCGCCGGAGCCACCTATGATGTCTATGCTTACCTGCGCGGCGGGCTGGATGCCAACGACAGCGCCGGGCAGTGGAAAATCCAGGTGGTGTACAGCAACGGCATGACCCAATCTCAACCGGTAACGGTGGATTATGGCACCACCATTGGAACCACCTGGCAGTATGAGGGCGGACAGGTGGTCGTCCCGGCCGGGATGACTACCCTGAAGGTCCGGCTGGTCAACGAAATGAACTCAGGTTGGATTGCGTTTGACGATCTGGAAGTCTACCTGATCAAAAATGGCAGCCAGGAAGGCAGCAACCTGATGACCGATGGGGGCTTTGAGAACAGCATCTCGTTCTGGACAACCCAGGTACAGGCCGGTTTCCCAGGGACAGCCTTCTACCGCGGCAGCAGCGGAATTGCTTGGCCGCGCTCGGGGAGTTATGCCTATAGCATCAGCAACCTGGCTTATGGTACACTGGAGTCACCGGAGATTACCGTGAGTGCCAGCACCAGCTATACCGTCTATGCCTATCTGCGCGGTGAACTGGATGCCCACGATAGCAATGGCAGTTGGATCATGCGCGTCAAGTATTACACCAGCGGCGGAACCTTCATCAGCCAGACGGATGTCAGCACGGGGACCAGTCTGACGACCACCTGGACGCAGAAGGGTGGGACGATTACCACCCCGGAAACTGCAAAGCGCATGCGTATTCAAATCATCAACCAGACCAACGCAGGTTGGCTGGCGGTGGATGATTTGAGTGTGGCTACAATTGGTGGTTTTTCAAAATTAATCTATAGCTGGGGTTTTGAAACTGACGGCACCTGGACTGCCACAACCCAATCTGGCTTCAGCAGCACCACCTCCTTCTACCGGGGCGGCTCCGGCATTGCGGCCCCGCGGACGGGCACATCGGCCTATGCCATCAGCAACCTGGCGAATGGCATGTTGGTCTCGGAAGCGATGGGCGTGGCGCCTGGAACGCAGTACACCGTGAACACCTACCTGCGCGGCGAGATCGACAGCCTGGGCAGCGCAGGCGACTGGCAGATCAATGCCTGTTTCTACCGGATTGACAACAGCCTCTCTGAGTGTCAGGCGATTACGGGCAGCGGCCTGTCGACCAGTTGGTCACAGGTCAGCAGCTCCCTCACCAGCCCGCTGGATGCTGTTACGCTGAAACTGGAACTATCCGGCACCCAGTTCTCCGGCTGGCTGGCGTGGGATGATGCGAGTGTGAGCCTGGATGCGCAGGTGATTACCAAGTACTATTACGCGGGTGGGCAGCGAGTGGCCGTACGCAAGGGCGATGAGTTGAGCTACCTGCTGGGTGACCATCTGGGCAGCGCCTCGGTGGTGACCGATGTCGATGGCGGCCTGCTGAGCGAAACGATGTACAAGCCCTGGGGCGAGACGCGCTACTCTGGTGGGGCGGTCATGCCGACTGACCGGCTGTATACCGGGCAGATTGCCGAGCCGGTTTTGGGGTTGTATTTCTATAATGCTCGCTGGTATGACAGCTCGCTAAGCCGATTCGCGCAGGCGGATACAATCGTGCCACTGTCTAGCCAGGGTGTTCAGGCATGGGATCGCTATGCGGGGATGAACAACAACCCGGTTAAGTATTCGGATCCAAGCGGACATTGCATTTTATGTGTAGTCATTGCTGTTCAAGGGGGAATAATTCTTGGTACAGCTATATATAATAATTTTATCCGGGAACCATCAGCGCCCGCGGATGGTAATGCATCCAATCTTTCGGATCTAATTTTGTTAGGATATAAGCATGCGGACCACGCGAATATTGTTGGCGAAGGGCTCCAAAGCTTACAGGATGATCCAAGCGTCCAGGCTGCACAAGATAGAATAATTGATAAAATAATGGATTATTCAGAATACGGTGAACAATTTTTTACCGTAACCGAAGATTTTACACAGAGCTTCACTGCAAATGGTCCTAGCAGGGATTGGAAACGAGCTGCGTTAGAGAACAACCAGGCCTTTTTCATGGTTCATACTGGAACCATCTCTGCTACAAACACAACAGTAGCGGCAGATGGGACTATTTCAACCACATGGAACGTCTCTGACAAATTTGACTATCTACCAGATTTCGAGAACCACGATTTTGAGTATAACTTTTTCGCCGTTATAAGTTATTTGGGCTACAATGTTGTGTTGGGGGCAAAGGAACAATATCCAACCAATGCCTCCTGGCAAGAGGTTATCCCCCCCCAATAATCATTGCTTACGATCAGTAAAGTGCAGGAGATCTATGAAAAAACCAGCTTTTTATATCTTTCTACTAATCAGTCTCAGTGTTGTGATGAGTTGCAGACCACCCATCCAACATGCTGACCAGTTTTATAACTATGACGACTTCTCAATGAACCGTATTCCGCTGATCAACCCGATTGAGGCGAATCGCCTGAACTCAGATTCGCCGTGGAGGATATTTGTAGACTATGATTTATGGGTTTCTATACCCAAAAGTCAAGAAGCCTATCCGTACAACATTGAAGAGCTAGAAAAATTTGCTGTAGAAAATGGTATCATCATGGCGTATTCCTCTTATGTTAATAAAGAGGCCCATGCCTACATTCAAGACAATTACTATCACTGGTTCGTCATCATTCCAGATGAGGAAACCGCAAATGGTTTTCAGACAGAAGACGAGTTTCTTGAATACATTCAAACGTTGGGCGTTGAAGACCCGGATTGGCAAACACCAGATGAGGCCTTTCAGCAGTTTAGGAAAACAGGTTGCTTGGAGTGGATACCTGACTGCGAGTAATATTTTACAAGTCACTCCCCTCATAATCTAATTCCGAATTACCTCACGAACACAGAAAAAAGTTTTGAATTTGTTAGTAAGCTGTTCATCGCGCGCAGTTCCTGGAACTCAGCCCAATCCGGCTTCAGCAGCACCACCTCCTTCTACCGGGGTGGCTCCGGCATTGCCACCCCGCGGACGGGTACATCGGCCTATGCCATCAGCAACCTGGCGAATGGTATGTTGGTCTCGGAAGCGATGGGCGTGGCGCCTGGAACACAGTACACCGTGAACACCTACCTGCGCGGCGAGATCGACAGCCTGGGCAGCGCCGGTGATTGGCAGATCAATGCCTGCTTCTACCGGATTGACAACAGCCTCTCCGAATGTAAGGCGATTACGGGCAGCGGCCTATCGACCAGTTGGTCACAGGTCAGCAGCACCCTCACCAGCCCGCTGGACGCTGTTACCCTGAAACTGGAACTATCCGGCACCCAGTTCTCCGGCTGGCTGGCCTGGGATGACGCGAGCGTGAGCCTGGATGCGCAGGTGATTACGAAATATTACTACGCGGGTGGACAGCGAGTGGCAGTACGCAAGGATGGCGAGCTGAGCTACCTGCTGGGCGACCATCTGGGCAGCGCCTCGGTGGTGGCCGATATCGATGGCGGCCTGTTGAGCGAAACGATGTACAAGCCCTGGGGAGAGACGCGCTACTCTGGCGGGGCAGTTATGCCGACTGACCGGCTGTATACCGGGCAGATCGCCGAGCCGATTTTGGGATTGTATTTTTATAACGCTCGCTGGTACGACAGTTCGCTAAGCCGATTCTCGCAGGCGGATACGATTATCCCCAATCCGGGTGATCCGCAGAGTTGGGATAGATATGCGTATGTCCGAAACAGTCCAACCGGTAGGATTGATCCCACGGGGCATATGGATGATGATGGGCTTGAAACTGTACCTGCAGGTATTGGAATTGCCGGTCTTTTGGATGTTGATTTGGTAAAGCATGTGTCAATAAACCAGTATATGGATGCTATCTACAGACAATTTGGTTTCAATGCTTGTGGTCTCGTAGCTGGAAGTTATGCTGGAGTATTTGTACACCAACTTGGGTCGATAGCAGAGGACCTGAACACATCCGAAAAATACACTCCTGAACATGGTATTCAACCTGGCCCTCTGGTAAAAGTTTACAAAGAAGCATATGGGAACAAAAATGTACATACATGCTCCGGCGAGAATTTTACTACGGCACTGAACTGGATGTTTATGCAACTTAAAGCTGGAAATATTGTTGTTGTCGATATACTCGCGACGCTAGGTGATACTTATACGTGGGCAACAAGCGAGGCTGAGACTACTACCTTTGCTCATTTTGCCAGAGTGCTCCAAATAAATTACGACAAGCAGACAATTACGCTGGATAATACATTAGGCGGTTCAACTTCGTATTGGACGTTATCTTTTTCCGAGTTTGAAAAAAGCTGGAATGATCCAGAGGTTAGGGCTGATGTCAACGGACCAACAAGAGAGCTTATTGGATACTGGGCTGTATCCATAACACCGACCGACTACCCCAACAAGATTTTTCGATTACCGGAGTAAAAATGAAAAAATACCCAGCCCTACTGCTTATGGTGGTCATAGTCTCCCTGCTTATCAGCGCGTGCCAGGAAACCCCTGCCCCGGTTCCGACCGTTGCCAGTTCACCAACCCCAACCAGTAAACCCACCACAACAACGCTGACGGAACAACCTACGGCAAGTGCCACATCAGCTGAAATAAACTATTTCCAAAGACTGAAGAGATTTAATATCGGTTATCAGACCTATCTTCTAGACATCAGATTGTCTCCCAATGGTCAATGGGTTGTAAAGGCTCCTTCGCCATTTGTCTTAGGGCAGGATTATTTTGAGTTCGCCTCGCTGGGTGATGATCCCGTCACCATCCAGGTGCCAGTTGACAATGACTTTCTGGGGCTCCCGTCGGATAAGATTCCACAGGGAGAAGTATCTTCGCTTAATTTACGAAGTTATGGAAACAATTCATCAGATCATATTACCTGGTCGCCGGACAGTACCATTTATCTGGCGCTCGGACCAGCCTATCAAGGCTCGCCTTTCACGTTTCTGGTGATGTTTGACATCAGTGATCCAGAAAACGTCAAGAAGACCCTGATTCAGTGGGACTATCCGGGCGAGCCGTATACAGCCTGGTCACCGGACAGTTCCCAGTATCTGATCTGGTTTGGGGAAGAAGTTGAAATGGGGAAAATGTTCACGCATATTGTTTACGCTGATGTCGCCTGGTTGGTGGATCGGGAGGGCAACATCCTGACCGAATTCGATGTCAGCGGCTACCGCACCCCCACCTGGGTGAACGACCAGATTTTTGTGTTGAAGGGAGAGAATGAAATCTGGCGGCTTGACCCGCTCGAAGGCCGCGCAGAGAAATGGTACACCAGTGACCGTCCGATTGAGAAAATTCTGGACCTGAATGCTGAAAACACACAGCTGCTGATGTTTGAAAGCACGGCGCCGTATGATTTTCTGATTCTGGATATTGCTGCCCGGCAGGTTATTGCACAGGTCCCCAGTCCGCTGACAGAATATGATTTGGGGGACACTGCTTCTGCCGTGTCAAGCACATCACACTATACCGGGATTTTTGATGGTCATTTTTACATCTTTAACTGGAATACCTATACCACCAGTAGTTATGGGGTATGTTATTGTCCTTTCTGGTCATCTGTCTTGAATGGATTTGTGATTGAAAAAGTAGGCACATTAGACGTTATCTACCCTTGATACAATGTCTGGTTCTGAGTGTCAGCCGATTACGGGCAGCAGCCTATCGACCAGTTGGTCACAGGTCAGCAGCACCCTCACCAGCCCGCTGGACGCCGTTACGCTGAAGCTGGAATTATCCGGCACCCAGTTCTCCGGCTGGCTGGCCTGGGATGACGCGAGTGTGAGCCTGGATGCGCAGGTGATTACGAAATATTACTACGCGGGTGGGCAGCGAGTGGCAGTCCGCAAGGGCGATGAGTTGAGCTACCTGCTGGGCGACCACCTGGGCAGCGCCTCGGTGGTAACCGATATCGATGGCGGCCTGTTGAGCGAAACGATGTACAAGCCCTGGGGTGAGATCCGGTATTCTGGTGGGGCAGTTATGCCCACCGACCGGCTGTATACCGGGCAGATCGCCGAGCCGATTTTGGGGTTGTATTTCTATAATGCTCGCTGGTACGACAGCTCGCTAAGCCGATTCG